>VTLG01012204.1_pt1 | contig 80753 bp, 79 predicted proteins | sample 4694571 | NCBI WGS metagenome assembly VTLG01 (sample SAMN12604809, study PRJNA352737) | marine metagenome | biome: ENVO:00000447; feature: ENVO:00000209|ENVO:00000569|ENVO:01000036; material: ENVO:00002151; isolation source: viral sequences binned using virsorter ...
GAATAGATACCTGCCCAGACAAAGTAATTGCCTCTGCGTTTGCTAACTTATAATAGCGGAAGTACTGATTGCCGATAGCACCATAAGCAGAATTAAGAGAGATCTTTTTCGCCATTTGGATGTTGTTGCATCTTGCAATTTCCTTTTCCAGTGATTTAGTGGGGGTCTTCTCATACTCTTGTTTAGCAGCTAACATTCTTTTTTTGAAGACAACACGGTCTCCATACATCTTATCCATCAACTCTGGTAGAAATCCACGCACATCCTTTCTATACTGTGCTCCATTAGCGCAAGTTGCATATTCACTACCAATCTCAGTCTCTTGATTTAGAAACCTTTCAACACTCGCGCCGGGACATCTAGCCTCCCTGAGTGTTTCCGGGGAGATATTATACTGCATGATAAGATGAGGATAAAGGGAATTAAGATCAAAGCTGACAACCCAATCATAGCGTCCCGGTTTCGGTTCTTTAACATAAGCACCTGCGTATTTTTCTGATTTTGTAGATCTATTTTTTGGTGGAATAACAATATTCCTCTTCTTCAAGTAATTATAAATGATGTTATCCCACATCCGTACTTGATAGAAAACATCATTATAGTTCACTTTCGCATCATACGCCATAGTAAGTGCGAGTTCGATCAATTTCATCTTATCTTCAAGACGATCAACCAATTCTACGTCAACGATGTTGTATTCAATAAACTTCTGCCACCCATCAGTGTAAAAATCCTTAAAAGTTTCAAACTCAGAGTGATCAAGTTTCTTCTGACCTAATTCAACTTCAGCAATATAATCCAAACGATAAGATTCCTGTGCTTTATAAGTAAACTTCTTATATAAATCCAGGTAATCTAATTGAGTAACTCCACCAACATCAAATACAGTATGGGTTCTTCCCATCAAATGTATTTCACTCTCACTACAAAGTCCCCATGGAGACATTCTCTTCATCAATTTCTCACCAAGCACTCGACGAAGACGCTTACAGATATAAGGTATGTCATATAATTGAATGTTCCACCCAGTAATTACATCTGGAACATCCTGCATCCAATAATTAATAAAATGATTTAACAGATCATGCTCAGTAGGACAATGATAATACGTTAAGTCCTTACGATTATGCGTAAAGGGCTTAAGTCCCCAAGTAACGATCTGCTTCGTTGTATAGTCCTGGATAGTGATCGCAAGTATCTCTTCCTCACACGATTCAACATCAGGGAACCCTTGCTCAGACGCAACCTCAATATCAAGAGTAACAAGTTTAATCTGGCTGATGTCAAACTTGATCTCATCCTCAGGATATTTTTCTGATATGTATTGATATATGTACCTGTCGTGACCGTATATCTCAAATCCCTCAACATCTTCGTACTTTTTATAGAACTCACGACAATCTCGGACCGTTCCTGGATTAATAGCTTCAACTGTTTTTCCACTCAACGTCTTATATTTAGCCTTTCCTTTAGATTTGACAAATAAAGTGGGGAAAAACTCATCCCTATGCTCATATCTCTTCCCGTTTTCCACACCTCTAACAAGGAACTGGTTACCAATTAATTGTACGTTAGTGTAAAATCTCATTCTAAAAAATTAGTGTCAAAAGCAACAATGGTCTTCCTATTGGTTGTATAATTTTTAGGTGATCGATGTTCAATATATCCAGGAAAAGTTAATAGATCACCTTCTCTTACTCTAGGAACAATTTCTTCTCCTGTTATAGGATCTTTTAAAATTGTCCTCAAAGACTTATCTCCCAGTTCAACATAATAGACATTCGCTATATCGCAAGGGTGATTGTGAAAACAATGTTGAGAACCAGATTGCTTACCATATTGATTATACCATGTTCGGGCGATATTTACCCTCTTCTTTCTACAATTATATTTTCTCTTAACAAAAGAAATATACCTTTGAACATCTCTTCTTGAAAAAGAAAACTCAAACCAATCTGTGTCAAATGGTTCTAACCGATCTGAATTACTTATAAAAGCATTACTATCCCCATATCCATTCAATAGATTTGGTTCGGGTTCAATTTCTCCATCTCCCAAATCAAAATATCCAACTCGACGTGGATTCATTAGAGTCCTTTTAAGAATAATTTCTTTATTTCTATAATGATCCTTGACTCTTAATATATGATATGGAAAATTAATCTTTGACAAGGTCTTGATATTTTTCAAGAAGAGTTGGAGTTGGATCACATAAAGTTAGAATCTTATCAGATCCCATCATAAAAATATCCTCTCTAGTATATCCTGTTAGGAAAGGTTCTAACATCTTACCTTCCGTCACTAGAAAAGGTTTAATGAGTTTACAATCTGGTTCTCCAATATCAGCAGAACCTACTTCCTCAATCTCACTTATCAGAATTTGATTGCTTGTTAATGCTATTACCTTGATAATCTTTTCCATGCTCTACAATGTCCTCGATGTACATCTCTTTTAATTTAGTTACAGGTTCAACCATTGTAATCACCCAATCTGATGGGATTGGAATAGTTTCATCTTTGGATAATGGCATCCATGGAAATAAAGAAACTTCATATCCCGCTTTTTGAGTATTTCCTTTCTGTTCTTCAGGGAGAACATTAGGATTCCTCATCTTAACAACACAAGGTTTATTTAGATAATATCCAAGAACTCTTCTATCTTTATCCTCACCAACTGCCATCTCAGCTACATCGGAGACAATATCCTCCCCCGATTTTAATAGCATTAATTTAATGGTCATAAAAGTTTTACCTTATCATAAAGTTGAACTATTTCAGCACTAGGATCTGGTACATGAGATAATAAATCTTTCAATGCTACTACTTCTTCAGCAGTAAGAGTAAGTCCTCTATTTGTTGTATAGGTTTCAATTGGTGGTCTATAATCACTACCAAGTGCTGGGTATGGATCTGCCATGATTCTATCTATTTTTATCTATTCTACCACAACTTCTCCAATTGTCCAACAGTCATGATAAGGAGTAATAAGCATTAAAGCATCATCCTCTGCCCACTCAGGAACTATCATACAGAATCCTATACCCAAATTAAATACTCTCTTCATTTCATCTTCTAATATCTCACCAGCACACATTATCTTACTAAAGATTTCTGGCATCTCCCAAGAGTTATAATCAACCTTTGGTTTCAGACCCTCTGGGAAGCACCTAGGAAGGTTCCCAGGGATGCCTCCACCTGTTATATGAGCCATACCAAAGATACACCCCATCTCTTCCATCAAGTGTTTTACAACCGGTGCATAGATGGTAGTTGGTGTAAGTAATTCAGGCATATCTCTATAATAAATCTTCTGCCTCCATAGCATATCATTAATCAAACTATATCCATTACTATGCAATCCACTACTTTCTAATCCAATAATCTTATCACCTGCTTTAATACCAACACCAGTAATCATATCATAACTTTCTACTACACCTGTACAAAATCCTGCAAGATCATATCCAGTTTGTCTTGGGTGTTCAGCAGTCTCTCCACCCAACAATTGCATATCTGCTATCTCACATCCCTTAAGAATACCAACCATAATGTCAGCAACATTATCATCTATCTTCTTTGTAGAGACATAATCTAAAAAGTATAATGGTTTAGCACCAGAACAAATTACATCATTAACACACATAGCAACTAGATCTTCACCTATGGTTGTATAATCATTTGCTATTCCTGCTATGTTTATCTTTGTTCCTACTCCATCAGTACCAGAGACCAATACGGGTTCTTCATAATCCATCAATTCAAAAGCACCATTAAACCCGCCAATAGCAGGTGCTTTCTTTTTAAGATTTTTCACAAAAGCATTACCTGCTTCAATATCTACCGAATACTTCATCGTTTAACATCATGGGCACATCCGTCCCCATTATAATTTTCACTATCATAATACCCTCCTTTGGTCCCAAAGTAAAGCGTTACCGCAACAAAGGGAAGACAGGACCAAAGGAGGACATTAGCTAGACTCATAAGTAGTCCTTACGAGTATGATGTTCTGGGACTATCTTTCCCAGTTCCACGGTAAGGAGTCCATCGGTAAAGCTGACCTGTCGAACTTCCGTATCATCAGAGATCGTCCAAGCTCTACTGAAGGATCGTTGTGCCAACCCTTTGAAGACAATTTCTCCCACAGACGCTGATTCTTCCTTTTTGCCTTCCACATATAGTTTTCCAAACTCTGTGTAGACTTTAACTTCTTTCTTCTTGAATCCCGCGAGTGCGATTTCAAGTCTCGATTCGACATTATTTACTTGAATTACATTATATGGTGGATAATTTGAAGATGAATCCACGCCATCCCAGAATCGGTTGAGATAGTCATCCATTCCAATGCTGTTTCTTTGAATCCTCTCAAATAATTCAGGAAGATTGGCAGCATGATACCTGGCTAGTGTGCCCATGATTGTAGCTCCTTTACTAAGCGAGTTTGTGTTTTGTAGACCCCGAAGGCGTCCATAACCTATTTATAGCACAAACCACTAAAAAGTGCAGTAGGGTTAACCGATAAAAGTTATACGGTAACAAAAGCAGACAATCCAGTAAGCATAAAGAGCAGTAATAGTATTAATCACCATCCTGCGTCTTTCCTTTCTTACCGATATTATACTTTTGTTCTAAGATCCAATCACCTTTATCTTTATAAGAAAGTACCTTAATCTGATTAAGAGGTGCGACATCTGCAACCGCATCTGATTTAACTACTGAAATAAGTCCCCAATCAGCAAGTAAACGAGCAATGCGATTACGACGTTGTACGTCGTTAAGTGTGAGATTAGCATGTTTCCCATCAAGTGCGAAGAGTTCCTTGAAGTGAACAATATAATATCTTCCTTGCTTATGCAAGATATGACAGGACTGATAGAGTTTCTTCTCTTTCCTAGATGCTACTCCAATTCTCGTCAGCGTTTCACGCACCTTAAGAAAATCATCGGGTTCATTAAGAAGTACCTCAACCATTTGATCTTGCGACCAACTTACTTCAGGTTCTACCGCTGTAGTCATTGTCTTCCTCCAGTTTCAAGTCGTTGTTTAATAAATTCCAGTTGTTGTTTTGATAAGATTTTCAGTGCTTGAGACGCTTTCTCGTTACTATAACCATAGTATTGTTTAACACATTGGAGGTCCGTGACTTTTTCCTTTCGGAGCCAGGGAGAGAATCTCTTCTTTTTCCTAAGTGTATTTAGATAAAAATTATATTGCATATCCTTATCAAGGTTAGGATATTTGTTCATCTCATTAGCAAAGAGAATAGTATCAAGGTGACCTGAAAGACAACGATTGATAATATATGGAGGATATTCCTTTACCTGAGAGGGATCCTCTTCAATAAGATTGTTCTTATTAAAATTAATAGAATTTAACCAATCTTTTAATTCAATCATAATACATGATAAGGATCAATTTGTTCACCGAATTCATCTACATCCCTCTGTAGATTGCTAAATCTTTCATCTTCTTGCGCCATTATCTGTTCACCTTTAGTAGTATAATGAATAACAACAGGATTGAAAAATTCTTCATGTTTTTGTTCAATATAACCTTGTGTAACATCTTGACTACCAAATAACTCTCCAAAAATTCCCATCCTACTTAATACAATCCATAATGCATATTCATCTACTATTCTGGGATTAGGTACTGGATAAGGAATTTTACCATCCTTTAACTTAAACATCAACTCAATCAATTCACCTAAACGTTCAATAATCTCTAAATGAACACCTCTATTAAATAACATAACTCCAGTACAATACTTATATACATGTCCCTGTCCACCTGCATCCTCAATACATTGATCTACATAATCTAATGATTTTCTTATATTCCTTCCTCCTCCTATATTAGGATCATGTCGGAAACCAAATTCTTCTCTACCAAATACCTCAGCATAACTATAATGATAAAATAGATACTCTACATCATCATAGAATACTGTATCAGAATCTAGGTATAAAATATTCGCATCAACGATATTTTCAAAATGTTTAAGGTTACACCATTTATAAATGAATAACATTCCATGTTTGACCTGTGGTTCAAAAGGTCTAACCTCTACCTCATACTCACTAACGAAATGAGGGGGAATAATAGAATCGTCATCGCAAAACAAATAAACAGATATTTTATCATTGAACTCCCTAAGTGAAGAAATACTATGATCAAGACGTTTCATCTCATGATCATTTACATGCTTATGCCTACTTACTTTATACGAATAGAAAACTATGTTCATATCTCATAAGAAGGTGGAGGATTATAATTAAAAAGAAGAAGTTCCTGTCTCTTCTTTTGATTTCTCATATACTCCCCGGTAGAACGCATAGTATATGTTAAACCAAAATCAACAAAATGCCATAACCTCTCCTCAGACGAAGAAGGTTCACATCCCCAACACAATCTTGGAACAAATCTTTCTTTAACAAACTGATCTGAGTTATAACTAATCATCATATCTATATTCATATGATTAGAACAATCAGCAGCGAACTTATCATGATCAAATCCCTTATGCATTGATCCCTTATGTCCATAAAGATTATCCTTAATATCATAAGGAGGATCTAAGTACATAAAAAGACCATCATGGATATCATTCTCCATCAGATGTTCATAAGAATATGCATTAATATGCCAATGAGAAATTAACTCAGAGTAATCAGGTAACTTTTCAATCCCTCTCATAGAGAAATTTGCTACAGATGCCTGTTTAGAAAAAGATGAACTCTCAGTTAATCCACTAAATGAACACTTATTAACAATATAAAATGCTGCTGCACGTTCTACACTATCTAAACTAGTATCATTAATTACTTCCTTTGAATTGAGAAAAAGTTCTTTAGCAGGAAAATGCGTACCTTCTACTTTCCTATCCTCTTTAGGAGGATCGGGATGAGTAAGTTTATACTGCTTTAACTTTTCTGTTAATTCGTCACCAAATGTCTGTAACGTTACCCAAAAATTTACTAAAGGTTCATACAAATCATTAACAGTAATCTTTAAGTGAGGATACTTCTTTGTTACATGAAGTGCTACACTTCCTCCCCCAAGAAAAGGTTCCCTAAACTCTACATAATTATCAAGGTTCTTAGGGAAATAATCATCCATCTTAGTACAAGCACGAGACTTACCACCAGGATATCTAAGAGGAGTCTTCAGTGATTTATATTTAAGAGGAATTTTTTTCATCTTATTATCATAGGATCTCTTTCCCATTCATGTTCCAAAGAAACACTATCCATCAATCTATGAAAAGACTCTGACATCAAACGATATCCAGTCCCAACATAGAGTTGACCAGCAACTACAGCAAATGTTGCAGTTCCCCAGAAAATGTAATACCATCGACTCTTAACTTGAGCTCTTAATTTCGCTGCTTTCTTTTCCTTTTTACTCACCAAGAGTTCCTCCATAATGTCTTTATTAGTGATCATTCTTGCACCGGATCAAGTTCTTCTTTAAGTCTTGTTGTTACCGGACCATCATCTGACCAAATGCTCATTTTATGAACATTGATAGAATCTTTCTCAAATATTGTAACATCAACCTTACCATCTTTGCAAGAAACCTTAACGGTTCCATTACAATGCCAATCCTCAGGGTCAGTATAAAACTTATATAAAGGATACTTATTGCGAGATGGTGCAGATGCAACAACTCTATAATGCGAGTTTGGCATTTACCATTTCCTCCAAGGTGAATAAAGATTTCAATTCCAGTCCAACTTCTTTCATTGCTTCAGCACCGCCTTCCTGCCTGTCTACGATGGCAACAACACGATCTACTACATAACCCGCATCACGTAGTTTTTCTGCTGCTTTAATGGCAGATCCACCTGTAGTAACCACATCCTCCAATACAGTAACTTTAGTTCCTTCTGGTAGATCAGGACCTTCAATCCAGGCACCTGTACCGTGCCCTTTAGGTTCTTTACGAACAATCAATGCATCAATAATAGTCTTATCTAATGCAGAAACTACAGCAACACCACTTACTAAAGGATCAGCACCTAATGTAAGTCCTCCTACTACTTGAGTTTCAATATGCTGTAAAAATGATAAGCAGATAAGAGTTAATCCTCTACCTGTTAATGTAACTGGTTTACAATTTACATAATGCTCACTAGTCTTACCAGAGGAAAGTTTAAACTCTCCTTTCTTATAAGCATGTTGTTTTAAGAGATAAAGAAGTTCTTCTTTCATAATACTTACTTGAATTTACATTCTACCATAATCTCCGTCAAACATGCAAGAAGATTTATTTCTTGGTCCGCGACGAAAGCGATCTGGTACTGATAACGAGCAATAATAAGAACAGCGGCAGGAATAGTACTAGGGACCAAGGAATCATAAAGAACATCGTAGACACGACGCAATAAAACGCCAGGATCATTGTCCAAGTTATCGACACACCATTTACGTACTTGCGGAAAGTCCTTTTCTTTGAGATTTTTAATGAGATCATTTACTTTTACGTCTGAGAAATGGGCGAGTATTCCACTGTCAATTTTACCCCCGACTGAATACCTTTGACATTCATTGAGTATCCTACGCCAGTCCGGGAAGTGCTTATTGATGAGTTCGATGAGGACACGCTTATCACTTTCGCACCGCTCGGTGTCCAAGATAGTGTTAAGTCGTTTGAAGAATTCTGCTTGGAGTTGAGGTTTTTGTTTTGCATTTACAGAAAAATCAACGACGGCACAACGACTATGTAGGGGTTCAATTATTTTGTTTTTGTAATTACAGGTAAAAATGAATCTACAGTTTCCGGAGAACTCCTCAATACTCGCTCTAAGAAGGAGTTGTACGTCGGGAGTGGTATTGTCTGCTTCGTCGATGATGATGACTTTATGCTTCGAGTCACTTGTAAGAGAGACTGTAGATGCGAAGTTCTTTGCGTTGTTCCTGACGGTATCGAGGAACCTTCCTTCATCGGATCCGTTAATGACATAAACATCTACTCCTAATTGATTACATAATGCTTTTGCAACAGTAGTCTTACCACACCCGGCAGGACCTGCAAGAAGAAGGTTTGGAACTTCTCCTTTATTTAAGAAATCTAAAAAAGTTTTCTTTGTATTCTCTGGAAGAATACATTCCTCAATAGTCTTAGGTCTATACTTTTCAACCCAAAGAAATTCATCCCTCATAATAATTAAAGTTAATTACAACCCTCGTTTTTTGGTTAGTACAAGTTGTTCCGGTATGTTTGATATGAGAATCAAAGATAACCATTCGGTTGCCCACACTCTCCACTTTACTACCGTCTTCAAATTCTGTCCACCCATTATTAGTATTAATATAAAAAACTGATGTTTTACATTTCTCTGCAGTATCAATATGAAATTTCCTTCTTATCACTTCTGGGGTTCTAGGATTAAGATTTGCCTTAATCCTTACTATCTTATCAGTTTTTAATTTTTTTAAAATAGGTTGAACAACAGGAGAATCTTCATTTAAATTATTGATAAATTGATAATTATCTAAATCAAAAATATCAAATATTTGATTCTCATAATCCACAATAGAATTATAATACCATGGAAATTGATATCCCATTAATAAAGAATGAATAGATTCAAACTCTTTCTCTGGTAAAAAGTTGTCAATTACCTTCATAATTTCTAAGTCTCACATAATAAGGTGCAAGAGAGTGGGTACTGAAATTAGGCTTTGGCATAATCCCCCTCTCTAAATTCAACTCTTGGAGTAACCCATCCCCCACCAATATCTGTACATACTTTACACCTGATTCCAACAAACGTACAGCTTCATCTTGAGCATCTGTCCAATCCTCATACTCCACTTCAGAAGTTTGAGGATGAGGATATTCATTACTCAATGAACATACTTTATACATTAGATAAAGTTGGTATTGATCAATATTCTACGAGAAACATCTGTAGCACACATACCAGAATGAATTTGATCTCCCTTAAAAACAACTACTCTATTCTCCTTAGCATCTACCTGCTTTAAAATAGTTAAATCCTTTGGAATGGTTGCATCATTCGACTTTTCATTGTATATGATAGTAGGTGCATTACATTCAGTCAAATAAAATATTGACGTATGATCTTCACCGGACATATCTATATGAGGACCAAAGGTAATTTCATCCTCACCCCTATACGTAGTCATATCCAATCGACAACGAATCACTTCCTTAAATCCAAATTCATCTTTTATCTTTTGATGAAGTGCATAGATTAAAGAAGTGCAAGGAAGTCTTTCATATTTGAAAGGAGGTTCATACTTAACAACATTACAACTAAATCCATAGTGCTTTCTATAATCCTCATCATCTACTGAAGAAATCTGAGGAACAAAGAACCATGGATGATTCTCAGAATTAACACTTTCCTTTAAAGAATCATATAACTCTTTAGGTAGAAAGTTATCAACTACCTTCATCATCCAAAGGTAGAATCTGGTTCTAGTGCAATGTAATAAGTTAAATCATGATTCTTACTAGAGAACCTTGAAAGAAGTTTCTGAGATACAACTACCTCATAAGTTCCTGGAAGAATCTTAATATTCTCTACCTTAAAGTTAAAAGCAAAAGTAGATTCTGTTTCACCTACAGTAATAGAGAAAACATTTGAGTTATCATTTTTCTTATCACGTACTACAAGTTTAACAACACCATTTTCACCTACTGCAGAAATGTCTGGTAATTGATATACTGCAGCTGCCTTAAGTAACTTATCCAATTGCTCTGTACTTAATTCAAAAGTAACATCTTCACTAGGTAAATTAAGTGGTTTATCTGGTGGAGTAATAATTACATTAGAATCAGCAAAGACATACTTAGACTTCATCTTACCTTCTTTTATGACAACATATCCATCATTCTCAAAATTAAGTTCTGGGCTCTGATGGAGTCCCATTCCATTTAAGAATTGATTGAGATCATAAATACCAAATTCTTTAGGAAATTCTTCACTAATAGTCGCCTCAGCAAGAATGTTCTTCATTACACTAATAGTACGAAGTTTATTCCCTGCTTTGAAGAGAATTGATTGATTAATAGTAGAGAAGTTCTTAAGAAGTGAAAGAGTATTATCAGAAAGTTTCATAACCACGGGTCGGAGTTTCATTTGTTTGGCCACTGAAATAGTATAACAGTAGGCAGTAGTGCATTGCCTTTAGTATATCACGTTTTGCAGATCCTTTCTTATCATAACGACTCAAATACTTAAGTGCATTAGAACGACAAAAAGATTCTGCATCACCTACCGAATGAATAAGATCCAATGTCTGTACATCCGAATTCTCATTTGTATAATGTCCCTGATAGGTGGAAGAGACATAATCTTCTAAATCTTTAATACCCTTATCTTCACCATACTTTTGTCGCTGATAGTTAAAATTTGGTTGAGGTTTATCATAAGAATAATACGTAGGATCATCATAAGCAGTATTACCATATCCAGTAAAGGAAATAGTATCAGGTGAAGCAGAACCAAAAATAGGAGATCCTATATTAATAGTATCTGCAGCACCGACACCATCACTACTAAAAGTAACTGTGTCATCCCAGTAAGCATCATTATAATTCCAATCTGCAGCTCCTTGGAAAGAGATGGTATCATCTCCTCCTCCACCGAAGATAGTAGTATCTGTACCAATACCAGTCATAATAGGATATTCCTCATCAAGTGTTCCATTAATGTGATCATAAAGTAAACTCCAAGCATTAACCATATTCAAATAAAAAATCGTTTACAAGATTTTCTGCCTTTTCTTTACCAAACTTAGTAGCAAGATATCCACCTACTGGATCAAGTCTAGTCATGTATGCATCAAAATCTTTGTATTCGCTGGTATCATTGCCAGTGGGTTTCTCCAATTCTAGCATATCTCTGTACTTAGTCAAGTATGATTTAAAAGTAGATAGATAAGCATCCACTTCTTCCATTTTACAATACCTAACAAAAATATTTTTAGAGAAGTGATTTCCCATTTCAAAAAATCTATAATCCTTTTCTGCTTCTGGTAATCCATCTACAGAGAACAAATAATTTTCTACTGGATGTTGAAAGTCAAATACAATAATTACTTTCTTCTCAGAGAATGCCATCAGGTCCATTCCAAAACAAGGAAGATTAGATCCTGTTTTAGGATATAGAATATTATTATAAATGGAAGAATTGTCAGACCATATATCGACCTCCCTAGATTTAATAAGATATGGATGGGCAAAAGTCTTTGCCAATAAGTGACTACCTTTACCTTCCCAGTTTGCCCATGTACTCCCAAATTTTAAATCTGGGAGTATTTCCGTTAAGGCAGACTTATAACTTTCCCAAAGATTCATTCTTCACCTACAGGTAACTGAACTGTTGCATCCACTTTATCGTAGAGTTCAAGGAATGCTTGCTTAGTCTCATCATCAAACCTGTTTACACATACTCCAATTGCTTTCATCTTATCATTAAAAATAGAATAAGCACGAAGAATATGAACTAAACGACGAGTGCTAATGATTTCTTCAATACCACCATCATAGAACGTTTTGCGAATAATGTCACCCCAATCTACCAATCTTTTGCAAAAATCAGTATCAGTAATTCCAAGAGTAGCAGCAACTCTTCCTAAAATCTTTGCTTCTATAGAAGGCGCTGGATAATCCTGCTCAAAAGTTACAGGGAATCTTTCAAGGAATGCTTCATTTAATACATTAGTACCAATAAACCTACCGTCGTCAGATCCTTTACCCTTTGTATTAGCAGTTGCAATTACATTAAATCCAGGTGCAGGTTGCACAAACTTACCAATCTTCTTCAGGAAGATACCCTTACCCTCAAGGATAGGTTGTAAGCAAAGAATCTTATTGGATGCTAAATCTATCTCATCTAAAAGGAGGACAGCTCCCCTTTCCAGTGCTTCGATAACTGGTCCATTATGCCATACAGTGTTACCATCAATAAGGCGAAACCCACCAATAAGGTCGTCTTCGTCGGTTTCGATTGTGATGTTGACACGGATCAGTTCTCGCTTGAGTTGAGCACAGGCTTGCTCGACTCCAAAGGTTTTTCCATTCCCAGAAAGACCCGTGATAAACGTAGGATAGAACATACGGGTTTGGAGAATGGTCTTAATATCGCCAAAAGGACCAAAGCGGACGAAGGTATCATCGGTTGCTGGTATGAGGTTCTGTTCTAATTTAGGCTCAACAGCAGGTGCACTAAAAGATTTCTCAATATTTTCTACTGCTCTGGTGGTTACTTCTAAATTCCACTTACCACGACCAACTTTAAACTGATCCAATTTCTTTGTAACAGTTTGATAAGCAATATCATTCATTACGCAAAACCCTCTCACATCTGCTGCTGTGAACTCAGTTCCGTAGTTTGCTTTCAGACCTTCAATAATTTCCTCTCTGGTCATCTTAATCTCAAACATAATGTGGTTGTTTCAATAATCATATTATAAGGGGTAATGGAGCAATTTATTTATAGTAGAGGACAGTTTATATATTGTCCTACATAAAAAATCCAATTAAAGTCAACCGAGAATCTTTAACGTTATTACCAAAGAAATTTTGTGCTCTATGATATAAAGCAGAATCGAAAATAAGAGTCCTATTAAACCTATTTGATATTATACAAGGATCATGCCAGAAAGAATTATATTTCTTCTTAAACTTATTAAAGATCCATCTATCAATAATATTTCTACTGGATCTATAATAATCCTCTTTATGAGTTCCTCTTTTAAGTTTTTCTGGTATATTATAAGGAGGATTTTCAAGATACACTTCTGCAGAAGTATATCGATACACTTCTGTCCCACTATTACTTAAAGGTTTAGGATTCAAAAAAGTAATACATGTATACTTAAAAGGAGGATGATCAGTATGACAAAGACCATCTAACCACGATTTATCAATATATTGAAAAGAGAAATTGCCGCTAGTTAAATTAAGTTCTTCATCTAAAATATTACTAACCTTATCCAAATAAAATTTTCTAAATTGCTCAGGAGGATGCCAACGATATCCAGGCCAACGATTATCATCAGAAGAATAATATTCCCCCTCCAATCCCATATTCCTTACTCTATAAGGATCACTAAAAAAATTATCAATTACCCTCAGCATATTTTTTCACGCTCCTCTCCCATTCTTGTAAAGAGGAAGAACAATCAGGTGGTTCAGGATCTTTATATCCTTTCATCTTCTTCCACTTATTATGTAAGGCACCCATCATCCATGACTGGGCAAGACTCTTTGGTCCATTCTCCAAGAGGTCTAACTCATATCTACTAGAGGTATAACCCTTGTACTCTTCTCTCCAATTTGAATCATCATACGGTTTCTTCGTCATAACCCTTCCTCCTTTTCCAATCTGAATACATCCCACCAAAAATCATTCCCTCATTAGATTTTAATTCATCACCATTTAGAATTTCTTTCTGTCTATCTGTTAGTTTAACATCCATAGTTAGATATTCTTTCTCCCAATTAGGGATTTCTTTAATCCATTCTGCTATCATTATTTCTTCCTCCTTGGTACTTGAATAGTCCAGGAGGATGATACTAAATCAACCATCTCAAACTGCTTCTTATTCTTTTCAATCTCATTTAACCTTGCTTCCCATCCAGGAGGAGGTGATATCTCACCATAATGATTTTCATCTTTATCTAAGTATTCAAGGATTGCTTGATCTATCATGCCATATAATGTATCAAAAGTAAGACTATACTTAAGATCATCTCCAAGTCTTTCTATATCTTCTTCAGATAATTTCTCACCTAAAAAAGATGACCTAATGGATACAAGTTCGTTAAGATCAATACGAATTGTGTTTGTTCTGTAAATTGCCATAATTAAGCTATCAACTCCATAAATTCACCAAGAACTTTTTTATTTAGTTTCTTGGTCTTAAGGGACTTAACAAATGCCCTTTTAATCTGTGCTTTAGTTGCATCATGGTTCACATCAAACTCACTATCCTGTGAGATAATTGTTGATGATAATCCAAAATATGCATCATAACCAGAATTCTTAATCTTAAAACTTCTATTCCTTCTCCAATCCCTTAAAACAGATTCATCTTCTCCATCGTATGTCCTAATAAATTGTTTAGCATCTCTAGGTACAAGAATACGAATACCGATAAAATTAGTAAAAGGAAAATTATCTTTTAAATTTTTAAGAAGAAGACTAGTAAACTGAGACCATTGATGACTAAATTTATAAACCTTACCTGTCTTACGATCCCGTAAGAAACATTTATTAGGATGTACATTACGACATCCCAAATAAGGTCCTGACTCCCAATTTCTTCTTACAGTCGTATGATAAGGAAGTGTATTTGCTTCACCATCAGTCAATACAACACATTGAACCTTCTCAAGTTTATTCTCCTTCTGAAACTTGGGAAGAATTTGATGTAAAGCAATAATAGATTCATTCAAAGGAGTACCAGAAAGAATTAATCTTTCAGGCCATCCATATCTTGCATAATGTCCTGCATTACTAAAGGCAGATACAATCCTCCAAATGTTTATCAACTGCTTTTCAAGTGTCCTTAAATTAACCTTACTAGTAAGAATATTCATTAAATTAAATTCTTCATCCACCTTAAATACACCTTCTTTCTTTTCATAATGAATATTCATCTCCCGTGAAATATATTTACCAGTTTCATAATCCTTTACAGTCTTATTCCATTCATTGGTAAAAGCATATACCTCAAATGGAATATGAGTCTTCTTACAGAACCATACCAAACTATAAAGTTGCTTTATCGTATCCTGCATGACATACTGCATCGACCCTGACCAATCCAGCACAAAGATCAATCCATGATTCTTACCATCAGGTAAAATAGTTACCTTCTTAAAAAGATCTTCATTAAACTTATATGTTTGAAGTTTAGACGTATCCAAAACTCCAGTTCTACTTGTAGAGGCACGAGCATAGGAACTAGCAGCCTTCTTGCATTCAAATTCTTTAACTAGATAAGTTACTTCTCTTTGAGAATCTCTTTTAAAAGAAAAATATTCTTCATCAACTTCTTCAAATATATTAGAATCACCCCACTGCATATCTCTTCTTTCATCCCACAACTTTTGTTGCCAATCAAAGGACTTATCAATCTCATCATGGACTTCAGAATTCGTTGCAATAATAGTATCCAAATTAACTTTTGGAATCTCAATATAAGTATTCTCTAATCCCTCTTCATTTACTAACTCCTGTAGATTGTTTTCTAATGCTTTAGCAGTTTCTACAGTAACATCAGAATCATCCATCCTAGAAGCACTATCAGTACTATCGACCCTATCTTCCACAGGAGCATCGCTATCAGTGTCAGAAACGGGAGAAGTATTATCGCCAGCATCGTCAGTACTGAAACTCCCAGAACTTTCAATATCAGAGAGAGCATCCTGTTTGGCTTCCAATTCCATTTCTTGGGAGTCCTTTTCCTGCTCCTGCTTGCAGAAATTATATAACGCTTCTGCTGCTGTGATGGTTTGAGTAAAGGTCTCGGCATTTTCAATTAGAGTGATAATCTGTTTTTCAGCAGGCGAAAAAGCCAAAGAAAGGAACGAACCCACCTTAAAGTATAAATTAGCCCTATCAGCAAGATTAAAGTTAGCAATATCTTCACCATCTAACTCAAAAAAATCTTTCTGATGTAATTCATTATATCCGTTATAGAACGTTTTGGCAAGACCCATATATTTACGCTTCATTAATTTTTCAACTCGCGCATCCTCCACAACATTTACAAACTGATGAGGAATATGACTTGGAGGATCTTCATCAGGGGTAAACAAAGCATGACCCACCTCATGTCCAACTAACATATCATACACACTATTACTTGCCTTCTCCCATAGAGGTAAAATTAAAACCCGTGTATGGACATTAAATTGAGCAGAATCTACTCGCTTATGTTCTACGATTAAATCTTCAGTAGCAAGCAATCGTGCGAGATGGGATTTGATTTCCTGTTGAACTGCCATGCATTTCGTTTGGTATGAACCCATAATACGACAAAACCCGCCTCTTGGACGGGTTGAGTAGACTGTTTATCAAGTGTCTACGTCTTTCTCTTGCACTACGGAGTGCTTGGGGTTTAAGTTTTCGTTTGGCTTCCTTCTTGGAATGGTGTTGCCAATTAGGAACTTTCATCTTCATCACCCCACTCTTCAGATTCAGAAGTGGACATACCATGACAGACTGTATACTTGTCGTGACCACCAGGTTCATTGAGAACTGCTGGATTGGTTCCAACTTGAACGCACTTTTCTTCAGACATTGTTCCTCACAGTATCCATAATATTTATTGTAGGGAACCATCCCAAATTACGCAAGGCAGTTGTGTCAGCACATAAACTGTCTGGTTCTCCTGGAGTATCCTCCTTTATAGGAAGATTGGGTCTTCCCATTGCATCTGCAAGATCCATAACAGAAATTGGTTCTCCAGTTCCAATATCAATAGGTCCTGTAAAGGTACTAGGAATCAAGTAACAAATCGCCCTAGCAACGTCTTTAACATGGATGTAATCTCTTTTATGTCTTGTAATATACTTAGCAGTATTTTCTTGCAACATTCTATAAAGCATATCCGGTCTACTATTCTCTTCTGCCCATACATTAAAGAATCTCATTCCCACACTATTAGGAGGTGCCATTAACTCATTTGCTTTTTTAGTAATAGCATAAGGATTCATCCACCATCCATGTGCTCCTGCAGAACTAGCGTACAATAAACGAACTCTTTGTTCCTGACAGTACTTGAATAAAGGTTTTGACTTCTCTACATTATTCTCCCAAAACTTTTCAGGGTTCTCAATACTATCCCTTAAAGCAGCAAATGCAGCAAGATGAATAACAATATCATACTTAGGTTCAAACATCCCTATCTCAGATACGAAATCTCCAATATCATCAGGGAAATCTATTCCATGAACCAACTCACCATATCCTGCATCATATTTAAGATGCTTATAGACATAACTGCCAATAAAACCTTTGTGTCCAGTAACTAAAATTCTCATGATAGCATCCTACTAAATCCTTTAATTTTTTCAAATCGAATGTGACTTTCAAATTTATCTTCCATTCCACTCTTATGAGAGATAATAAAGATGTTAGCATCTTTAATAACAAAACGGATAATTTTAAGAAACTCCTCTGTTCCAAAACCGTCCAATGAACTATCGAATACCTCATCCATAATAAGGAGATTAGTATTTACAGAGTTCTTCATTCTAGCAACTTCTCTCCAAGTAAACAAGAGTGCTAGATCGATCCTCATTTTTTCACCTTCCGAAAAAGAAGCATAAGAAAAATCCTCATGGATAGGGGACTTTACGGTTTCGTTAAATTCCTCATCAAGTGTGAAGTTGATGTAGAAGTCCATCATCTGAAGATAACGGTTAACTTGCTGATTTATCAGCGGTAGATACTTCTTTATGATTTTGGATTTAACTCCACCGTCTTTAAGTAAACCATACGAAAAATTGTAATAGTTTACGGTGTCCTTACGTGAAGATAGGTCGTTGTATGTAGTTTTTAAATTGTCCTTAAAGGTTGCTAATTTGTCATGCTCAGTATTTCTGTTTGCAAGTTGGTCGGTAATAGTTTGAATTTCCGATTCCAAATCTCTGATTTGTCGTTGACACCCAGAGATGCGAGTATTGTTTTTAGAAATGCCATGCGTTAAATTAGTAATCTCCTTCGATAGGGCAGTGAAGTGACGCTCTCGCTCTTCTTCGTTTTTAAGAGTATCTTCTAGTTGTTTAAAACCAGCTTGTAACTCCTTTGCTTTATTTTGAGCGTCATCGATTTTATTTATTCTGAACTCTTCCTCAATGGGTTGAGTACATGTAGGACACGTTACATTATCTGTGAAGAACTTATGCTCCTTAGTAATGGTTGCTACCTTCTGAGATATTTTACCTTTCAATCCACCCAGCTTACGCAACTTTTCTGTAGCACCTGTTACTTTCTCTTGTTCTTCAGTGAGTCCAAATACCTGGTCATCTAAGTGTTCATTCTGTGATATAAGTACACAGACTTCATCTCCCAACTGTCTGCTCTTCTTTTTCTTTTCTTCTATATTTTTCTTACTCCTAGTCTCCAACTCTTCAATAAAATTCTCTTGCATCTTAACTTTATCATTAAGAGACTCTTTCTTAAGAGTTAAAACTTTTATATCTTCTTTTGTAGTACGAATTTTCTCTTTGATAATATTATTCATAGAAGAGAAAATTTTAATATCTAAAAGATCCTCAATGACCTCTCTCCTATTAGAAGCAGTTAATTGCATAAAAGGAACAAATGTACTAGAACCCAAAATAACAATTTGAGTAAAAGACTTATAGTTCATCTTAAGAACATTCTGCTCTAACCACTTCTGCTGATCATTAGCAGAAGCAGCCTGGTCCAATAAACTACCGTCTCTCCATATCTCAAACTTATTTGGTTTTATTTCCCGAACTACTTTCCATTCAGTATCTCCAATAGAAAATTCTACTTCTACCCTACAATCCTTTTCATTAGTTGAATTGATAAGTTGAGATTTACTAATCTTACGAAATGGTTTATTAAACAAACTAAAGGTAAGAGCATCTAATACAGTACTCTTTCCAGCACCATTTGTTCCTACTATCAACGTAGTAGAATCTTTATCTAAAGGAACTTCTATATATTGATTTCCCGTAGATAGGAAATTTTTCCAGCGTATTTTTTCAAATAATATCATGACCAGTGTCTGGAGGAATCACAATGTCATTTGAACCAATGACAGTATAATTATAACTATGCATTTGACATGTTTTAATCATCACTTCATCTTCAACTTCAATTACATGCATTTCTGGGTATTCTCCTTCTTCTAACATCATGGCAAATCGAGTGGCATCATCCTCTTCTTCAAATAGATAGAGTACTTGTTCCCCATCTTCATCTGTAACAGAATAAGCACCTTCTCCTTCTTTACCAGCAATAGTTAGAATAAACATTAAACCAGTTCACATGCTTCCTGATAAACCTCTTGTAACATTTTTTGAACAATTGACTTATCAAGTTCTATCTCTGCTTCCTCAATATACCTATTAAGGATAGACAGAGTATCTTCAGACTCAAAGGCTTCAAAATCTTCACTCTCTTCGAGTCGAAAATTCTCTACGATCTTAAGTTCTGCTATATTAGCATTATACAACTTATCAATAAATTGTTCAAATTTCTTTGTACTTGTCTTCTTTCTAACTACAACTTTTACAATCTTATCTTCATATTCTGTTGTATCAAAAAGTTGATGGTCATTATCTTCATAAAAGATATTATAAAATAATCTATAAGGATTATTGATAGGAGTATGTTCTAAAGTCTCTGTATCAAATATATGGAATCCTCTAGTATCATTCAAATCATTCCAAAACATTTCATAAGGATTACCTAAGTAAAAAACCGTTTCATTATCCGATCTAGTGTGATAGTGTCCTGAATAGACACGTTTAAACCTTTCAAATAATGAGCTGTCAACACCATGGTCCATGATGTAGCCTCTATGTACTCTAAATCCACAGAGTTCAAGGTGACCCATGACCACTGGGCAACTTGTTTTCTTAATAATTTTGAGAGTTCTTTCCTCATTATCATCATTAATCCAGGGTACAACTAAAACATCTAAATTATCTATCTTTATTTCAGTTGCTTCTGAATAAACATGTACATTATCATACTCTCGTAATAATAAATCAACCGCATTTACTTGATTAGTATTCTTATAATATGCTGTATGATTGCCCACAATAGTGTGGACAGTACATCCCATCTCTTCTAGTTTATCGTAATAATTATTCTTTGCCCAGGATAAAGCCGAAAAGTCGATACCTTTACGGCTGTCGAAGGTATCACCCATGTCAACAACCGTCGTAATACCTTCTGAATATAAGACAGGAAAGAAGACATCATTATAAAACTTTAGAAAATAGTCATGGAAAAGCTTAGAATTTTTACGACACCCAAAATGCTGGTCTGTAATAATTGCTATCTTCATTAATTCCTAAGCTTAGAATGAACCGCATCCTTAATTTGATTATAATCTGAAAAATTAGATCCGTCAATTGTATTACTATCGTCAAAAACTTCTGAATAACCAGACTTCTCTAGGATCTTATTCTTAATTTCTAATTGGCGTTTTTCTCTTTGTATTCTGCGGAGAAACGCATAATGTATAATCTGCGTAAAGTAAGCAAAAGGATTTTGGGATTTCTCAGGATTAAAATTATGTATGTACTGAACGCAATTTTCGATTCCATCAGAGATCATGTCCTCCTTGAACATGTAGTTAACAAAGTTTGGTTTGAAAGATAAATGATTTGCAATCTTTAAAAAGCACTCACCAATATAACGAGGAATAACGGGTTTAGGTCTATCCCTAAGTTTTGCAATTTCAACATCCTCCCGATACTTAATCAGGGCAGCAAGGAACTCCTTGTTGTTAACATAGTGTTCAGACCTCTTTCTTCTAGTCATACCAGGTTGTATCGCCATAAGTCATTATCACTAGTATGTATGTAGTATAACATTTTTAGTGACAGTTGACAAGTGACACTATGACAAGTAGAATAACTCTGTCAGGGTTCAGGACAAGGTATTAGCTATTACTATTTTTCTTAGTATCTAATTTATAAATCTTTTCTAGAAGTTCTTTAGTGTCACTTACATTTCCTAAATATCCCATTCTTCTACTCATTTTAGATTCATTTCTACTTTCTCTTTCTGTATCTCTCAAAAAATTCTGATACATTTTAATCATTTCTATATCAGAAGATTCGGAAAGAGTAAGGATTCTATCCATATTAATAATAAACATATCTTCATTAGTAGTCTTTAACCAAGGTTCTACTTTATAACCAACTACACCAACTTTTCCTCTGATAGGAGATACAACAATAGGGTTATGTACAATTAACATTGTTCTATCTACTTCTTCAGATGCTGCGACCCGTGCGAAGATTTCTTCACCTGAATTAAATTTTACTGTTGCATAAAAATCGTCTTCCATTATTTCCTCATCTGTATTGTGACTATTTCATAATTAAAGTTTTCTTCATTATAAATTTTGATTCTTTCTATAAAGTGATTAAGAGTATAATTTCGTTTTGTTTTGGTAGAGCAATCATCAGCGATATCATAAAGGATTGCTTTTACTTTATTTGCTCCTTTCCTAAGAACTCGTCCAATACTTTGTAAGTTGCGGATACGTGATTTACTTGGAGAAGCAAAGATAACATTATGGAGGTTTTTAATATTGATACCAGTAGAGAAAGTTCCATAGGATGCCACAATAATTGCGTTTTGTTCCTTCTCGGTAATCTCCCTTACCAGTTCCCTTTCTTCAGCACCAACACCACCGTGAATAAAGAATACTTTTCTATCATTTTGCTTATTAGTATTTATGAGATCGTATAACACTGCTCCATGCGCTTCTACCCTAGAAAATAATATTAAACTATTACCTTTTAAATCTAATGCTAAATTCTTAATGAAATTATTTCTTTGTTCATGTTCAATAAGATATTGAATTTCATCCTGGTAAGTTTCAAATCTGGTAGCAGTATGTTTAAGAACAATACATTGAATATCTAATTGAGAAAGATGACCTTGCCTCATCAATTCATCAGTCTTTGTTACTTTATAAGACGGACCAAACAATCCTTCTAATACCCATTTATGAGTTTGCGTACCATCTAATGTACCTGTAAATCCAAACCTATACTTTGCATGATGCAATTTTGTCATTATAGATATAAGGGACTTACTTTTGAAAAGATGTGCTTCATCCCCTATAACAACATTATAGTCCTCAAAAAATGACCGTTCTAGTTTATAAACTGATTGCCAAGTGGTAATTGTAACAGGATATTCATTTGTCTTTTCTTTTCCTGCATATATCTTGTGACAATATGAGTCTGCATCCCAACCATAATCACGAAAGTCACCCGCTATCTGCTCTACGAGGGATGTCGTGGGAACAACTAAAAGAATTTTTTGTCCTTTATCCACATAGTAACGCACGATTGCGTAAATCATCAGACTTTTTCCTGACGCAGTTGGAGATATCAATAATTTTCGATTATGCCGTAGAGCATCGTATACTCCCTCAATTTGATAAGATCTGGGCCGATGAGAACAAATCGACTGCATATAATCTTTCACACCCTCAAAAGAAATCCCCTCATTAAATTCAAAAGGTTGGCCATAATACTTATTATCTTCAAACTTATAGGTATATCCATAGTGGTCGCAAAAATCAACAATCTTATCTAACAGACCCACATAGATCTGTTTAGATCTCATATCAAATAAATGTATTTCTCCATTCCAATTACGCTTTCGATATTGAGGCATAAACTTTGCACCCTCAACTTCAAAAGTAAAATGATCCCTTAACTCATATTGAATATGAGGTTCGGTATTAATTTTTAAAAATACTTCGTTTGATTTAGATATAACAAGATTGGCACTTGTGTCAATCACCTACCCCATGCATCTAACAATATTTAGATCCATTGATAAAGTGTATCTTTCAAACCCAAAAGGATAAGAAGGAACACTATGCACTTCATCTCCAGGAAATATCATTAAACTATTCTGAGGAGCTCTTATAAATTCCTCTACAAACTGTGTTCCACTATTTAAAAATGGAATTGTTTGCATATAATATACACATGCATAATCATATGCTGAATGGGAATGCCACATCATCTCCTCTTTCTTTCCACTATTCCAATTAACCCATACATTATCAGTTACAGGTTCTAATCCTGGTCCCATTTCAACAGCAATTCGATCCAATAACTTTCTAATTATTGGTTGAAATTTACCATTTTTATGTAGATTAGATAAAGTTTGTTTACTAACAGAAAAATATTTTTTAAAACGAAGAGATAATTCTTCTCCAGCAATTAAAAGTGATTTACTATCTTCTATAAGTTGTATTCTTTCCTCTTTAGAAAGAACATTTTTAATTATTATCATTATTTCAATTTCCAATTTAATGACATAGTATATCTATCAAAAGAAAATGGAGATGTCGGTGCAGTATGATATAAATGCCCAGGAAATATTAATAAACTATTTTGAGGAGCTTTGATAAACCTATCTTTAAATAAAGTACCGTTACTAAAAAAAGGAAAGGTTTTCATATAATATACACCAGCATAATCCACTGGATGATTATGCCAATATATATTTTTCCTTTTACCATGAGTTAAAAGAAACCATGATATATCCCATTCTAAAGATTTTTTAATCACATTTTCAGCATTAGAAAGAAATATTTTATGTATCCGCTCAAATTGTAATTCTGGTTGTAAAGGCGGAGATTGTTTCCCAGGATAATCAGGTCCTAGATCCAATAATAAAGGTTTGCAATCCTTTATTAATTTTTTTCTTTCTTCTTCTTTAAGAATATTTTCAATAAGATGTATAATCATCCAAGTCCAGATTGAAATCTCATAAATTCGATAGCATTCTTAATTTGATATGTTCTATTCTGTATCACTTTAAGAATGCTTTCAATGTATGTAAGCATTGTATCATAGTAATCTATCTTTAAAGAAGTATTCGATAATTTTTCATCCGCATCCAAATATTTTTGCATAGTATCCTTATCCCTTATCTTTTTAGGAAAAGGATTCTCTACATAAACTTCTGGGTCTGCTTTCCCACTAAAATACTCATACCGTTCATGACGAATATTCTTCCTTTGTTGCTCTGCTTTCTTTCTCAGAAGGAATATAGTATTATATAATTCAAAATATTTTGCATGAAGAGAAGGGATATTCAATGATTCTTCGTGTAGATTATCTCTGTCTATCTTAGCATCATTCTCCCACATCTCTTGAATTGCTTCAAGACTTAAACTCATAAAGGATTATTTTCTAAATCTGTTAGTGTGTAGATAGTATACTTGAAAGTTACGTCTGCTGTAAAGTACTGGATATCTGTATCAGTTGCATCGAAAGTAACAGTTGAAAGATTAGTAGGGAAGAGGTCATTGAATATTACGTTAAATCTAGGTACTAAATTACTACTTAAAATTTGTAAGGTTCCATCAGAATAGATATTATCCCCTGATTGTCCAAAATTTTCTCCAAGAACAGATGCTTTTTCCAGTTCGTTAAATTCTTGTAAAGTATCTGGAAAACCTAGTCCCCTAATCCAATTTTGAATTTCCATAAAATTGCCAAGATCTTCATCAACCAAAAATCTTAAATTAAGATCTCCAAATTGAATCTTATCTCCGGGAGTTGGAATATCTTTCAAATAAGATGGTTGAACTGCTACCCCCAAATCCATAGATGGAATATTAGCTTCATTACAAAAGAATGCCACTTTAGGACTTCTTTTCAATGCAAATTTAAAACCAACTGGTGCAAGAAAATTCCTATTCTCAATCGGAGTACCTGGTCTAGGTGCGGGGGAATTACGAGTTGCCATCTCTATTCATCTGTTCTTCAAGTTTTTCTTTAGCTGCTTTTATTCCAGCAAGTCTCACCTCTAATGCATCTTCATAACGATGAAGCATTTTTAGTTTAAATTTTTGACGGTCTTCTAGACTCATCTTATTTTTACAGAACATGGTAGAAAGCAGGTCTCCTTATATATTTATGTTTCACTTTCATTTATTATAAGTTTATCTCCTTTTCTTATAACTTGTCCATTACCTGCTAATACTATTCTCCCATTACATTTATTTCTAGGAACATGATGAAAAATACTTGAATCAAAAACAACCAATTTCCCTGCTTCTGCTTTAATTCTTTTATTACTATGAGTAAAGACTAGTGGAGAAGATCCTTTTGGACATTGTATAAAATAAACAAAGGAGTATGTCGCAGTTAAATTATGACAATGTGGAATAGTATAATCTCCAATATCATATCTAGCAACCCAAGTATCATACCAATTTATATTAAAAGTATCAAATAGAGAAAACTTCGCTCCATCATTATAAGGATTATTTAATAAAGAATTTACTAATTCATGTACTCGATCCACACTTTTGAATGAGGATTTTGAATTAGACATTTTTGCTTTAACATTAGTGGCATAAGAATAATCATACCCCCAATCTTCTATATCTTCCAGTAATCTTTTATTTAAATTCTCTGGATTAGGATGTTGGTCAACTATTATTTCAAATTTTTCTTTAACAGGTATAAAATCCATTTTTTATTTAAAATAAGTGACGGGTTCTTCGCCCCTGGTATAGAACCCGTCAAAGATTAACCCAGAGCAGCCAGAGGACTTACCAGCACGCAGTGCCTCTAACTCTTATATTATAGCATAAAAAAAAGAGGACCGAAAGGTCCTCTTTGAAATGTGAATGGAATATATCCATCTGTATCACATAAGGTTCTTAACTGCAACGCGACGGTAGTAGCGGTTAGCATCCACGTTAAGAGCACCGAGACCCTGTGTAAGTCCCTGAGCAAATGGGTTAGCAACGATACCGTAGCGAGTCTTAAAGCCAATTTTTGGCTGGAAGGTGTTCTCGCCAACTGCACGTACCATTTGTAGGGGAACGTAAGGACAGTAGAATAGTCCGGCGTCATAAGGAGAAGATCCTTTGTAACCAACGACGTAATACTGGTTACCTGGAGATGCGTTAGCACTTGTTAGGTTAGCAGCATATGGGTCGATGTATACGCGGTACTTACCTTGCAGAGTTCCTGCAAATGTGTTACCAGTGTCATCAACGTTGAGGTTAGCATTAAGTGCTGGAGTATAATCCAGAACTCCTGCCATTGTTAGAGCAGATGCAACGTCTGCAGAGCAGAGGATGATGTTGCCCTTTCCGCGACGAGTTCTTTGTGCGATTGCGTTAGCGTCGCGCTCGATTTGGAATAGAAGTCCTTTGAACTTCTCAACTGACCAACGACCGTTACTGTCGATGTCGAGGTCAAATATACCAGCAGTAGCAGTGTTTTGTACAGCGCCTTGTTCTGCAGTCTTGTAGATGGTACGAATAACTTCGCGGTTGATCTCAGCAAGGATCTCAGTAGAAAGAATGTTTGCCAATTCGGCTTCTGCATTCAGACCATGGATCGCCTTGAGGTCTTGAGCGAGTTCTAATGAGTACTCAGCTTTTAGTGCACGAGACTTCGCAGTAACAGTGACCTTCTCAATAGAGAATGCCATCTGGTTGAACTGGTTGCCAGTATTATCGCCCAGAGTCTCCGAAGAGTCTGTACGCATACCTTGACCAACTGTATATGCGGTCTGTGAACCTGCACCGCCAACTGGGTTAAGAACAGCAGGGTTGCTACCTGACTGTGCAGTTGTACCCATACCAGCGTTGGTGTCGGTGTTACCTGTAGTAACATCGAATCCATCATTCTGACCAGAGAATGCTGTATCTACTTCATCGTAGAATGTCTCGTTACCAGACTGACTGGTGTAACGTGAACGCATTGCGAAGATTAGTCCAGTAGGACCGCTCATTGGCTGAACACCAGCAAGGTCATAAGCGACCAAGTTAGGCATTGCACGGCGAATTAGACTAATCAATACTGGGTCAAAACCGGCCATAGGACCAGCAGCAGCGGCATTACCAGATAGACCTGGAGCACCTGCTGCAGATGCAGTACTGTTTGTTGGAGCTGCCTCAGTAAGCATTGAGCCACCAGACTCAAAAGCTTGTTGCTCACGGAGGAATTTTTCTTGGTTCTCTAGCAGGACGGCGGTTACGCTTCTGCGATGACTATCCTTAATCGGGTCAATGCCCTCATAGTCCAGAAGTGGTGCCCACTTTTCCTGCAATTGTTCGGAATGGAACATTTGCTTTTTACCTATTTAAAAGTTTAGTTTGTTTAATGTTTAAATCAGTTTTTTGCCAAGTTTGATAAGGTCTGTAAGTAACCAGCCATTGCACCAGAGGCAATCTCAGGTGAAACGTCTACTCCTTCTGATAGACTCTCGGACTTAGCTGTTGGAGCTTTTGCTGTAGGGAAATAAGATTCCTTAAGTGTTTCCAACTTCTCACGATATTCTTCTTCACTTGCAAACTCTACACTTTCGGAAAGTGAGGCGAGCTTCTCTTTCTGAGTGTCAGCAAGACCATCAGAAACTTGATCGAGGATTCCATCTGCAACCGACTCTGCGAGACGCTTGTTTAGGGAAACGTTCTTCTCAATTTGCTCATTGAGTTTTGTCTCCATGTCATCTAGTTTTTCTACCATGCTCTCAAGTACATCATATTTTTCTTCAGGGATTGATACATAATGTTCTTCAAAAAGACTCTTAAGACCAGTCATAAAGGACTCAGTGAGTTCTTCCTTCAGACCGCCTTCGACAGCGAGTTGATTCTCAGTGAACCACTCATCGGCAACATACTCAAGGTAAGAATCAACACGCTCATTAAGAGCTGCCTTGATATCTTCAACTTCTTCAAGCAGTTTCTTCTCGTAATCTGCTTCAAGAGTTTCCTTGATCTGTGTAACCTGAGACTTAACTGCAGTTTCTAGGATTGTCTTTGCTTTATTCTTAAAGTCTTCAGACAATTCTTCACCCTCTATAAGTGCTTGAACATCTTGCTCAATATCTAGGGTAAACTCAGGTGCCTCATTAACTACCTCTTCTTCGGTAGTCTCTTCCTCAGAAACTACTTCTTCAGTAGATTCTTCGTTTTCAGCAACAACTTGCTCCTCTTCCTTTTCAGGCTCTTCGGAAACAACTTCTTGCTCATCTTTAACTTCAGACTCATCGCCTTGCTTCAATGTCTGCATAGGATCCGCCTTACCAGCGCCTTTGTTAACTACATCTCTTACTTGCTTAAGAGTTGCACCCGGTGATTTCAGTTTTGCTGAATCATTAGTTGGGCTGTAGTTTTCAGGTGAGGGACCTCCGAGATCTTCCACTGTTGGTGGAGTACCGCCGGTTGTAAGCTTCTCCATTGGCTGTGCTGGTGCTGCATTAGCATTAACAGCAGTCTTGGATTGCTTAACGTCCTCTTCCATTGCTTGTAGTTCTTTTCCACTAGACATTTGAAGTTTCTCCGATTTTCCTGTAGTTAAAATCTATATTTATTTATAAAGTGAATATTTACAATGAGTTTATAAACTCATTGAACAAATTTAATTTATGTTCTTCGAGTCTTTTTTGACCCGCAAGATCATCAATTTTATTCTTAATTTCTTCTGCTTTACGCTCTCTAAGAATGCTTCCTTCCCAGATCCACTCTTTTCCTTCCATAATTCCCTCAACAAATGCATCGGGAGCAGAAGGATCAGCGACTATATCAGCAGCAGTTGCAAGCATAAAATCTTCACCTACAACATTAAAACCTTCTCTGGTTGGTTTAAGAGAACCAATACCACGAGAAGAAACTCCAAGTTTTACACCTTCACTTAATAATGAGGATGCAATTTTACCCATAGGAGTTGATTCAAGAATCTTTGCTCTACCTCGAAAGTTAGTGCCAGACTCTTTTAATGAAGTAATTTTATGTGAAACCCTATCAAGGTTTACAGTTGGACCATCGGGATGTCCCAACTCACCAAGTGCTCTGCCAGTATCAACATGTTCCTTTACATATCTGCCAACTTCTTTTTGAAGAGTTTCCATAGGATACATACGACCATTACGGTTCTTTATGTTTCCCTGTAGAAAGACACCTTCAATGTAAAGAGACTTACCGCCTCCTTTTCTTGCTTCAGTAATAACTTTTACTGATTCAATTTCCTCTCTAATGAGTTTCATCAGGTATCAACCTCCAGTAATTTGAACTTGTTGTGCAGTCACTGTACCATTGGCAGAATTTCTAATTGCTGCTACTTTAAAGGATGCTCTTAAAACAGCACCTAATTTATCACCATCGAACGTGCCACTAACTGAACTTGAATCATAATCAACAGTAATTACTCTGCTAAAGTCTCCACCAACACCGGCAGTATTATTAACACTGAGTACTTGCTTATGTTCAAAATCAAAAGCTGATTGTCCAGGAGCAGTCAATGTAACAAAATCCCCAACTGCAAACTGAGAACCAGTTCCCTGTTGGAATGTTATTGTAGTTGGGTTTGCTTTTGTAAATCCAACTATAGGTTGTGAACGAACTTTTCCAATGCTTATAACTTCTGGTACATTCTTAACCAGCAAAAAGTCTTCTGTATTGGCAACGGGTTCACCGCTTTGAATCAGAACATGTGCATCGTTAGAAAGAGCAACAACTCTTACATACTCAGATTGCTGAGAAATGGCAACAGATTTTGCACTCGATGTAGCAGATGCGACGCTTGTTGATATACCAACCGGTTTATAAGCAGACATTATAGATAAAAGTTCATTGTCCTATTTATTTATAATTACTCTTCCCCAGATGGTTCTGGTGTAGTTTCAGCTTCTACTTCTTTCTCTAAACTAGTATTTTCATAATCACTAAATGTCTTAGTGGCTACTTCTGGTTTAAAGGCATCAACTTTTTCAGCAGACTTTGCATAAAGCATATCTTTTATTCTGTCACTTATATTGGATGGTGATTCATCAGCGATGATCATATCCATCAATTCATCTTGGACAGCATTCATATCAGGCATTGTATTAAATGTGAGTAATCTCTAATATTTATGTATTATTAAGAACGGTACTGAAATTCCATAAGCATTGCATATAAAACCCTCTTCATATGGGCAATGTGTTCTTCAGATTCCTGTATATCTTCGCTATTATCTGCATAAAATGTTATTGCATTATGTAATAGACGAATATCATTTATGTTCCAGTCAACTTTAACAAATGGTTGTCCATGTTCATCCTCTTGAGGGGGATGCATAGGCATTATATTTCACCGCCCTTTGGTTTAACTATATTCGCATCTTGAGTTGCTGCTGTAGTATCTACATTCATAGATCTTAAAGCAGCATCTGGTTCAGCTTGAGTAGCACCAAGTTGAGTTGGATCTACTGGTCTCAATCCCCCACTACCTTCAGGATCTAACATCATATCTTGTTCAATCGCAGCAGGATCAGGAATAATACCATCTTTAATTTCTTTCTTAATTAACTTATCCTGTTCAAGTATTTCTTCATCAGTTTGACGTAGTACTTTACGACGAACCCAATCTTGAGAATAATACTTACCAATATAAGGTTCAACAGTAGCAAGAGATGCTAACCTCTCATTCATTAACTCTGTTTCTTTTAATTCAGTGAAATGATTATCATACAAGAAGTCAAATTGTATGTGTTCACTCATTATTTCCCAGTCTTCTGGGGTGACGATATTCTTAAGCAGCAACTGGGTTCTCAGCATATCGATGAACAAACCTGAGAATCTCTTTCTCAAACGTCCAACAAACTTACTGAACTTAACTTCATCTCTTAGAATTTCAGAAGATCTGCCTAAATTGAATCCTCCTTCACCATCCATTCTAGATGGTGGAACATTGAGACTGCGGTATAATTTCTTTTTGAAATATTCAATGTCCGTGATTTCTCCAAGGTTTTGACCTCCTGGAAGAGTAGAAATTTCAGTACCACGTCCTCCCTCTCTTCGAGGTAGCCAGAAATCTTCCAGCATTGACATATACTTCTTGTCATCTCTAATCTCTCCAGTACCAGCATCATAAACTAACTTGTTACGATAGCGCATCATAACATCACGGAGATATGCTTCTGCTTTTACTTTAGGCAGATTTCCAACATCAATATAAAAAATTCTACGTTCTGGTGCTCTTGATAATCTGTATATAACAAGACTATCCTCAATCATTCTTAATTGATTGAGTGACTTAATTGCTTTATGAAGATATGAAAGTGTTGATCCCTTATTTCTATCAACTAATCCACTGGTAGCATAAGCAATGGAATCTTTTGTCATTTTGATTCCAGAGTTTGGCCCAGCAGCATTTATATTGCCAGTAGGATAAGTTAACTTTGGATTGTAAATAAAGAATTCCTCAATTTCTGGGAATTCATATTCCATCGGATCGTCACTGTTTAGACGACGAGGACCTCTATACTTATCTTTTTCATCTTGCTTTGCTTTACGAACATAGCGCATCTTCATTGCATCTATGTAACGTAATTCTTGAATCCCCTCATGGGGTTTTTTTAAATCAATTAATTTATGATAATAGATTCTACCATCAACATACCAATTCCTATAAATCTCATGGCATTTTTTATCAAAATCCAATAAATCTAAGATATATTTAAACTCATCTCTTACTTTCTTTTTAATACCATCACTAGCATTTAAATGATCCAAATCCAATTCAACTGGATGATCATTAGAATCAGAAACAATTGCTTCATTTATAATATCTTCAATTGCACTATCCGCTTCTGGATGTAGTGCCATCTCACGGTATCGTTTAATTAAATCAAATTCAGTCCTATAGATTCCTTCAATATCAACATAAGAACCAAAAAAACCACTACTCATGTACCAATCAGACCCGTCCTCATTATTCTGGGGGACGGGTGATACGGCAGTCGGAGATAGTGGTTCGGTGTCCTCTATTGAGAACCCAAATAACTTAGCCATAATTTAAAACTTTTTTACTATTTATCAGCCGTTGGGAGCGCCAGCGCCAGCTAAATTGAGTGATTGTACTTGGAATTCTACATCAAACTCCTCAATTGTGTCACCTGTGTCGTAAGATAATGCAATCTCTCCAACAGTTGTTGGGAAGATATCAATAAATTCATATTCCTTAAGAACTGCATTAGCTTCACCAGTACTATTTGTACTACTAGGCTTAGATCCTCTACCTAACTGGAAGACCTTAGCATTTGTCATATAAGACTCTGGTTGAGTAGCACCTAAGTTATTGTCTAATTTTGCAATTAATTGTGTCCATTCTTCAAACGCATTTCTGAGTTTAAAGTTTTCGTCATTGATAATGGTAACAGTCCATGTATCAATAGTTCTGTCTCCAGCAACTTTAAAAATACGACCTCTAAAGGGAACGTCAATTGATGCAATATTTTGAGCAGGTAATGCTGCTGCTTTTGCCATAAATCTAAAATTTTCTGCGTCCCAAGCAATTCCACCTGGAAGTGTAGTGAGTTCCACTTCAAATAAATTCGGCCTTGCGCCGCCACCAATAAGTGCCGACTTAAAGTTAGAGATTGATTTGTTTTCTCTAGTAGTTGCCATTTTTTAGATCCTCCTGTTGTTATTTAGATATTAAAGTTAAACTCTACCGACCACTTCTTCAAACGAGACACCAGTTCTCGTTGCAACAAAGGTTAGAGTTACGTAGTTGATCGACTTCGCAGGCTTCAGGAAGATGTCTGCGCGGAATTCATTGTTATCAATAACATCAGGGGTGTTGTTTGTAGTATCGCAAACAACTAGGAATCCGTAGAGTCCTCTCTTCGCCTGAACATCACGTAGATATGGTTCAACAATATTTCTAAAGTTGGCCCGTGTTAACTCATCGTTCAATTCAAAGAGTTGAGCCTCTGCTGCTTTCTGTAGTGCTTGCTCAATTGTGAGGAACAAACGACGAACATTGATTCTATCAAAGGCAGAAGCATAACCAAGAGCAGTTTTGTCTCCAAACAGGAGTGTTCCTAATCCAGGTTGTGTAATAATAGAGTTAATTCTTGCAGGATAAAGCTTATCTCTTTGTGCTTTATCTGGATTGTATGCAAGTTTAATTGCGTTATTAATAATACCGCGTTGCTGACCTGCAGGTGAGAACCAAGGATAAGCAACAATATTTGTGCGGCACATTAAACCAGCAACGTCTCCGTTACATGGAACATAACGGAATTTATTATTAAACCTGTCATAAGTATACTTATAACCACTATCAAATACTCCATAAGATGAAGAAGATAGTGAACTAAAGTAATTAATTAGGTTATCTGTCTGAGTGGTTGCGTTGGTAACTCCAACAACATCCCCTCTATGTGGTCCAACAGTAGCAACACAATCCTTTCTGCTATTTGCAAGAGAAAGAACGTAATTTGCTTTTGCTTGTGAATCTGCTTGATTAGATCCACCAGGACCCATGATAATATAATCTACTTCTACTTCATCTTTATTAGAGAACTTACCGTAAGAAGTAATCAAATCTGCAAGTGCAGCACTGTAACCACCAGTTGCACTATAGTTTTGTCCAGCACCTAGTGTATAAGTGTTGTTTCCTAGAACACTAAAGGTAATTCCTTGAGCATCTTGTCCCCAAAGACCGTCTGCAGTTGTAATAGCAGTAAACGCGGTTGAGAATCCACTTGCTCTTGGAGTTGTGAGCCAATAAGCATCACCACCCGAAGAAGGATCTCCACCAGCATAAACATTTGCTGAATTGTCTGCAATAAACTGTTCGTACCAAATCTTCTGTGGAGAATTAACAGCAGAAACAGAATCAAGTGCCTTAGAGAGATTTAAATGCTTCTCTATAACATTACCCTGAATACCGGTAATCGTGCCCATGTCATCAACAACGGCAATATGAATACCATCATTCTTACCATTTCTATCAAGTGAATACTTGTTAGTTGTTGGTCTTGGAGCAAGTGACTTCCAATATAGGGTTGCGTTTGATAAACCAAGAGTTTGCTGATCGTACCAGTCAACTGCAGTAGAAGGACTATATTTACCTGCTAATGATGTATTGACACCAGCGTTAGTTACAAATTCAACATTACCACCAGCAGTTATGAAGGATGCATAAGATGTACCTTCGGCATAATCAATATTTTCTTCAACACCAGCAGTACTTACCCTAGAAACAACCTTAACATCAACAGTTGAAGTTCCACCAGAATCAGTAGATAATCCAACAACTATACCTTTAAGATATCCATTAAAAGCAGAGGTTGAACCTGCTCCAGGAATAGTAACGTTTGATAGTCTTTGAGTAATACCATATCCAATAACAGCACCAGCATTTGCTAAGTTAACTGTGTTAATACCAATTGTCTGATCTGCAAAATCGTCGATAGTGCAAACTTTTAATTGGTTAGCCCATGTACCTGGGTTCTTTCCAGCAAAAATAAAATTGGTTGCCGTTGAATGATTATTGATATAATCATCATAGTTGTCAATTCTACCTGCGCCTGTCATTGCGACAGATGAACTACCTGCACCTGCATTAGCATTTGCTAAGGTGTCTCCAGCAGTTCTAACAACCTTTAAGACTCCTCCGTAAGAAAGATATGAAGATGCAGTTAACCAGTACTCATACTGTGCATCATCATTCTTCGGCTCACCGAAGACATTAATTAAATCTTGTTCTGTAGAAATGTCTGTTGCTTCATCAACAGGTCCAATCTCAAATGGTCCAGCAATTGCACCAATATTATCTAATACATTCTCAGCTCTTCCTACTGTTAAATCAACCTCCCTTACCAGTACTCCAGGAGATAATTGAGGAGTTGCCATGCTTTTGTCTCCGATTTTCTCAGTTTATCTAAAAATTATTTATCAAAATATTCTTTTACATGTAGTCCCACATATAAGATCTATCCCCATACTCATCTGTATGCCATCTATCCCCATTAGAATCAACAAAACTTTCCTCATCATCCAATCCATCACTCATAAATCCAAAAGGTGCCATATCCTGTTCTATTTGATTCTTTTGTTCTTCATATAATCTCTTTCTTACATCTTGATCTGTTAATTCTTTAAAATAATCTTGTGCAACCAACCATGCATATATGACAAGACACATTGCTAAATCATCATTACAACCCTCTTCTGCTTCAAATGAATTGCTCTTTGAAATAAATGTAGTTAATTCTGAGATAATATCATAATCTGCAAAGAGAAGTTTATTCTCTTCAATCAAAGTCTTTAAATTGAGAGCACCAACCTTTTTAACAGTCTTAGACATCTTAAGACCCAATTGAGTCTTCTTACCAGAAAATCCCTGACCAACAACTTGACCTGCTCTACCTCTCATAGAACACATAAGAAGGTTTTTGTATTCTAAGTCATAGTTTAGAATTGATGCTACCTGATCACCAATATCATTTACTTCACATAAAACAAATGCATCATTATACTCTTTTCCGACTTCTTCAATGATACTTGGAAAGAGCATTGGTTTAATTTCATTATTCCTATATTTTGCTACCACACAATGCGGAAACTCTGTAATATCAACTACAACAAAAGCAGAATAATCTTTTCCAACCCCTCTTGCCACGTCCACTGCTATAACATAATCATGCTTTTTCTGAGGTTGAACAAAAACATCTAAACCACCACTTCTGGTCTCTGGTTCTTGGTATACTAAAGTTCTTAGTTTACTAGGAGCAACAAGAGTATCAACAGATCCTAAAAATTCACACTCAAACTCAATCTTAAATTGCTGTTCTGATGTGTTTGCAATAGTCTGTTCTTTCCATACATCATCTCTTCCAGGAACTTCTGACCAATGAACATCGGTTGGAACATATTCATTCTTTCCTCTTTCTGCATCATGCCAATATCTATAAAAATGGTTCATCCCGTGAGGGGTAGAAACCATTATGACTTTCGTACTTTTACCAGAAGTAATAGTAGGATAAACAGAGGCAAAAAACGAATCAGCAATATGATTTGGAACGAATGCAAATTCATCCAAAAACAAGATGTTGAAAGACATTCCTCGAACAGCTGAGGCAGAAGTTGACGCAGCCAAGATTCTGGAACCATTTTCTAACTCCAAACTACCTTTATTCCAGGATATAATACCCTGTTGCATCCATTTAGGTAAATTCTCATATGCAGTCTGCAATCTACCTAGCAAATCTCTAGCAGTTGCTGCTTTGTTTGCAAGAATACCTATATTAACATTATCATTAAATACCGCATAATGCAAGAGATATGATACAGACGTAGTAGACTTACCAGTCTGTCGAGGCATCTTACATATATTAAATCTATGATCGTGAAAATTTCTAATTAACTTCTCTTGGAAATCATAAGGTTGAAAAGGTACAAGACCTTCATCCAAACTAACAATCTTTACATGTTGTTTAGCGAAATAGACAGGATCATTCTTACAAGCAACAAATTCTAAAATTTGGTCCTTAGTAAATTCTTGCTTGACATTCGCTTTTTTTAATAACGGATTACCTAGGTAAACCTCATCCATCGTTGGCATAATAATCAGTTAGATATATGAAGTACAGGTTCCCCCGGATTGTAATCAGTTACTTGCCAACTCCAAAGTTTACATCCAGGATATACTTTTTGCAATTGATCTAATACTTCTTTTCTAGATGGTTTTTTGAGTTGAGGAAAAAACATCTGAATCATAAAATTCTTTCCTCTCCATCTAAGATAGGTATCTACAACTTGACCATTTCTTTGAATAGGAAGTTTAGTCTTTTCTTCTATTGTAGATTTCTTAAGAGGTTCGGGTTTAATCACATCAATAACTTCAAAAGCAAGATTTCCATTAGCATCATGGATCTCTACACTTTCACTAGGAAGAAATTGTTTAAATGATTTCATTAGTTAGAAGTATTCTTCTTCTATATTTATTAAACCCAACGTGTAACTGTTAATTCAATTGAATTGTCGTCCATTTCCCATTCTTCTTGGACTTCAAATCCTTCTTCTTTTACAGTATTATGAAGAGTCATTCTTGCATATTGTTGAGTTACTTTTTCAATAAACCTATTAACAGGAACATCCAAATCCCATGTATCAAGTTCAGCAACTAACTCATAAGTTTCTGTATTCTTATTCCATCTGAATCCAATATCATTTCTAATAGCAACCTCTGCATGGAATTCTGCATGATCTGTTGCATGAGATGGATTGTTAATAACTAACTGCTGATTCTCCTCTACATCATGACCCATAAGTTCCAATGCTTCAATAAGATACGGTCTTTCTTTAATTTGAGTTTTAATACAAGTGAAGTGTGACATTATGGTCCTGGGAAATGTTGTTCTTGTGATGATACTGAAACGTGGTCATGTTCAACTACGCTTCTGTACATATCAGCAGTATGTTGTTTATATACTACTGATCCTAATTTTTCTTCAATACGTTCAGTAAGTTTCTCACAATTAGGTCCGGTTACACCCATAACTGTTTCAGTTACAGTACCATCTTGTCTAATTGTAAATTTAATAGTTTCTTGCTGTGACATTTGTTACATCATAAATGTTAAGTTATTTATCATCCACCATTTCCGCCTCCCCCACCATTTCCACCACCGTTGCCACCCCCACCGTTACCGCCAGAAGAGTGGCCATTGCCACCATTACCATTACCACTTCCATTACCGTTATGGGACCCATTCCCGTTGCCATTTCCATTACCATTTTCCTTTTTATCATGTACTAAGTATCCGCTTCTACCTATATGATATCCACGGGGGATTTTTTTACATTTTTTATCAGTGAAACACCAATACTCTCCATCAGGACATTTCTTAGATTCCTTTGCCTCTTCCATAAAAGAAGAGAATCTTTTCTTTACGTAATCTTGTGTGTTTCTGTCCATGAGATTAGTATACTCATCTGATGCTTTTACCATACTATCTATCTGACCTAAAGTTAACTTCTCTACGGGATAGATGCTAGCGAATCTCCATTTAGCAAGTCCAGACTCTCCAGGTGTTTGATAATCTTGTGATAATAGATCATCATCTCCACGAAAAAGTTTCTTATCAAATCCTGCTACAGGACCTGCAGCAGCGGCATCATTGCTATATGCTTGAGGGTTTCCACCAGAATTTGTAGGTGCTGCTTCATTGAGATATTCTCTAGCAAAGAGATAACTCATAACCCTACAATAGTTAATGGATCAGATGTAACAGTTGCTATTCCTGCTGCACTTAATTTAACTCTATTACTATCAAAGTTTAGTTCTTTCATATTACCAAGGTTAGTTCCATCACTAGCAATACCAACCTGCCCTGATCCATTTACTTCGCTAAGTAATCTAGGCATTTGCTGTCTCCAATACTGAAACAAGAACTTTAAGAGTGCTATTTGCACCTGCTTGAGCAACTATATAATCACTTGTTTCTAAAACTAATTTTCCATCCAAAGGAATATATGCATCATTAACAGGAACATTTGCTCCACTTATAATTTGAGTGGTAGTGCTACTTCTTACATGAGACATTGTAAGAGTAGTATCTGCTCCCGCATAGTTAGTTACATGTGCATACAATATAATCCCAGTATATCCAGTAGGAGCAGTATATATTGTTTGACTCGATGTAGTGAGTTCTTTTGTATATGTTTTAAATCTATTAAGTGCTAATGCCATTTTAACTTAGTGCTAGGATAAAGGGGGTCATTTCTGAGAACAAACTCTTACTGAAAGATCGTCCACTAATTGTACCAGTTTCTTGGTTGATCTGTAAATCATCACCTATTCTGAAATTACCTGCTTGGTCCGTACTTGTATAGAGGACTTTTCCACCAGATTCAGTAATAACTTCATTCGCTTGATTAGTAACACCACCACGTTTTGGTGTAGCAGTGACAATCTGATTACCAGCACCTACATATTCAAATGTATGAGAACTAGCAACAATTCTACTTCCTTGAGAGAAGTATGCTGTAGATCCAACTCCAACAGCATTAAGTAAATTGGTAGCAAGTGTTAATGTAGAAATACCCGACGATACGGGGGTCGAACTATTTATTGTATAATAAAGTGATTCCATAGATGCAGTTGCAGTCGCAGTATTAGAACCTTCTTGTGGTGCACCAATTGTAATATCAGGGGTTTCAGTATACTGACTTCCACTGCTGATAATAGTAATTGTAGAAACACTATCACCATCTAAAGTTGCAAATGCTGTGGCAGTTTCTCCATTAGGTCCACTAGGATTCTCAACAGTTACAGTAGGAGTCGCAGTATATCCAGTTCCTCCAGATCCTACAGTTATAGTATCAATAGTTTTATACAAAGTGTCAAAATAAACTAGTTGTCCATCATAAGGTCTATCAACATCAATCTTTGCTGTACCACCAGAAACATATGTATGTGCTACGGTAGATACTCCAACATTAACTGTAAATGTAGTAGTAGATGGAACTGCTTCCACATCAAATACGAATGGTTTTTGATATGGATAAGTCTTAGTACCATAAACACATGTTAAACCCAATCCAGCAAGAGTAACACCCATTCCAACTTGGAAACCATGAGCACTTGCTGTAGTTACCGTTGCCATACCCGAAACATTATCATATACAAAATTATTAACAGTCTGAGTATTAGTACTTACGTTAACTATAACATCTGCTTGAGATACTGCAGCGGTGGTAGTAACAATACCAGTATATTGTAGATCACTTACTCCACGAGAAACTAATCCATAAGTACCAAAACTACAATTACTATTAGCAATATCCGCTTGACCACCCTTATCACAACTTACTGCCTCATTACAACAAATAGTGAATAAAGATACTAACTGTGCAAATCCACCATTCGTAATAGCAACACCAACACCACCTTGATTATATTGAGTATATCCGTCTACGTTCATTGCTTTTAATGATCTTGCTTGATCACCATCAATATACAATCCTGTTCCTGTAGTAGTATCACTGGTACAGTTCTGAATATAAGGACCTTTCCACTTTCCACCACCTACATTTTCCGCAATATCATCACCTGTTGGGAATGAAACAGCAGCAGCAGGAGCAAGATGACCACTAAATGTCATACTCGCCAATTTAGTTCCTTTTCTTACATGGAAAATATCACTAGTTGTATTACTAGGAAGTACAGTTACTGTTCTCTGATCATCTCCAACAATAGACACAAAAGCAGGAACTGAAATTGGATTATCTTCGGTATATCTTCCTGAAAGAACCTTAACAGTAGTACCAGAACTAGCAGCTCCTACAGCACCTTTAATAGTAAGAAACGCATTATCAATTGAAGTACCATTATTAGTATCTAAACCATCTTTTGCCACATATAAAACATTAGGTGCAGAGTTAATACCAGAAGCACTAGCACTAATTGTTACTCCAGCACCAATGGTGATACTAGAATTATTAATAGTAACATTTTCATTACCAATAGAAATGGTTTCATTATCACCATCAATAATAATAGAAGAACTACCAATAGTTAATATTCCAAGTACTCTTGCATCACCATTAACTACTAATTGTTCTGGCCATGTAGTTCCTGCTCCAACATGAAGTTTAGCAGCAGTAGCAACACCACTAATATTCCAGTTACGTGCAGTTGCTTCATCATATTCGAGGTCTCCCTCGACACCCATCTTACCACCAACCCATAATGCATAATCAGACTTAGCAGCTGTAGTGTTAATACCTACATTTCGAGTAGTAGAAACACCACCACTACTGGATGCCCATGTTCCTCCAACTCCAGCACCACCACCTACAACCCACTTTCTATCCCTACGAGAATAAGTCTGTCCATCATAAGGAGCATCCTCTATACCACCTCCACCAAGAGTTGCTAACTGTTGTTGGATCCTATTAATGAATAATCTATAATGACTTTGTAAATCCTCTATAGTTGCATACTTTTGATCTAATGGAGTTAAAGGATCTGAATTATCTACATTAGGAGGAATATTTAAAAGACCTTCTGTGAGAATTTCCTTCTCATCAAATTTCTCTAATACTTCTTCTAGGTGTCTAACTTTATTTGTAAGAGAAATATTTTTCTCTTCTATCTCTTCAAGTCTTAACTTCTCTAGAACCTCACCAAAATCTTTTCTTAAACCATCAATATGCTTTTCGTTAACAGCAAAATTAATATTAATATCTTTAAGTTGTTTAGAGAATTCTTCTTCAAAAGATTCTACATTTGCCTTTAAAGTATCATGATACTTAGAAGTACTGGTATCTAAATTTTCCTGTAACTCGCATATATTATCTGATAAATTCTCTTCTAACTTTTGAATCTTTTCAGCAAAAGTCGTAAGGGTAGTAGCATACTCTTCTAACTTTCTATCCTCAGAAATTTCTCTATTTTTAAAGTCTCTCTTAAAAGTGTCAGATAATTTCTTAGATTCTTCTACTAAATTCTCAATCTTAATAATTTTTTCAGATAAGATCTCATCTACTTCTGATCCTTTATCTTTAACATCTTCATGTATAGCAGTAAGACCGATATCAACAACAGTTACCTTTTCATCTAAAGTAACAATATCCTGTGCTAATGCTTTAAATAACTTGTTTATTCCTTTTTCAGTCTTTATTTTAGACTCTGCTAAACTCTTTCTATGTTTCTTTATATCCTTTTCAATTCCTTCAATACTATTCTTATAATTTTCTTCTACAGATTTAACAGCAGACTCTACGGTCTCCTCAACTAACTTTTCACTTCCACTAATTCTTTCTTCTGTTTTTAATTCAGTATCAGCAAAGAATTTTTTATATTCTGGTAGTTCTTTCTCTAGTAATTCTTTGACCTTATCTCCTATACCCTTAACTTCTTCTCTAATAGAAGAAAGATTCTCTTCATTAATTCCTTCAAGTTCTTTTGAAATTGAAGAAACTTCATCTTGAACATTTTGACTTAGACTATCAAATGATGATTTAACATCTTCTTTAAAGGAACCAAATCTACCATCAACTCTAGTCTCAGAATCAACGATTAATTTTTTATAAGAAGGTACTTCTTCTCCAAGAAATTGACTTACTGATTGAGATAAAGAAGAAAATTCCTCTTTTACTTCCAATAAAGTATTGGAATTAATAGTCTTTACTCTATCCTGTACGTTTCTTATCGATTCTTCTACAAATAATAAATGAGCCATCATGGCATCATCAAGATCTTTCTTATTAATAAGATCTTTAATATTTTCTCTTATTTCTCCTACACTATCAGATAATACTTCTATCTTTTCAGCATTTGCTTTAAACGTATCAAACGTCTCTGAAAAATCATTTAATGCTTGAAGATTATTTAAATTACTTTTAAACGAATCAAAAGCTTCAGAAATCTTCTCCACCTTTTCAGGCTGAGCATTTTTCAAATCCTCCTTCACATCATCAAAAGAAGAATTTGGATTTTTATCGTAAAATTCTGACGGCTTCTTAAGTGGCACTTTGATATTCGTTATCCATAGTTATATTTATTTCAATTCTTTTTGGTGGTTTCTCCTTTAATTAATTTTGCAAGATCTGCTGTAGAACCAACAAATAGTGCATTATTTACAGTAGATGGTCCTTTCTGTTGCTGTTCCTCATTGACATCTTTTAATTTCTTCTGAAGGTCCATTAATTTATCAGTTGCATCAGAAACACTTTTAATAAGTTGTCCTGCAACTTCATATGCCCTAGGCATTTCACTTTCTTGTGCAAGTTCTAAAATACCATTAATTGCTTCCTGTCCTTTCTCTATTATACTATAAAGATTCCCTCTTGTATACTCATAATCTTTAGTAATGTCATCTTGTGTAAGACGAGCAGGTTTTTCTCTTTCAACAATAGAAGTTTCTTCCTCCACGACCTCAGGGGTAATATTAAAAGTTTTATCAAGTTTGTTAAATTCTTTAGTCATGGTCATAGTTTAAAGGAACCCTTCTACACTCCCATCAAATCCAAAGTCATCACCCACAGGAATCAGAATATTATCATCTGTACCAGGAGCATTAATACCCTTCACAGGAGCACCCTTCAGATGTGAAGCAGCGACAGTATCATCTGCTCCCCTTCCTACAGTGAGTACATTACCATCTCTTGCTTTAACCCAGAACTCCTCCCCATCAATATCAACATACAATTTATCAACGCCAGGAATAGGAGGAATCTTACTACCATCATCTACAGTAATAGTATCGTCTGTTAAACCAACATTCGCTGCGAGATTGGTAAGAATATCTCCTGTATAGTCCTTAAGTGCTCTAGGAGTAACAGAGTAAGAAATATCTCTTGAAGTACTCTTGCTATCGCCAGAAATATAAGTAACAGTAGACTTTCTGATGATATCCTTTGTAGCAGAGGTAACAGGACCGAATAGATAAGTTTTTGCAGTAAATCTTAAAGTATAAAGAAGAACTCTTCTAGTTGTAAAATCTCCTTCATAATCATCTTGGAATGTTATATTTTCCAAAACAATGGGTATATCTCTTTTTTCTTTTATAGTATTAACTAAGTTTACTGTTACATTATATGCTGGTTGAAAATAAGGAAGTATCTGTTCCGTAATTTGAAGTGCATCATCATTCAACTTACACATAATAGCAAGTTCAAATTGCATATTATAAGGAACAGGCATGTATACTTTTTTACTATCCCTTTCGTTATCAGGATCCTTTACAGTAACTTGCTGTGTAGTAGTTACTTTTCTAGCAGGATCATAAGTAAGACCAGTAAACTCAAATGACATCCTAGGCAAAGTGATTGCCGTGCCTTTATTTAAATCTGGGGACTGCTCTAATCTTGCCAGGAATTTCTGAGTAGGTCCGTATGCCAAAGGTACTCTTATTGTGGAATCTTCTTGCTTAATAGTAATACCATTAAACAAAGTACCAAATCCAATAATGGTCCTCCTTAGAATTTCGTTATAAAAATATTCAAACATTGTTAAATTCCTGGTGTATTATATTTATGGTGTGCCGAATGGATTAGCTTCACTAAAGTCTAAAATTGCATCTGCAGCGAGTTCTATATTAGTATTATCAGCAAATCCATCATCAGGAGGTTCTACATCAACAACCCTTAATGCATGTGAAGCACCTGATGTTTGACCTGTAATCTTTTCACCAACTTGGAAAGTACCACTAATAGAAGATATTTCCAATATATTATCAGTAGAATTCCAAGACCTTACTCTTCCTTGAGCATTGCTTGCAGTTCCAATAGCAACCTCATTAAAGACATAATCACCTGTAGAATCCATTGAAGGATTGCTAATAGTTATCGTAGGTGCCACGGTATAACCAGCACCAGCATTAGTTATGTTAATAGCAGTAATTGTACCAGCAGCACTAACAACAGCAACACCTGTAGCCGTTGTACCTACCCCTACAGGTCCAGAGAATGTAACTGTTGGTGTAGTAGCAAATCCACTTCCAGCTGTACCAAGATCAACAAATTGAACTCCACCATCACCAATGATAGAAGTGCCTGCAAATCCTGTTCCAGTTTCACTAGTAACTTGTATTAAAGGAGGAACAGTATATCCAGCACCAGCATTAACTAGATTAAGAGCTTGAACAGATCTTGCTCTATCATTAATATTTAAATTACAAACCACAACTCCTCCAATCATTACTGCAGTAGCAATACCTGTCGTACCACCTGATGGTGCAGAAGAGAATCCGATAGTAGGACTGGTTAAATATCCACCACCCCTATCAGTAATTTGAATGTACCTAATAACTCCATCATTAATACTACATGTAGCAGCTGCAGCTACCCCTGTACCAACTAAGGTAAGGGTTTGAGTAGGTCCAAGGATCATTGGAGTACCATCTGGCAATTCACCAGTCTCAGTATCTCCTATCAACTCATCATCAATTTCCTCAATTCCAGTATCAATAATTTCATCTTCGTAGCGGAAGAGTTCACATCTCAATTCATAGATATATGTTTTTTGTAATTGATAGAATGGTTTTTCATGCTCTACATACTTAATCTCAAATAAACGATCACCTAATGGAAAATATATTAAATCTCCTTCTTTAGGTCTAGTTGAAAGTTTAATATTTGCTTCATTCTTAATTAAAGGTTCAATATAATTTTCCCATCTTTCCTTAGAAATAGTAAGAGTTACTTCGTTCTTTGCTTCAATACCAAACTTGGACAAAATTACTGGATTATCTCCATACCCATCATAAGTATCTACATATGCTTCTAAAGGATATGCATCATCAAACCTTGATTGAACTACCTCTCTTATTATTGTATTCTCACTTACATATTTACGAGGTAAATAGTGCACTTCAACACCATACATCCTCAACTGTTCGTTGATTAGATCTTGAACTAAATTCTGTTCTGATCTAGCACCTTGTTGAAAGAATGGATTAAGCACCATAACATTAACCTATCATATCTAAAGGTGGAAGCTCATAAGTATTGGACATGTTCTCTTTGATTCTTTCCAAATCTTTTTCAGCATCATCATAGATTTGTCGTCCATTTAACTCAGTGCCACCAGGTAGTTTAACCCCTTGGAATTTTAATAGATTTTGTCCCCATTGCTTTTTAATCAAAGCAGTTGCATATGGTTTTAAGAATGAATCATTCCATACTCTCGGATAATCATTAGGATTCAATAACCTAAAACAATCAATAACTAACCAATCTCCTACACTCATACTATCCCAATCAATATCCAAATATAACCTATCCATTCTTTGATTGAATCTTATTTGCTTCTCTGTTGTCAACAGAAAATTAATATCTTCAAGATAAGTCTTAAGCATTGCATAAGTTAAAAGTTCAGTACTTCCCCAATAATAGATATCATTCAAAAATAACTGATACTTCACACTGAACATATTATTAGTGACAGTGTTAGTTCCATCAAAATGGAATATCTTTGTTACTCCAATAATTTCTGGTGGAATTTGTAAGAAATTTCCATTATCATAAAAATTGAATGTAGTTGAAACACCTGCAATTGTAGTCTCAGCAGTAGTTGTGCTTATACCAGTAGTTTTATTACCAGAGCCTGGTTCCATCGTAGCTCTGCCTCTATCAATATCACTTTGTCTTATCTGATATTTTAAGTACATCTGAGAGACGCCATCAAAATGCCTCTCATTGAAGAACTGAATAGCGTCATCAACGATATCTTCTATCTGCTCATCGGCAACATTAATCTCCAGTACAGGAGCACCTAGCTGCCTCTTACAGTAATCTATAAATTCCGACCTACTTCCTGGTTGAGCCATTTACACAACTATTCTTTTAGATATTTAGGGTGTTGAAGAGATGCCTGAGTAAACCATAATATTTCCATTTATAATATTATAAATTGTTTGTCCTATACCAGGAGTAACTAACACGTTATATAAGTATCTTCCTTGAGGAATAGTACTAGTTCCAGTGGCGTTAAGTGCTAATGTAATAGATCCTGTAGTTATACCTGCAGTAAAGGTTGCAGTCGGAACAGTAGTTGCTGCTACGCCAGCACTCTTTTGGAGTTGGGCAGAAGCACTCCATGCAGTTGTAAATCCATATGCAGCATTACTAACATCCACAACCGTAAACGTAGCATTAAAATTAGAACCACCATATATGGATAAGTTCGATGCTACAGGAACACCTGCAGTGGGATCAAATGTAATCTTCTTAGTTGCCATTGACTAACTCCTTAAGTAAGGATTTGATTTCACTAATTTCACTCTTTAAATTAGCAAGATCTTGTTCAACATTCTCTACTTTTTGAGAATCCTCAGTTCTTACCTCACGATTAGCAATATATCTTTGATAATCCATAGAATTGACATTAATAATAGAACCACTTTTTGGATCTCTTACAAGATCGCTATGATCCTTTACCTTATAATAATCCATTTTATGCCAATGCTAACACCCTAAGATCTTTCATTCTAGGAACATAAACCTGATTTGTAGAAGTAAGAACTATCTTAATTCTATAAGATCTAAATGAGGGTAATTGATCAGCAGTAAATGTATAATCTCTAAATTCTATAGCGTCGCTATCAAATCCATAAGAATTAACTTTGGTAACCAAAACATCAGATAGACCATCACTCTTAGATGCATCAATAACTTGTCCTTTTGTATTTAAATTCTTATATCCAGGGAATGGTATAAAGATTGGAACAAAAGAATCTTTCTCACTAATAGCATAGAATGCTCTAATATCAGCATCTATATGAATATGTGCTGCTACTAATATCTTAAGTGATGTAGCAGAATTTTCTAAATCAATTTGCTTAGAAATATATTGACATGCTGTTGGATCGGTTCCAATAGTATTAACTCTACTATCAGTAGCATAATTTTCAATAACACTATTAACCCTATTTGAAGTAGTAATAACACTAACTCTTTGGGCATCAACTACTGGACTTACTCTACTATCTACAGAATTCAAAAGTAATCTCATATTCAAAGATTTTGATCCTGGAATATTAGATAACTTATTATCTTCATTAACCTTAGAATAAATTGCTCTAGGTGTAGTTAAATAATTTGACTGATTTACACTAATTGCTTCAAATCCAGCATTAATAAATGGAGTTTCAGATCCACTTAGACTCTGAGCAGTAGTAGTTCTAACCTCTGCACTTAAATTTGTTCCAGGAACCGTTAGATCTTGGACAATAGGAGTAATAATTTCATAAGGCATATTTTGAGTTGCCCTAGTCTTATATCCACCTGCAGATTTAGTCTTTCCTACGTACAATCTTGGGAATCCAGTATCAGTACTTCTATCATCATTATTAACATTAAACTTCTCAGACATGTCTAATTTAATATTATATGAATCAAAAGTAATTGGATTCGCAACTGTCACATCACTCAAATCATGGGTTTTGTTTATCCTCTTCAAATTAACTCCACTTAATTCATACTTATAAACAGGGGTTCCAACAGGATAAGTTACAGGATTACTTCCTCTAACAATATTACCTCCAATTATATTACCTGCAACACTAGTATATTCAATAATTTCATCTTGTATCCGTAAATAACCAACATTGGTTGTACCAACACCTACATTTTCAAAATTGGTGAATGCTGATGCATTATCAACTGAAATTGGAGATGTTGAAGATGAAGTATATTCTACACTTAGTTTGGTAGGTTTAACATCAGATTCTGCTTTAGAAATAGTAACCAAATTCTCATTGGAATACATTCCATGATTCTTATGATTCACTTTTATATGTAATCCATCATTTACTGTAGTAAGAGAAGCTACTTGAACATCTCCACCATTAGTACTGTTCAGTTGAGTTGTAACTCCAGCATTATTAATAGCATACATTACTGTATTTGCTGCACCAACGACAAAGTTACCTTGAATTCCGTCTAATATTAGTTCATTAGTAGCACCAATAGAAACAATAGACAATCTTGCATCTCTACCAACTGAAGTGACTCCAAGAGTAGTAAATCCTACTACATCTCCAATTCTATATCCATTACCACCACTAGTAATAGTTGCTCCACTAGAAACAATGGATCCATTATTAACTGTAATAGATGCTTGTGCTCCTCTACCATTACCAGTAATAGTAACTAGATTTACACCGCTATAAGTAACTTGTCCACTAGTAGGAGTGTATCCCACACCAGCATTAACAATAGTAAGATTTGGTCCAGCTGCTGTTCCTGCAGTGCCAACTAGATTACCAGTAGCATTAGTTCCAAGTTGAGAAACAGTATTTCCTACCTTAAGACCAGAATCGAAGACAGTAGTTCCCAAACCAACTCTTACTTCTCTTGATTGAAGAGATAGTGAATCTGGCATCAATTGAGGAACTTGTCCATTTCCTTGTGATAATTGTGGATTATAGAATTCAACAGAACCTGAATCAATAAAATCTGCTCTATAAAGAGTAAACTTAAGATCTTCCCATTGACTTGCTTCCCATGTAGAAGCATTCTGAGACTTAAATAGAGATCCCAAATAAGGCTGGTTAGAAATATAAGTCTGTGTTAAGAGATCATTCTCACCAATACGTGAAATATAAACACTATATTTTGTAGAGTTAGATGCTAATGCAATTGCATATTCTTTTCCACCTTCAAGGAAAACAGGTGCCTTAAACTCAATTGTAGTAGCAATTGATCCATCACTTGAAGTAGTAATTTCATTAGGACTTAATACAATTTCTGAGAAGGGTAGTATATCAGGAGTAGGGAAACCATTAACCATGGTCCTCAACTGGAATACCACTGGGATATCCATATCATCCTTAGTACGGAAGAATATATCGCACTTGGTTAAGAATACACCAGTATCATCTTCAACTAAGAATGATTGTGCAAGAGGATCATACCATCCAACTACAACTCTCTCAGTATTACTGCTTATTGTTCTGCTATTAACTACTTCAGTACCAAGTGTCCTATTAACATTCCTTTCCTGGAATTCTTGTCTCTGTTCAACTCGAAGATTTCTAACAGAAACAATATTTTCTTGTACTGTTTCCATTGTACCAGCAGCAGTATATCCTTCTTCAGCAATAGTACTAGCATCATCTTGGTTATTCTCTTCATCATTTAAAAGAGTAAAGACTTTAGTTCCTGTCTCAAATCTTGGGAAACTAATATTATTTGGATTTGGAATGTAATAACTTCCAGTACAATTTGCTGCTAAATCAGAAACTAGTTTTACATCAGTAATAGTTGCTTCTGCTCCACTAGATTCTCCAGTAAGAACCATTCCAGTCTCAACCCATCCAAAATATTCTCCTTGTGCTTCATTTGATAAGGAGAAAGTATCTACATTCAAAATAGTCGAAGTAGATGAATAAGTAGAAGGTAAAATTTGTCTACTATATGGATTCTCTGGGTAAGTTGCGGTAGGAGCATCATATGGTCCCTCTCTATGGTTAGATTGTGCAACTCTAAAGATTATATTTGAAACAGTATCATTAGTATCTGCTCCCAAACCAGTTTGAATGACTCTACCAATAACGTTTTCGCCGACTTGGAATGTTCCATCAGTCATAGCGATTTCAAGCAGTTTGGGTACACAATACCTAGTAACATCTACACCATCAAAGAAACCATACAATCTAGTAAGTGGCTTTAATCTCTTACCAACGAATTGAACATTCCTTGATCTCATAAAGGGAATAACATCCCTATTTACAACTCTATCTCCAACAGAATGTTGATCAAACTGTTCAGAAACAAATGTTCTGACACCTCTCCTGCTTTCAACACCAGTTAAAACTGTGTCTCTTAAAGTTTCCTGTACTACAGTTCTGGTTTGCCTACCCCATACATTTCTTCTTCCACCACCAGGTTGTCCTAACCAACCCCTGATTTGATCACCAGTAGTGATCGTCCTAGTTCTTGTCGCTTCAGTAACTGCTCTTCCAGTCCAAGTAGTCTCCCATGAATCCCATGTAAGTGGAGAGAATCCTGTTTGTGGATCAACACCTAAATTCTCAACAGCATCACGCATTGCTTCTGCGTAATTACCTTCAGTCTGAATGATTTTCGCTTCCATTCTGGTTTGATCAACCCATGTATCAGAAGCAGGAGTTAACTCTAGAGTTCCTTGCCAGAAACTAATAAGAAAAGGTGTTACACTTTCAGATCTAGTTGCAAAACTTTGCTTTAACCACTCAACATCAGCATAATCTAATGTTACAATATCATTTTGCTTTCTTACATTAACACCTTCAACAGAAGAGAATGCAAGATCTTCATTAGGATCAACATCAACAACAGGTCCAAAGATTAAATCTACTGAAGTAGTAAAGTGTTGAGGTCTTGCCTCTTTATTATTCCTATCAATACTATTATTAATTTTAGTATCTTCTTCTTGTGCTACGAAACTACTAAAATTATCAACAAAGAAACCAGACTTAAACCTGTTCAAACCAGTTGAATCTGGTATAAACATATTAGCGGTATTTACTTCTAATAGAGATAAAGCAGTGTAATACTCTAGGTTTTTAATTCTATTTTCTAGTTGTTTAATATCAACCATCCTAAAACGCTTATGCTCTAGGAATTTAATATCTGCTTGATGAACATTAAACAAGTAAGGTGGTAAGAATGCTGTTGCTATTTCTAATGCATCATTAACAGCACCAGGTTTCTCTGGTATTTCAGCAGGAGTACCATACTTAACTTGGAATTTTCCATCCTTAGTTAAGAAAATCCTATCAATTCTACCCAAATAATGAGAGAATGATGTTAAGATTGCCTCATCAGATGCTAAAATATTTGTGGCAGAATTACCTGCAGCATTAAAAGATCTACCATAAAATTCTAGTGGAGATCTTGCATTTTCTGCAACAGTATAATCAGAAACTCTTGGTCTAATATCAATAATATCACTGTTAGCAACACCATCAACACTCTTAATTTGAGTAGAATAATCAAAACTATTGTAAGAATTTACGGTAGTTATATCTCCATTATCTGTTGGTTCATAATAACCATCAGAGAAATATACTCTTATTCTATTAGTTGGTTCTTCACTAGTATCTTTACGTGAAATAGTTCCATAATCATAAATGGTTTTTTCTTGTCCAGTAGCAAAAGTATAATTACTACTTATTTCAAAACTAGGAGAATCTAGTGTCGTAACAACACCTTGTAATTTAGATTCTTCAAATTCTACAGTTTCTCCTTCTTTAAAATTACTCTCATTTTTATAAAGGAAAGAAATCTGAGAATCTGTCAATCTCTCTGCATAAAGAGCAACTGCACCACTAGTTTGTCCAGTTATTTTTTCTCCAATAACAAATTCTGCAGTAGTAGTAGAGGCACTATTAATAGATGAAAGAATCATCTTAGGTGCAGATGGATCAGAAGTATCTACAGATTCAAAAACTCCATGAATCTCAATAATATCTGGGGTATTCAAAGATAGAGTTGAGTCTTGAACTCTAGTACCATATGGATAATTTCCATAAGTAAGACCATCATTCAGCGTTGTTGCGCCAACACCAGATCCTTCATATTTTGATTTATTATAGATAACGCTATTAATCTTTTTAAGTATCTTCTCCTTTGCCTTAGGCTTTAACTTCTTAGAGGTTGTAATTAAGGTTGCTTTAGTATTATCAGGAGCAGTTAAATTGTAAACTTGTAATGAGGAACCGCCAGCCAACAATATAACATCACCACTATCTAATGACTCTGTTGTACCATCCTGTCTAAGAAGAGCATACCTTTCATCATCAAAAGGTAAAAATGTTTCACTTGATCCTGCAGAAACCGCTTGTGATAATTGACCACCACTAATTATAACATCAAAACTTCTTCTTATAGTCAAAGAAGCCTGAGTTAAATCTACATTGGAAATATAACGCTTAGGTAATTCCGTATATAAGGTATTATCAGAAGACGCATCTAACTTTGTAGTTAAAACTTTAAGATCAGTTACATCTGCAGTTACTTTAGGTAACCCTCCCCATGTAACTCCAGTAATTGTAGCAATTCCACTAACTGTAATGGTATTACTGGAAACTGCTGAAACTCTAGCAGTAGTAGGTAGATCACCAGATACTCCTAAAGAAGCAAATTCAGTAAATTGAACTAAATCCCCTGTTTTAACTAATGTTCCAGGGAAATTGGGATTTGAACTTCTTATTACACTAGATCCGCCAGATTGTCCACTAACAGTCGCAACTCCAACAGCAACACCAGTAGAAGAAACACAATCTGCAGCAAAAGTTCCACCAACTCCAGTTACACCATCATCAGTAGCATATAAAGATTGTACATCAGAAATAGAATAAGAAGTAATAGCAGTTGCAACTCTTCCATTAGGAATCCCATCAAATATTAAAGCTTCATTAGTAGTAAATTCACCTTTAGTTTCATAAACAGTTAAACCAGCACCAGCAGTTACTCCATCTTTAAGAAATGCAGTAGCACCACTAGCAGACCCTGTAATATACGTAGGAACAGGTAAACTATCAATCGGCTCATTTAATGTAATCTTAGTTACCGATTGAACATCATATAACGACATTCCCCAAACATTTGCTTTGTCATTAGAAGCATCATATGAACCAGACTCCAATCTAAAGTCATAAATTCTAGCAACTCCTACCTCATTACCTGCTGCACCAGAACTTAAAGGAGTAGCTACATTTCTTTGATCTCTTAAACTTACAACATAAGTATTACCAATACCTATTGTTGGTACACCATTCACATTATTAAGTGAAAGAGTAGGACCTGTATTATATACGATTGATTGTTCTTCTAACGTTTTAACATCTCTTGGTTTAGGACAATCTAAAAACGTTGCTTTATGAGTTTCTAACTCATATCCTTTAACAAATGCTTTACCTGCTGATACTTTATAAAGTCCTAAATCATCGCTAGGAGTAGACCCACTGTATGTAAACTGACCCTCCTTAAAAATACCTCTATTTCCTAAATTATTATTCAGGGAATCTTCTAAAGTGGTATCAAATGGGGTTACATAATAATCACCTGATTCTGCATAAGTACGTCGAGCAATTTCATCAGCAATTAAATTATATTCCGTTGTTTGGACTTTAGTCCTTATAGAACCATTAGTAATAGTTGCTAATTCAACAAAATTATTATCATCAAAATCTTCTAAAGGTTTTTTAAATAAACTAACTGTAATTTTTAATCTATCTGCACCGGGAGCAGCAAAATTATTATATCCTTGAGAATTATCATTTAAAGTTTCATCCAAATCTGCATTAACTATTTCCTCTAATACATTTAATCCAACCCTATAATTTGGTTGATTTGAATATTGATCTAGTATTAAAGTTTCTGTGTTTACATTAACAAAATTGCCGCGAATAAAATATACACCATCTTGAATTTGAAATGCAGATCCTGTTGCTGCTGCATTAGTAGCAAGAGTTACTGCAAAAGGAGTTCCTGCAGCAATAGAAGTATTTCCTAATAAACCAGATGAAATAACAGTATTAGAAACTAATTCCTCACCATCAGAAAAAGTTACAGTTTGATTATTAGAAGAACTTGAACTAATATAATTTACATAAAGAGTAAGATTTCCTCTTTCTGAGTCTTCAGCAGATAAAATACTATCTACAACTGCTGTTACACCAGAAGTTTGTCCTGTAATTTTAGTTCCAATTAACTGATCCGCATAAGCAGCTACAGGAACACCTTGATAAGTATTGTTTAATTGAATAGCACGATATAATTGAGTATATCCAGTATTTCCAGGTATTACCTTAGCACCTTCTTTAAAAAAATGCTTACCAAACTTTTCAATCTGATTTTGTAATATAGATTGAAGATTGCTTAATTCTCTTGCTTGTACAGGGTATCCAGGCTTAAAAAGCACCTTATGATAATCATTTGCAGGATTAAAATCGCTAAAATATGGGGATACGTTTAGATTCGTTTGCTGCGGCATGATTTCTTAGAACTGCAAAATGACTTTGATATCTTCTTTTTGACTAGTAGATCTAGTGATAGACGGTCTATTATCAACATAAATTATGTTACCTGAATACTTTTTAGCTTCAGGATTAGCAACACCATCAGTAAAAGATTGACCAAGATAATAGGTCCTACTATTTATTACAGTAGAGACACCTGTAAAGGAGGTATCTATTGCTAAATTTGAACCTGTGGATGGTACAATAGTTAATGTCCCACCTGTAGAAGGAGTGGCAGTAAATTTATTCAAATTATATCCATATGTTGGTTCTGTTTGGGCAGTTCCAACTGTATTAAATCCAGCCATGGATCTATCTTGCCAATACTTCAAAACTCCAGTAGTTTGATCATAGTTAACAACTCTACCCAAAGCAGTTGTTCCAGCTGCTATAGTTTGTTTAAAATAAGAATCTGCTGTAAATGTAGCAGAACTATAACCAGTACCAGTTAATCTTAAAGCAGGTACAGCACTTGCTTTATCTAAAGATAGATTTTGAGAAGATGCATATGCACTTGGATTCTCAACTACACCAATTCTTGCAATTTGATTTCCTGTAATAAAGTCTGGGTTTTCATTATCATTTTCAATACGAGAATATAAAAGCACATTATATGCACCCAATTCTCTGTAAATATCACTTCCATGACCACCAGGAGGAGAAATAATAACATCAAATAAAGGACGTGTAGCAGCAGTAGGAATTCCTCCTGCAACTATATCGACATTTCCATAAGTATAACCAGATCCTTGACTAGAAACAGTTACTGAATCTATCTTCTGGTCATTATTAACAACTATAGTACATTCTGCTCCTGTACCATCACCTTTAATTGGCACTCTAGTATAAGTAACATTAGCAGTTCCTACACCAATTCCACGTTCTGTAATTGTTACTATTTTAATTGACCCATCAACAGCATTATCTCTTACAGCAGCATTATCACTACTAGTTGCCCAATCAAGGGGAACAGGAATAAAATCTGTTGATTCAAACTTTACAATATCACTTGGTTTAATAGTATAAAGATATTTCCAAATATAACCATCTCCACTACTACCAGCACTTCTTGGTTCTAAATCTGTAAATGTTGGTTCATCTAAAGAAGGTCTTCCATTAGGATTATCTGGGTCAGTACCATTTTGAAGACATTCATAAATTCTATAATCACTGTTTACAACATAATAAGTTGCAGAATATAAATTTGTTGCACCAGAAACTTTTGCAGTATTAGATCTACTATAATCTCCACGGTACATATCATAAGTAGTACCAGATGTCCATAATCTTCTTTGGACCACCTGACGAACATCGGAAGAAGTAATCTTCTTTAATGCAATCATTGTATCCCAATAATCATCCTCCTCATCAAAATTATCTTTAGGAGATGGTGGATTAGTATCCCAATCTGACTGGAAATCTGAAGGGTTAGGAAGACCAATAAAAGAATAATATGCATTAGCACTGGATGTCACACCAGCAACAAAATTCTTTGCATTTAATATTCTAATTTGATCCGTTATAATTGCAGCCATTGTGACAGGATTTTTTATTTATTTATGGGTTATATGAAAGAACAATTGATCCAATAGCACCAGACGTATTGGCAGAAGCATAATAATACGTGCCTTCGGCCAGTCCCATGGTATAAAAATATATTATTCCATTAGCTGAACCTTGATTACTGACATACGTACCACTTAAAGCGCCAGATGCTCCAATACTATTTTCATCTTTAATATATAGTCCCCAATTAGGATCTCCACCAACACTAGTATTAACAAACTGAAGAGTACTACCTATTTTAGCAGTTATAGTTGGATTAGCAGCACTAATAGAACCATTATTATCTGTTCCAGAAACATACCACTTCCAACTTCCATCAGTATATGTTTTGGTCATAGTTTCATAATATGTGTCTAAAGGATCTCGATATCTTGATTGTACAAAAGTGGGTGAATTATCACGTCGAGGATATGCAACACCAGAAGTAGTACGTAATCCAACATTTCTTTCAGGCCATGCAATTCCATCATCTCTTAAACTAACATACATCAAATATGTGTTTTGCCCATCTAAAAATCCTTCATAAGGAGTAAGATTTGGCATAGTACTTGCACTACCAATCGCATTGGTATTAGCAAAACTTACTAAAGTACTTTTAACATCATTAGAAGTATAACTTTGACGTTGCTCCATTAAACAAGCAGCAACACCAGCAACTTGTGGACCTGCCATGCTAGTTCCACTAACGGCACCTATCAAATAAGTACCAAACCCAACAGATCCCGTACAATTGGAACAAGTTTGTCCACCAAATGTTGCATTCACCTCAGATCTTATATCAAAACCCCAAGTACCATAATCAGTATTTGATGAAGAAATTATCTCAGTTCCAGGAGCCCATATATCGGGTCTTTCATCCCAATTACTAAAAACAGATTTATATTCTTCAGTTTTAATTCCCACTGAACCAACACAAATTACTCCACTTGCTGAACCAGGACTAGATCCTCTACCAATATAGTAAGTGGTGCTAGAAGTAGTTAAAAAATTATTATAATCTTCTCCATCAGGAACATCTATAGGCCAATAAGAATTACCTGCTGATCCTACAATTATTACACCGTCATCAATAGCATCTTCTATCTCAGCATCCATTGCATCATTTCGAGCAGGAATTTTTTTACAAAAATTACTAAGAGAACATAAATCTGTTGAAGCAGGTAGATACCTATCAGCTACATAATCTCTTATCTGAGCAGAAGTATAAGAAGACATATCAGTAGTAGTTCCTCTAAATCCTATAGAGGTAAACACACTATAAGATGGTGTAGTAGTGCCACCAATAACATAACTAGAACCCCAACTATTATTCATTACAGTAGGATTTCTTCTTCCAGTATTTGGATTTATATCTTTATTAAGATGAAAATATCTTACATAATCCCATAATTCATTAGACCAAGTACTACTTCTACCTACATCTGAATCGTAAAATGATATCCCATAAATGTTAGCATCTCTTGCCCATCCCTGAGTATTACCTGCTGCAGTTCCGGCTACATGAGTAGGGTGATTCCTTTCCAAAGATGTTCCATAGGAATAAGTGGAATTACTACCATGCCCTAATGCACTATTATACCCAAACCAATTAAAATCAACAAAACGAGTACTACCACTTCCATCAGGATTAGTTTTAAATTCTGGATGATTAGATTTGGGATGACCACCATCACAAATAACTACATCTACATTAGCACCAGAACTTGTAGTATTAATAGTACCTGACTGTCCATATTTGGCTCCATTAGATCCCCACGTAGGATCAGATCCCTTAATACATCTCCACAAACCCCAATTTTTATCAGTATTATTAGTAAAATCTTTTGAAAATACTCCTGTTTGAGAAGAATCCCACATCTCCTCATAAGAAAATAAACTAGGGTCAGTAATACTTCTTACTCGTGAATCTTTTTCAATCTCCTTTACTTCATCATCATTCAACATATAATGAGTATTGCGACTAATAGGTCTTCTATTACAGCAATGACATTCTCTCTCAGGAACACAACCAGGACTTCCTGGAGTTTCCATATCATCATAAAAATTTTCTAAATCACTACGTTGATGAAGGGTAACAATATATTCCTTCACTACTAATCCTCCAACTTAAGTATAGTCAGAGTTACAGTAACTGCTACACTTCCACTTTCCTTATTCTTTACTTTAGCGTAGATGTTAGTATCTGGTGTACTATTATTATTCCACCCTAAAGTACCTGGAGAGAATAAGAACGTACTAGATCCACTAGTACTAGTAAGAGTCTCTGCAATAACACCTGATCCTGGTTGAGGATCTGTTCCTTCAGCTCTACTAGAATCAGCAGTTCTAGATGCCGCATCAACATAAAGAACTACCCATGAAGCATAATTAACTTCTACTTTCAATAATGCATAACTCTTATATCCAACTATTAAAATATCTTCACTACTTCCAGATGTAAGAGTTGAAGTTGTGGTTGCTACAGATGTCCTTGAAGGTAAAGTAACTGTCTGTAAATAAGTATTAGAATCTACTGATCCATCTGCCTTAAGGAATTGACTTGATGTACCACCGGTTTTAACAAGTGTACCTGCCTCAACAGTACCTGTGGAAGTAATATCAGTTGAAGTAGTAGTTCCCCTAGAACAAACATTTTGTAAGGTATCAGTTTCAGTATAAGTGGTTATATAAGCACTATTATCTACTGAACCGTCTGCTTTAAGGAATTGACTTGATGTTCCTGCATCAGTAGCAAATCCTACACTAGAAGTACAAACCCCACTAAAGGTTCCTTCAGTTGCCGCAATTGCACCTTTGTAAGTAGTAGCAGTTAATACTCCTGTTACAATAGCACCAGTTCCAGTAGTGGTAAATTTCTCAGCATCATCATAAAAAAGTCTAACAGCTCCATCTTGATTACATTCTATATAATCCTCATCACCAGTTTGCGACTGTAATCTTAAGAAATTATCAGAACGAAGAACAAGACTTCCTCCAAGACCAATTTCCTCAATATAACTATCACCTCCACTATGATAAATTCTTAAATCAGAGTCATTACCAAAATGAGCATATACTCCGTCCCCTAAAGATAATGCAGTTCCAACTGTATGGATACCACTTACTGTTAAGTTACCAGTAAACGCAGAATCTCCCTTAACAGTTAAAGGACTAGCAGCTGTGGTAGTTCCAATTCCAACAGAGGTCATCGTATGAATACCACTGGAATTAGATTCCCACAAACCAGCACCGCCTCCACCGCCTCCACCAGCGGCATTAATAGTCACTGCTCCAGTGGCACCACTAATGCTTACATTGCTTCCAGCAACAATAGTAGTTACAATTCCAGTTAAACCAGAACCATCAAAAGTTGTCGTGGTAACAACACCAGTTAAACCAGAACCATCAGAATTAGCACTCAAATAAGCAGTAGAATCAACATCACCATCTGCTTTAAGGAATTGGCTGGATGTACCACCTGCTTTTCTAAATGCAGCAGCAGTTGTTGCTCCACTAATATTAACATCTCCAACAACTGTCAATACTGTAGACGCTGTAGTAGTTCCTACGCCAACATTTGAAGTTGTAGTTATACCAGTATCATTTGTACCCCAATCACCACCACTAAAAGTTAAATTAGTACCATCACCAAAATAGGAATAGATCTCATTAAAATTACTATTAATTATGCCACCACCAGATCGGAGACTACTCCCATCTCCAGAATCTGCTGAGGTTCCTGTATTTATACCTATTTTAGCCATTATTGAGTACTAGGTTTGAAGTATTTAGATTAGTTGACCATCGTAATTCTTAGATTTCAATGGGTTTGTTCTCTGTACGAGAGCAGATGTTGTAAATCCAATAATTCCACCGGTTCCATAGAAAGGATATTCATTATTTGCAGATCTACCCTTCAGACTAATTTTACCCCAACTATATTCACCAAGATAAGAAGATGTTGTGAATATACCACTATATCCAACAGAAGATCCACCAGATCCAATACCAGTATTATCAAATGAATATTTAGTAGAATCAAAGAAGATATCCGTAGCACTAAAGGTCATTGTTGAAAGACCACTAATCTTAGTGTTAATACGTTTTACATCAGTAACTCCAATACCAGGAATAGTAGACCGAACACTCTGTATAGTTTCTACTTGATAAATGTTATCAAAGAACGATTTACCAATAGCAACAATTTCATTTCCAATAGTACGTGATACAATACTTGTTTGAGCAAATCCTAAATTAGAATTTCTAACAAGGAAATAATCACCAACATCAACTGTACTAAATGTAACTGCTGTTCCAGTCAATGCAGTGTTTCTAAGATAAGAATCTTGTGGAATGTGTAGATCAAAGATCAACTTATCAAAATTACCAGAAACAGTAGTTCCGAATCCAACAATAGTACCCGAATCTCCGTTATAAGCAAGAACACTATCTGTTTCAGAAGAGAATACAGGTGGATCAATAAGAACCTGAGGTGTAGAAGTATATCCCGTTCCTCCATAGGAAACCGTAACGGCAGTAACTGCGCCATTAACAACAGTTGCAGTAGCAGTAGCAGTAGAACCTAATCCAACAGGACTTTGAATTGATACTGTAGGAGTAGAAGCATATAATCCGCCAGCATTAGTTACAGATATTGCTGTAACTATACCACTAGTTATAGATGCAGATGCAAGTGCACCAACTTTTTCATCTTGGTTAACAATAGTAATCTTATCTTGTGTAGTAGTACGAATTGTGGCATCAGCACTCTCATTTCTAGGATCAAAGAATGGTCTTACACTTTCAACATACACCATTGTAGAACCAATTCCAACTCCCTTAATTACATTAGAAGCAGGATTAACTAAAGGCTCATATAATTCCCTAGACTTACCAATTTGCTGCTCATTAATAATCTTATCCTCTGTTTGTCTGCACCAAACAACAGGTCTTATAAGATTTTCATCTTCACTATTTCCAGGACCATAATATGGATTAGTTGTTACAATATCAGTAGAATCAATACGCATTGCTGTTCGCGTATCTTCCCGTTGCCATGCTTTTTGCTCTGGTGGGTTATAACCGATTGTTAAATCATCACCAACTTTAACAGTTTCAATAATATCTCTTTCTACAACATCAACTCCACCACTTCCCTTATAGAAAATAATCTTACAAGTATCACCAGGCTTAGGTGCTTCAGTAAATGTAACAACACTTCCTCCTTCAAAAGTATATCCTTTTCCAGGAATTTGAAGTATATCATTTACAAATATGAGAAGAGTATCTTGGACATTAATCTTAGATCCCTTACGAGCTCTTATAGAAATAATATCACCAGCTCTCTTTAATTGGAAAGCAACGGTACTAGAATCAAACATTCCTTCGGGGGTATCCAAAACCTCCAATGTTCCCAAAGACCATCCAGCAAAATCATCAGTAAATAGATCTTGAATTGTAAGTTGGAATTCAGATCCAGTATTATGACTACCACTTGCAGTTGTATATGAAGATGTAGTAGGTATACCAGTTGTTCCACCAATAGGTACAGTTAGAACTTCATTAATTCCATAACCGTATCCAGTATTATTCATACTAAAATCAGTTACACTAGATCCTTGACCAACAACAATATCAACTGTTGCTTGAGAACCAATACCAATAACAGAATTAGCACTATAAATTAAAGGAATATTTGTATAAGATAAAGGTTCATCAAACACTACCTTCAAATCTTTATGAACACTTCCACCCCTTGCATAGAAGTGTGGTGTAGTAGATATTCCACTATTAACAAGGAATGAATAATCATTAAGAACTGCTAGAACATTTGCTCCTGCTGATAAAGGATCATTCTTACTTGCAGACTTATTATTTGCTCTAGGAGCAATAATTGCACCTTGAACTTTTCCTCCAGACTTCCAAGTAGTAGGTACAGTAGAAACACCAACATTAACAGTAAATTCCGTTGCTGAACCAACCTTTGTTACTTCCATTCCATTATAATAAGGATCACCTTTTCTTGGATACTTATGAACAGTTGCATTATTATCTTTATCACATGTGAATGATAAAGACTCTCCTGCAATCTTAATAGACGTTCCTGTGGTCAAATTATGAGAACCAACAGTCATTGTCATAATTCCGCTAGATGCTTCATAATTAGCAGCAGTTACATTATAAGAAACTTGCGTTGATGTTCCAACATTAACTGTAAGAGTATTGGCAGTTGTAGAAGCAATAGAAATAGCAGTATTAGATACTGGGTCAGTATTTCTTGGATAAGTGTGCTTAGTACTATTACCATCCATATCACATGTAAATGTGAGAGAATTATCAGGGATTCTAATAGAAACACCTGATTTCAATCCATGATTAGGACTGGTCAGAACTAAATTACCTGTTGTAGGATTATAAGTAGCATCCGTTACATCATGTGTTACAGTTGCAGATGTTCCAACATTAACAGTAATTGTATTTCCAGTTGTTGCAGTAATTGCAGTACTACCCATTCCTACTACAGGATCAGTTGCACGAGGATAAGGATGAGTAGTAGCATATCCATCCATACCACAGGTGAATGTTATAGCACCTGTTGCAAAGGAAACTGCTGTACCAGTAACTGCTCCATGATTATTGATGGTTAACACCATATCACCAGTTGCTGCATCATAAGTTGCGGCAGTTGGAGTAGTAGTTCCAATACCTGTAATCGTAACTCCTCCAGCAGTAGCACTACTGAATGTGTGATTATAATCTCCACCAGAAATTATTGCTTTTTCTGCTGTACCAATGAAATGGTGTGTATATCCACCACCCGTAACTACAGCACCTGTTCCAACACCAACAAAGGTGTGAGTATATTGATCTCCTGCTTTTCCATGACCAACATTAATTGTAATCGTAGTAGAAGTAACTGACTTAATGTTAATAGCAGTATCATAATATGGATCTGTACTTCTAGGATATGCATGATTAGTAGCATGACCATCTCTTGCACAAGTAAAGGTCAAAGAATCATTAGCAAGTTTAATAGAAGTTCCTGCTGTTAAACTATGAGTACCAATGGTAAGAACCATATCTCCACTAACTTCATCATAAGCAGCAGCAGTTGGAGTGAAGTAGACTAATGGAGATGAACCTATATTAACAGTAACTGTATTAGCACTTGTTGCTGTAATTGCAGTTGTTCCAAGTCCAACAATAGGATCAGTAGATCGTGGATATGCATGATTAGTTGCATTATCATCCATTCCACAAGTAAAGGTTATAGCACCTGTGTCAAATCCAACAACATTACTAGTTGTATATGGATGACCAGGAATAGTTAAAACTAAATTACCTGTATTTGGAGTATAAGTAGCAGATGTTGCAGTTGTAGTACCCACACCAGCAACTGAAACACTACCAACACCACAACTTACAAAGGTGTGAGAATAATTACCACCACTAATTACTGAATTACTTAATGCACTTACAAATGTATGTTCATATTGCTCACCACCTTTGGCAGCACTAACATTAACAGCAATCTTACCGTCTTGATAAATTAATCCATCAGTTACTGCAGAAATAAATGTATGTGCACTAGTATTAGTGGAAGGTGTTACCGCTAAAATAGTAACATCAAAACTATCACCACTCTTATTAGAAATAGTTAACCATTGTCCACTATACGGATCAGTACTTCTAGGATAAGTATGATAAGTAGCGTGATTATCCTTAGCACAAGTGAATGTTAATGAATTATCCTCTAATTTAATCTTATCACCATTAGAGAAGGAATTACCTGTAACGGTAAGTGTCATTACCCCAGTAGTGGGGTTATAAGCAGCATTGGAGACTGTATAGGGTGTTCCGTCCTTAAGGATAGAAATAGCGGTGTCATAGACCCTATCACGGTTCCTGGGATAGATATGTACTTCTGTAGATATACCTGCTGTCAAATCACAGGTCATTCCCAATCCGGTTAATATTACATGCTTACCAACTGACAATCCGTGACTAGTATCAGTTGTTACTGTCATAATACCAGCAGCAGCACTGTAAGCAGCACCAACAACATTTCTTGCCACAGCACTAGAATAATCACAAGTAAATGCTATACCAGATAATTGAATCTCATCTCCTTGAGATAATCCATGTGGGAATGCAGTAGTAATAGTTGTTATACCAGTTATAGAACTATAACCAACATTTCTTATATCTCTTGGTTTATAGAAAGCATTCCAATTTGTAACAGCAACTCCAGTAACATGTCCACCAGCAACAGATGCTGTTCCAATTTGTGTTAAATCTTCTATAAAGTCACTTTGCTGTTGAATGGATACATTAACAGTTTGAATACCAGAACGATAACCAGATCCAGTATTTCCAAGTCCAATAGATGCAATTGTCCCACCTGCTGCAACAATTGCTGTTCCTCCAGCAGCTACTAAAGGTTGGTAAGAATTTCCTTCTGTAGATCCTACAGATAGGATTACTCCACCAATTGGGAAACCAGATGTATTAATATCAGTAGTAGAAGATGCTGCACCAGTAAATGTAATACTAGTAACTCCTAGATTCTCATTAAGGTTATAATTAAGAACAGGTCCTTGGAATACATCATTAACTAGAATAACTGCATTTTCTGTCGCTATTCCTGTAACATTAGATCCATCTTGGTATAAATTAAATTCCTTATTAATTCCATTAAATCGCGCAGAAATATCATCAAAGATATAATTGCGATAATAAGTATCATTACTAGTATCCTGTAAACCAGAACGCATAAAGGTTCTTCCTTGGAAACTAGAACTTGTGGAAATTCCAGTCCAATCCCTATCATCAGGCGGATTAGTTGTAGAACTTATAGGAAGATTACCAAAAGGTGCCTCCACAAAGTTAAGCATATTATCAACAATATTATAGTTACCACTTACTTTCGTTACTAAAGCACCAGTAGAATGTCCAGCAAGATTTGTACCCAACCATTCTCTACGTACTCTTAAAGCATTGGTGGTTCCAACACCAACTGCTTCAATCTTAACAATTTCTTCATTAATCTTAGCTAAGTCACCACCAAAGAAGGAAGTAATACCAGCCATCAAAATAACATTATCTGTAGTAAATACTTCTCTAGAAAGTGAACTAGTAACTGCTGTTGCTACGACTGGAGACTGAATAATATTATCAAGACAAATTATTCCTTTAGCATTTTGATTTGTAGCAACAAATCTATGAGATGTGCCAATACCAACACTGGTAAAGTCAACAGTTTGAGGAACAGAAAGAAGTGCCTTCTGAGCAGTTTCTGCAATTTTAACTTTATTTTCATCAATTTTAACTACAAATAGTTCACTTGGTAATTCAGTTGTTGTTCCAATCCCAACAAATCCATTTGTAGCAGCAATTCCAATTGCTTGAGTACTACCTGCTCCAGCATGAACATATTTAATTTTTTCACCTGTTACAAAGAAGTGATTAGGTATAGAAACTGTATTAGTATCAACATCTACAATTGAACTATCATTTCCTATAAATTCTCTTTGGAAGATATCATACTGTTTGTGAGTTAGATTAAATGATCTCTTAATATCTCTCTCAGTACCATAATATACTCCATACCCCGTTTCTATAGTACCATTATCAAATTCAATAATATCTTTATCGTCATCCTGATAACGTAAAGCATTCATGAATACTTGCGTTGTAACTGCAATACCTGCTAAAGGAGTAAATACAACTTCAACAACTGAAGAAGATAGTCTAGTTCCAATAGTTCCAACCCCAGTTAAGGTTCTTACTTCACCATACTCAACCTCATAAGTTTCTCCTGTTCCATAAGATGCTGAATCAGGATTTCCATCATAATCATCAAGTACAATAAGTTCAGATAATTGATATTTGTTATTAGTAGCATCAGCAACTGAAATTATAAAATAACCAGCATCATAAGTATCAGGATATGAACCAATTACATTTGCAACTGGTGTTGAAGTAGAAGCAATTGAAGTTGTTCTGCCCTCCAACCTAGCATGTTTCATATCAACAGTATTAATACCGCTGGTAATCTCATGTGGGAGGAAAACACCCATCGTATTAATTACTGCAGTTGTTCCAATTCCAGTATTTGGATGGAAATCAACTTTAACTGTAGAAGAATCAATATATGCAGAATATGTACCAAAACCAGGTACAGTATTGGAGGGACTGACTGTAGTAGTCATTTCTCCATATTCCATTAACTCAACATCACTTCCATCATGGACAATATTTAATTCTTCAAATCCAAACTCAGAATTACCATCAATTTCTGCATTATCGCGAGTAATATTAACTAAAACCTTAGCAGAACGATAAGTAGTAGCAAAACTTACTACTGTAGTAGAAGGATCTGCTTTAAGAACATTTGTACTAGATGTTTTAATTACAGCAGGTCCAACACTACTAGATCCTATTGATAATAAAGTATCATCTAAATTATAGGAAAGAACAGTAACATCATAATCGTTTATAGTATAATGATTTGGATACCATAATAACTGACCTTCTGATCCAAGAATACTAAAATCAAATGATCCTAAATCATATACATTTTCTACTCTTCCATAAGTATTCATATATCCAAATGATTCATCATGGACTAAATCCATAACCATTATTTGGCGCTGTGCATAATATCTCTTATCCTTAATGTAAGCAATATATTTCTGAGATCTATGTGTTGATAATGGGAATCTATTAACAACACTAAAAGCAGTTGCTCTTGGAGTGCTATTAAAGCTTCCACTCATATCATCAATACTCAGAACTCTATTACCAATTGATTCTTCATAATCAGTAAGAATTCTGCTAGAGAAAATAATCTTATCAGAAACAACACTTCCTTTAACATTTAAGGAATTTTCTTTAACTAAATCGAAATCAGAAACACAATTAAGATTACCAATACCAACTAAATCATTAACAACATCAAATGAAGTGGCTGCTGTTGTTAATCCAACTTGCATTGAATTATCAGATTCAGATTCTAACTGATAATCGGAGAATTTCTTATGTCCTAAAGTATGATTTAAAGTACTAACTACATCATCCCATGTATTGTAAGAAACTTTAGATCTCAAAGAATAAGAGAAATTCTGATAATAATCACTATCTTGTATTCTTTGAAGATTATAATTTAAAACACCTGAATCTGTTTCCCATCCATTTTCTACCCTTGAAAAAGCACCTAATTTTAAATTAGATTCATAAGAAGTTATAGAAGAAGCAACACCTTGAGTGTTTGAAGATAATCCCTCAATAACTTCATTAACTTTAAAATCTCCCTTAGATGCAATAACAAGAAGTTCGTTCTTAGAATCCCATTTTTCTACAGTACCAGTAGCGGAGGATGATTTAACATCTTCTCCTACCAAATAATCATTTGGAGTAAGAGAAACATCAAATACCGGGAAGTATTTCTGAGGAATAATTCTACCAGAAGAATTAAATGAATCATATGAACCTGGAACTTCTCCATTTAAATCATTAGCAAGACTATAAGTAACAATTCCAATTCCACCCAGATTTTCATCAGTTCCAGTTACAGTAAATAACTTGTATCCATATTCAGAAGAATTAAATCCTTTTCCAGTAGATCCTATTCCAACACTTACACCTTCAATTAAAATCTTATCATTAACACTAAATGGGAAGGAATTTATTGTACTAAATCCAACTGATAAAGTAACTGTTACGTCCTTAGTAATTGTATTAAATCCTACTGTACTAATTCCTACACCATTGCTATTCTTTACGGGAAGAACTATTGGTGTAACTTTACTCATACCAAAGGTATTTTTAAGGATAGTTACTTGAGATTCTCCAAGAGTATATTTAAGATCTAAATCAGATACTAATTCATTAGTCTTTCCATCAAAAACTAATAATTCAGGTGCAGTAGTATATCCTCTTCCAACAGAAGTAATTCCAATAGATTCTATAGATGAAAGTGATTCTAATTGAACAATTTGAGGTAAACCAACACTAGGTCTTAAAGTTGTATCTGATGGGAAATTATATCCAATATCATCAATCTTTACTCTTTTAATAACACCAATAGAAGTACTTGATGCACTAACAACTGCACCTGTACCAAATTTAGAAGTAATAGTAGTAATTCCTGGAATAGAATAATAATTTCTTCCACCATCTTTAATCTCAAATGATTCTACAGGACCGTAAGCAGTTTTAGAATCGGTAGTATACTTAAGAATAGATGTTGTACCAGCATATGATACATTCTCCGGTGTTTTGGCCAAAGAATATGTAAAGGTATTAGTTGCTCCTACAGCAATTTGATGCTTACCATTATAAGCACTTTCTAATGAGAAAATTTCATTATTATTAATAACAGAATTATCTACAATAATTTCTTTTTTAGAATCTGGTAAATCACTTTCAAATACAGGATCTAATTTATAATATAAAACTTCAGGTATATCTTTATTAACAGTTAGGGTAACTGAGGCATCTGAACTAACTCCAATTATTCCAGTCTTAGTAACCTCAAAATTAACACTATTTTCACTCTTATCCCATAATTGAGTGTAATTTACATCAGTATAGAAATTAAAACTAAATGCTGGATAAGCAGTTGATTGATTAATATAAGATAAAGAAGAATCTGAAAGATTAAATGTAACAGTAGAATCTTTATATAATTTAACTGAAGGATTTATTGGATTAATGGTTCCTATAGAAGCACTACTAATTCCTACAGTAATTGGTTTTAATAAAGTAGAATTATAATAAGTAGTTGATAATTTAAAGTTATTATTGTCTACCTTTACAATATAATAATTTTCATTATTAGATAATCCCTCAGAAGGAGTAGTTGCAGTATAAATTACCTTCTGACCACTTACAAATCCATGATCTGCTAAAGTAATAGTATTTGTAGAAGTATTAACTCCAGCAGCAATAAATGATTTTGGATTGATTATAACCTTTCTATTATAATCATTATATTGAACAGTAACAGATGTTGAGATAGAGGGATTTACATTAATATCTACTGTATTACCTGATATTAATCCATGAGTACTTGCACTCGATACTGTTACTAAATTTCTTTCTATTTCTCCAGTTAATGAATCATAATTAGTTTTTAAACTATGATAAATGCCAGTACCAATGCCAGTAAAGAATAAAGTCCTAGAAGAAGCATATGTACTTGCAATTCCTACAAAAACTCCTTCACTATTAAGTCCAACAGTGACAGTTGCTAATCCAACTAGATCATTGTCTATCTTAGCAATATATAATTCCTGATTTGTAGCAAGTGTTGATGTACCACCACCTTCATTCTGAACACTTATACCTGATCCAATATTAGTAGAATAAGTTACTTTATCTCCTGTTTCTAATTGGTGCTTAGGAAGATAGAAAGTCTTTGTAGGTACAAATATTTCAGTTAAACCAACACCAGGAGTAGAAAGAGAAAGAGTAGTTCCTATACCAACACCACTAGTAGCTCCAAGAGCAACAGTTTCTGAAGGATTAAAATATAACTCTTTATTTGTTTTAAAGGTAAAGGTTGTATTAAATCCAGCATTAACTGTTAGTTTTCTAGGAAGCTCAGTTAAAACAGTAGTAATAGTTTTAGCAGATCCTGTACCACCACCATCAACATTTCTAAGAATTCTAATCCTTGAATATTCTGGTTCTACTTTTAATACTTTTACCTTTTCAACCCCTGCAGAAAGAGAAGAATCTGGCATGGTAAAGAAATCATTATCTCTAATGTTAGAGAAATTGAGATTACCAGAAACATAAACATAAGTAACAATTCCAGTAGTTCCTTCTGCGGCAAGTGCAATTGTTGTTGAACCTATCCCCGCCAAAGAGAATGTAGAAGTAGTAAATCCTGCTTTATAAGATCCTTCTATTTTAGTGGAAGTAGTTGACAATCCACTTATTGTAATTAAATCATTATGTTCAAAATTATGAGGTTGAGTGGAGTAAATATCCCATTCACCTTTATTAGAATTATATGCAGGAACTAGTTCAACTCCAAGAAGAGTGCTAGTAGCAACACTTACATTAGATATTGATTTACCTAAAACTCTAGAAACAACGGTATCTGCTCCATAACCCTGAGTATCAGTATTATCAAAAACAACAGGATCATTAACTCTATAAAGATCTCCTCTAGTATTAATTCCAACTTTTTGAATCTTTCCAGGTGCTACCGCTTTAACTTCAAGTGTTTGATTTAAATCATTAGGAATATAAGCATATTCATATCTTAAATCACCTTCAATAAGGTTATATGGTTGAGTATTACGTAACCACTTAGAATCATTTAAATTATAACTTGTCTGATTAGAATGAATATTAAAATTAAATTCATTCGGAATAGAATGATAACTATCTCCAACCAAATAAGGGAAAACTGGTCTCTTATAACCTAAGAAAGCATCTGCAGAATCTGCTGCACCATCATTAATAGTAGCGAAATATGCATATGTTCCTTTTGGAAATTCTGGTGTAATACAGAATCTACCATTATTTTCATCTAATACAGTTTCGTCGCTAAGTTTACTATAAGTAAAGTCTTCAATGAAGAATCCTTCTGGCCATGTAGAAAGTGGTGGTCTACCTGTCTTTAAATCTAATGAATATCCAGTCTTCATCTGGGATACAATACCACCTCGCTTAGTAGTATATCCATAAGGACCATAGATGGGATTGCCATCATATGCCCAACCAATTATTGGAGAGTGGTCAGTAGATGGAATTTCTGTTCCATTAGATATTTGTAAATCTTTCTTTCCATATAAAGTTCTACCTTCTTGGTCAGTTCCAAATACAGATTCTCTCAGTTTTCTAGGTGCATATAAATGACTATATTGCAGACCTTTACCTTCATTATATTCATGAGCAATATATCCATCATCTTGTGTAAAAGATTGGCGATATCTCTCAAATAAATTAATTCTCCAACTCTGAATATTAGCATTAAATTCAGCACCTGCTCCAGGAGAGAAAATAGTAACAGTAGTAGATCCTTGAATATATCCAGTACCACCTTCAATTACATTAATAGATTTTATTTGATTATTTTCTAAAACAGGAGTAAGAACTGCACCTGTACCAACTCCATCTATTAATAAATTAGGAGGCGAAATATAATTACTACCAGCATTTAAAACAAATACTTCAGTAATCTGTCCATTATTAACAACTGGTTGTAATTGTGCATTAACACCAGAACTTAAAGTAATTTCAGGTTGCCTATTATAATTAATAATATCATTTGAACCATAATTAATTCCTTTATTTTCTAAATGAATAGAAGTTATTTCACCTCTGAATATAGGTTGAACTTCTGCTTCGAAAGTTTCTGATCCAACTGAAGAAATTCCTATCTTTCCACTTATCTTTACAGAGATATCTTGGTAATTAAAAATATGAGTTCCTATACCACTAGTTGAAAAAGGAACATATTGTTTTGTATCATAATAATATTCTTTATTCTCAATGAACGCTCCAACCTCAGATAACTTAAATTTATTATTATCAATCTTCGTTACATAATATTCAGTATTATCAACAAGTCCACCTGCAGCTGCTCCAGTAGTTGTATATTTTACAATTTCCCCAGAACTATATCCGTGATTATTAATAGTAATTTCATTTAAAGAAGTACTAATTCCAGCACGATTTGTTGTTCTCTTTTTATTTTCATATCCAATACCAGGAGAAGTTACATTAATAGATTCAAGAACTAACTTTTTATTAATAGATTTAAAGAATTGTTTTCCATTACCATGTGAAGTTAAATTTATTGTACTAATTCCTGCAATAGCATCTTTCTGAGTTTTATGCAGTTTAATAGTTGTTGAATCTACAGAAGAAATATAATAAGATGCTTCACTAGTAATTCCTCCAATTGGAGTTTGTGCTTGTGTAATATAACGAACTTCTTCAGCATTTCTAAATTTATGATATGTCCCAAATCCAATAGTATCTGCTGAAAGATTAACATCAATAGAAGTTGCATTAGCATTAAAGGTTGATTGATGATCAATCAACTTCATATTTACAGATGCAACTGCACCACTACCGTTTCCTCCTGTAATAGTAACCACTGGAGGTTCTTCATAATCAAAACCTGGATCAATAATCTTAATTGATTCAAGAACACCAGAAACAGCAGCATATCCAGTTGCTCCAGTTCCAACAACATCAGCAATACTTAAATGAGGTGGATTTATAACATCATATGCTGATCCTGGATCTAATACTTCAATACCCTCAATAGGACCAGAGTAAATACTATCTCTTGACTTATAATTAGAAATTTCTACTCCATTTATTAAGACACCAGTAAATCCAGGTTCAGTCTGTACTATTTTACCGTCATCTATAGGAGGTACAAATTCCCTTAATAAATCTTGTGCTTCTAAAGTTTTATCTTTAAAACCATAAGGTTCTATTTTATTTTTAACTACTGTTATTTCATTATCAAGAGAAATAAACTTAGAATTATAAATGTTAGTTCTACTTTTTGCTAATTTTATTTTATTTGCATCAACTCTTTTTATAAAATATGAACCTTCAGTAACAAAACAAGTACTCTTTACTTCTCTAGTTTGAACTTGACCATTTGCATCAAAATACTTTTCAATATCAATAGGCGATGAAATATTAACCTTATCTCCAGTATAAAATCCATGATCACTGGTAGTAGTTATCTGGAATTCATCTCCACTAAATGTACCATTAACTTCAATAGATTGAGAAGATACATTAAGAGGTTGAGAATTATAAGATGGAATTGACCCAGATGCTACTAATAATTTACTACTATCATCCTCTTTATATACATTCTGTACATTAGTAGAATATATAATTGCTTCAGGGAAAGTATTAGATTGAACCTTAGAAATATTTCTTTTAATCTTATAAGTATCGGATGCAACTAAATCTCCTTGACCTTTAACAATAATAGATTTTGCAGAATCTATATTTAAAACTAAAGAAGTTGGTAAAGAATTACCTGCTGCACCAATAATAGTTGCATAATCTCCTATTCTAAATGAATGATCAACATCAAATGCAATTTTATAAGTTTTATCTGCAGTATCAATTAATTCAGTACTTTTAACTTTGTAGATAGGTGCTACATTATAAAACCAATTCTTAAATTTAAAACTCTTATCAGAAACACCTAATGTCTTAATATGTGCAATTTCTTCTTTAGAATAATAATGAGTATTAGTTGGATAATCAAAACTATTCAATACAGAATTAATTCTTACTTTAATTGTTGAAACACCATCTTCTGAAGATGTTCCATATGCAAAAGTATTAATTCCAACCTTTGTAGCATTTGGAATAGTTGCAGTTAAATTACTACATCCAAAGAATTGCGTTAATGATTTAGATGTATATGAAATAACCCCTATCGTACCATCGATATAAGATACTGTTAATTCACCAGAATCTGGGAATCCAACAGTTGAATCAACATCAAAAGAAGTAGATCCACTAGCAATTTCTGAAATTACTTGAGTTGTGGGTTGAACATTAAATTCACCATAAATTGATCCATCTACTCTAACATCCCTATTATAACCAGCATCTAAACTAAGTTTATAGAACGTTACACCAGATCCAACAAAAATAGGTTCTACATCAGTAATAGGAGCATAAGCATTTTCAGAAATATTTCCATATTTACCTTGAAATAAAGTAGAATTTTCAAGTTCTAAAGGATTTCCTTCATATGGTTCAACTACTAAATCATTAGTAATCTTATAATGAGCATTTGAAGGGGTAAAGAGAAATTCTCTTGGTTTAATAATTCTTACGTCTTCATCATAAAGTGCTCTAAACAAAATTTCAAAAGATCTATCAGTACCTTTGCTTAGATAAAAATCTTTTGCTTGTTTAATAAAAATATCTTGATTTAACTTATCTGTTAACTTTCTATCCTCTAAACCAGGTAAAAGTTGATGTTTTGTTTTAAGTAAAAACTCCTGTAGGAATAATATACTTAAATTTTCAATCTTAGACCCCTCTATATGGTCCTGTGAGGTGCTTGAATTGAATACTAGTACATCTGATTTAGTTTCTGCTTTATATGAGGTTATACCGCAAAATCCGCGTACACATCCAGTAAAACAAGTAGTTGCTGTTCCAGTATAAGTAATAATCTCATCATCAATTTTTAATAGTCCATAAGAGTCTGGGAATCCTCTTGTACCTTCTGGGTACAATCCCATATCAACAGGAATAGTTTCTTCATTAAGATCAATATCTTTTGCTAATCCAACCGATTGGGTTAGATTAGTCATTTCACTGACTTTAGTGTATTGATCAATATTTTGGATCAGATCAACAGGACCAGACTGAAATTCTTGTGCTTGATAATATGTTTTTAAAAAATCAGAAATTAACGGAAATTCATTCCGCACATAAGCAGGCAGCTGGTTCTGAACAATGTTATTAAACTGGATTCTCTTTTCTGACATTTTATGATCTTACTAATGTCCCGTTTTGGTAGCTGGATGTGACGACATAATTAGATGCTGCTGGATCTAAACCAGAAGCAATCTCATCAATAACTGTATCGAATATACTGTTACTAATATCTAGTTGCAAATAAAGATCCTGTAATCCGATCACATCATTTGATTTAGGACATGCTGATATTTCAATAATAGATTGACCATCTTTAATCTTACCACTTAATACGTTAATAGGATTAATTGTTATAACACCTTTTTCATAATTAATTGTTCCTACATTCCTTCTTACAATTGTTGGTGACGTAGAGTTAACTGAAGGAAGAGTAAACAAGAATAATGATCCATTTATTCTATTTGTATTAGGAATATCTGAAAGATAGACATTTTGACTTATTCCACTTATTTTAAATGCGGATGATTTAATATTATAACCATCCATATTCTTAATATAAAATTCATTACCAAATCCAATAGAATATTCAGCAAATGTATTCAATGCCACTTTCAAATCTCTTCTCATTTGAACAGTAGTAATATTAGAAGTGACAGCTTCAGTACTATTATCAATAATACTTAAAAACTTACTATATTTGAATCTTGCACCATATCTATTTAATTCAGTTGATTCTGCATACTTAGTTGCATTGGATTGTACGACACTAGAAACATATTCTGCAGATGGTGCCAAATTAGTGTTATAATACACTTTTGAATCAACTTCCAAATACAAATACTTCAAATCAAGTATTTCTGGGACAATTCCAGCAACTGCATACTTCTTCAACTTCAATCTAATGTTTTCTTTGATTAGATTGGGGATAAAATCACCAGTTCGAGGTTTAATACTAATAAAAACCTTTCCATATTGAGGAGGAACCAGTTCTTCCCCACCAAAAACGGAAATTGACTCTGTTTCGGGGTAAATTTTTGCCGGAATTAGAGTTTCATAGTCACTTGCAGTCAATGCACGGTTTTGAGAGGCATAAATTCGAGGTGCAAACTTTTTAATTGACTCTACACTCTCAATTGCTTCTCCACCAGACGCAATTAGCCCAGTAGTAAGTAAAGAAATGCCAGAAGTGACTGTATAATCACTTGAATTTCGTGTATATGATAATTTTCCTGCAAATTGGAGCTGACTTATCCCATTTGCACTATCACCACTAGAAACAATGTAATCTGCAGTAATATAATTACCTTCTTCTAGTGCTTTTCCGAATATTCCGTCTCCAAAGAACAATTCATAACGCTCATCTTCAATTTCTTGTAAATAAAACACTTTAGAAGTGCCATTAATGTCTAAAAGACTATCTTGGGACGTATATTTAACTGCTTGGGTCGAATTTTCATTTCCTTTAACAGTTACATTAATCAAACTAGTATCAATGCCAGTATTTGGCAAAATAAACTTCTGATTAACGTCTCTTGCAGTAAATGTGAAGTTAGAACTTAAAAGAGTGCCTTCATTAATTGTAATTTCATTAAAAGAAGCAATTCCATCCACTACAGGAACAGTAATATCAGATAAAATTGAAAAAACAAAGGATTGATTACCAAAAGTACCTGATGTTGATGCCACAGGACCTTTTTTAAGGGTTATTGTTGCTGGTGTTGGGGTAATATTACTACAATCGACGAAAAACGTTACAGTCGCTTTTGCTGCCTTCCTAGAACGAGGTAAATATCCAATATTTCTTGCTAAAGAGACTACATTTTCTCTTAAAGTAGCACTATCAATAAAAACTTCATTAGCAACCATATTTGCATTATATGAAGTTATATAAGTGTTATATGCTAAGAGATCAATAATTGATGATAGGTTAGATCCATCAAAATCATAATCCGTAAAATTGGAATTTGATTTTAAATATTCTCTAAGTGTTAGTTTAACCTCATCAAAATCGAGGTTAGAAAAATTTACTAGTGGCATCTTACCTAGTTGGTTGCAAAGCGAATGATAATTGCTGAGGAGGTACGTCTGCACCAATAATATTATAAGTAATGATTACATCATAAGAATTGTTATCAAAATCGGGGAATGCTTCAACATCTATTAATTCAATACGTGGTTCATAGTTATTGAGGGATTGTTTAATCTCATCAACTATTAAACCAGCAGAAATATCATCAATATTCTCAAAAAGTGTCTCAGAAATCCTAGATCCAAAGTTTTCGTTGAAATATTTCTCTCCAGGAAGCGTAAAAACGATATTCCTCACTGAACGAGCAATTGCGTTCTCATTTTTAAGCGCAATTAAATCACTATTCAGGGGATTAGCCTGAAAAGTCATACTAATATCCTTAAATCCTTGACTTACCCGCTCTAATGGCACTTAAATACAGCAATTATTGTTTATTTATTAAGGTTTAGTGACTAAAATTCGGTAAGAGTCATAGATTGGTCGTCATAATCAAATCCATCGTCTTCAAAATCTCCTTTATGACGCTCATAGAGGTCATTTTGGACCTTAGAGTCTCTTTTTTTCGGTGTTATATCATCATTTGCGATTTCCCGCAACATTTTTTCAGTCATTTTAGTCCTTTTTCGTTTATTTATCCTTAAATTGGTTTGCTTTTGATTTCACTGTCTTAAACCAAGATACATTTAACTGCAAATTCGCGGATAATGAGATTCTATTACCCTTTTTTTCTTGCCTTGTGACCCTATGTTCTAAATCAGCAGGAAATATGAGTATATCACCTCGTTTTACTTTAGGTCTTATCTCTGTTGCCTTTGCAATAGATGATATTAAAGCGTGTCTAGTATGTTCACAAGGGTCTCTAAAGACAATTTGAGAGTCTAAGGGGTCTGTAATATACCAAACTAGCGATAAATCCGAGGCGGGGTGGGTATGAGAGATGTTATAAGACCCTTTCTTGTTAATATTAACCCAATAATTCTGATAATTGAAGGGTGGTAAGGGATTTAACTTCTCAGCTAGGTAAGCAAACCACATTTCATTACCATCCGGTACGTATCCATGACTTTGCCACCCACCTACATTGGATACTTCTCTCCCTTCATCCTCTTTTTTAAAGCTATATACCCATTTTTCTACTTCTTTTAACCATTCATCATCATCTTTAGTAGAATTATAGTGCCATAAAGGAGTTGGGAAGATAGTGGTGTGATGTAATTCACCCATTTCTTCCCAATAATTGATTTCTCTATCGCAAGAACCTACTGCATTGGCATATTCAAAGCCAAGATTAAACTTTGATTGATTATCTTCCTTGTCCACGATACCTTTTTTTAGAAGCATTACGAGAGGAGGCGGCATATTTGGTATGTTTACCTGTTCCTTGCCTAGTTTTCTTGGGTTTTGCCTCTACATAATCTGATTTCATCAATCCACCAGCGATTTTCGCCATTAGTATCCTCCATAAGGGTCATTTATATCGTCAAAATGCTCTACTACATCGAATTCATTAGGATCAATGTCTTCACCATCATAAAAACGAGTAGCAGCAGCATCTAAAATTTCACTACACTCTTCCATAGTACGTTCTTTATGAATTATATTACCTTTATATAAGATATTATATGTTTTATTCATAAATTTCCAAACTCCCCACCATGAGCATCTTCATATAATGAAGTTGGTATATTAGAAAGTGAAGTATCTGGTTCTTTAGCATTATCAAAAATCCAATCGATTTTTGATTCTAGGGATGCTTTAGTTGCACAAACTTTATATACGACATTATCTCTAGTAGAAAGTTCCGTAAGGTTTTCTGCTATTTCATCCCAAAGAGTTGAATCTGTTTTAGCACTCATTGTTCTTGCTTTAAAGTAATTCGTATATATTATCTATAACGAGACAACGCGCCGATTAGATAATTCGAGTTTTTTCGTGGCCAACTCTAATCCGAGGATCGCACCAGATTTCATAATCCGCTTCCTTTGCATCTAAGCAGAACGAAACGTCCTCACCACACATATCTTGGACTTTACCAGATTCAAAGACTTGCATCTTAGGAGCAAACCAAGGATATTCTAGTTTCTCAAAGACACCGTGCTTAATCATTACCCAACCAAACCCAGTATAATCAACGGTGAAAGGCTTTCTACGCTTAGAGATAGATTCAACCGTCTCATGGTTCATAACTCCACCATTCTTACGGAAATCCTCTTCATCTAACCAGTGTGCTACAGAAGTAGTCGTGCCATCTTCAGTAGCATACCAACCACCAGTAATTTCACGCTCTTCACCTTCTGCTGGTACTGCAAGATCACATAACTGCCAGAACTTCTGCGTGTCAAAGACTATATCCGAGTCAATCCATAATTGATAATCATACTTTAACTTACCATCCCAAGGAATCTGCTCAGGTCCTCTTAATACATTAGCACCTAAACACTTACAACGTGCAAAGTTTACCATTGATGAGTAATCTTGTGATATTTGAATACTCATTCCATTCTGAACCATGTCAAAACATAGTTGTACAAAGTTCTTTAAAAATATGTAAGAACATCCACGACCAGGTAGACAAAATACTATTGTCTTTCCTTTCATTCGTGCTTTAATGGCATCATAGTCCCAATCTGCTTCTTTCTTCTTGGGTGCTTTTGCCTTTACAGTAAATCCTTTTGACATAATTGTTTAATACCTTCAATTCAATTATACTATGTTATATGTAGTGTGTCAATAAAATTTAGTATTAGTCCACCAAAATATTGCAGTATGTCTAGTATTACCTATAACCTTATTAAGACCATGTGGTGTTGACATTCCATTAAAGAATGTTAGTCTTCCTTTCTTTGGTGTTATAGTTATACCTTCATCTCTAACTGATTCAACAGGTTTACCATAAACTGCTTTTTCACCTGTAATAAATTCACCACCACTAAAATTATTATTCAAATACAATATACTATTATAATCTGTAGGTACACGAAGTTTATCATCAACATCATATAACTGATAGTCATGTACATGTAATGGTGAATGCTCTCCTTTAGGCCAAGAACATAACTCACATTCACTACAAGTTAACTTTACTTTTAAATTTGATTCTAATACATTCTTTACTAAAGTAACTAATTTGTCAGTTACTTCGATTGTCATATTTCTATCAGGCCATTCAAGTTCTTCTATAGTCTTTCCTTTCTTCTTCTCATTATAGAATTTTCGAATAATCTGACAGTAATGATCAAGGGTATTATTATTAACTGCATTATCAATAATAAACATTAATACGAAGGTTCTAGGTTATCATCAAAATTACTTCCCCCACCTCCAATCTTATTCTCTGGGGGACATTCTACAAAAGACAGATCTTCCTCTGTATAATCTGTCTTCATTAAACCAACCATTGCTTTAAGTTCTGTCCACTTTGCTTCGAATTCTGCTTCAGGTATACAAGGATATAAACATCTATCTTTTGCGTATATATGGTAAATGGTTTCGTCCTTCATTTTTTTCGGGCGATTTTTTTATATATGAAAGGTAATAGGGTGCGGAAAAATTTTGGCGGTTTTTTTATATATCTCTCGATCTGTCACCTCTGTAGGTTAGGGTAGTTTGCTTTTTTATAAACGGGCAACGCGACGCGCCACGCTAACACACAAGGACGCTAATACTGTCATATTCACTGTCAAGAACTCATAACGCTCTTAAGTAACACAAATACATCATAACATATACTGTCTTAACTGTCAATAACTGTGTGATCACTATGTAACACAAATTAACGCATA
>VTLG01013954.1_pt1 | contig 80740 bp, 96 predicted proteins | sample 4694571 | NCBI WGS metagenome assembly VTLG01 (sample SAMN12604809, study PRJNA352737) | marine metagenome | biome: ENVO:00000447; feature: ENVO:00000209|ENVO:00000569|ENVO:01000036; material: ENVO:00002151; isolation source: viral sequences binned using virsorter ...
AAGGAATATAGTATTATATAATTCAAAATATTTCGCATGAAGAGAAGGGATATTCAATGATTCTTCGTGTAGATTATCTCTGTCTATCTTAGCATCGTTTTCCCACATCTCTTGAATTGCTTCAAGACTTAAACTCATAAGTTATTGCCACTTAAATCTGTTATATTAAAGATAGTATACTTGAAAGCTACCTCTGCTGTAAAGTAATTTATATCTTCTGCTGATGCATCAAAATTCAAAGTAGAAAGTTCATAAGGGAACATATCTTTAAATACTACTTTGAAATTAGGATTTTCTTTACTAGTTAATACACTTAATGTTGCATCTGAATATAAATTCATAGTAGATTTTTCAGGCTGCTTCATATTAGGATCAGCGGCTTGAAAATCATATATCTCTTCCAGACTTTCAGGAAATCCCAATCCTCTTATCCAATTAGAGATTTCTAAATAATTTTCTAAATCTTCATCAACTAAAAAAGTAAAATTAAAATCTGCAAATTGAATTTTATCTCCAGGTATAGGAATATTTTTCAGATAAGTGGGTTGTTCTGCAATACCTAAAGTTAAAGCAGGTATATTAGCGCTATTCCCAAAGAAAGAAACCTTAGGTGCTCTATTTAAAGTAAATCTAAAACCAACAGGTGATAAAAAATTTCTATTATCTATCTGGTTGGCGTATGCATTTCCGTATGCCATTAGTTCATGCAGGTCTCCTTATTTATTTAGGATACGTTGAGTGAAATCAATTCCTTCCATATGATCATATTCATGCTGAAATACTCTTGCACTAAATCCTTCTAATTTTTCTTTGATCATTTCTCTATTTTCATCTTCATATTTAACAATAACACTACTAGGTCTAGATACTTCTAAAAACTTATCTGGAAAAGATAAACATCCTTCTTCCATAACTACTTCATTTTTTGATTTTTTTATAATTTTAGGATTAAAACATGTAATAGTCTCTTGGGTATCCATATCATATATCATTACAAATACTCTTTCCTTTATTCCTATTTGATTAGCAGAAAGTCCCACTCCATTATAATGAAACATATTTTCATTTAAAGTATATGATATCTTAGAACGATCTAAATTATAACTACACTTTATTATTTTCTCATGTAATAATTTATGAGTCGAGGGTATCAGTGTTTTTAGCATTGTTTCTTTCTAGTTGCTCTTCCAACTTTGCTTTAGCAGCTTTAATTCCTGCCAATCTCACTTCCAATGTATCTTCCCAACGGTTGTACATCTTGAGTTGCCATTCGCGGTACTCTTTAACTTTCATTTTAGCACGGCACAACATGGTTCGCAATAGAACTTTACAAAATTATTTAGACAAAAAAAGGGAACCCGAAGGTTCCCTTTGTGTTTGGTTGTGAATATGAATCACATGAGGTTCTTAACGGCAACGCGACGATAGTAGCGGTTGCTATTAATGTTAAGAGCACCAAGTCCTTGGAAGGTTCCTTCGGAGAATGGGTTAGCAACAAGTCCATAACGAGTCTTGAAGCCAATCTTGGGTTGGAAGGTATCCTGACCGACTGCACGTACCATCTGTAGAGGTACATAAGGACAATAGAATAGTCCAGCGTCATAAGGAGAAGTACCTTTGTATCCAACAACGTAGTACTGGTTACCTGGTGAGGCATTACCAGAAGTAAGGTTGGCAGAATAAGGGTCGATATAAACGCGATACTTACCTTGTAGAGTACCAGCGAAGGTGTTACCTGTGTCGTCAACGTTAAGGTTAGCGTTGAGGGCTGGAGTGTAATCAAGTACACCAGCCATGGTTAGAGCACTAGCAACGTCTGCAGAGCAGAGGATGATGTTGCCCTTCCCGCGACGAGTTCTTTGTGCGATTGCGTTAGCATCTCTTTCGATCTGGAATAGAAGTCCTTTGAACTTCTCAACTGACCATCTACCGTTGGAGTCAACGTCTAGGTCGAAAATACCAGATGTGGCGACGTTTTGTACAGCGCCTTGCTCAGCAACCTTATAGATGGTTCGAATAACTTCGCGGTTAATTTCAGCAAGAATCTCTGTAGAGAGAATATTTGCTAGTTCCGCTTCAGCATTCAATCCATGGATTGCTTTCAAGTCTTGAGCAAGTTCTAAACTGTACTCTGCTTTTAGCGCACGAGATTTGGCAGTAACTGTTACTTTCTCGATGCTGAATGCCATCTGGTTGAAGGCATTACCAGTAGCATCTCCAAGAGCTTCAGCCTCAGCAGTTGTCATCCCCTGACCAACTCTGTATCCGATAGAGGATGCAGAACCAGTTGGGTTCAGAACTGCAGGGTTGGAGTTTGACTGGACGGTTGTACCCATACCAGCGTTTGGATCTGTCCAACCACCTGTTAGAGTGCGGTTTGGTGCGTTCTCACCAGAGAATGCAGAATCGACTTCGTTGTAGAATGTCTCAGTTCCTGTCTGAGATTCGTAACGAGAGCGCATTGCAAAGATAAGTCCTGTTGGACCACTCATTGGTTGAACACCAGCCAGATCATAAGCGATCAGGTTAGGCATTGAACGTCTGATAAGTGAAATCAGAACAGGATCGAAGTTTGCAATATTAGCACCAGTACTATTAGTAGGTGCTGCTTCGTTCAAGTTCAAACCTGATTGGAATGAACTTTCTTCTTTTAAAAATTTTTCTTGGTTTTCTAGCAGGACGGCGGTTACGCTTCTGCGATGGGGATCTTTGATTTCATCAAGGCCCTCATAGTTAAGAAGTGGTGCCCACTTTTCCTGCAATTGTTCGGATTGGAACATTTGCTATTTACCTAATTGTGTTTAAGTTTGTTTAATGTTTAATTCAGTTAGCTTTTAAATGCTGAAAGTGTCTTAAGATAAGCAGACATTGAAGCAGAATGTGATTCTGCACCCTCTGTATTATCTACTCCCTCTGAAAGGGTTTCAGTTTTAGCAGCCGTTGGAGCTCCTTTGGTTGGGAAATAAGATTCCCTCAAAGTTACCAACTTTTCACGATATTCTTCGTCACTTTCAAACTCCACACTTTCGGAAAGTGAGGCGAGCTTCTCTTTCTGAGTAGACGCGAGGCCTTCAGAAACGGATTCAAGGATACCATCAGCAACCGACTCTGCGAGACGCTTGTTTAAATTGATATTCTTTTCGATCTGCTCATTGAGCTTGGTTTCCATGTCATCAAGTTTTTCTACCATACTCTCAAGGACATCATATTTTTCTTCAGGGATTTGTACATAATGTTCTTCAAAAAGACTCTTCATGCCAGTGAGGAATGATTCAGTCATTTCGCTCTTAAGTCCTGCTTCCACAGCAAGAGCGTTTTCCTGCATCCACTCATCAGCAACATATTCTAGATAAGAATCAACTCTTTCTGCTAGTTGATCTTTAGCTTCTGCTACACCTTCAGCGAGTTTTTCATCGTACTCAGCTTGAATTTGCTCCTTGATGGTTGCCACCTTGGAATTAATAGCAGCTTCAAAAATAGTTTTTGCTTTTGCTTTAAACTCTTCCGAGAGTTCTTCGCCACCGAGTAAAGCATTAACATCATCTTCGATGTTATACTCTTCTACAGTTTCTTCTACTACCTCATCGGTAACTGTCTCAGTCTCAGCCACGACTTCTTCAGTTGTTGCTTCATCTTCTGATACAACTTCTTGATCGTCCTTGAGTTCTACTTCATCGCCAGATGCGATTCCTTTCTTTCCCTTTTCCATCGGCATAGATCCCAATCCAGGTGGTTTACGAGTGTTTACAACATCCTTAACTTGTTTCAAGGTTTTCCCAGGAGTATTAAGCTTATTGGAATCCCCAACAGGGTTGGAATTCTCTGGGGTTGGCCCTCCTAGATCTTCCCAAGGAATGGGATTGCCAGGGGTTTCGCCTTGAGGACCTTCGTGCCGAGGTTCTGCTGGTGATGCATTCGCATTAACCGCAGTCCTGGATACCTTTACATCCTCTTCCATTGCTTGTAATTTTTTACCACGAGACATTTGTAAACTCTCCGATTTTCCTGAGTATAAAATCTATATTTATTTATAATTTTATAAATTCGAAAGAAAATCGTTGAATAAATTCAACTTATTTTCTTCGAGTTGTTTTTGATCAACTAGGGTGTTAATCTGTTTATATGTTTTAGCAGCCATCCTCTCACGAAGAATGCCACCATCCCACACCCAATCTCTTCCTTCCATAATGCCTTCCACAAAAGCATCAGGAGCAGAAGGATCAGCAACGATATCAGCAGCAGTTGCTAACATGAAATCATCACCTACAACATTGACTCCTTCTTTAGTTGGTCTTAATGAACCAATACCACGAGAAGAAACTCCAAGTTTTACACCTTCTTCAATAAGATTAGATGCAATTTTACCCATTGGTGTACCAAGAATCTTAGCCTTACCAATGAAATTAGAACCATTTTCTTTTAAAGAGATAATCTTATGGGAAACTCTATCGAGATTCACCGTGGGTCCTTCTGGATGTCCTAGTTCACCAAGAGCACGTCCAGATTGGATATGATTCTCGTTGTACCGAGCAACTTCCTTACGAAGAACTTCTGCAGGATACATCCTTCCATTACGATTTTGAATATTTCCTTGTAGAAATACTCCTTCAATATACATTGCTTTCTTGCCGTTCTTTTGTTCGACAAGAAATTCTACAGATTCAATTTCTTCTCTAATAAGCTTCATCAACCTTCCCCTGAGATTTGAACTTGTTGATAATAAACTGCTCCACTACCTACTCCAATAGCACTTAAATTTACTGATTTTTTCACTTGTGCTCCTGTATTTTCAGTATATGCAGTAAGAATTCCTGAAGTATTAGCATCAACCACTAGAATAGGTTGATCATAACCGTTAGGAGAATATAAAGAGGTAATTTCAACCACTTTTACATGACTCAAATCCCAATTGCTATCATTAGCACCGGATATAGTCACATAATCTCCGCCATTAAAGGGACTTTCTCTCCCTTCATGCAAATAAACCTTTGTTTGCGCGGCATTAGTACTATCGGTACTAATAGAAACAACCGTTGAAGAAGCTCTCTTTAAAGAAAGTCCAGCAGCGGTACCAGAGGGAACTGCATAATCTGTTAAAGCAGCATCTGCTCCCCCTGTTGTAATTGCAACAAAGGCATCTACATTATTAGCAAAAATTCTCAGAGTGTCTGATTGAATGGAAAACGCATCCCCAACGGTTGCAGTATTTCCACAATCAATAGATGATCCGGATCCAACTGGATTATGTGCCATTATCGTTCAGCCATTGTGGTTCATTAGAGTTATTTATCAATCTTCCTCTTGTGGATCCTCAGCACTAATTTCCGTAGAATCTACTTCTGATTCTACTTCTCCTTCATCTTCAATCTCCCCAAACATTGCACTCGCTACGGTTGCTTTAACATTATCTACCTTTCCTGCGGATTTAGTAAATAAAATTTCCTTAATTCTATCGCTAATTCCAGAGGGGGATTCGTCAGCCACCATCATATCCATAAGTTCATCCATGTTCTAATACCATATATTGTGTAAGGAATCTTTAATATTTATATTTCGCCACCTTTGGGCATCTTTGACTTATTAGTTTCTAAGTCTACAGTGGAATCAATCGTATTAGTAGCAACCTCTGGAGCAGCTAATTGTTGTTCAGTCCCTGCTGCAGGATCTGGAGGCAATAATGCTCCTGTACCGGCTGGATCTAATTGCATATCAGCAGGATCCGGAATAATACCATCCTTAATTTCCTGTTCGATCTTCCCATCCTGTTCAATGATTTCTTCATCAGTTTGACGTAAAATCTTCCGACGAACATAATCTTGAGAGAAATATTTCCCAACATATGGTTCAGCAACTTGTACCATACTAACTCTTTCATTAAAGAGTTCTGCTTCTTTCAACTCAGAAAAATGATTATCATAGAGGTAATCAAACTGAATATGTTCCTCCATTATATTCCAATCTTCTGGAGTAATAATATTCTTTAGAAGAAGTTGTGTTTTCAACATGTCTAAGAACATTGCAGAAAATCTCTTTCTTAAACGTGAAACAAACTTACTGAATTTAACTTCATCACGTAGAATCTCAGAAGAACGACCCAAATTAAATCCACCATCTCCTTCAATTCTAGAGATAGGAACATTTAATGATTTGAATAATTTCTTCTTGAAGTATTCGATATCCGTGATCTCTCCAAGGTTTTGTCCTCCAGGAAGAGTAGAAATTTCAGTACCGCGTCCTCCTTCCCGTCGAGGTAACCAGAAATCTTCAAGCATTGCCATGTACTTTTTGTCATCTCTGACTTCTCCGGTAGCAGCATCATAGACTAACTTATTCCTATAACGCATCATTACATCGCGGAGATATTGCTCAGCTTTAACCTTCGGCAAATTACCAACGTCAATATAGAAAATTCTACGCTCTGGAGCACGAGATAATCTATAAATTACTAAACTATCCTCAATCATTCTAAGTTGATTGAGTGCTTTAATTGCTTTATGTAAGTAGGATAATGTAGTTCCTTTATTTCTATCAACCAATCCAGAAGTACAATAAGTGATAGAATCTTTTGACATCTTAATACCACCCTGTCCTCCTAAAGAAGCAGGATTGGTAGTAGGATAAGCAGCCTTAGGATTATAAATGAAATACTCCTCAAAATCGGGCATTTCATAATCCATTGGATTTTCTTGATATGCATTAGCAAGACGATTTTTTTGATCTTTCGTCTTTTTCTGCTTTCTTACATATCGCATTTTCATTGCGTCAATATAACGCAATTCTTGAATACCCTCATGGGGTTTTTTCAAATCAATTACTTTATTATAATATAATCTACCATCAATATACCAATTCCTATAAATCTCATGACATTTTTTATTAAAATCTAATAGTTCTAGAATAAATTTAAATTCTTCACGAATTTTATTCTTTATTCCATCACTAGCATTCAAATGATCTAGATCAATTTCTATAGGACTATCATTACTATCCGCTACAATAGCTTCATTTACCACATCTTCAATAGCACTATCACACTCTGGGTGAAGTGCCATTTCCCGATATCTTTTTAATAAATCAAATTCAGTTCTATAAACGCCTTCAATATCAACATACGAACCAAAAAAACCACTGCTAAGATAGTGTTCACTACCATCAGCCTCACTAGGGATGACAGGTGAAACTACACCAGGTTGAATTGGTTCGTTATCCTCAATAGAGAATCCAAAAAGTTTGGCCATAATTAATTTTTATTACCCTGTATCTGATTATTTATCAGCTTATGACAACGTTAGTTGCGTCAGAGGGTGAACCAGTAGAAGACTCTGAACCGACAATCCAGTATTGAACTTGGAACTCTACGGAGTATTCTTCAATTGCATCACCAGATTCATACGATAGATCAATGTTTCCTACACTGGTTGGAAAAATACCATCAAAATAATAAGTTCTTAAAGGTTCTACACCACCAGAACCACCACTTGCATCACCAGCACCACTATTTTCTGTGGCATTACGTCCCACATTATATCCTCTTCCAAGTTGATTCACAACAGCATTACCCATATAGGAATTGGGATTAGTTGCACCACTTGCATCACTCAACTTACTAATTCCATTCATCCACTGTTCAAATGCACTTCTCAATTTGAAATCTTCGTCGTTAATAACGGACACAGACCAAATATCAAATGTTCTATCACCTGCTACTTTTAACACCCTTCCTCTAAAAGGAATTTCTATCGGGGTAATAGTCGATGCAGGTAAAGATGATGCTTTGCAAAGAAACTGAAAAGTTTCATTATCCCACGCAGGGTTTGCAAATTTAAAATCATTAATATTTACTTCAAATAAATTAGGTCTTGCGCCTCCTCCGGAGAGCCGAGATTTAAAACCCGTAATAGTATGCAGATTTGCCATTAGTGTGTACTCCTTACTTAGTTAATTATAAAGTTAAACAGTTCCAGTTACTTCTTCAAAACTGACTCCAGTTCTGGTAGCAACGAACGTTAATGTGACATAATTAATTGCCTTGTTAGGCTTAATGAAGATGTCTGCGCGGAATTCATTGTTATCAATAACAGCCGGAGTGTTATTTGTACCATCGCAAATAACCCTGAAATCGTGGATTCCACGTTTTGCCTGAACATCGCGAAGATATGGTTCAACTACATTAACAAAATTAGATCTGGTAATTTGATCATTAAACTCAAAGAGTTGAGCCTGAGCAACATTCTCAAGAGCCTGTTCTATGGTAAGGAACAAACGACGAACATTAATCCTATCAAAAGCAGAAGCATAAGCTAATCCCGTCTTGTCACCAAACAGAAGTACACCTGTTCCAGGTTGATTAATAATAGAATTAACTCTTGCTTCGTAAAGAAGATCTCTTTGATTCTTATTAGGATTATATGCTAGTTTAATAGCATTATTCAAAATACCTCTCTGTTGTCCAGCAGGTGAATACCAAGGGAACTGTTCAATATCAGTTCTTACCATTAATCCCGCAATGTCTCCATTACATGGAATATAACGGAATTTGTTATTAAATCTATCGTAAGTATACTTATAACCGCTATCAAATACGGCATAAGAAGAACTACTTAAAGGACTGAAGAATTGAATAACATTGTTAGTTTGTGTTGTTGTGTTAGTAACATTAACAACATTAGCTCTATGTGGAGAAGCAACTGCAACACAATCTTTTCTATCTTCAGCAATAGCAATGAGTTTATTTGCTTTTGCTTGAGATTCTGCCGAATTACTAAGTCCAGGACCCATAATAAGGAAATCAACATCTATCTCATCTTTATTAGCAAATAAATCATAAGCAGTAGATAGTGCACCAAGAGTAGCAGTCATTCCACTTCCTTCAGTGCTATAATCTTTACCACTTGTAAGGGTATAACTTACATTACCTATTCCAGCAAATGTAACTCCCTGTGCTTCTTGTCCCCACAATCCTTCTGCTGTAGTATTAGCAGTATAGGTGGTGGAGAATCCCGTCGCTCTTGGAATAGTATTCCAATAAGCATCTTCAGCAGAAGATGGATTACTACCTGCGTAGGTATTATCAGAGAAGTTGGCAAGGAAATCTTTATAGTAAATCTTTTGAGGAGAATTTACTGCAGAAACTGCATCAGAAGCTTTTGAAAGACTGAGATGCTTCTCTAGAATATTACCTCTGATACCAGTAATGGTACCTGAGTCATCTACAACAACAATATGAAGTGCATCGTTCTTACCATCTCTATCCGTTACATATTGGTTAGATGATGGTTTTGGTGCTAGTTGTTTCCAATAAACTGTAGAATTAGTTAATCCAAGTGTCTGTGCATTATACCAATCAGTTACAGAAGTTGCTGCTCCTGTAGTACCAGTAATAATACCAGCATTATCTACAATATTTAAATTACTACCAGCAGAGAATGAAGCCAATGGATCATATTCTACATAACTGACCTTAGTTTCTGTACCAGCAGAAGAAACTTTAGCAGTAATTTTTACATCTATGCTACTAGCCGAATTAGTTGCATCAGTAGTAACACCTGTAATAATTCCTTTAACATATCCTTCGAAAGCACCAATTGTACCTATCCCCGGTACATTGGTTTCATTAACAGAGAATGTAACTCCATTTCCAACTAGAATGTTCCAAGCACTTGGATCAGTAGTAGTAATACCAATAGTCTGATCTGCGTAGTCATCAATAAAGCAAACCTTTAAACTATTTGCCCAAGTTCCCGGACTCTTTGCAGCAAAAGTAAAGTCTACTGAATCACTCGACCAATTAGAATTATAATCATCAAAATTCTTAATTTTAGAAACTGTCGTAGCAGCAACTCCAACTCCTGCATTAGCATTATTCAAGAAAGTGTTATCACATCTAGCAACTTTTAAAATTCCCCCATATGAAAGGAAGGATGATGCACTCATCCAATATTCATACTGACTATCTGTAGATAGTGGTTTACCAAAAGTGTTAATTAAATCTTGTTCTGTAGTGACAGATATTGCTTCGTCAACAGGACCAATTGAAAACGGACCAGCAATTGCTCCAACATTTGCTAATACATTATCAGCTCTCCCAACGGTAAGATCAACCTCCCTAGTAATTACACCTGGAGATAATTGAGGGGTCGCCATGTTTTTTTTCTCCGAAAGTCTCAGTTTCTCTAAAAATTATTTATCAAAACCTACTTTTTCATTGGGGAAACAGTGCATGAACACTTACCAATCCGGATACGACCAATCAACAAAAGGATTAAGTTTTTTTCTACCCTCAAGTATCCTTCTGATAGTACATACTTTACATTCATATGAATAGGAAGATGGTACAGATCCTCTTTTTCTCCGAGTCCGATAAAAACCATCTATTAAATTCTTTTCTTCTTTACAAACTCTACATACTCTTTCAGATAGCAATAAATGTCCTAATTTTATTTGCTTATCTAATTCCATAAAATTAAGAAAGATATTCCCACATATAGGATCTATCTCCATACTCATCTGTATTCCATCTATCACCCTCATCATCTACAAAACTTGTTTCATCTAACCCATCATCCATAAATCCAAAGGGAGCCATATCTTGTTCTATTTGATTCTTTTGTTCTTCATAAAGTCTTCTCCGCACATCCTGATCTGTAAGTTCCTTAAAATAATCTTGACAAACTAACCATGCATATATTACTAAACACATTGCTAAATCATCATTACATCCTTCTTCTGCTTCAAAAGAATTACCCTTTTGAATAAAGGTAGTTAACTCACTTAAAATATCATAGTCACTAAAAATAACTTTATCATCCTCAATCATTGTTTTAAGGTTAAGAGCACCAACCTTTTTGACGGTTTTAGACATCTTAACTCCCATCTGAGTCTTCTTCCCCGAAAATCCTTGACCAATAACTTGTCCCGCTCTTCCTCTCATTGATGCCATAAGAAGATTTGCATATTCCAAATCATAATTTAAAATAGATGCTACTTGATCTCCAACATCATTAACTTCACAAAGAATAAATGCTTTATTATACTTGGTTGCTATATCATAAAGAATGTTGGGGAATAACATTGGTTTAATTTCATTATTCCTATATTTGGCAACCACCCTATGAGGGAATTCGGTAATATCTACTAATACAAATGCTGAATAATCTTTAACTACTCCACGTGCTACATCCACAGTCATTAAATAATCATGTCCTTTAATAGGTTCTTGATAAACATCAAATCCAGCATTTTTCTGTAAGGGAGTATCATAAACTAAAGTTCTTAACTTAGAAGGTGCAATAAGAGTATCAACAGATCCTAAAAACTCACATTCAAACTCAATTTTAAACTGTTGTTCTGATGTATTAGCAATAGTAGAAGATTTCCATTGTTCATCTCTTCCAGGAACTTCACTCCAATGGACATCCGTAGGAATATATTCATTTTTACCTTTTTCTGCATCATGCCACAAGCGATAAAAATGATTCATACCATGTGGAGTTGAAACTATGATGACTTTCGTTGATTTACCAGAAGTGATAGTAGGATAAACAGAGGCAAAGAACGAGTCAGCAATGTGATTTGGGACAAACGCGAACTCGTCGAGAAAGAGGATGTTAAACGACATACCTCGGACAGCAGACGCAGATGTAGAAGCTGCCAATATCTTACTGCCATTCTCTAACTCCAGTGAACCTTTATTCCAGGATATAATACCCTGTTGCATCCATTTAGGCAAATTCTCATAGGCAGTTTGTAATCTACCTAATAGATCTCTTGCTGTTGCTGCTTTGTTAGCAAGAATACCAATATTTACATTATCATTAAAAACTGCATAATGTAAAAGATATGCTACAGACGTAGTAGACTTACCTGTCTGACGGGGCATCTTACATATATTAAATCTATTCTCATGAAATCTCTTAATTAAACCTTCTTGAAAGTCATAAGGTTCAAAAGGAACAAGACCCTCATCCAAGGAAACAATTTTAACATGTTGCCTAGCGAAATACACCGGATCATGTTTACATGCCATAAACTCCAGGATTTGTTCCTGTGTAAATTCTTGCCGGACATTCGCTTTTTTTAAAAGCGGATTACCCAGATATACGTCAGCAGCATTCATAAAGTTATGTAATTAAAGGTTGTCCTGGTTCATAATTGGAAAGTTCAAAATAATCCAATTTAGCACCTGGATATACTTTTTGTAATTGAGCGTTAACTTGAGTTCGTGTTGGTCTAGTGGTTTGTGGGAAAAACATTTTAATATAATACCATTTGTTTCTCCATGTTAACCTAATATGAACAATTCTTCCTCTCTGCTTAGGAAGAGTTGCTTCTTTTATATCTACCCATTGAACCGAAGACTTAGTAGGTTTTAAAGGTTCGGGTTTAATAATATCAAAAAACTCAAATTCTCTAAAAGCAACATCCTTCGTAGCATCTTCTATTTTAATACCATAATCCTCTAAATTTTCTGCAACGAATGATTTAAAGGATTTCATTTCTTTTATAGGTAATTATATTATATTTATATCCAACGAGTTACAGTTAACTCGATAGAATTATCATCCATTTCCCACTCTTCTTGAACTTCGAAACCTTCTTCTTTAACAGTACTATAAAGAGTCATTCTTGCGTACTGTTGAGTTACTTTTTCAATAAACCTTTCTACAGGTACATCAAGATCCCAAGTATCAAGTTCAGCGATTAACTCATAGTTACCCGTATTCTTATTCAAACGAAATCCAATATCATTGCTGATAGCAACCTCTGCATGAAAATCTGGATGCTCTTCTGCATGCGATGGATTATTAATAACTAACTGCTGATTCTCTTGAATATCATGACCCATGAGTTCAAGTGCCTCAATAAGATACGGTCGTTCTTTAATTTTAGTCTTGATGCATGTGAAGTGTGACATCTTCTTTAGTAGTTTGTTTTTGCTGATAATACTCTGGTTTATGTTCGACTCTTTCTACTACCCCCAATCTCTCTTCAATTCTTTTAGTTAGATTTTCACAGTCATTACCAACGACACCCATAACCTCTTCAGTTACGGTACCATCTTGTCTAATTGTAAATTTAATAGTTTGTTGTGACATCTGTTACATTATAAAGTTATATTTAGTCACTCTCCACCACCATTGCCACCACCACCGTTGCCGTTCCCACCGCCATTACCGCCACCATTGCCATTAGAACTTCCATTGCCGTTATGGGACCCATTACCGTTGCCATTACCATTACCATTTTTCTTTCCATTTATAGGTTTTAACCAACCACCCCATCCCACTCTGTATCCACTGGGAATAGGCATACATTTCTTTCTCTTAGTGCAATAATATTCTCCTTTAGGACAATCTTTAGAAGACGGTGAGGCTTCTTCTGTGAATTGTGAAAAATTTTTTTTCATAGTGTTTGCTACGTTTCTATTCATAATATCCGTATATTCATCAGATGCTGCTACCATAGAATCTATGGAAGGACCATCTCCCTTATTACTTTGAAGACTCACTTTCATTACGGGATATAATCCCGAAAATTGCCATTTAGCTAATCCAGTTTCTGCAGGAGTCTGAAAATCCTGAGTTAAAGTATCATCATCCGAGGGAAAAAGATATGGAGTATAGTTAGCAATAGCTGCACCAGTATGATTGGTGGGTAATGCTTCCTTTAAAAATTTCTTAAAGTCCATACTTTATTTATCCCAGAGCTTATTCTTGGATACATCCAGCATAAGATTCTGCCATACTCCCACCAATCTCTGATCCCGCATCCATTCCCATCATCGTAGCAGCACCCGTAAGAACCCACCCAACAAAGGGAATACCAGTAAGGGAGCTACCAAGAGTAGCACCAACGCTACCCCCGACCATTCTACCTGTTCCTTCTCCACTACCTCGTGCTTTGATACACTCGATGGTTTTGGCACTGAGTTCTCCTCCTTGTGCCGACGGATCAATCCATGTCCGAGAGTTAGAGACCGGTCCACCATGATGTGTCTTACTACCGACTGTGTATTGTTCTTTAGTCTTAACCGTGTTATTAGCCAATCCCAGAAACCCACCTTTGGTTTTTACATCCCGTTCCACATGCATGATCAAAGGGTCATGGGCACGATAGTTAATTGCATAACCATCCCTACCTGCTTTTACACTGTAAGAAGTATGTTCAGTAACAGGAAGGTTAAGTTGAGGAAATTTACTCTGCCTCGAAATCATTCCTATCATTCCAATATGAGACAGTGCAAATAAACTTCCGACTGTCCCGATTGATATCCATTTCCATTTATTCATGACAACATAGCAATGTTTATTATATAGGCATTAAGTATTAATCGAAGTTCTAATACATCTAAAAGTAGTGGAACTCGTACTTGCTGGTGTAACCAGTAATCTTACATTCCCACCAGAAATATCACTATCAAAAGTTGCTAAACTAGAACCAGTTTTAATAACAGCATACTCTGTATTATACGTTGTAGATCCATTATGAACTACTAAAAAATCAGCAGTATGATAACTACTTCCTTCAGTTACTTGTAATTGATACTTTGCAGATCTAAAAGTCTCTGTAGAAAAAACATCCAAAGGAACTTGACTAGTACTAGTAGTGGTTAAACTAGCTACTGTAATATTAGAAAAGTTTACTTGGCTGATTAATTTTGGCATCAGTTTGCAGTTTCTAAAATACTTAATATCAATTTTAAGCTACTATTTGCACTGGCAGAAATTTTAAGAGAATCGCTTGTTTCTAGCACAAGTTTACCATCCAAAGGTACATATGCATCTGCTGGTGGAACTGATGCATCTTTTACAATCTCAGTAGTTGTAGAACTTCTTACATGCGACATAGTAAAAGTCGCTGCGCTACTGGTAATATTAGTTACATGAGCATATAATACAATAGCCGTATATCCCGAAGGTGCAGTATATGGAGTAGAATCACCTGTAGTGATATCTAAAGTAACTGTTTGAAATTTATTTAATGCTAACTGTGCCATTTAACTAAGTGCTAGGATAAAGGGTGTCATTTCTGAGAACAAACTCTTACTAAAAGATCTTCCACTAATTGTACCAGTATTCTGATTAATTTGTAAGTCATCACCTATTCTAAAATTACCAGATTGATCCGTACTCGTGTAAAGAACTTTACCACCATCTTCAGTTATAACTTCATTTGCTTGAACTGTCACACCTCCACGTTTTGGGGTAGCATTGGCAATCTCATTACCAGCTCCAACATATTCAAATGTATGAGAACTAGCAATAATCTTACTAACTTCAAAGAAGTATGCAGTAGTTCCAACCCCCACCGTATTAATTAAGTTTTCATCTAGAGTTAATGTAGTTATTCCAGCAGTAACTGGAGTTGAACTATTTATTGTATAATAGATAGGAGCCATCCCTGCTGTTGCTGTAGCAGTATTAATCCCCACATCTGGAGATCCTATAGTAATAGTAGGAGTGGAAGAATATTGACTTCCATTACTAATAATACTAATTGAAGTTATAGATTCATTTTCTACTGTAGCAAATGCAGTTGCTGTTTCTCCATTAGGACCCGCAGGTGCATCAATAGTAATTGTGGGAGTAGAAGTATATCCTGTTCCACCTGAACCTACAGTAATAGTCTCAACGGAATTATATAAAGTACCAAAATAAACTACTTGTCCATCATAAGGTCTATCGGTTTCAATTCGAGCAGTTCCTCCTGATGAATAAGTATGTGCTACAGTAGAGATACCCAAATTAGTTACAAATTTTGTAGTAGAAGGAAGTGAATCTACCTCAAACACATAAGGCCTTCTGTAAGGATATGTCTTACTACCATAAGTACAACTAAAAACAATATCAGCAAGAGTAACTCCCATTCCTACTTGGAAATTATGAGCAGCAGATGTAGTAACTGTTGCTACTCCAGTTTGATGAGTATAATCCACATCGCTAATATTATAACTTGGATTAGTATTGGTTATATTAAGAACCACATTATCTTGAGAAGCAGCTGCAGAAGAAGTAACAATACCTGAATATTGCAAATCATTAACACCTCTGGCAACTAATCCATAAGTTCCAAAACTACAATTACTATTAGCAATATCTGCTTGTGCACCTTTATCGCATGTAACCGCTTCATTACAACAAATAGTAAAGAGAGATACTAATTGAGCAAATCCCCCATTAGTTACCGCGACACCCACACCTCCTTCATTATATTGAGTGAACGCATCTACGTTCATCGCTTTTAATAATCTTGCTTGATTACCATCAATTCTAATACCAGTTCCTGTGGTAGTGCTACTAGTACAGTTTTGAATATATGGACCTTTCCATCTACCCCCTCCGACATTCTCTGCTATTTCTCCAGTAGGAAATCCAACGGCTGCTGCTGGTGCGACATGATTTTGGAATGTCATATTTGCCAACTTTACTCCCTTCCTTACCGAGAATATATCTTTATGAGTGACACTTCCACTTACTTTTACACTTCGTTGATCATCACCAACAATAGCAACAAAAGCAGGAACTTCAATAGGATTAGTTTCTTGATAATTGCCAGAAAGAACTTTAACAGTATATCCCGAAGTAGCAGCACCAACTGCTCCTCCAATAGTCAAAAACGCATTATCAATTGAGGTTCCATTGTTATCATCATTACCATCTTTAGCAACATAAAGAACATTAGGAGCAGAGTTAATACCTGAGGAAAAAGCACTGATAGATACACCAGCACCAATATTAACATAAGAATCGGTAAGCGTTACAGTATTACCAATACTAATAATATCATTATCACCATCAATCGTAATGGATGCTGAACCAGCTGTCAGAACACCAACGATATGAGCATTACCTCTGATATCCAAATCACTCATGCCAGTAATAATACCAACAGAGTAAATATCCTCTACATGCTTATAAGTAACAATTCCAGCAACCGTTAGATTACCAGTTGATTGAATATCACCTTGAACAAATAAAGCATAATTTGCCTTGGCAGCAGTAGTACCTATACCAATATTAGCAGTGGTACTTACACCAACTCCATCATCTATCCAAAGTCCGCTACCACCACCACTTACGCTTGCAAATTTAAAATTCTTTCCTGCTTCTTGAGAAGTATCTACAGTGAGATACATTCCATCATACGCACTGAGATTAGTAGCAATACCACTAATATCAGTCAAATACTGTAATTCTACAGAACCACCACCACCAAAAGTAGCTAATTGTTCCTGAACCCGATTAACAAATAATCTGTAATTTCTTTGAAATTCTGCTAAAGTTTTAAATTCCTGATTAGTAGGAGTAAGAGGATCTGAAGTTTTTTCAGTAGGGGAAATATTTAAAAGTCCTTCTTCTAAATTTCCTCTTAACTCATTAACAATTTTATAAAGTTGTGCAATATTAACTCCTTGCTCTTCTCTTTTTTCTTTTAAAAGAGAAACATCTACCTCTAAATCCTTGATAGAGTTATCGTAATATTTTGGGGTGGGCAGATTAGAAATATCTTCTTTTAATGTCTCAAAATATTCTCTTAAAGAATCCGTAACAATATTTTGAGAATTGGAATATTCTTCTATTTGGGATTCAATATTTTCCTTAAAAATATTGTATTGTCCAAGTATTTGTTTTTTTAACTTTCTATCATCATCTTTAAATGCTTTATGATGATCCCAAATAGTTAAAGAGGTCTCTTTAAATTGCTGCCATATTTTATCCTTAACCTCATATAATCTCTCATTAACATCTTTTATTTCAACTTTCTTATCAAAATCTTTTACATCCAGTTCTTCACTTAAAGACTGAATATCACTATCAAATTTAGTTTTAAGTTGTGCTAACCCATCATTTAAAGTATTAACATTTGCATCAATTACATTAAAAGTATTACCAATCCATCCGAAATCCGGAACAATGGATTTTCTAACTTCTTGTATTTCTTCTCTTATAGATTGTAAATCTACATCATAATTTTTTATTTCCGGAAGATCCCTAAGTTCTTGCTTAATAAGCGTAACTTTTTCTTCTAATACATCTACCTGTTCATCATAATATTTTACCTCAGGTAACCCTGAAATTTCTTCTCGAACTAAATCAATCTGCTCACAAATAGCAGATACTTCTGCATCATAATATTTTATTTCTGGAATTTCGGGAATGCTTCCCTTAATCTCTTCCAGACTTTCAACTAATTGCTTTAATTCTTCATCATAAGATTTTATCTCTGGAATTTCTGGAATATCTTTCCGTACATCATTGACCAAACGAATAACTTCGGTTAAATCAACTAATTGTCCCGCAACCTCTTCTTCTTCTACTTCTTCGTTTATTTCTTCTTCAACAATTTCTTCTTCCTTTTCAACGAACTCGTCGATCGAAGGTAATTCTTTTTCTTCTGTTATTAAATCTTCGACTGAAGGTAAATCACTGGGTTCTTCAGTGAAATCATCTATCGACGGTAACTTGTCCGACATGTTATGAGTAACTTTTGTACTTCGGGATTTCTCTCCCTCAGTTATTTAGTGTTATCCTTTAGTCCAGACTTTAACAATTTTTGTAGCTCTGCAGTTGATCCTACAAACAAAGCATTATTAACAGTATTTGGTCCTTTAGTCTGTTGCTCCTCATTAACATCCTTCAATTTCTTCTGCAAATCCATCAATTTATCAGTAGCATCCGAAACACTCTTAATTAATTGCCCAGCAACTTCGTATGCTCTAGGCATTTCACTCTCCTGAGCAAGTTCAAGAATTCCATTAATTGCTTCTTGTCCTTTCTCAATGATAGAGTATAAATTTCCTCTTGTATACTCATAATCTTTTTCAATATCATCTTGAGTAAAACGAGGAGGTTTTTGTATTCCCACCGCTTCCTTTTTTTCAACTACTTCCACTTCGGGAGTAAGATTAAAAGTTTTATCTAATTGTTTCATGAGAAGGATCCATCAAATCCAAAATCGTCTCCTATTTCAATAAGAGCATTATCAGCAGCTGTTATAAGTCCAACCCCAGCACCACTAACATGAGAAGCAGCGATAGTGCCATCTTGTGCTCTCTTAACAGTTAACTCATTACCAGATTTACTCTCAATATACATTGATTCATTATCAATAACAATATATGTATCCGTCGCAATACTGGATGCATCATTCACTGTAAATAGAACATTTGCAAGACCAATATCATTGGTTAAATTAGTTGCTACATCACCATCATAATTCTTGGCTGCTCTAGGAGTAACGGTATAAGTAAGATCTCTTGTCTTGGCAGAAGTATCCGCAACATATCCAATAGAAACTTTCTTAATAATATCTCTCGCACTGCTCGTAGCAGATGGAATATGTCCAAAGAGATAAGTCTTCGCTGTAAATCTAATAGTATATAATAAAGATCTTCTAGTGGTAAAATCCCCTTCATAATCATCTTGCATATTAATACTTTCTATCACCACAGGAATATCTCTTTTTTCTCCTATAGTCTCTACCAAATCAACACTTAAATTATAAGCAGGTTGAAAATATGGTAAAATTTGTTCAACAATCTGCAGCATATCATCATTTAATTTTGTATATACTGATAATTCAAATGCCATATTATATGGAACAGGCATATAAGCTTTTCTTACTTCTGTCGAAACACCTACTGTACGAGTAGTAAAAGTTTGTGTTGTAGTTACTTTTCGAGAACCATCATATTGCAATCCAGTAAACTCAAAAGACATTCTCGGTAATGTAATTTGAGTGGGTTTATTTAAATTTGGGGACTGCTGTAAACGCGCTAAAAACTTTTGAGTGGGACCATATGCCAAAGGAACCCTAATAACACTTACTGTCTTGTCATTAGAATCTTCATGTTTAATTTCAATTCCATTAAAAAGTGTACCAAACGAAATGATAGTTCTTCTTAATATTTCGTGATAGAAATATTCAAACATAACTAAACCTAGTCTCCGATAATTATATTTATATTAAGGATTTCCAAAGGGATTAGATTCACTAAAGTCTAAAATACCTGCTGCTTGAACCTGTATTTGATCATTATCCGGATAAGCACTAACTTCATTATCCTTATTAATTGCCTTTAATTGATACACTGCACCACTCTCAGCACCTGTTAACAATTCTCCGACGGTGAAATCACCACTAGCATTTGCTATATCAATCTGTCCAGTAGTATAGTCCCAAGACATAACTCTTGCACTCGTAAGTCCTATCGAACCACTAAGATATTCATTAACTATAAAGTTACCAGAACCACCCCCATAAGGTGCTTCAATAGTTATAGTAGGAACAACAGTATATCCCGCACCTGCATTAGTGAGTGTAATCGAAGTAACAACTCCTATAGAGTTTAGATAAGCTTTACCTACTGCAGTAGTACCGATGCCAGGAGCTCCTGTAAACGTAACTGATGGTGCAGTCGTATATCCAGTACCTCCCTCACTAATAGTAACAATTCCCACAGCACCATCAGCAAGTAATGTAGTTGCTGCAGCACCCACTCCTTTGTTCGCAGGATCAATCACCACAATACCTGGGGCAACTGTATATCCCGCACCAGGATTAACTATTTCTATACCTTGTACCTTTTCACCAACTTTATTTCCATCACAATCAATAATATTAGCAATTAACGTAGCAATTCCCACTGCCCTTACTCCTCCAGTAGGAGCAGAAGAAATAGCAACAGTTGGTGCATCTATATACCCATCTCCTCTATCTGTTACAGTAATAATTCCAACTGCGCCATCGACGATGCGTGTATATGCTGTTGCTTGAGTTCCCGCTGTTACAACGGTAAGAGTCATCAAATTGAAATCTACCGTTTCGGTATCATCAATAGATTCAATTCCAGTATCCAGAACTTCATCTTCTGGACGGAAGAGTTCACACCTCAAAGTATAGATATAATTCTTTCTTAATTGATAAAAAGGTTTCTCATGTTCTACAAATTTAATTTCAAATAACCTATCCCCCAAAGGAAAATAAACTAAATCCCCTTCTTTAGGCCTAGTAGATAATTCTACATTAGGTACATTTTTCATTAAAGGGCTAATATATGTTTCAAATCTTTCTTTTGATAGAGTAAGAGTTAATTCGTTAGTAGCTTCCACCCCAAACTTAGAAAGAAAAACACTATTCTCTCCATATCCATCAAAATTTTCAACATACGCTTCAATAGGATATGAATGAGTAAACTCCGATTCTACTACTTCTCTGATAACAGTATTAGTAGTCATATAACGACGAGGTATATAATATACCTCGACACCATACATCTTCAGTTGTTCATTGATCAAATCTTGAACAAGACTTTGTTCTCCGGTAGAACCCTGTAGAAAGTACGGATTTAATGCCATATCATGCTATCATGTCTAGAGGTGGAAGTTCATATGTACTAGACATTCTCTCGCGAATAATATCTAGTTCTCTTTCAGCATCATCAAAAATTTGTCGCCCATTTAATTCAACACCTCCAGGGAGTTTAACTCCTTGGAATTTCAGTAAATTCTGTCCCCACTGCTTTTTCATGAGAGCAGTAGTATAGAGTTTTAAAAACGAATCATTCCAAACTCTTGTATAATCAGTAGCATCAACAGTTCTGTAACAATCAATAATAAACCAATCCCCTTTCGTTACATCACCCCAATCAATATCAATATATAACCTATCCTGTCTTTGATTGAATCTAATTTGTTTATGAGTAGTTAATAGAAAATCCAAATCTTCCATATAAGTTCTTGTCATTGCATAAGAAAGCAATTCTGTAGAACCCCAATAATAAATATCATTCAAAAATAACTGATACTTAATACTAAACATATTGTTAGTAACAGTATTAGTACCGTTAAATCTAAAGAGTTTATTTACTCCTATAATGGAAGGAGGAATTTCAAGATAATTACTATTTTCTTCAAATGAAAAAGTCTTTGTTGCACCATCAATAACGGAAGATGCAGTTTGTGTAGTTATTCCCGTTACTCCTGCTTGTCCTGGTCCCCTTCCTCTATCAATATCATCTTGCGTAACCTTATATTTCATAAAGGTTTGCATCACACCATCAAAATGCCTTTCATAAAAAATTTGAAGGGCATCATCAATGATATCCTCACATTGTTCTGTGGCTAGATTAATTTCGAGTACAGGAGCACCTAATTTCCTTAGACAATACTCCTTAAATTCAGCTCTAGAAGAAGGCTTAGCCATTTATTTAATATTATTCCTGTGAAATTATTTAGGGTGCAGAAGATATCCCTGGTTTAACTTCGATGTTACCATCTGCAATAGCATAAATTGTAGATGATGTACTAACTCTGCTGAAAGTAACAGCAGTACCAGGAAGAATACTGGAACCTACTGTAAATGCAGCTCCCACTTCAACCGAAGTACTTGATGGAATAGTAACTACAGGAACATTTATCAATTCTCCTGTAGATCCAATAGAAACAGAATCTCCTACTGCTACATTACTAGTACTTAATATAGTAAATACAGTAGCTCCCACTCCTGCCGTATTTCCCACGGAAATAGCAGTCTCTAAAACTCCTGTAGTATTTGATATAGACGCGGAATTAAACAATATATTATAAACATATCTTCCACCAGATAAAGTTCTTGTGGCAGTAGAACCTAAAGAAATATAAAACAATCCATCTACAGCACTGGTAAATCCTACTGTAAACGATGCAGAAGGATAATCAGTTGAACCAACTGCAGCACTTTTCATCATCTGCGATGAACCAGTGTAACCTGTAAAATTAAAAGCAGTTCCATTAGGGCGTTTAACCTGAAAAGTACTTTTAAAATTAGCCCCTCCCATGATAGTTAAATTGGCTCCATAAGCAACACCTGCTTGAGGATCAAATGTTATGGTTTGATTAGCCATGGGGCACTAACTCCTTGAGTAGGGATTTGATTTCACTAATTTCACTTTTTAAATTAGCAAGATCTTCTTCCATGTTTTGAGTTTTACAAGATTCTTCAATTCGTGCATTCTTTGCCATCATATATTCATCATAACCAGAATTATCAATACTAATTAATGCATTAGTTTCAGGATCTCTCCAAAGATTTTTGTGTCCTTCTACTTTAACGTATTCCATATCAAGCAAGTGCAATAACTCTTAGATCTCTCATTCTAGGAACATATGCCTGATTGGTAGATGTCATTATAATCTTAATCCTATAGGCTCTAAAGGATGAAAGTTCATCTATAGTAAATACATGTTCATTAAAACGAAGTTCATTGGATAAGAATCCAGCACTAGTAGAAGGAGAAACATACTTATCGGACAATCCATCACTATCAGATCCATCAATTATTTGTCCTCTTTCATTCAAATTATTATATCCAGGGAAAGGAACATAGATTGGATTGAAATCTTCTTCATCTCCTGTAGCATAGAATGCTCTAATATTAGAATAAAGATTGGTATAGGCATCCACCATTATTCTTAAACCAGTTGCAGGAGTTTCCAACCTAATTGCTTTAGACAAATACTGGAAAGCAGTTGGATCATCATCAATAGTATCTACTCTATTATCCGTCGCATAATTAGTAACTACATCATTTACTCTATTAGAAGTTAATATTGTACTTACTCTTGTAGTATCAACTACAGGAGATACTTTAGTATCTACAGTATCTAAATGAATTTTAAGAGTCAAAGACTTTGTACCTGGTAAAGTACTCAATTTATTTGTCGCATTAATACTCGATGCAACTAATCTTGGAGTAGTTAAATAATTTGTTCTATTCAATGTAATAGGTTCATAACCTTGATCTAACCACGGAATTTCGGTACCGCTTATACTGGAAGAACTTACAGTTCTTAATTCTGCACTTAATGTAGTACCTTGAACTGCAATAGATTGAACAGAAGGAGTAATAAGTTCAAAAGGAATATTTTGAGTGGCTTTAATATTATATCCACCAGTAGATTTAGTTTCTGAATTATAAAGAATAGGGAAACTCTCACCAGTACTTCTACCGATACCTTGCTCTCCCATATTCAACTTAATATTATAAGAATCAAAAGTAATAGGATTAGATAGAGTTACATCTTCCAAATTATGAGTTCTATTAATTCTTCTTAAGGATACACCACCCATTTCATACTTATATACCGGAGTTCCTACAGGATAATTACGTGAAAGTGTAGTATCTACCTTTCTTGTAATAGTACCTTGTATGGCATTAGTATCAGTAGAAGTATAAGAAATTATCTCATCTCCAATAAGAAGATATCCAGGATTAGTAGTACCTACTCCCACATTTTCAAATACTCCAAATCCAGTAGAAGCATCAACAGATAAAGCTGTAGTATCGGTAGTAGTATAAGACGCAGTAAGTAATACAGGATCTACATCAGACTCTGCACCAGAAATAGTTACCTCATTCCTATCAAAATACATTCCATGATTCTTATGGTTTACTTCAATATAAGTTCCTTCAGTATCAGGATTAATTGAAGTTATAAGAACATTACCACCTGAAGCAGCATTCATATTAGTAGTCAATCCAGAATTATTATCATACTGAACCGTATTACCTGCACCAGTAACAAAATCTCCTTGAACATTATCTAAAATAATCTCATTTGTATTAGCAATAGAAACTAGAGACATACGCACCCCAGTTCCCAAATTCTGTGCTCCAATTGTTGAAATACCCAATACATCACCTACTACATATCCCGTTCCGCCAGAAGCAGCATTGAATGAAGAAATAGTAGCGCCCACTGCGACACCATTAGTAATAGTAATATCAGCTAAAGCATTAAAACCACTACCTGTTATATTAGTGAGTGGTACTCCATTGTATTGTAAAGTTCCACTTGATGGAGTATATCCCACACCAATACTTGTGATATTTAAAGTCCCTGTAGCAATTCCGGCATTTCCTACATAATTACCTGTGGCATTACTACCAAGTTGAGAAACAGTATTACCTATCACTAAATCAGCATCCTGTAAAGTAGAACCAATTCCCACTCTCAATGTGCGTGCAACTGGATTTAAAGAATTAGGCATTAAGGTAGGAATTTCACTATTTCCTTCAGAGAGAGTAGGATTATAAAATTCAAGACTTCCTGCTGTAGTAAATTCAGCTCTATAAAGAGTAAACTTCAAATCTTCCCATTGACTAGGTTCCCACGTAGAAGCATTCTGTGATTTAAATAAAGAACCTAGATAAGGTTGATTAGAAACAAATCCCTGATTACTTAAATCCTCTTCACCCACTCGCGATATAAAGACTTTATACTTAGCAGATTGTGATAGAAGAACTAAGCAATATTCTGTACCTCCTTCCAAATAAACGGGAGATGGGAAAACTATTGGTGTAGCAACAGATGCATCACTAGATGTTGTAATATCAGATGGAGATAAAACCACTTCAGAGAATGGAACTACTCTTTGAGTAGGCAATCCTCCACTCATTGTTCTTATTTGTAAAGTAACTGGAATATCTACATCATCTACCGCCGAGAAGAATACATCACAAGTCGTAGCAAAAATACCAGTGGGATCATCAATCGCAAAAGATTGAGCGATAGGATCAGGATCTGGCCATCTTGATTGTAATACACTGATAGTTTGTTGGGAAGAAACTGCTTCGCTACCAACAACTTGAGTACCAACTGTTCTAGTAGTATCTCTACTCTGAACTTCTTGTTGACTCACAACTACAGCATTTCTCGTAGAAACAATATCTTCTTGAACTGTTTCAAGAGTTCCACTAGAAATCCATTGTTGCGTAGCAACAGTAGTTGCATTTTCTACATTATTAGTATCATTATTAATTAAAGTAAAGACATTTGTTCCGGTAGTGAATCTAGGATTCATTAAACGATTAGGATCAGGAACAAAGAAAGTTCCCATTACTGTAGCATTGTGATCAGTAATTAATCTAATGTTTGATACCTGAGCCTGTGCTCCACTAGTTTCACCAATCAATGTCATATTACTATCTACTAATCCAAAATAGTCTCCCTGTGCTTCATTAGCCAGAGAGAAAGTATCTACATTTATAATAGTAGAAGTAGAAGAATAAGAACTTGGTATTGTAGAACTATTATAAGGACTTTCTGTAAATACCTTCGTAGGACTATTATAAGGTCCTTCTTTATGATTAGATTGTGCTACTCTAAATTTAAAGAACTCCTGATGAAGAGTAGGTTGCCAACCTACTTGCATAGCTAATCCAACAACTGTTTCTCCAACTTGAAACGTTCCCGAAACCATAGAAATTTCAAGAAGTTTAGGAGTACAATATCTAGTTACATCTTCTCCATCAAAGAAAGCATATACTGCTGTTTTTGGTTTTAGTTTTTTACCTACAAACTGAATATTCCTAGATCTCAAAGAAGAAATTAAATTGCGACTAACAACTCTATCTCCCATAGAGGTATTATCAAATTGTTCTACCACAACTGATCTATTACCAGTTCTAGTCTCCGTTCCAACATCTCTAACTTCTCTAACTAAGTCTCTGAAAGTTGTCCTAGTAGTAGTCTCAATAAGATCACTTCTACCACCACCCTGATTAGTCCATCTTCCACCATCATTAGTAATTTCAACTCTTTCAAGTTCATTTATACCAATTTCTTGTCCAGTCCAATTAGTTTCCCATGCATTCCAAATAGTAGGAGCAAATCCTGTTTGAGGATCAACGTTTAAAGTTCTAGTAGCACGTTCTAATGTTTCAGCAAAATTACCCTCAGTCGCTATAATATTTGCTTCTAATCTTACTGTATCTACCCAAGTATCAGAACTAGGAGTTAATTCGAGTGTTCCTCTCCAAAAATCAATAATAAAGGGTGTTACACTTTGTTCTCTAGTAGCAAATGGTTGCTGTAACCATACCTGTTCTGAATAATCGAGAGTTACAAGATCACCTGTTTTTCTTATATTAATTCCTTGTGGGTTTAAAGTAGATAAATCATCTTGAGGAGTTATATCAACAGGACCTTGAATTAAATCAATAGAATTAGTATAATGAGAAGGTCTTAATTCTTTATGGTTTATATCAATACTATTTTTCAATTCTACTGCATCTTCCTGAGGAAGAAGAGAAGAGAAATTATCAACAAAGAATCCAGACTTAAATCGATTTAATCCTTGGGAATCTGCAATAAAAAGAGCGGCGGTATTAGTCTCTAATAAAGAAAGAGTGGTATAATACTCTAAAGTTCTTATCCTATTCTCAAGTTGTTTAATATCCACCATTCTATATCTCTTATGATCTAAGAAACTCTTAGATGCATCTTCTACATTATAGAGATATGCTGGGAGATGAACAGAAGCAATTTCTAATGCATCATCTACTGCATTTGCTTTTTCTGGTCTTTCAGAAGCAGTTCCATACTTAACTTGGAATTGTCCGTCTTTTGTTAAATAAATTCTATCAACTCTAGGAAGATAGAAAGTAAAATCAGTAATAATTCCTTCATTAGATGCTAAAATATTAGCAGCAGAATTTCCAGAAGCATTAAATTCTCTTCCATAGAATTCAAATGGTGATCTACTATCTTCAGCAACAGTATAATTAGAAACTCTAGGTCTAATATCAATTAAATCAGTATTTCTTACTCCATTTACAGATCTAATTTCTGTTCCATAATTAAAAGAATTATAAGAATTAACAGTTGTAATATCTCCATCATCTGAAGATTCATAATATCCATTAGAGAAATATACCTTTAACTTTCTAAGAGGTGCCTTAACATCTGCTTTTCTTTTTAAAGTTCCATAATTATAAAAAGTGGAATTCTGTCCCGTTGTATAAGAGTAATTAAATGATACATCATAACTTACATTAGCAACTGTGGATGCTATTGCTTCAATATTAGATTCTTCAAATCTTACAACTTCACCCTCTTTAAAATTAATCCCGTTTAAAGGAATAAATGAAATTTGAGAATCACTCTTTCTTTCCGCATAAGTACCATAAGCACCACTAGTTAATCCTTTAAAGTTTTCTCCTATTATTAAATCTGTTGTTTTAGCACTAGGACCAGTAATAGAAGATAAATCGATAGTAGGAGCAGATGGATCAGAAGTATTGGAGGATTCATAAATTCCTAAAATCTTTATAATATCAGGAACATTTAATGACAAAAGTTCATCTTGAGCTCTTGTTCCATAGGGATAATTACCATAGGTTAAACCATCATTTCTTGTTGTTGCACCAACACCTGATCCTTCCAAACTAGACTTATCAACAAGAATAGTATTAACTCTATTCTTAATCTTTGTTTTTGATGTAGGTTTAGTTTTGGTAAGAGTAGTAAGTAAAGTAGCACCTGTATCATCTGAACCCAAATTATAAATTTGAAGTTCAGTAGATCCCGTATTTAAAGAAATTTTATCTTCTGTTAGAACTTCCGTAGATCCATCACTCCTGATTAATGCATATCTTTCAACATCAAAAGGTAAAAATGTTTCGTTAGTACCTGCTACAACCACTGCAGATAACTGATTATCAGAAATATTAACAGTATTAGATTTTCTAATAGTCAAAGAGGCACTAGTTAAATCTACATTAGAAACATTATTTTTAGGAAGTTGAGTATAAAAAGCATTATCTTGAGATCCTGTTAATTCTGTAGTAAGAACTTTAAAGTCACTAACCGATAAAGTAGCAGTAGGTAAAGTACCATCAATAACTCCAGTAACACTTGTGACTGCTTCTAGTGTAGCATGAGAAGACGCTACACTAACAACTCTCGCATAAGAAGGATAATCGGTTCCTGCTAAAGAATTACTATATTTAACTAAATTACCTGCTTTTAATTCTCCAGGGAAAAGTTCATTAGTACTCCTTACAGTACTAATAGATCCACTTACTCCTGTAATAGTAGCTATACCAACCGATAAAAGATCGGATTGAATAGTATCGCCAGAGAATGTAACTGCTGTTCCTACTTCACCACCCCATACCGACTTGATATCTGAAATTCCATGGGCAGTTACAGCAATAGAAATCCTAGAATTTTCAATTCCATCAAATATAAAAGGTTCCCCACTTATAAAACTTCCTGAACTATCATAAACAGTTAATGCAGTACTATCACTCACCGCAGATTTTAAAAATGCAGTTGCATTACTATACTTTCCTTTAACATAAGTAGGAACTGCCAATGTAAGTGGCTCATTTAAAGTAATTTCTGTAAAAGTTTGAATATCATATAAAGAAATATCCCATTCATTAGTATTTGGTAATCCTGAATTATATGATCCAGATTCTAATTTAAAGTCATATACTCGTGATATACCAATTTCCTTACCAGCAGCAATCGTACCAGAAGTTCCAACTCGTTGATCTCTTAAACTTAAAACGTAAGTATTTCCTATTCCTATAGTAGGAGCCGAATAAACTCTATCTAATTTAAGAGTAGATCCAGTATGATAATTAATTTGCTGATTCTTTAGAGTAGTTGTAGTTCTTGTTTTAGGAACATCTAAAAAAGTAGGTGCAATTGTTTCTACTTGATACCCTTTTACAAATGCTTTACCTGGAGAGATTTGATATAGCGCTAAATCTTCTGCAGGAGAAGATCCACCATATGTTAATTGATTACTATTAAATACCCCTTTATTACCCAATCCATTATTTAAGGATTCTTTTACATTTAAACCAAAAGGTTTTACATAATAATCTCCCGATTCAGAATATGTCCTTTTAGCTAATTCGTCTGCTAAAAGATTATACTCTTCACTTTTCTTTTTAGATCGTAAAACACCATTAGTTACACTTGCTAGTTCAACAAAATTATTATCATCAAGATCATCTAATTCTTTTTTATGAAGAGATGCAGTAATCTTTAATCTATCAGCACCTGGAGCAGAGAAGTTATTAAATCCTTTAGAATTATCGTTTAAAGTAGGATCAATATCGGAACTAATAACATCTTCTTTAATGGAAAGACCAATTCTATAACTAGGGGTATTTGAATATTGATCAAGGATAAGAGTCTCAGTACCTACATTTAAAAATTCCCCTTTCGCAAAATATATACCCTCTGCTATAAAGAAAGCAGATGCAGTAGAAGTTGCGGCAGAAATAACCGTAGAAGCAAAAGGTTCCCCTGAACCAATAATAGTATTAGCAGAACTAATTGTTATATTAGAAGATAAAAACTCTCCATCAGCAAAAGTTTGAGTTAAATTATTATTTGTATTTGAACTTACGTAGTTAATATAAAGAGTAGTACTTCCTCTTTCAGATTCTGCAGCATTAATAACTTTATTTACAACTCCTGTTACACCAGAGGTTTGTCCAGTAATTTTTGCACCAATTAACTGGTCAATATAATCCGATACCTGAATACCCAAATAAGTATTATCTATTTGTACTGCATAATACGTAGAACTATATGACGTATTGCCTGGAATAACTTTCGCACCTTCTTTGAAAAAATGCTGACCAAACTTTTCAATTTGATTCTGAAGAATCGATTGGAGAGTAGTTAACTCTCTCGCCTGCACAGGATAACCTGGTTTAAACAGGACTTTATAATAGTCATTCTGCGCGTCAAAATCGTCAAAATATGGTGCGACGTTTAGATTAGTTTCCTGAGACATAATTCTTTAGAATTGCAGAATGACTTTAATATCTTCTTTTTGGTTGGATGATCGCGTAATCGAAGGTCTATTATCTACGTAGATAATATTACCAGAGTATTTTTTAACTTCTGGTGGTGCTACCCCTTCAGTAAACGATTGTCCAAGGTAATAAGTCCTACTATTTATTACGGTTGAGAGGCCAGTAAATGATGTTTGAATAGCAAGAGTTGTAGATCCTCCCAGAATGTTTACTGAACCACCGCTAGCGGGATTGGCAGTAAAAGAATTCAGACTAAATCCATATGTAGGATCAGTATTTTGAGTACCATCAGTATTAAATCCTGCCATTGTACGATCTTGCCAATACTTCAAAACACCAGTAGTATCATCATAGGAAATAACTTTTCCAACAGCAGTAGATCCAACTCCAATAGTTTGAGTAACCAAAGCATCAGCAGTAAATGTAGCAGAACTATATCCAGCACCTGCTAACTTCAATCCATATACAGCACTTGCTTTATCTAAATTTAGATTAGATGTAGAGTTATAAGCAGATGGATTTTGAACTATACCGATACGAGCTATTTCATTACCAGTAATAAAATCAGGATTTTCAGTATCATTTTCAATTCTAGAATACAATAGAGTATTTCTAGCTCCTAATTCTCTATAGATATCAGCTCCATGTCCTCCTTGAGGAGGAATAATGACATCAAAGGCAGCAGCAGTAGTTCCAGTAGGTACATTTCCCGCTTCTAGATCTAAAGTACCATAAGTATATCCTGATCCACCATTGGAAATAGTAACAGATTCCACTTTAGAATTATTATTAACAGCAACCGTTGCTTCAGCACCAGTTCCATCTCCTTTAATAGGAACTCTAGTATAAGTGATATTAGCAGTTCCTAGTCCAACACCCCTATTAGTGATAGTTACTATTTTTAATTCACCACTGGTAGCGGCATTATTTCTAACAGCCGCAATATTAGCATCTGTAGTAGTATCCCAATCCTTAGGAACAGGCATAAAATTAGTAGAATCAAATTTTATAATATCACTTGGAGAAATAGTATAAAGATATTTCCAAATATATCCATCACCACTAGTCCCTGCTTCTCTTGGTTCTAAATCAGTGAAAGTAGGTTCATCTAAAGAAGCTCTACCAGATGGATTTTCTGGATTTACTCCGTTCTGTAAACAAATATAAACTCTATAATCCTTATTTACAACAAAGTAATTAGCATCATATAAACTAATTGCATTAGATGGCTTAGAAGGACTTTCTGCTTGAATATCATTCCTATACATATCATACGTCACTCCAGATGCCCATGTTGTTTTTTGAACAACTTGTTGACAATCTGAAGAACTAATCTTTTTCAAAGCTATCATTGTATCCCAATAATCATTTTCATTATTGAAATTATCTCTCGGATCCGGAGGAGTGGAATTCCAAGAAGAATCAACTTCAGTTGCATTAGGTAGCCCAACCCATGCATAATAAGAATTACTAGTAGAAGCTACACTAGCAACAAAATCTTTAGCATTTAATATACGAAGTTGATCAGTTATAATAGCAGCCATTACTACTCTTTGTTACTTTATTCTTTATTTATCAAGAATTATGTAGTAAGATATCCTACATATCTCAAAGGTTCAATTCTATTTACAATACCGCCTGTAATAATACCCGTCACACCTTTATCAGTGTAAGCAGTGAAAGATTGAGGAACAGATCTGGATCCTAATTGAATCTTACCCCAAGAGAATTCCCCAAAGAAGGAACTATATCCTGTACCTGTCAATCCATTAAAATCAGAAATACTTGTAGTTACTCTTGCAACATAAGTAACTGCCAAACCAGGTATTGCTGTAGTAGCGACAGAAACTGCTGCGACTTCATAAATTCCATCAAGGAAGGTAGTTCCAATTCCTAAAACAGAACCTCCTTGATAAAGAGAAGTAACTCCATTACCAATATTACTACCTTCAATAATAAAGTAATCTCCAGCAACAATATTACTGATAGTAGTAACCCCCGACACATAAGAAGAATTTCTTAAAGGAGAATCATTAGGAATATGGAAATCTAAAACAAGTCCGGTAGAAGCTACACCAACCGTGGTTGTAGTAATTCCTACAATTTCTCCGAAATCTCCACTATAAGTAGAAGCTCTATTCTTTTCTCTTATAAGTTGAGGACTTTCAATAAGAACTTGAGGAACATCAGTAGAAATATATCCAGATCCAGGAGTAGTAACAGTAATTGCTGAAACAGCATCGCCAGTTAAAGTAGCAGAAGCATTTGCGCGATAAGTACTCCCCAATCCCACAGGATTAGAAATTGTCACTGCTGGTGCTGTTACATATCCACTACCACCTTCTACTACACCAATAGCAGAAACTGTTCCTCCAGTAGATACCGTTGCTGTACCAGAAGCAGATACAATAGAATCTTGAGAAATTAAAGCAATATCATAAGTATTCTTTGTAGTCTGATTTTCTTGTACGGAATCAAAGAATGGTTTAAGACTGGTTACATAAGCAACAGTAGATCCTACACCTACAGATTGAATAATATTAGTAGTTGGGAATAACCAAGCTTCATTAATTTCTCTAGATTTACCGACAATCTTTCCATTAATAATTTTATCTGCTTTCTGTTTACACCAAGTAAGAGATCTCTTGCAATCCGAACTATCATTAATACCCACGCCATCATAAGGATTTGTAGTTACCGTATCAGAAGAGTATATATCAATTGCTAATCTCTTATCTTCATCCAAAGAATTAGCACATAATGTTTTATCTCCCTGGATTGATAAAGTATCACCAACCTTTATAGTTTCTAATACATCCTTAAATGTAACATCAGTATCACCACTTCCCTTATAGAAGAGAATCTTACACGTATCACCAGATTTAGGTGCTTCTGCAAATGTAATTACACTTCCTCCCTCGAAGATATATCCTTCCCCAGGAACTTGTAAAGTATCATTCACAAATACAAGTAAAGTTGCTTGAACATCAATATTTGATCCAACAGCAGATCTGATGGTTATAGGAGATGAATTCTGCTGTAAAGTAAATACTTTCTTATTTCCATTAAATTGATCTTGAATCTTATCCAGTACTAACAATTCTCCTACATTCCATCCAGCAAATTTGTCAGTTTCAGTTCTTTGAATAGTAATATTAAATTCATCAAATGTTAAAGAAGTGTCAGTAGGAATTCCTGTAGTTCCTCCAATTGGAACCGTAAGAATTTGATTTTGTCCGTATCCATATCCAGTATTTCTAACTTCAAAATCAACAACACTTGATCCTTGTCCAACTACAACATCAATAGTAGCTTGAGTACCAAATCCAGCAGGAGAAGTATCACTATAAATTAAAGGAATATTTGTATAAGATAAAGGAGTATCAAATACTACCTCCATTGGCATCTCAACTTTTCCTCCTCTATTATAGAAATGAGGACGTGTAGAAATTCCCGTATCTACTTCAAATGAAGTGGTATTCAATACTGTTATAATACTACTTCCATTAGTTGCCGGATCTGTTCCTGTATCCGAATTATTAACTGCTCTAGGTGCTATAATTGCTGCTTGAACCGTTCCTCCTGATTGATAGAAAGTAGGAACTGTGGCGACTCCAACATTAACAGAGAATTGTGTTGCACTAGCAACCCCTGCAACCGCTACTCCACCATAAGTGGGATCTCCTTCTCTGGGATACTTGTGAATAGTTGCATAAGAATCCCTAGAACACTTAAATGATAAAGATTCTTTAGCAATTTTAATACTGGTTCCTGTAGTTAAAGTATGAGTTCCTATAGAAAGAACCATATCTCCAGTAGCAGCATCATAAGTTGCACCTCCCACATTAAAGTAAACAAGAGGAGATGTACCTACATTTACTGTAATAGTGTCAGTACTCGTTCCGGTAATAGCAGTACTAATCCCAGCAACAGGATCAGTAGATCTAGGATAAGCATGATCACTACCATACTGATCCATTTCACAAGCAAAGACTAAAGAACTAGTAGCAATTGAAACGGTGTTACTAACAGTAAGTCCATGACTAGGCATGGTTAGTACCATATCTCCAGTCAAGGCATCATAGGTAGCGGTAGTAGGTGTATATCCCACCCCAGTGTTCGCTGTAATCGCTCCAGAGGTGGCATACCTAAATGCATGAGAATATGCACCACCACTGATTACAGCGCTTGTAGCGGCACTAACAAAGGAGTGTGTGTATTGTTCGGATGCCTTAGCGGTAGTTACATTAACTGTTATTGTCGTACCAGCAATACTTGTAATAGGAATAGAAGTATCATATACTCGATCTCTATTTCTAGGATAGATGTGGGTAGAAACTCCCGCATCAATAGCACAAGTAAATGCCAATCCAGTTAATACAACATTACTACTATTACCTGTAACTGAAAGTCCATGAGCAGTTGACGTAGTAACTGTCATAATACCTGACGTATTATCATACGCAGCACTCTGAATTCCTACTATAGGAGCATATGCACAAGTAAATGCAATACCAGATAATTGAACTTCTTCTCCGACTTTTAATCCATGATCTGTAGCAGTAGTAATCGTCGTTATACCTGTGATAGAACTATAACCAACATTTACAATATCTCTAGGTTTATAGAATACTTGAGGATTATTAATAGTAACCCCTGTTACATATCCATCAGATACAGCAGCAATACCAATACTAGTGATACCGGCTATTCCCAAACTTGCTGTTTGAATTCCAACAGTAACAGTTTGAATACCAGATCTATATCCAGATCCAGTATTTCCAATAGTGATAGAATTAATAGTTCCAGCCGTTGAAACAAGTGCTGTACCACCCGCTGCTACTAAAGGTTGATAACCCCATCCTGAACTGGATCCAACCGAAACAATTATTCCCCCAACTGGAATAGTAGCATTTTGAGGATCACTAGCAAGAGATGTTGCTGTACCTGTAAACGTAATACTTGTAATTCCTGAAACTTCGGTTAAATCATAATCTTGAGGTATTGCTAATTCTCCTGTAGGTCCTTGGAAGATTCCATTAACTAAAATAATAGAATTATTAGTAGAGAAGCCTGCGATATTCTGATTATCTGAAGTTAATGTAAATACTTTATCAACTGCATTAAATTGATCAGATATATCGTCAAACATATAGTTATCAACATAAGTCTCTTCGGTACTATTTTCTTCTCCAGATCTCATGAAACTTCTACCTTGGAAAGTAGAAGAAGTGGTTATACCCACCCAATCTCTATCATCAGGTGGATTAGATGTAGTACTAATGGGTGTAGGACCTTGAGGTGCTGTATAGAAATTAATAGTACTATCAACAATATTATAACTACCTTCTACTTTGTAAACGGTAGCAGTCGGAGCATGAGTTGCTAATCCAGTTCCCATCCATTCTCTATCTACCAAAATATGATTAGTACTACCAATTCCGATAGTATTAATCTTCATCACCTCATTATCAACTTGAATCAAATCTCCTCCAAAGAACGAAGTAATCCCAGAGAATTTAAGTATATTATCAACCAATGTAATAGAAGATGTTAATCCGGTAGTAGTAGCAGTAGCAACTACAGGAGATTGAATCGCATTGTCTAAAGCAATTAAACATTTATTATTAGGATTCCTAGCAATAAATGTATGAGAAGTACCAATACCTACATGAGTAATATCTAAAGGAACAGGAGTTGTAGATAAGGCATCTTCAGCAGATCTCGCTAATTTAATAGTAGTATCATCAATATCAATAACATAAACAGAAGACTGAGGAAGGAGACTTGTAGATCCAATTCCAGCAAACGTTGTAGTAGCAATACCAATAGCAGTATCTGCAAATCTATAATTTAATTCTTCACCACTTACAAAATAATGTTCGGGAATTTGAATCGTATTAGCAGTTAGATCTACAACCGCCGAACTACTTCCATCAAAATCCCTCATGAAAATAGGACGTTGATTATAATCTAAACTAAATGCTCGTTTAATACCTGTTTCGGTTCCTTCATAGAACCCATATCCTGCACCAATAGACCAATTATTTAAATCAATACTACTACTAACACGAGTAGTAACAGAAACTAATTGAATTCCTACTTGGAAAACACGTACTTCTGCATCAATTCCTGCCAAAGGAGTGAATAGTAAATCAGTAGTAGTAGAACCAACTGATGCACCAATAGTTCCTAAACCTGCTACAGTAGTTAATGTCCCCCATTGAGTGATAAAAGCTTCCGAGGTATCGTTAAGAACTGCCACTTCATCCATTTCATAACGTCCATTAGTTGTATCAGATATTTGTACAACATAATAGGCACAAGCATAATCATCATCTCCAGTATGTTCATAACTAGCAACTACATTCTCCGTAGGAGACGATGTAGAAGCAATAGAAGTATATGCACAATCCATGAAAGCAATATTTTCAACCCCAATACCCAATACAGTAGTTCCCACTCCTGTAGCAGTATCAGCAATAGCTACTCTAAGACTATTAACAGTAGCCGCTACACCCGCATTTGGATAAAATGTAACTTCTATGGGACCACTAGACATAGAAACCCCATAAGTTCCTAATCCACTACCAGAACCACCACTATAACTTGTCAGTTGCCCATATTCTACAAGATCAACTGTAGATCCATCATGAATTACATTAAATTCATCTACTTCAAGTACTCCATTATCTCCATCTATTTCTATTTGAACTTTAGCACTTCTATAAGTTGAAGCAATTCCTACAACAGTGGTAGGAGTTCCTGTAGCAACATTTACCTCTTCTGTTTCTAAATCCACCACTGTTCCCAGTGGCATCTCTCCTCCCGCAAGAGTACTTAATCCAACTAAACTAAAACTTGCATTACTAACATTATAATCATTAACTTTATATTTGGTAGGACAGAATGTCAACTGTCCTTCTGATCCTGCTCTACTAAAATCAAAACTTCCTAAATCTAATACACTTTCTACTCTTGCATATTGATTCATCCACCCAGAAGATTGATCCTGTAATAAGGAGACAATCATAAATTGTCTCTCAGCGGTATATCTCTTATCGTTTACATAAGTAAAATATTTCTTATATCTTTCAGCAATAGGGAATCTATCTACAGTCATGCATATAGTAGCACGAGGTTCACTATTAAATTGACTACCAATATCATCTATTGTTAAAACTCTATTTCCAAATGATTCATAATAATCAGTAAGAACCCTAGAATTCAAATAAATCTTATCTGAAACTTTTCTAGATCCAATAGTTAAAGCATTTTCAGTAACTAAATCAAAAGCTGCATAACAATCAACATGTATTTCATTCTGCAAATCAACAGTTACATCAACCGTAGCATTATAATCTGTTACTACTCCTTTAAATGTCTCATCTTGTGATTCTAAAATGAGATCACTAAACTTCAAGAATCCAGAAGTATGATTTAAAGTATTAACTGCATCATCCCACTTCTCCAAATCTACTTTTGACTTTAAAGAATAAGAGAAGTTCTGATAGTAATTGTTATCAGGTAATCTCTGAATATTAGAATTTAAGAATCCTGTTTCTTGAGAGAATCCTTGCTTAACTATAGAGGTTGCATTAAGTCTAACTTGAGCATTAAAATCTATTTTGGATTTTATCCTTCCTTGTGTTTTAGATGTTTCCCCTACAACTAAATTCTCTAAACTAAAATCTTTTCGTGTAGAAACTTTTAATAATTCGATTTGACTATTCCAACTTTCAACTACACCTGTGTTACTTCCCGATGTAACCGTTTCTCCTAATATAAAATCATTTCTCTTTAAATTAATATCAAACTGAGGGAAATCTTTCTCAGGAATAATTCTTCCTGCAGAGTTAAGAGTATCCATCGCTCCAGGATATTGTCCATAAGGAAGATATCCCTCCAAACTATAAGTAACAATTCCAACTCCACCCAAGTTAGGGAATACTTCTGTTAAAGTAAAGAGTGAATATCCATAATCAAAAGAATTATATCCATAACCAGTTGATCCGACACCTACAGCAATATTCTCAACTAATACTTTATCACCCACATTAAATGGGAAGGAATCACTAAATCCAGTATTCATTCCAACAGTAACTTCATTTGTTGAAATGTCATACGTAATAGTTGCAATACCCACACCATTTGAATTGTTAGTAGGCAGAATAGTTGGAGGAGTATTATAAATGCCATTAGTATTCTGAACTATCTGAACCTCAGTATCTCCAATGTCATATCTAAGATGTACACCAGGTACTTCTTTACCAGTAAATCCATCAATTACAACTAAAGATGGTGCAATAGTATAATCTTTTCCAGCGGAAGTAATACCAATCGAAGAGAAAGAAGTTAATGGTTCTACTGTTAAGATTTCTGGTAAATTTAAAACAGGTCTTAACGTATTATCAGTAGGATAATTAAATCCAATATTTTCAATTTTGGTTGAATTTATTGATCCAATAGTAGTACTCTCAGGTTTAAGAATAGATCCAGATCTAGAAGTAGTAGATATACCACTAACAGTAGAAACTCCAACTGTTCTATAATAACCATTACCCTTGTAATTTAATCTTATAGAAGATATTCCTCCATATGCAGAAGTCGAATCAGTTATATAACTCAACTTTGCAGTAGTAGAAGTATATGAAGAACTTTCAGGAATGTCTTTTATATCATAATTAAAGATAGAAGTAACACCAATACCTGTAATATTAAAAGTACCAGAATAAGAACTGTCTACTTTTTCAATTTGATTGTAATCAACTACTTCAGTGTCTATATAAATCTCCTTTTTGGCATCAGAAATGAAAGTAGGATTAATCGGAGTAAACTTATAATATAATTTCTGAGGTACATAATCACTTACTTTTAAAGTTAAAGCAGCATCAGAAGTCTTTCCAACTTCTCCGGTTTTAGATACTTCAAAAGAAGTTGTATGTGATGAAGAATCAAATTCATTAGTAAATCCTTGATCTTCATATAAATTAAATTCAAAAGCAGAATAAGAAGTTAAACCCACTGTAGATGATAAGGAAGAATCGGAAAGATCAAATTTAATGTCTTGATTCTCATAAGCATTAAGGGATGGATTAACAGGAGATAAAGTACCTGAAGAGGCTGCAGTAATATCCACTATCTCTGGAGTAAATCTTAAAGATTCGTATTTACTATTGCATAGTTTTACTTTATCCTTCGAATATCTACGAACATAATACATACCCTCATCACTAAGTCCCGTTGATGGAGATGTGGCAGTATGAATTACCTTAGTTCCATTTTCCCATCCATGATCAGCAACTGAAATAGTATTTTGAGTAGTGTCAACATCACTCGTATTAAATCCAACAGGATTGAAAACTATTCTACGATTATAATCATCATACTTAACAGTCACAGTATTAGTCGTAACTGGTTTAACTGTTATTGTAATATTATTTGCTAATTGTAATCCATGAGTAGCAGCCGTTGCTACAGTAACAATATTCTTAGTACTTTCTGCAGTAACAACTTTTTCTTTTTCAGTTTTAAAACTATGATAGTCTTTAGTTCCAATTCCAGTAAAATAGAGTAACCCTCTTCCCTCAGTAGTAGTGGCACTACCTACAAAAGTTCCCGTAGATCCTACTCCTACTTTAAAAGTAGAAATTCCAATTAGATCCTTAGATATTCTTCCCACATATAAAGGTTGAGAATTTGGAATATTAAAAGAAGTAGTACCATCAGTGGATACTCCAATTGAATCTCCACTATTATTCTGATAAGTTAAAATATCTCCTGATGTTAATTCATGTCCTGGAAGATAAATTGATTGAGAAGGAACAAATATTTCAGTAAGTCCTGCACCAGGATTGACAAAAGAAATAGTAGTTCCAATTCCTGTCACACTCAATCCAAGAGCTTCCGAAGGTTTAAAATAAATTTCTTTATTTAATTCAAATTGAACTGCATTCTCAGGTAAAGAAGTAAAGGTGAATTTACGGGTGTCTCCCTTAATAGCAGTACTATCAGTATGCGCTGTAGATACCGTATTTTGTTGGGCTCTTAAAACTCTTATTCTAGAATTTTCTTTATCAACATTAAGTACTTTAACTTTTTCTGTAAGTCCTATACCTAAAATATCATTCTCTCTAACCGATAAAAGATCATCAAACAATGATCCCAAAACACTGAAATAAGTGACAATACCAGTAATACCCTCAGTTCCTACTCCCGAACTCAATGTTAATGTTTCTGTAGAAATTCCTATATTAAAACTACTTTGAAGATGATCTATAGAAGTATTAAATCCAACTAAAGAAACTAAATTATTATTTGTTAAATTATGAGGGGCAGTAGCAATCGCAATATAAGATCCATTAGAATCATATGGAGCGATTTCTAAATTAGATGTAGTTGTAGTTGCAACACTAACATCTGTTACTAATTCTCCTAAAATCTCCGTGACTTTAGCTTTAGCACTTTGAGTATTACGTAAAGGTTCAAAAACAATCTTATCACCTACTTGATACCCGGTTCCTCCAGTAAGAATCCCCACATTATCGATAGTTCCTGTAGAAGTGTGAGGCAGATCAATAGTTTGAGTTTTCTTCTTATTAGGTTGATATAAGTAATCATAATATGCATTTGGTTCAGTTAAAGAGTATGGTGTTGTATTTCTAAACCATTCAGAATCATTAAAATTATAATTAAATTGATTAGATGAATATTGGAAATTAAAGGAATTGGGTTTTGACTTAAATTTATTTCCAATCAAATATGGGAATACGGGAATTTTATAATTTCTAAAAGGTCCGGAGTTTTCAATAGGTCCATTACTAATAGTTGCAAAATATGCATAGGTTCCATTAGGATAATCTGGTGTTATACAAAATCTTCCATTATACTCATCTAAATCTCCCGCACCAGTATATACAAAATCTTCTACAAAAAATCCTTGGGAATAATTAGCTAAGGGAGGACGATTTACAACAGTGGTTATTTCATAACCAGACTCCATCGCTTTAACTATACCACCTGTCTTGGATGCAAATCCATATGGTCCATAAATGGGATTTCCATCATAAGCCCATCCAATAATAGGAGAATGATAAGTCGAAGGTATTTCTTCTCCATTTACGGTTCTTAAATCAAAAATACCAAACTTAACATCATCATCCTGTGTCTTTCCATAAACAATTTGTCTTAATTTTCTAGGAGCATATAAATGAGTATATTGAATGCCAAATTCTTCATTTAATGCCCCATCTAAAATACCATCATCAGCACTAATGATAGGAAGATATTTTTCGAAATAGTTTATAGTCCATTTCTGTAGATCTGCTTCAAATTCTCCATTTAGTCCACTTGCGGTAATAGTAACAGTTGTATCATCAGTATAATCTACTCCTGGTTGATCAACTCGTACACTGACTATCTCTCCTCCACTAAGAATAGGAACTAATTTTCCATATTTACCTGCACCATTAATTGTAAGATCAGGAGGTGAATTATATCCACTTCCTCCTTTAGTAACCAATACTTCTACTATTTGCCCATTATTAACAATGGGTAAAAGTTCTGCATCTTCTCCACTCAATAAATTAAAACTTGGTTGTCTGTTATAATTAAGAATTTCCGACGATCCATACCCAACACCACTACTAGTTACTTGAATAGAATCGATTGATCCTCTAAAAACAGGTTGAATAGCAGCATTAAAGTTTTGTCCGCTAAAAGTCGTTACTCCAATTTCCCCAGAAATAACAACAGAAATTGGTTCATAATTAAAAGTATGATATCCCGAACCAGTAGATAATAAATCAACATATAACTCATTGTCGGAGAAGAAGAATTTAGAAGTTGTTCCGACACCTACACTAGAAAGTTTGAAGTTATCTTTATTAACCGCTGTAACTACATATGGAGTATCAACACTTAACCCATCCACCTTAGTAGCGTCAAAAGTATAATTAATGATTTCTCCTGTCAGATATCCATGATCATTAATATTAATTTCATTTGAAGCCGTATTAATTCCACTATAAGAAATACTTCTTTCTTTATTCTGATATCCAGAACCACTATCATCAATACCAATATTAGAAACAACCTTCTTTTTATTAAATCCTTCAATTCTATGAACACCTACCCCAAACCCTGTTAATGCCACCGTAGAAGCGCTTCCAGCAACCGCTGTGCCCTCTGTTGGATAAAGCTTAATAGTAGAAGCATCAACGGTCTGAACGTAATACAAAGCGTCTGTAGAGAGTCCAGCAACTGCTTCTTGACCGTCTGTCTTATAGATTACTTTCTCTGCATTTCTAAACTTATGATAAGTTGAAAATCCAATAGTACTCGCTGCAGTATCAACACGAGCAGCAGTAGCAGTAGCATCGAATGATACTGAATGATCAATACTCTTTAGATTAACTGTTGCTGTTGCTCCGCTACCATTACCTCCAGTAATAGTAATGACGGGCTGATCAACATAATCAAATCCCGTATCAGTGATTTCAATTCTTTCTAAAGATCCAGTTACAGCAACTTTACCTGTTGCACCCACTCCAAGATCATCACTTATGGAGAGAAGTGGAGGATTAATAATATCATATTTTTCTCCAGACGATGTTATTTTAATCTCATCTAAAGTTCCATAATAAACAGTATCATCTGCTTTATAATTTAAAATCTCAACACCATTAATTAAAATACCTGTTTTACCAGGATCTGTTGGATAATCACCACTTTCATTATTAGGTGCTAAAATTTCTCTTACAAGATGCTGCTGTTCAAGTGCTTTTCCTTCATAATCAACATAAGTTAAAGTATTGGAAGTTACAATTCCTGAAACAGATACATAAGTAGCATTATAAAGATTTGCTTGACTAGTAGATAATTTAAATTGTGTTGAATTTAGTCTTTTAATGAAAAAGACTCCTTCTTCCATCTCCTCAAATTTACTATAAACCGGAGGAGGAGAATCTTGTTCGGTACCTCCACCAGATATTAAATATTTGTTATAATAAACAGAATCACCAGTATAATAACCATGATCTGTTACACCAGAAACTGTGAACGTTTCACCACTATAAGATCCATCTAATGTAACGGTTCTATCATAAAAATCCAGAGGTTGTTGAAAATAAGATGGTAAAGAAGGAGCAGTTACTATAACATCTTTATTAAACTTGGCATATGTATTTTGAATATTAGCGAAATCTTTTGAAAGATATTGATAATTAGTTAATGTTGACTCAACAGAAGGTCGTGAAATTCTTCTTTTAACAGCAAAATTAGATCCACTAAGTTGTCCTTGTCCTCTAATAGAAAATGTATACTCATTTGTTATATCACTTAATTCCGCATCCGGATCCAATTTATCTTCAACTATCTGTACTTCTGTCTCTCCTAGATTACTCTCAATAACAAGAATATCCCCAACTCGATAATTATTAGGAGCATAAGTTACAACTCTATATGTCCAATCTGATTCATCAATAAGAGTAAGGGACTCTACATCAAATCTACTAGCAACATTATAAATCCAACTACTTAATCTCGGTCCAGAAGTAGTAATTCCTAAACATTTTATTTGTGCTGTATCATCTTTAGTAAAATAATAAGTATCTTCATTAATTTCAGTTTGTGCTAAAACGGATCCTACTCTAACATCTATTCTTGTAGTAGTTCCTATTCCAACATATCCATATGCATAAACATTAAGACGAATATCTTGAGCAGGTGGTATAATTGAAGTAATTCCTGTTACTCCAAAAAATTGGTTTACCGAAGCAGAAGTATAAGAAATTATTCCAGTTACACCACTAGAATAAGTAGCAACCAATTCTCCAGATTGGGCAAATCCTACTGTAGAATCTACTGTAATAATAGAAGCACCACTAGATACTTGAGTTATTACTTTAGTTTGTGGATGAACAGAAAATACACCTAATAAACTTCCTTCTAAATCAATATCTTTATCATAATCATAATCAACACTTAGTTTATAAAAATCTTTTCCATCAACTTTAAGTAATTCTGTTCCGGTGACAGAAGCATAGGAATAAGAAATTCCATAACCCACATAGGCATCTTGAAAGAGAGTTTGATTTAATAATTGATTAGGATCTCCAGTTATAGATTCTACAACTAAATCTTTAGTAACTCTATATTCTGAATTCGAAGGCCTAAACAAATATTCTCTGGGTTTTAATACTTCAACTGTTTCTCCATAAAGTACACCAAAAAGAATTTTAAATGATTCATCTGTTCCTTTAGATGCATAAAAATCTTTTGCACGAGATAAAAAGAGTTTTTGATCTATATCTGAATCCAAAGATCTTTTTTCAAATCCAGGACTAATTTGATACTTAACTTTTGTTAAAAACTCATTAAATAATAAAGCACTTAGGTTAGTAACTACTGCATCTTTTTTATGAGTAGCAATTTTTGAATTATCAAAGGTTAATCTATCACGAGCATCTAAATGGGTATAAGAAGTTACACCACTAAATCCTCTGATACATCCTGTAAACTTATTATTAGTCTTTCCAGTATATAAAATAATTTCATCATCAATTTTTAACAATCCATATTTCTCAGGAAACTCATAAGTACCAAAAATTTCCTTATTAAGATTAAAAGTAAGAGTTAATGTAGTATCAGTATACGATACATCTTGTAAAAGAGTAGTGGAGGTAGCATTATTAGTTAAAGACTCTAATTTCAGATATTCATCAATATTCTGAATTAGATCAACAGATCCACCTGGATATTCTTGGGAAATATAATATTGTTTTAAAAAATCCGCAATAAGAGGAAAATCACTCCTCACAAAAGAGGGGAGTTGATGTTCAACTATGTCTTGAATTTGTACTCTTTGAAGATCGGTAGATATCATCTTATCTTACAAATTGTCCGTTGGTGTAACTTGATGAAACCAAATAGGTAGTTCCAGATATATCATAACCAGATACAATATCATCAATCTTAACAGAGACTGCTGTTTTACTCATATCTAATTGAAGATATAAATCTTGCAATCCTATTACATCATTAGAATAAGGAGGAACTGAAATTTCAATTAAAGGGAATCCACGATTAATAGTAGTATTTGTTATATTAATAGGATTCAGTTTAACTTCTCCTTTAATATAATCAATTGATCCTGCAGATTGTTTAATAATTTCTGGTTCATCAGGAGAATTCAATTTAAATAAGAAAATTGATCCTGTTTCCTGATTTGCATCTGGTATATCTGAAAGATATACAGTATCAACAACTCCTGCTACATTAAATCCTGAAGATTTGATATTATATCCACCTTTAGGATTTTTTATATGGAATCTATTTCCAAAACAAATTTCATATTCCGCAAAACTATTTAACGCTGCTCTCAAATCCCTTCTCATGACAATAGTTGTTATATTGGAAGTAATAGCTTGACTACTTTCATCAATTATTCCCAAAAATTTACTATATTTAAATCTAGCACCAAAAGTATTCAATTCAGTAGATTCAGCATATCTTTCTATATTCTCTGATACAATTGTATTAACAGCACCTGCTGATTCAGCAAGATTTGTATTATAATATACATTAACAGTAGGTTCTATGTACAAATATTTCAAATCAATAATTTCTGTAACAATTCCCGCTACAGAATACTGCTTAATTTCTCTTTTTATATTATCTTTGATTAAATTTGAAAGATAAGCGCCATTAGTAGGTTTAACACTAATATACACCTTTCCAAATTGTGGTGGTGACAATTCTTCACCTCCAAATACAGATACTGATTCCGTTTCAGGATAGACTGTAGGAATAATAGCTTCATAATCATTAGCAGTCACTGCTCTATCTTGTGAAGCGTAAATTCTTGTGGCATATTTCTTGATAGAGTTGATATCCTCTATATCTTGCCCACCTGTAGAAGCTTCAGTACTAGCAAGTGCAGAAATTCCTGTAGTAATCTCATTATCAGTTCTACCGGAAATTATATTACCACTAAATTGGAAATTAGTGATTCCATTACCAGATTCACCATGTGTTACAAGGTAAGAAATTTCAATATAATCAGGAGCTGCTAATTTTTTTCCAAAAACACCATCCCCAAAGATTAATTCATATCTTTCACCCTCTACTTCTTGTACCCAATAGACTGGAGAGTCTCCATCTATATTAAATAGACTATTTGCTTGTCTATACTTCCTGTTTATGTTAGATGCGGAAGAAGGTTTAACACTTACTTTAATAGTAGACGCATCAATGGCAGAATTAGGAAGAATAAACCTTTGATTAGGATCATAAGCATCTACTGTAAAATTAGTAGTGACATAACTCCCTTCATATACTTTTACATTAGTAAAATTGGCATTATTATCGGATACATTTACTGTAATATCCTCTATTGTGCAAAATATATAACTTTTTGATCCAAATGTGGTTGTAGAACAAACAATTCCTTTCTTTAACGTAAGTGTTTCTGGTTTAGATGCTAAAGCAGATGTATCAACACTAAAATTTAGAATTGCTGTTGATGCTTTTTTAGATCGAGGGACATATCCAATATTTCTTGCTAGTGAAACAACATTTTCTCTCATTGTTGCACTATCAATAAACACTTCATTAGATACCATGTTGGCATTGTATGAAGTGATGTAAGTATTATACGCTAAGACATCTATAATTGTTGATAAATTAGATCCTTCAAAATCATAATCCGTAAAGTTCGAATTAGATCTCAAATATTCTTTAATAGATGTTTTGATTTGATCGAAATCTAAATCAACAAAATTTACTAGTGACATTATCGTGTTGGCTCTAAGGCAAAGGATAATTGTTGAGCTTGTGCATCAATTCCAACAATTTGGTATCGCACTGTTACATTAAATTGGTTATTATCATAATCAGGATCTACTTCAACCCCATTACCTTCTAATAATTTAGCTCTGGGTTCAAAATTACTGATCGATTCTTCAATTTCATCTCTTATTTGAGATGCAGTGATATCATCCATTGTCTCAAAAAGAGATCTTTGAACATTTGAACCTAAATCTGGTTCAAAAAAGCGTTCTCCTTGGTTCGTAAGCACAAGATTACGGATAGAACGGGAAATCGCAGTCTCATTTTTCAGTGTAATAATGTCATCTGTTATAGGATTGATCCCAAAAGACATAGAAATGTCTTTATAAGACTTATTAATACGCTGAACAGGCATTATATCTATGAAATACTAGGATATAAGTTTATTTATTCATTAAAATTCAGCTAATGGTATGGCATCTGTATCATAATCTAAATCATCATCTTCAAAATCATTAATTTTGTCTTTTTTTAACTCATATAAGTCATTTGTTACTTGTTTATCACGTTTTTTAGGAGTTATATCATCATTTGAAATTTCTCTAAGCATTTTTTGATGTTGATCGTTAGCTAAATTGTCTAAAAAATCGTTCATGTTCCTATTTTATCAACTTTTTTTCTATTTACACATAAAAAAAGGACGCTCTCACGTCCTTGATGTTATTAACCTTGTCCTCGATAGCGTTTTTTGGCTTTATTACGAGAAGTCGCGGTATAGGAGGTATGTTTTCCTCTTCCTTGACGAGTTTTTTTCGGTTTTGCAAGTATATTATTCTCAGAATTCCATGCAATTGACTTAGCCATTAAAATTAATCTCCATAATAGTGTTTAACTATGTTTCCAACGATAGCACATCGTCCTTTACATTGGTTTGGTGGGACTGAATGCAATAATCTACTCTCAAAAATGGTTACTTTACCCGCTTCTGCCTTGATTTCATGTCCTGAAGAAGGAAAAACGAGCGGGGACGATCCTTCAGGTGCATTTACATAGTATACAAATGAAAATTGAGTAGGATCATGACGATGAGGTTTGAGATAATGTCCTTCATCGTAAGACATACCCCATGTTTCAGAACATTTTATAGGATAAACATTAGTAATATCCTCAAAAGGTTGAATAAAATGACTATAAGTCATTGTTAATATCCAATCTATTAACTTATTAATACTTTGATGTTTATGATGAATGTTCCATTCAGACATTTTAGCAAAACATCCTTTAGGAGATGTACCCGCAGCAGTTGATTCTTTTATTATGAATTCAAATACGGGGTTATAATCTTTAGCTAAAGGATAGAAATACTCTTCTATATGTAATTCCTCAGAAATTACCGTCATTAAATAACACGAGTTTTTTCGTGACCCACCCTGATCCGAGGGTCGCACCAGATCTCATATCCCATTTCCTTAGCATCTAAACAGAAACTAACGTCTTCTCCACACATGTCTTGAACACTTCCAGATTCAAAGACTTGCATCTTTGGAGCAAACCAAGGATATTCCATATTTTCAAAAACACCTTTCTTAATCATTACCCAACCGAAACCAGTGTAATCGACAGTAAAAGGCTTTCTACGCTTTGAAATACTCTCAACAGTTTCATGATTCATAACACCGCCATTCTTACGGAAATCATCTTCTTCTAACCAATGAGCAACAGAAGTAGTTTGTCCATCTTCTGTAGCATACCAACCACCAGTAATTGCACGCTCTTCACCTTCAGCAGGAACGGCAAGATCGCATAACTGCCAGAACTTGCTAGAGTCAAAGACTATATCTGAGTCAATCCAAAGTTGATAATCATATTCTAATTTACCATCCCAAGGAACTTGTTTAGGTCCACGTAAAACATTTGCTCCTAATACTTTACATCTTGCAAAGTTAACCATGGAAGAATAATCCTGCGAGATTTGTATCTGCATTCCATTCTGAACCATGTCAAAACATAACTGTACAAATGCTTTTAAAAAGACAAAAGAACATCCTCTACCAGGTAAGCAGAAAACAACTTTCTTTCCTTTTACTCTTGCTTTAATGGCATCTATATCCCAATCCGGTTCTTTCTTTTTAGGTGGAACCGCTTTTACAGTAAATCCTTTTGCCATAACATTTAATTAGTGTAGTAGTTCGAACTCTTCAGTTCAATTATAGTAGTTTATTTAGATAAAGTCAATCAATACGAATCACTTCCAGCAGGTTCGTAATACACTACCTTATCTAATCCTTGTACCCCATGATTAGGTTCTAATTTAACATATGATAAGTCGTTGTGACTATAATCAGTTTGCATTAACCCAACCATGATATTTAACATCTGCCACTTCTCTTCAAACTCTTCTTTCTCTAAGCAATTATATAAACATTTATTTTTTGCATATATGTGGTAGATGGTGTCATCTTCATTAATCATTTTTTATAATGGGGGGTTTCGTGTATTTATTAAAAAACCCCCAGAAGGTAAAAATTTTCTGCGGGAATTTTTTTATTAAATTGAAATATAGCTCGCGTTTTGTCACCTCTGTAGGTTAGGGTAGTTAACCTTTTTTATATACGGCATCGCGCACGGCACCGTTAACACATAACCGCCCAATCACTGTCGATACGCATTACTTAAGGACTGTTAATACGCATAATGAAACTAACACTTATCTATCATAACATATAAAGGGCAAAGTGTCAACCACCCTGCCCTTATTTGTGTTAGTTTGTGTTAGTAACTGTAGTATTCAATTTGTGTTACTTATAGTATAGTATCTTTTACCTCTACGATATCATCTAGGACTGCTAAGATTTCGTTGCCATTAGTAGCACAATCTAGCAGAAAGTGTGCAAAGGTTGTTGACATAATCAAAGGTGTAATTAGGTTTACTAAGTGTCTTTAATTGGGGCGCATCTTATTCCCCTTAAGTGTTAACACTATCCTAACACATCACGCACGATTGTGTCAAGATTGTGGACACTTTATCAACTGGCATTCTGTTTACCAACTGACAGAAATACTCAGATCTTCAGTATAACTTTCTACTGACTCATCTGCATGTAAATCTAATACTTTACGCCAATCAATTTGATGTGGGTTAAAGTCATCTTCTACAGAAATATCCAACGTTATTCTATACTTATTCTCTGTACGGTTGTAGTTAGAAACTGCCATAGGATTAGACTCCAAAAGTAGTTAGATTGTATTATAGAATCACTGTGAGTTTTTGTCAACTAAGTGAGTCTATTTATAGGACATTTGTATTATAAACCGAACCTAAACTATCGGTTCTAGTTTATACTGAACTGGTTTGGTATTAGCGTTATAAATTGTCATCTAGGTATTGACAATTTCGCTCGCTCGTGTTATACTACGCTCGCTTAGATAACGACTCTGAGTGACATTTAAATCAACAAATAATTCCATAGTTTTACACATTTATTCAACAGATTAGAGAGGGTTTTTAACACCATTGTGGAAAAGATTTAAACAGCAGGGGTATATTTATATGAGCATTTATAAAAGGGTTTCTATTAGTTTTCCACAGATTTACCCCTCTAATTGTGGAAAACTCCCTATAAATCTCATTGAATTGTTAATAACTACCAAGCATCACTTATGTCCTCATTATCATCAAATAGCATTTCATTTTCCACCTCCAAAATATCATCATCTACCACGTAATCTACTCCTAATTCTTCTTCATCTATGTGGGGAAATTGCTTCAAGTTACAATCACTTAGTGCTCTAATCATCACCCATACTTTCTCACCTGAAACCATATTATCATCACAATAGTTTTCAACAACTTCCTCTATTATTTCCATAATTTCTATTGCTTGTTGTTGTAGGGTTTGTGAATCATTCATGGTAAGAATAGCAATGGGTTTGTGTTAAGAATTAAGAGACAGATTGTGGAGGTTTGTTAGGACGAATCAACTTTAAATGTCTCACGTTTTTTACATCATCTAGCAAACTTTCTAGAATAATACTATCAAAATTCGCTTCTATTTCTTCCATTAATTCACTCTCAGTTCTTCTATCTAAGTTCCGTTTAATAACATCTTCTGCAAATTTTACAAGACTATCTTCATCCATATTATCGACAATTAATTCCGCATAACGTACTTTTATTTCTTGAAATTGTGCTGGATTAAGTTGAGTCATGGGGCGTAATCTCGGAATGAAAATGTACAAAAAATCGGGCGCTATCTCGGAGAGTTTGTTATACTCTCTTTAATTACTTTAGTAGGCATAGGGTAAGGAATAGGATGATACTTTGGGAACCTATAATGATAATCTTTGAGGATTTCTTCATAGAGGTTCTTATACTCTGGCAGGGTGTAATCAGTCATAATTGTTTAATAGTTGTTGAGTGTACGCCACGGACTTGTTTTAACATAATCCAATAAATGTCCTTGTCTAATTGTTTTAATCTTCTTCTTATCTTTACTTGGATTAAGTGAACTTAGTTGAGCAAATTGTGGCGCGTTGTTGTTCATAAACGATTGATTTCCTTGATGTTAGTAGTATAGTAGGAATACAGGGTAAATGGGAAAAATGTGGACACTTTCTAAATTGGCATCATAAACTTAGAAGCGGAAATACATGTCATAAATGATAACATTATTACTACATCCCAACCTCTAGTTCTTATGAAATATGGTATGCTAATTATACACGCTATAGCATGTAATATTGTACCATAAAATACACTTACATGCAATACAATAAAATAAGAACTAACAACCAAAATTGATCCAATAATTCTACTTAGGATGTCAAGTTCTTCTAGACTCATTGTTAGTTTGCCTCCTTAATTACATTCTCTATTTGTTCATTTCGTTGCTCTAATTTGTCCCACATTTTGTTATCTCTAATGACTGCAAATACATTCAGTCCAATGATAACAACTGTACCTGCTAATATAACAGGAATGTAGCGAATACTTAGCATTAGTTTACCTCTAAGAACTGCATAAAAAAATATCAGGTAAGGTTCAATTAAGAACCATACCTGACTCAAATGGAACTATATTTGAGAAGTCAAGTGATAACTTAACAAACCATTCCCAGTTCTTTTGAAATACACCAGCAGCAGGCATTATTTGATCTTCGATGATAGCATTCAAACGTGATTTGGTTGTGTTTGATTGCCAACCACCATCAAAGATTTGTACTCCATTGTTATCAATCTCAGCAATTTTGTTGCCGTGAAGATAAACAATTGCTCTGCTGTCCTCAGTGATCTCAACCCTTGTGTTGTCCTTGCTCCAGTCCTGACGGGTTCTGATTGCTCGGTTCATTTGGGTTTCAATCTTTCTCATAAGAGACTTAATTCATTTGATACACGTAGTATAACGGATCTACACGGGTAATGGGGAAAATGTGTGCACTTTGCGATCTGTCACATACTCCTGATAAAACTGCTCCTCTAGGTGGTATGCTATCTCTTCCCTTTTATTCTCTTCACTTAGTCCCCTAATATCTTGTACACAATGTACTAATTCATGAAAGATGGTTCTTATATGTTCTTCAATGCTCTCTAATTTGTCATGGATATGTATTAAGAATTCATCACCATTTTTTTCTTGCCATCCTTTAACTCCATCATCATTTAAATCACAATAGTATAACTCAACATCATAATTACCGATAATTGGGTAACATTTTGTTTCAAAGAATTGACACACATCAAATGTTAATGAAGAATCAACATTAGTACCCGAATGATAAAACGTCATGCATTTATTCCTCTTTTAGAATAACATCTATGTTGTCTATTATTCTGTCTAATCTTGTTACTAACTCCCTCCCTAATTTGTTGAGGTTTGTTATCTGCTCGTCAACAGACATTGATGAGTATTCTTCATACAATTCATCAAAGGATTTGCGTTTGGTTGTTGATACACTCATGTCGTTAATTGGTGATAGGTTGCTCTCAATTTAAGATAAAGATTTGTCCAGAATTCTTGTTCACTTTCTTCATTAAATTGATCTTGTTCATTCTTAACTAACTGGATTAATTGTTTGAGTTCATCTTTATTTAAATTCATACATTTTCCTCATAGAATATTCTATCGCCGTATCCTATCATTAATTGTTTCCATTGTCCATCCGTCTTTTGATAGACTTCAAGTATACTTTCCGCACCCTTATTAGTTGTCCATGTTCTTACATACCAATTTTTATCCTCATCAAAAGTATAACCTTTCGTTTCTAATTTGGCGAGAAATGTTACTTCAGGATCAACAGTTTCAATAGGAGTTATATTAAATGCTCCTTTAATCCATTCAAGGATATTAATAAAAAACGAGCGAATATTCTCTAAGATGTTCATTAGTTTACCTCAACAATCCAATCTTCTTTATTTACAATTTCACCGCATTGTGTACACCCTAATGCATACCAACTGAAGTGATAAACTGTACTCCATTCTCTACACTCAGGACAGAGAATATCCCTGCCATTCTTTCCTGCTCGCGTATAACGATTAACAGTACTAAAATATTTTTTAGGAGGAACAAATAACGTCTTAGTCATTAGTTTTCCTCCCATGTTTCGCAACTAACTTGTTTACCATCAATTGAACATGTTACCTTATTAGGATCAAATTCATCTTTAGGTAGAAAATGATTCAGTAACCATGCATAAAACTTATCAATGAATGACATGAATTTAACCTCTTAAGTAAAGATAACTACCTGCCCAATCTGTATAATTGGGGTTATGTAAACGCTCACGATTGTTGATGATTCTCATATCATAGCGAACATGTTTTGCAGGTGATTTGTAACTAGCAGGTTTGTAAACTTGTCCAGTATTTCTATCAATGAAGGCATGAACTCCACCACCATATCTTTTACCATCTCTCACATCATACTCTTTAATCTTCCAATATTTCCTACCTAATTCCATAGTAAATTCTTTACGATGATACGAATTAGGATAAGATTGTTGATAGTTTTGCTCTAAAGATTCGCAGAGTTGATATACCCACTTCTCAACCTTTTGAGATAAAGATAACATCTCTTCAGGGACGATTGCAATAGTTGGAACTTCTTTAGTAAGCATAATAAAAAGGAATGGGTAAAGAAAAAGGCGCTATCAATTAGCGCCTGAGTTGGGATGACGGTTTTCGTCCTGATACTTAGGAGCGAATAACTCATACATCTTGTTTGAGATGGATACCATCAAGTCTGTTGCTTCCTCGCCGTAGTCTTGGTAGTCGGAGAGAGCAGAATCAATGGCATCCCATTCAACGTCAGTAAAGAAAGACTTGATGACTTCCTGTTGCTCCTTTGTGTACTGAGCGATGTGACGTTGTGACTTGTCCACTGTTTGCATGATTAAAATTGAAATGAAATTTGCTGGGAGCGTCACATTGCTGTAACTGACTTGCTGGGACAACCCGTTTCGGGAATTTCCCTCCCATATACCTAATATACACGAAAAAACCCCCGAATGGGGGTTTAGTGGACACTTTGTCAACTGTCTTGTTTTTTAACCTCTTCTTGGTTGAATGCCCTATCATACGAATCTTTAAGATAGTCTACAGTTTTGATGGTGAAAGGTTTCAAGTAATTCTGATAGAAATTCTTGGAATCTTTCCAAAGTTCTTGAGTCTCCCAAACATGGATATCCCACCGAACTTTTATATCTTCCCTGTAGTCTGTCCAAGTTAGATTAGGTTTTTCAGGACGAACTTTTGAAGGGGTTTGTGTCTCAGTCACTTGGTTATTCTGTGGAATGTGTGTATATTTAGTCACAGATTCAGCAGAAATAACTTTCTTTGTGACTGGGGATTTACGGACAGTTGTTGCAGACTTACGGCGGCGTGTTGCAGTAGTCTTAACTGGCATAGGATAGAATCCCGAAGTACTCATTTAGTATACAGCATAGGGTTGACAGTGCTCCAGATCATCATCAAATCTTAACAAACTGAAATAATTATATTTTAGACATCCTCCATAATATTATTGCTAATACTCCCACGGGTAAACTTATCATCCAATGTAATACTAAGAACTGAAACAGTTGTAGTAACATTGCAAGTCCAATTATGATTAAAAAGAACCAAAACCATGCAGAACTTGTTTGATTTGATGTATAAGAATCAGCATAAGAATTTACCCGCTGATGTTCACTAGGAGTGTAAATTGGATTGCAATGATTAACTTCTTTAGCACCAAACATTGCCTTACATTGTTCTATTGCATCCTCGCGAACAATATTAGGACTATCAAACTCAACAACCTCTAATCTGTTAGATTGAGTGAGAATGTAGGCATTCCATCTTTGCATTGTTTTAAGTACCTTAGAAACGATTCTGGAGGGAGTAGAGAGAGAATTAAATCACCACTTCCTAATTAGGTTAAAATTTGCTTTGCTAAACCCTTCCCTATTAACTAACTTAAACATCCCATAATCATTAGTCATAACATATCCTTCATGTCCACATTCTTCCTCACCAACATAACAATCAATATCATCATCTCTTTCAATATAAAAGAACATATCCAATTTAATTGTCCATACTAATTTCCATAAACGCAGGACATTCACATCACAATTGTTATCACTAGCAATGGCATCTAAAGTTATATCATCTAACTCAATTCCTTCCCTAATACATGAATTTAATTGCTTCTTAATCCTATTCACTGTTTTAACATTTGGGAATTCACATAAAGTAGACATTTGCCTTGCAAACTGGCACATATCTTCTATATCTTCTCTGTTATCTGCTAATGTTATATCAGGATGAACAAATTTGCATTCAGGTGTATCTAAGATAATAAAATCCATTGGAGATGCAACCGCATTGCGTAAATCATCCTTTGCAGTGTATATCGTATGCGGTGCAATTACTATTTCTTGTTCAACTTTATCTGGGAAATAGTATCTGATGGTATTAGGATTGAAACTATCAACGCCACCAAAACCGATGAAATCACCTTGGTAGATACTACTTGTAACAGGAAGATAATCAAGACACTTATGCAGAATATCTGCCACTTGTCCTTGATGGTTTCTATCAATATCGGTATGGTTATGGTTGATTTTGATGAGTTTTTTGTTGAAGACACTTTTTGTTCCTACGAAAAATTTATTATTAGCGGGATTGGTTCCCCACACGATTGCAGGAGCACCGTCAATCTTTGCTGATATGCTACTATCAGCAACAAACCAATTTAGAACACTCAGATCACCGCTAAGGATAGAGTCTTCAGGATGTTCGAGGTGTGTGTTTTTCATACCTATAGTATGGCACAAAAAAACCCCTAATGGGGTTTTTATAGACAGTTTGGAGAGTGTCACCATCTCTTTTAGAAATCTCTATAAATTCCCGAACAAACCATACAAAGGTATGTATAATATTTCTAATCTTCACACTCTGAATAGTGAGAAGGTTCAGCGCTAGCACGCGACTTAACATACTTTAATTCATACCAATGATGATGATTGCATACTACTAGAGTATGAATATACTTATGTCTGGAATGTTCCAATTCACAAGATGGTTTTAATTTAACTCCGGTTTCTATAGTGATATATTCCTCAGAAAAGAAATAAACCCATCCTTCATCTCTACCATATTCCCCTTTATCCCATATAACATAATCATTAACTTTTGGAATATAATCTTTCCATAAAGATAATTGTTTCATTACATATCAACAGGAATATAACCAGCATCAGTAGAATCAGTAGGATAGCGGGGATCAGTTTGTAGAACTGCCATTAATCTTTCCGGTGCTACTCCTTGCTTTTGATATTCATCTAATGATAAATCACATTCTTCTCTAGTAAGATTTTGTGCTCTATGTTCTATCAAGAACCAACCACTAGTAGAAAGTTCCATTATTTTGTAACGCTTTTCGTTAGTCATAGATTTAATGTGGGTTATATAGATTTAGTAATAATACTGTTCCTATAATACCACAAATTACAATAATTGACAAGATAGTTAATAAATGCATTAGATAAACTCCGCGAGATAGTAATCAACAGTAATTTCTAATTTTGCTGCTTCTTGTTCACATTCTAAGATAAACTCTTCAATAAGTTCATCAGTTTCATTAATTGGTTGTTCAGTCATTATACCTCCACCTCAATATATTCATCATCAACTAATTTCTGCAATTCTTTGACTCTTTTATCATCACAGAGATACACATATTCATCAATGATATATTCAGCAATGTCATTATCTTTTCTCACCAAATATACTAAATCTTCCACTAATTGCTGTGCTTCTTTTAACTTTTCATCATTTGAAGATGTCATTAGTTTGCCTCCTTTTGTTCTTTACATGTACAGGCATCATATATGCCCTGTAATTTGTCTTTGAGTTGTCCGTTTATGCGTCCTCCTTGAAGAACATCAAGGATAATTTTAATTTCCTCCTTTGAAAGATTAACTAACATGGATGCCTCAAGAAGATTAGTGTGCCTAACGTCTTATCCACGGCATTTGCTCGCTACATTGCGTTAGGCGGTGGTTCTCACCATCAGGACTCACCAAAAATGGAATCGCCTGTACTCTGTTATTGTAAGGCATCAAGTAGGGGATTGCTCTCCTTGGTAGACACTTGCTTTAATGGCACATGCTCCTGTAGTCTCTGTAAGGATATATTATAATATTCTTTATCTACTTCAAATCCAAGGTAATTTCTATCTAAATCCCTAGCACAAACGGCGGTAGTTCCTGATCCCATAAAGGGATCAAAGACTAAATCTTTATCATTACTCCATGTAAGGATATGATCTCTCACCATCAATTCTGGAAATATAGCAGGATGTCCAAAGGCAATTGAATCCTTAGTTGAATAGTTACGTCCTGTATTATACTTCCAAATATTATTACGTGGACTATATTCTGGGATGGGTTTAATATTACGCTCTACCAGTTGTCCATCTTTTTGTCTGATAGATCCCTTACCAAAATGTGTATAACCTGCCCAACGATTTGGTTTATCGCATAACAAATGTGCAGTCTTAGGTTTACTCTTTTTAGAAAGAATAAACATATACTCAAATACTTGAGAGTAACGATTACCATCCCTACGTGCAGGAAATGGACTGCCATTCTTCTCATAGATCATAGTATCATGCAACTTAAATCCTAGATCTATGAAATATAGTACCTGCCTAAATGATGATCCTGTTTCACTACCTTTAACCACTGCATCCCCTATTACCCATACAACAACCCCACCAACTTTAGTAATACGATATAACTGATCTGCTACTAATTTAAAGGTGTTAAAGTTCCAAAAAGAACTATCATTATATGATCTTAAGTCATCATAAGGAGGAGAAGTAACGGTTAAATCAATGACATCATCCTCTAATGATTTCATCCCATCTATACAATTAGCATTGATTATTTCATTCACGCTGCTATTAATTGAAGATACTTACCGTTATTACGTGGGAGTCTAAAATCACCCCATGCAACTTGATTCTTAACTATAGCATAATCATCCACAGAAATCAATAGTGAAGTCCTTGAATTAGACTTAGTTGCGCTACCTCTACGGATAAAGTTCAACTGCTCAAATACTCCAATGAAAATATGTGGAATAAGTTCTACAGTACCATTTAACACATCAAATACATTAGCATCCTCATCAATGCCATATTTAATGCCTATAAAATCCATTGCTTTATCTTCTTTCTTGCTTGCGTGTGTACTACCCGTCCAACTATTTTTACCGGATGTACCTTTAATTTCCCATATATCCTCCGTAATTGTTAAATCTCCCGACGAACTACGATCCTTTTTTACACTATATCCTGCTTCTGATAATTGGCATGTAAGAACTGATTCTAATATACGTCCTAAGTATACAAATACCTCATTACGATCTTCAGCACCTAAATCTTTAAACTTTAATTCAGTGGTATAAATAACCCCTGATTTTAACTCGCGATTTAAGTTACGCAAGATAGGACAATAACAAATTTCTTCATTCAGTTCTTTCTTAATCCTCATAACCATAGGAGGATCAGAGAATGTTGCTCTAATGTCTGATGCAGTCATAAAAATCCTTTAACTGATGTTATTATACATCATAAACATAGGGACGCAACTTTATATGTGACAGTTTACAAAGTGGATCTATCCCTTTCAAACACAGAATCAACAACTGCTGTAACTCGTCTAGCAGTAGTAATCCCCACTCTATCATAGACTGGTACACAAACTACACCAAACTTTTTGTCTTCATTACCTTTACGGATCACCCTCCCTATTGTTTGACTAATGGCAATCTCATTCATGTTACGCATAAACAATGCTGCCTCTAATCCTGGGACATTAATGCCTTCTCCTAAAATACTATGATGAAGTACAACAAATTTCTTATCATCTTCTTTACCCCATTGACTTAAGATATTAAAAAACTCTTTACGCTCAACATGCACACCATCTACATATGCACCCGTTTTAGATGTAATAAACATCCATGAATATCCACGCACAGATAACTCCTTACAAAAATCAGTTTGCTCTATTAAATTAACAATTTGTCCTGTTCTTCTGGCACAAATAAGTACTTTATCAACACTTATTTCATCCATAGTTTCTAATAGATGCTCTGCTTCTTTTGCCACTGATGTTCTACCACTTTCAGTCCTTTCTAAGTCCTTAACTACCAATTTAGGTGGAAGAATATACCCATTTTCTATTAACTCAAAAGCATTAACTTTCTCTAATACATCACCATAAACTTCCACATTATTCATTCCAGGATTTTGAATAGAAGTGCTATACTTAGGAGTAGCAGTAAAGAAATAGCAGCGAATGTTATCCAAACCTGCAAAAAACTCAGTAGCAGGGAAAAAATGTCGCTGTACACTATTATGTGCCTCATCGAAATAGATTGTATCTACATTTATACCTGATTCTTGTATACGATGTAAAGAATGATAAGTGGTAAAAATTAATCTATTATACTTATATTGAGCATCATTCCATTCACTAATAGTATCCGCATTCGTAGTCGAATAGTGTGATGTATGTCCACTATGTACATGCAATATCTTACGCTGAAGCATAGGATGTAATCCCATATATTCTTCAAACTCATTGCAATGTTGTTGTGCTAATAATATACGAGGGGATACAACTACAATAGTTTTTCTATCAGGTTGCTTAAGAAGAAATCCCCATTTGTTACCACTATTAAACACTCTTTCAGCATCCTTAATCATGCACAAAGTCTTACCACCACCTGTAGGGACTATTACTTGCCCTTTAGGAGTAGTGTTCATACTATCAACAATACGTGCCTGATGTGGACGTAATTGAATCATTTTAAAGACTTCAAAGTATCAAGTGTCTGTCTCATTGCAGACTTAGAATATCCTGATGCAAATGGGTAATCTTCTCCCCCACCATCCGCATCATAACAAACTTGAATTGCTTCTTCAAGTCGTCTCTTCATATCTTCCAGTTGATAGACTGGAATATTCACGGAGTCCATGACATCTCAACTAACTGAATGTATTCTACTATTAACAAGACTCCTTAAGAGACTGGTTGTGCCACTTCTTCAAGTGCCTCCATCTTAAGAAACTGTTCATTCTTATTATAATAGAGTGTATAATTATCTGTAATCAAATAATATCCATCAATATCTTTTCCATCATCAGTATAACCATATCCCCTTACTCTCTCCTCTATACCATCGATCCTCAATTTCTTATTGCCATTTCTAACGTAAGATTCGTACTTTTGATCGAGGTTAAACATAGTTCTGTGAGTAATGTGTTGACATTATAACATTAGTTATATCATTTATCTATAAACTTTATAATGTCTTTATAATTAAGTAACTATTCTTCACTTAATGCTTGTTTCGCTTGTTTCGCTTGTTTGATTTGTTTTTTAATCATTTTAGCATAAAAAACATCCTGTTTAGTATACCAACCAGGATGTTCCTTTGCAAGTCTAATAATCTTTTTTGCTGCTTTTTTGTCCTTCAAAATGGATGTGTAATAATAGTTTAATTTACTATTTATAGAAGATTCTCTTCTTCACCTAATTGTATCTTACAATCAGATGTAGGATAAGCAACGCATGTTAAAACAAAACCCTCTTCCATCTGCTCATCATCAAGAAAGGATTGTTCTGATTGATCTACTGTACCTTCTAATAGTTTACCAGCACATGTAGAACAAGCACCTGCACGACAAGAATAAGGAGCATCCGCACCCTCCTCTTCTGCCTTATCGAGAATATACTCATCCTCTGGACACTCAAATGTAGTCTCGTTGCCTTCAGTATCTATTACTGTTACTTGATAGGATGCCATAAGTAATGATCCTTACGAATTCAATTTATTTATTTTACCACAGACATTAGTGATTTGACTACTTGTGTTGATTTGCTCAACTGTTCTAATGCTGCTAATACTTCTGGAGTTTCTTCCCACTCCCATACATTTGTATGCTTAGGATTCTTTTTTTCTTGGGTATAAGTTCTTTTAGTCATAATTCGTTTATTACTTGAGGTAAAAGATAATATTCTGCTTTATGAATACGCTCCGTTAATACTTCAAGAGTGTCAGTGGGAAGTATTGGAACCGTTTCTTGTTTTATTATTTTACCAGAATCTAACTCATTTGTCACATAATGTACTGTACATCCTGTTAAAACCTCCTCATTATCTAATGCCTGTTGAATAGCATTTAATCCTTTATACTTTGGAAGTAATGAAGGATGAATATTTATAATTCTATCGGGAAATGCATTAATAAGTTTAGGTGATATTATTTTCATCCAACCTGCCAGAACTATAATATCAACCCTCCATGCTTGAAAAAGTTGAATAATTTGCTCTTCATCTGCACTTTTAATATGACAATGAGGAATCCCTAATTTATCTGCTCTTTTTACTGCACCACATTTCTTTTTGTTGTGTATCATTAACACAACTTCATCTTGCCTACATGTTCTAACTATGTTCTCAAAGTTGGTTCCGTTGCCAGAACACATAATACCAAGTCTCATTTGTCTATTTTTATATCATATTCTATCACAATTTTCTTACTTGTTCTTCCACTATGATCTAATGTAGTAGAATCACTATATTCACCTTTTATAAGTGCTCCCATAATATTTCTATCCAACCCACATAGATGTTCAGCATTTTTTACTGCTATAAAAACTGCCTCGGCACCTTTAGGAGGTTCTTTAACCGTAAATCCATGCTTATCTTCTGTCATCAAAATCCTCCAAAGTAAATAAAGATTTCAATTCAAGTCCTTCTTCTTTCATTGCTTCAACACCCCCTTCGCGTCTATCTACAACGGCAACAACACGATCAACCACATAACCAGCATCACGCAATTTATTCACTGCTTTAATGGAAGATCCCCCTGTTGTCACTACATCCTCTAATACAGTAATCTTTGTATCTTTTGGAGGTAATAATCCTTCAATCCACGCACCAGTCCCATGTCCTTTAGGTTCTTTCCTAACAATTAGTGCATTCACCATCCTCCCATCAAGGGCAGATACTAATGCAACTCCACTAACCAACGGATCAGCGCCCAACGTAAGTCCTGCTACTATACTAGCATCCAGTTCCCTTAACATTAATAAACTGGTAAGAGTTAATCCCCTACCAGTTAAAGTTACTGGTTTGCAATTTATATAATGCTCACTTGTCTTACCTGAAGAAAGAGTAAATTCACCTTTTTTATAAGCATACTTCTTTAATAACTCAAGTAATTCATCTTTCATTTATGTACCTCTTCAGATCCACCACCTAAACTCTCAGAACCACCTACTGCAAAGGGATTATACTTTGACGTAGCAATTTCATACATCTTTTGATGCATGCTTTTCTCTTTTTCTATCTCATCACTCTCATCGGGATTATCAGTAAACCAATCAGCAACTTCTTCTTCTGCTCTAGGAGGTTCATATTCTGATGGTGCTGTATCTTCCCAATCAGGAGGGTTTTTAGCAATAGGCATTTTATCTAAAGGGTTATCAAACCACTCGTTAGGATCAATTCCTAAATTATTTACCATTTTTCTTGTGGGTTCTTAGGTAGTATAAAACCCCTGGCACAATGTGTCAAGGGGTTTTGTTAAACTGGTTTTTTTATTTAGGTTAATTAAGGTGGATGTGAAAAAATTAACATGTTATTAGATCTAATAGTTGACTAATAATTGTAAACTAAAACCTCCTTACATATACGTTTACAAATGTGCTGATCGTCATCACAGTCGATTAAGCACTCGTAGTATTCTTCTATTAAATCATTATGCGGATCATGTGTATTATCTACATGCTTTGATCCTGCTAACTGATTGTGGGATATTAAATTGTGCATTAACCGACTCCAGATACAACAATACAAGATAAAATAATAAACCAATAACCAAGGAGTTTAGTGCATCTTGCTCTCCTTTAATTCTATTATTATTTAGTCAGAAAATCAACACAAAACAGGTTCGGTTTTACAAAAATTTATGCCTACTAGTATATACTTACACTGGTTTTCTTAATGTTTTAACATACTCCAATACATGCTCTCTTACTGCCATTAACTCATTATAACACTTCTGATTATGAGCACATCCACGAAGGGCATGATCTGGTTTCTGTACTGATTCTATATAAAGATCCAATCCACGGTTCCATTTTTGATCGGGTGTTTCATTCTCAAGAATTGAGTTCTGATCCTTCATAACATCCTGGTTCTGTGTTTAATTTAATAGTGTCGATGATTTCATCTTTATATTCTGTTCTTGATTTTGTGACATTATCAATCAAGTCTTGCCCTTGAGCACAAGTGAAAGCAGTAGCAAATAAAAATTCTATCATCAAATTATTTATTTAATAATTTCCCAATGATCGTCACTCCCCTCAAATATCTCAAAAGAATACCGATTAGAAATAGACTCTAACAAAACCTTCCCAAACTGACGCTTTACCACTCTGCACGAATGTAATTTATCCATACAATTATTAAATCTATCTTCTGCTAAGGCAGAACGTGGTTTAACACAAAGAAATTCAGTTTTCACTTTAGTTTTAGAAGATAACATAATTAATCACAGTTTGAGCAAGACGAACACCCCAATGCATGAACCATACAAAGGACGCAATAAAGAGTAGTTTTTCTGATCCCGTTAATTCCATAATCATCCACGAACTTTTATAGTATAATCTAAAATAAAAGTAATGGATAAATTAGTAGACAGTTATCCAATTGGTACATCTCTTAAATGAATAGAAGCAAATCCCAATTGAATAGGGCGTGGATCTCCAAATAAAGTAAGTACCAAGCGAGCATCATTAACATCTGTTCCAAATAGATTAGTAGGAGCATGCCACATATTAGAAGGATAAAAAATAAATCTATTATACTTGTTCTCTACAGATTCAACCTCTAACTTCTCTTCATTATAAAATGTAGTTCCACATGACGGATCTGGAGTAGGATTTAAATAAACAAGTCCTGCCCATCCATCAGGAGAAAGAAAAGTATCCTTATGAATTTTATGATCTAAAAAAGAAGGAAAACACGTTTCCTTAGTTGACTCTAAAGTATAATGAAAACAATAATTATATCTAAAATCTTCCCACCAAGGGTTAATCATCCTCAATCTCTTTATAAAATAAGGAATAAGTTTTAAATGATTCTCAGTATAATCATAACTTCTAAATCCTCTCCAATCCTCATCTCTAGCAGGTGCTCTATAAGTTAAATTTAAAGCATATTCCCGATAAAAATCAGGATCTTCAAAGAAATCATCAACTATTATTAGATTACTCATATTCTATTCCTATCCTCTTTTTACGTTTAACATCTTTAGGAGAAGGAGAATCATCCAAAGAAGGAACAGGAAGAGAATTCATCATACTATCTACATACACAAACTCTGTCCATCCACTCACAATATACTTTGCATGTGTTAAAGGAGGATTTCCTCTATGAGTATGAGTAAACTGAGCGGGCCAAATAAGAAATGTACCTTGAGTAGGTTTAAATCTTAAAGACTGATATAAAAACTCTGTTTCTCCACCTTCCTCTACATCATTGAGATAGATCATCCATGCCAACACTCTATCAATAGACTCATTCCCATCATATTCACTATGCCAAATATGAAATCCTTGAGAAGGTAAAGTCTTTTGTACCTTTAACCTTTTTACTATATGTTTTCTTAAATTTTGTAAGGTAGCATACTTATCCGCGTATAATGGATACAAATACTTATAATATCTGTCACTAAATGATTCCATAAAAGATGGATAACTATCATATTCTAAAAGGTTATTACAATCTAAAGCAGTATCATCAATCTTTGTCTTCTCAACATTTCTTCCATCTTGCTGCCTACTATAAGTAAATCCTACCTTATGATATGCCTCAAACATCTCTATAATATCTTCACACTCTTCCTTCACGAAAGCATTATGAAAAACACCAATAAATTCATTAAACTCATATTTTAACTTTGTGGGATCAAATGTCATCGCCAATCAAAAATAATTAAAGTTAATATTTATTCTACACATAGCATCTGTACACGTAGTACTTCTATGCCATAGAGATCCATCAAATAATAATAATCTATTCTCAATAGATTTTACTTCTATAGAATCATTAAGTATCGTTAACCCATCATTAGTATTTAAATACAAAATAGCAGCATTATGATGATACTGATAATCTTGATGATTATTATGATGTTCAATCGTAGAAGTAGATGGATAAAGATTACCCTTTATCCTTATAATTGCTTTTGGTTCAAGTTCTTTTAAAATAGGATTAAGTAACTCAAAAGGATGACAATCTCTCTCCCTCTCCTTCATCCATAAGTTACTATAATCAACCTTTAAAAGTTCACTAAAATGATGAGTAAAATAATACGAAGAACATATACTCGCGGGAACTTGATCTTCATTAGAAACTTTATCTGCTAATCTCCAAGGAAAATCATGAGAAAGAAAAAGATTCTTTAATTCTTTAATCAATTCAGGATCAAAAGCATTATCAATTATACTATGGGGCATGTCATTCAATGGGAGTATAATTAATATTCAATGTTAATCGAATAGTATCAGTAGCAGTAGTTCCATGATGAAATGTTCCTGTTCCCTCGAAAAATATCATTCTATTCTCTACATTTTCTACTTCTACTTCACTATCAATAATAGTTATTCCATTATTATTATTGATCATAAAGATACACGCTAAATGAGGATTAGGATCATCAATATGAGAACTATGATGTATCTTTTCAGATGTTCTGTGATACATATTCGCTTTACATCGTAATAATGTACGCAGATTAGGTATCTTTCTTAAAATAGGTTGAACTGCATGAATATGATCACTTATATGAAACGGATCATTCTTATAAAAAGTATGATTCCACATATAATTATCTTTTTCATAAGACAAATATTTACCTCTTACTTTATCACCATCTACTATACTATCTTGAAATTTCCACGACAATCTCTTCTCTGGAGGAACTTGAGAGAAAGGATCGGTTAAAGTACATTGCAATAATGTCAAATCACTATGTGATAGAAAATTATCGACTATTTGATGCATTAGTTATTTCTCCATCCATGAACATCACTCCCTGATCCATCATGAGCAACCATGGCAATGGTAAACGCAATAGAAATTCTAGTATCATCATGCTGATTAGGTTCTACCCAATGAGGTAGATAAGAAGGATAAAAATACATTTGCCCTTCAATAGGTTCAATTTTTACGGTTGAAGCAGTCAACGCAGTCTTTTCATCCACTAAATCTTGTCCTATCCACATTGGATTTATACCAGGATTCACTAAACATAATTTTCCACTCTTAGGAGGTACTTTTAAATAAAAAACTCCTGACAAAGTTTCAGATTGAATATGTTGAGCATTCATTGCCTCCCTTGTATCATTAATATCTGCCCAGGAAGAAACGATAAAAACGTCCCTAGGTTTGAATTTCATGTGATCTGCTGTCATCATAGCATATTCACACGCAAATTGAAACAAAGGTGTTAAAGCATGATGAGAATGTAATGCCCTATGAGTAGTTTTACCATTTATGGTAGAATTATAAATCTTATGAGTTTCTTTATTTCTCTCAGATTCTAAGAAATATTCTTCTACTCCTTTACTAAAACTCTCCTTATCCCTCTCAAATTCTGGATATTCAGTTTCCCAAATTGGAATAGTATAGAGATTAATCATTCCCATGTGTTATTGCCTCAGGTATAAGTGAATTTTTGGGGATCTACAGAACTAAAGTTATGAGGATCTATATATTTGTCCGAATCTACGAGTGATTGATTCTTTTCCATCTCAAAAGTAGATATATCAGGACAAAAAATATCAAAAGCAATTAATATTCTATAAACATTGGTATCCACACTCCTAGCAGAATGTGATGTCCGAGAAGGATAGAATATTATATCATCTTCATCAATTTCAGGTAACACAGGAACAATTACATCTTCTTTAATGTCACCCCAAAAATTATTATTATGGAAAAGAGTTGGTGTATGCACCTGCTTATTAAATTTTAAATAATAAACTCCACTAAACGTAGAATGAGTATGATTATGTTGCCTTGTAAGAGTTCCTTCCTGGTAAAAAGTATACCACATCCGCCGAATAAAGAAAAGAGTAGAAATCTGATAAAACTGCAAGTACTCTTTAAATTTATTCTCAATTACTTTAATAAGATCTTCTACTATTATATCATCTCCTGCATCTACCGAAGATTGATGAGGATTTCCAAAATCTCTCATAAAAGCAGTAGTAGTAAACTCATCAAAATACCCATTCATAATATTTGAATCTTCAAATTCATTTATTATTCTTTGAGTTAGTTCTTCCTTATGCGGATATTCAATTTTATCTTTCCAACAATAAGAAGGAAATTCTACTACTGTTCCCATTTTATATTATGAAAATAACTGACTAGTTTCTTCCAACCACATATAATTTAAAGATGATTTATTTAAAGTCCTAAAAGCATCTTTAGGAGTTTCCACTAAGGGTTCCCCAGCAAGATTAAAACTAGTATTTAATAAAATGCCATGTCCCGATAATCTTTTAAATTCATCAAGCAACTCATACAAATACCCATCCTCTTTAGATACAGTTTGAATTCTACAAGTATTATCTACATGAATTATACCTGGTATCGCATCAGACTTAACGGGAAAACAAATAGTCATAAAAGGACTAGATTTAATCCTTCCCATGTCAAAATATTTAGGAGCATCCTCTTCAAGAACTATCCCCGCGAAAGGACGATACCATTCTCTATTTTTTATCTTATTCACAATTTCTTTTGCTTGAGGATGTAATGCATTAAAGAGAATAGAGCGATTACCCAATGCTCTTTGTCCCGACTCTGATTTTCCTCTAAAAACAGCAACACTCTTATTATCATATAATAATTGTGCAACATCACTTACAGTAGATGTAATTCCTTTATACGAAGATATATCATATCCCCTTCCATGTTGAAAAGTATCTTTTAATTGTCGAATAGTGTTATCATTATTATGTTTATGATGAAATAATTTTGCCGCGCCAATAGGAATTCCTCCATCATCCGCTAAAGGTTCAAAATAAAATTCAAGTTCAGGAAAACGTTGTAAATAATAATGATTGGCAACTACATTCATTCCATATCCACCAACGATACACACGTTTTTAATGCCAGTTCGTTGAACTGCTTTTTCTATCAAATTTCCAAATTCTTCCTGCGTTTGTTTCTGTATTTCATAAGCATAATCAGCATATAATTTATAATTTTCAGGTGTTACCTTCTCTTTAATTCGTTTTCCATAATAAGGTTTATATGCAGGATAGAGATTATCTTCTGAATTAACAAAATAATCTTCATTTACTTCTCCCACCGTTTCTTTAAAGAAATGAGGGAAGTTATTTGTCTTTTCTCCATATGAAGATAATCCCATAGTTTTTCCATTTTCTAAGGGATGTTGATTTATTAATCTAGTCGCGGTGACATATAAATTTACAATTCCACCCAATCTACCCACATAATTACATTCACAGTTGAAATTTTTCCTAACATCATTTAAGGTACCTCTTAAATCAATATCTGGTGCAACCTCATCATATGGAAAATCTCCAATCGTACCACACCGTTTAAAATTTTTAAAAAGAGGAATAAAATTACATGGATAACTGCATACATATACACTTTCACATTCACTAATCTCTCCTGGTCCCCACATTTCACCAGGAAATCTACTTCCTTCTCCATCTACTACAATACATAATGCTTCCTTAAATCCAGAATTATAAAAAGAAAGAGACGCATGTGATAAATGATGTTGTCTCCCACTTTCTAAAATAGCATCAACCGGGATCCCAGAAATTCTAGATAAAGAATCAAAATAAAGTATATACTCCTCTTTTGTTATAAGAGTGGAAGTATTAGTAAGAACATAATCTATCGATCCCCCACAATTTTTTACACACTCAATGGTAGAGAGTAAAGGTATACTATCTCTTTTACGTTTAGTTAATCTTTCTTCCTTATAATAACATTCTATCTCACCATCATTCAACACCACAGCAGCGGCATCATGATTTGTATTAACGGATAAAATTCTCATATGTATAACAGATTACTTCTTTTTTTAAGAGAAAAAGATTGTATAAGATTTTTAAATTTAGTAAGTGTCACCTCATTATTATAACACATATCTACATATTTTTTCTGCAAATCTAATCTCTGATTGATATTCTCTTCACCAAGACTTTTAATTGCAAGTCTTAGCATATTATAACACCTTCTCTCATGTTCTTTCAAGTCTTCAGTAAAATCATACATTAAAGTATAACCCCCACTAATTTCAGGAAGAGGACCATACGACGAATGGACACATATATTTTTAGCACTCATTGCTTCCACGATAGAAGTACATCCACATTCTCTCCACGTAGAAGGATATGCAAAAATATGTGAGGTAGATAAATGTTTCTTCACTTCTTCATGACTCACATACCCGATGTTATCAATATTTGGATGTTCTTCCAGTCTTCTATAAAGATCACTTTTCTGGTATTCACGCTGTGCTTCTAGTTCCCCATATATGGTATAGGATGAAAAGACTTTTAATTTTAAATTACTAAACTCCTTACATAACTTTTCAAAAACATTCACTAATATATCCAATCCCCTATGAGGGGTGGGGTGATAAACCAAAACAATCTCATCCCTATCCTTTACCCTTAGTGGTAAAGGATTAGTTGAAAGGGGAATAACAGTGCAATAGGAATAAGGAATATTATATGTTCGCACATATTCTTCCATTTGCCAATAAGAAACAAAAACAATCTTATCAAATTGCTTCCATCCATTATGTGCTAAATTCTTATCATTATCTAGCAATTGTTCAGGAGTATTATTCAAATATAAAATATTATATTTATTCTCATCCAACACACATACTCTATCACATATAATCTGAACCTTTTCTAAAAGATTTGAGGGAAGATTATCTACTAATAACCTAGCAAAAATTTCAGTACCACCCCTTGCGTTTTCATTATATAGAACACCCATCATTAACTATAATCAAACTTTTTAAAATGAGAGGACAGAGATCGAGAGAAATCAGTAACTCCCATATGAGTTACAGGAAAAGAACTATCAACATATATCTCAAATCCCAACTCTCTTAATTTATAACATATATACCAATCTTCCGACATATATTCTTTTTCTCTTATACCTACGCCAAAAACATTGAATATTTTTCTTTCAGATCTCTCTTCATCATAATACCAATCGGATAATTTAACAAGAGCTTCTATAGATTTTCTACTCATCAATAATGCACCTGTCGCCGCTGCCTTTGCTTTGCACAAATAAGGAGTGAGTTCTTCGTAAACATCTTTCACGGAACACGCATTACTATTTTGTTTTTTAATAGGAATAGGAGCTCCTACTACATCTACATGATGAGATAAAAGAGACTTTAATCCCTCTATGGGTATACTCACATCTGCATCTAACCACAACAGATGAGTAAATTCTTTCCTCTCATAAAAATGAGTTAAAATATCATTCCTTGAGCGGGTTATTAAACTATCGTGATAAAGAAAAGGGGTAACATCATACCCACCCTTTATAAAATCTACCACGCATTGCATATAATTTCCAAATACAGAAAAATTATAGCAAGGAGTGCCGATGAGTATTTTATTTTTTATCATAACAAAGGAATATTATTAATTACTGAGCACAGGCATAGAAACCTCTTCTATATCCTCCAGAGTTATCTTGATAATTACCTTGACTACCATTTCCAAAATCTACAGCACAAATATGCCAACCATTATGCTTACTATTAGACCAATATCTACCATTAGAATATTGATCAAAATATGATCTACATGTATAAGCATCATACAGTTGAGGTTGATTTAGAGTTGACCAAGGTTTACCTGGTGATACGCTAGGAGCATTACCAGCACCCGCACCATGACTAGCCCAAGTTTGAGAGTTAAAAGGAGCAACAAAGTAATTATTTCCACCACCTTGACAATATAAGTATCCACCATAATCTTCATTTGCTGTACCACAATTTTCATAACTTCCACAATTAGATTCTTTAAGGTTTACCACCCCACCACAAGATCCTCCACCACCCCATGCACACATTCCCATACCACCAGTCAATGGTGATCCATTAGATGTAGCAGCAACTTCATATGGAGTAAAATTACATCCTATAGAACCCATTGTACCACCAGTATTCTGACTATTGGTGGTACCCAATCCCAAAGATCCTACTAACTGTTTATTAATATTAATGGGTCTAAAGACCTGATAATTAGTAACTGGCATTTTTTATATTAAGCAGATGGTGTAGTTGGCCACGTAATAGTCAATCGTGGATCAGTAGTAATACCAGGTAAATCCCTTAACTCCTGACGATATGTTGTCCATTCAGTTTTTTTCGAAGTAGTTAAACCACTATTCCCTCCGGAAAAAGATCCACCCGCACTACCTACATCAGCTAATTGAGTCCAATCAGATTGTCCTAATAATATATTTCTAGTATCTCTTAGTTCCTCCCACGCAACATCTATATCTTTATCTACTACCGTCCATGCTTTGGTGCCACTATTCCATGTACAATTCTGTCCTTCAGTCAGCGAAGGTTTAGGATACGGTCCTGTATACCCAGCATCTGTTAAATCATCATCACTAAAACTAGTTATATCTGTTCTAACAAATCCATCAGACATTCTAATCCAGTGAGTTCCCGTAGAGTCTGTGGGAAGAAAATCTGGGGTTCCATTATTGTAAGAATAGAGATCAGTTGCTATTGCCATTTTTTATTTGCTCCAAATAAATGAATAATCACCTCAAATCAAGATTCGAGAACTTCATATCCACAAATAACATCTAAGTCGTTACCAGCAGATGCCGTTACCACAATCGATCTATCTTCTTCAAGATAAAAAGTAGATGCTTTATCAATCAATACTAGCGTAGACTTAGCAACTACGTCAATCTGATGGGCAATCTTATATCCTGTTCCGCCACCGGCTGCCGCATCATGAAAAGCACAAGTAATGTTTGCAGTACTACTACCGTCATCATTTGCTACAACAATGGAGTTAACTTTATAAACCTGATTACTTGATGCCGCATTTGTTAGTAATGTCGTAGCAGAAGTATCTGTCAGGTTCTTATAAGCAGTTGCACCCGTTACAGTAGTAATGCCAACAATATTTGGAGCAGCCATATTAATTTACCAGAATGAATGAACTAAAGTGTTTTCTTAATTTATTTATACCAGGTTTAAGCCCGGTATTCATCAAATCCCATTACTTTATTGAGAGCATACGCAATTTGTGGAGTAGCGAAAGTTAACCCTGCTAAAGTAGAACCATCACCCGTATAAGAAGTTGCCGTTAAAACACCAGTAACCGTTACACCTCCAGGAGCGTTTACAGCATATCCTGTACCTATAGTAACTCCATAAGTAAAGGAAGGTCCACCAGAATCATTTTTATTGACAATTTTATCAACGTTAAGTTGGGGCATGATAGTTAATCAGTAAAATTTTATTTAAGGAAAGCAAAAGCTATAGCTTTTGAAGGAGAACAAAAAGTTATTCCTGAAAGATTACTCCCATCTCCGCTGAATCCACTACTGCTAGTTAAAATACCAGTAACAGTAAGTCCACTGGAGGCAATAAGTGCATATCCCGAACCAATGTCCAAACCATGTGGCATTTGAACTTGAACATAATTAGGATCATTGGGTTGAATACCATCTACCCTGATTTGAGATGCCATAATTTACTCCCCTATTATGATTGAACTAAAGTATAAGCAAGTACTTCACCATTAGTAGCAGCACCACTAAATGATAATCCTGATCCATCTCCACTAAAAGAAGTAGCAGTCGCTACACCAGTAACATTTACATTACCATCAAGTTGCATGGAACTATTAGGAAACTCAACTCCCTTTGTAAATTCAGGAGCACCTGTTGCTGCTGCATCAACTATAGCATTAACTCTTAATTCTGACATCTTTTACCTCAAACTACAACGTAAGAAACACCGGCACCTACAAAAATTGTAGCGCCTGAACCCACTGTAATAGGTCCCACATGCAGATAATTAAAAGAAGAGTTTGCCAAAGACACAGAAGTATCAAATTGACGTGCATTAGAATACACTGTGGCGCTTACAAAACCGACATTTAATTCGTCAGTAGCAAGTACTTCTTGAATCTGTCCTGCAGATCCATTATAAATCAGGGGGATTCTTTCTGCCATAACCTTAATCTATACGTCTTTATTTATAAAATTAAGCAGGTACTTCAACAACGGAACCATTCCTAAGTCTGATTTCCAATCCAGCACCAATAATATTAATGGTAATATAACCACCCGAACGGGGAGCAATAGTTAAATCTTTAGCAACAGTAACTACTGCAGTGGTTAATCCAACTGCGGTAACTGCCATACCAACAAAGTTAACATGAGTAACTCCAGTTCCAACATAATCAGTCAAACTATTGGATGAAATACCAATAGCTCCTCCCCCACCTCCACCACTACCCGAAATACTAATATCTACGGTATTAGTAGCAGCATCATAAGCAAAAGTATTACCCGCACCAATAAAGTTTAGGGATGTAACTGCAAATCCAATTGAACCAGTAGTATCTGTACCAATACCTACTCCCAATCCACCTCCACTAAAGTGTGAAGCAGTTATAATACCTGCACTTATATCTTCAGTAGTTGATAAACTGGTAGTAAATCCAGCTAAATTAGATGCTCTCGTCATCTTATATACTTTTTAGTTATTTAGGTGATTATCTATTACCAATAATTGATAATACCTTTCCTCTCTGTATGTATATGAGGAGAAGAAATATATGTAGTATCTATATTTTTCACAATTTGCTCATATGCATCTTCAATTTCTCGACGAGTAAATTCTATACGAGATTGATTTAATCTAGTTGCTAGATTATTTTCAACCTGAGAAATTCTCATGCTTTCAGAATGAAAAGGAGAATCCCTTTCAATAATATGAAAATCCTTATAAGATACATTTGTAGGATGAGTACCTGCCACCATCACCGATGCTTTTTTATTTAATGCTTTACACATATGCTGTCCACAACTATCACATCCTATAAAATAATCTGCTTCTCCTATAATTGCTGCCCAATCTCTTAAATGGGGATCAAAAGGTAATTGAAATTCTTCATATCCAAATTGTTTTTCACACATCAAAATAAGGTTGTAATCTTTGGAAAGATTACTAATAAAGTAATTCAGCATAGGATCAGGAATAGATCTTAAACTAGAATCAAATACACCTAACTGATCTCTTATCGCCCCTCTCCCATAAGGTTGCACAACAATAGTTTTAGTCTTTTGTTGTTTTTCTTTAACATCTAATATTATTCCTTGAGCAAACCTTTTTTCTTGAAAAGAAATTCTTAATTGTAAAGAAGGTAAATCACTATGATCTTTTGTGTGATTAATCCCTCTATCAAATGCTTCTCTTAAAGAAATTTCCTGGCGATAATATCCTGGAATACGATAGGGTTCGGGAGTTATAACCTCATCCGCTTTCCAGAATAAATCCATTATTCCTTTAGTTTCTACATCAAAAACTCTAGATTGCAATTCGGGAAATCCCCACATCCAATACGCAGAACCATAAACTACAACATACCACTCATAATCAGGATTATTTTTATGATATTTAAGAAGAGATGGAATAGAAGTTAAAACCCTACCTGTTCCTCCATCAATAGAAATTATCGTAGTCATCTATTATGATCCCATGCACAATGAGATCTTTCTCCATCTTGTAAGACATAATGGAAAAAGATTTGATGATAATAATACTCTATATCTTTTACATATTGAAGAGAATTTGCCCATTTCACCACTTGTTTCTTAGGTAAAGAGGGAAGAGGATCTCGCCAATGAGGACGCTCACATCCCTTATAAAGTAATGCATCACCAGGGTTAAGAATAACAGAATGTTCTTCCCCAACACTTACTATAGCATTCTTTTCTTTATTGGTATAGGTATCAGGAGTCTTAATCTTAATAGGCCAATCTTTCAAATCTGTAGGAAAATTAGTATTAATATGAATACTAACAGATATTTCACATGCATCTCTATCAATATGTTTAGTTAATTCTTGTCCAAAAAAATAATATCTATCATAATAATAGGTATTATAAAGTTTCCTACCAATTACTTCCTCTAATTTTCTACGCACACCACTATGAATCGTTCTGTATTGTGGGTACCAATAGCGGGCAAGGGAACCTGGTACTTGGTTCTCTACCTCCTCATGATTATAATGCTCAGGATTTTTATCAACATATTCTACTTTTCCCCGTACTGGAGGGAGAGGATGATAAAGTTCTCTGGGATCCCACAAATTTCTTAATATTAAATATCCATTTTTTTCAAACTTATCATTATATGTCCAGGATGTTCCACTCTTAATCCTCTCTTGAATATCCATTAAAGACATGTCCATATCACTTCCACGGTGGTCCTGCAACCCATCCAACAATCGACTTACGGATTCCTTTTTTTACTTTCAGAACTCTATGACGAAGACGAGAATCAAAAAAACATATAGATCCTCTTTTTCGAGGAAAAATATGACTTTTTCCCTCTTCATCCAATAATTGAACATTACCTCCTTCATAATCATCTGGAGAAGATAACTGTAAAGTAAACGATAATTTTCTTATTAATTTCTCCTCATCATCTTTTTTAAAGTCAGTATGCCATGTATAAAACATTCCTTTATCATACCGTGCATATTGAAGAGCCTCACGCTGCAAATGACTTAAATCATATTGAAAATTCTCTCTATTTGCTCTCTGAACATAATGCCATACAAATCCACCCAACCAATGATCGGTAGGAATCCATGTATTCTCAGAATTTCTCCTCTCTTTATCTACTTCATCTCCATATAATCTAGATTCCCTCATTTGCCAATCAAATTTTTGAGATATATCTCTCTCAATAATCTCTACTATATCTTCAGGAAGGTCAGTGTAATACCATACACTTTGCGCTGCCATATTCGAATAATATATTCACTTATATTATAGAAGATAAGTTCCTCTATGTCAATTATCTTGCGTTCGCTTGTGCACCAAAGAAACTATTCACAGCAGATTGTGACCAAGCACAGTAAATATAAGTATCATTATCATCATTAGTGGGTTCAGTATTTCCACTTCCCTTTACTTTAAATCCATTTGAAGTAAAGTCAAAAATATTGGTTGCCGTATCTGCATTTTGCACATAATCTCGATTTAAATTAAGTTTATAGATAACTGGGTTAAAAGGACTTCTAGCATTATCCATGCAATACCAATCCCAGGTGTCAGTAATATCCTTCACCCAAAGAAGAGCGGGTTTAAATCCAACATCACAAAAAGCTCCCTCCGCCGTACCATTGCCTACGTACTTGCCAAAATGTTGTAGGCCAGGTATCTGAGCCCATACGTAAGCTACATACGACGACCCATTACCATTACAAACAGAATCAGTACCTAAACTAAACACACTAGTAGTTGGTTCTGTATCATTAAACTTGGAAGTATCAGTTCCTGGAGTACCATTAGTACTCAAATACACGTACTTGGTTGCTCCCAATTCTTTATGATAAACTAACCACTCATCAGTAGTATCTAATCCTTTAATAATCATAAAAGCGGGCTTCGTTCCAATTCCATGCGGTACTGTCGCTCCCGCAGATCCATTTCCAGTATAGGTAACCACACTGAACCCTGTTGAAGTTCCTACAGATAATCCACTTGGAGTAATAGTTCCCGCCGACTTACCCGTTAAAGCAAACGTTGGAGCGGGTACATCATCAACATTATAAGCATTAAAATTACTACCAAAAGTAGCTGCGGGATCACCATTTGCTGTAATAGTTCCGGGTGTAGTTACAGCATAAGTGGTATCATCCGCTGATTGACAACATAAAAGTTTTGTATTGGTTACACTAGTAAGTGGAGAAGTGGAAGGTGTAAATCCGGAAGTATAAAGTGCAGTTCCTTTGATGAGGCGAACATTAGATATAAAACCTTGAGTGAGATAACTTGTACTATAATAACCACCAATAGCTAGATTAGTAGCACTAAAGTCATAAGCATTAGTTACGCTATCTATTAGCACACCATCCACAAACATCCTAATTACATTACTTCCATCTCGTGTAACAGCAATATGATGCCAAACATATGGGGTTCCTTGATTACCACCTATTTGAGTATTACTTACATCACCAAGTCTAAATCTAATACCATCATCATTAGCAGATGAAGCGTTTATGCCAGTACCTATAAACCAACCATTTGTATAAGTAGAACTGAGACCTCCCGCAGTATCGGAGACTTGCATTACACCTCTATTCGTAGAGGATGCGCTGCTATCAGTATTATAAAACCATAGTTCTATAGTGAACTCACCAGTCCCAAATGAAACATCACTACTAGATCCTAAAGAAAGATAATCTCCAGTGCCATCAAAAGCAACTGCTCCTCCATCATTTACTTTAGGTCTTCCACCTGCTTTCCACCCATAAGATACATAGGATTCTCCTAATCCATTCCAGGCATTAGCACTACCAGTGGTAACATATCCATAATCATTAAATCTAAGCCAATTGCCCTTCTCATTGGTTTGAGCAGCAGTAGTATTAGCTACTAATGTATATGACGCATTACGTACTCTATCAATTACCATATTCCCACCCACATTACCCCCTGCAGGGTATACTTTGTGCCACGCTAAATCTGGTGCAAAACCCAAATCAAGATTCTTCTCTGCACTACTACCCGCATTGGTAATAGCGTTAAATACCCTATCCACTCTCATCGGTGCTTTTTTAGCAAGTTGAGAAACACATATAGGTTGGAAACCCTCTTTTGGACGGCCTCTAAAAGGTTTCTGTCCGAAGTTTGCTCTACTCGCGCCTTTAACATTGTTAAGCCATTCTCCCGTCGCTGGTACCCATGTCTGCGTACAATCTACATCCGTCCATGCATCTCCAAGATACTGTCCATTAAGATAAAAACCAATTATTCCACCATTAGTTGTTCCAGCGGATAAATCAATCGCCACTCCAATAGTATCTCCAAAAACATACGCTTGAGCATAAGCAGTACCTAAATCATTGTAAAACTTGTCTCCATTATTATAATATCCATAACTGGGAGTATTGGTATCTCCTGGATATACACCACTATCAAAGAAAGGAAAAGAATCCAGACACCACCCAGACATCTTTACTACATCTAAAAGAGGTGAATTTTCCCAATACCACTTATTATTTCCTCCCTCAACATAGGTAACCCCCAAAGTTCCACCTACAGTCCTCCAGGCAGCAGAATTATTATTATGCAAAACCCTTAAATTACCTTCAGTTAAAAGAATATCATTCTCTTTCTTAATATAATTCCAAATACAATACCCATCCTCTCTTCCTTGTACTAAATTAATATCATCCTCTTCTACAAAGGGATTCGTACTCAATGCCGACGCATTTCCACTTGCAGTAAGAGAATTACCGGTTACTGCCGCTGCAGTTATATCATTCTGATTCTGGAAACATAATAAACCGACATTGGATGCACCCTGACTCGTTGTAGTAAGAGGGGTGGTTGATGGAGTAAAATTGGAAGTATAAATTGCTGTTCCCTTTGCAATTCTAACATTAGACATAAATCCATGCCACAATTCACTAGGACCACCAGAATCACTTCCCAGACGGACGCTTCCATTACTAAAATTATCACCATCAGTATTTGTCCCTACCGACGTACCATTTATGTAAAGGGTCATAGTACCACTATTAACAACAACAGCAATATGAGCCCACTGGAAATTATTAATAGTCACACTACCACTTTGAATCAAATACCCACCACAATAGGTTGAGACTTGCCCATCACCATCAGTAACTATAGAAAATCCATCTACAGGACCCCCTCCTACACCCGTTCTAGTATCAAAGAAACATCTATTGGCTACCAGTTTAGTAGGAAGCACCCACATCTCCACAGTGAAATCCCCAGTTCCGAATTGATAATCAGTAGAATTAGCAATCGTTATATAATCACCATCTCCATCAAAAGCAGCACCCGCATATCCTAATACAGTAGAAGGTAATGCAAGTGGTGAAGAATAAGAAACACCGGATGGACTATCTACAACACTACCAGGATCTACAGATCCTGGGATAAAATTAGATGTATACTTAGCTACTCCCTTATAAATGCGAACGTCTTGAATACATCCATCGAGAAAACCATATGAATCTGCTCTACCACCAATTTGAACAGGAACATTGACGGCATTATGAGCACCGCTAAATGATTGGGTTCCTGCTAATCTACCATCAACCCATATCTGTAAAGTATTTCCTGATCTTTGTCCACAAACATGAACCCATCGCTGAATCCACTCAGTTGATAAAACATCAGATTGTGCATATGTAGTAGCACCATTGTACATTGCGAACATAAAGATGTTATTACTAGCACCACCACCTAAGTTCAACTGCCAAGATACATTTCCGGTCCAAGTTCCTACAATTGTCGCATCACTAGTATGACTATCAATATAAATCCATGCTTCTACTGTACAATCCCCACTCCCAAAGTCGAAATCACTACTAGTGGCATAACTTAGATAATCATTAGTTCCATCAAACGAACGACTACCACCATAATAATTATA
>VTLG01005153.1_pt1 | contig 80578 bp, 98 predicted proteins | sample 4694571 | NCBI WGS metagenome assembly VTLG01 (sample SAMN12604809, study PRJNA352737) | marine metagenome | biome: ENVO:00000447; feature: ENVO:00000209|ENVO:00000569|ENVO:01000036; material: ENVO:00002151; isolation source: viral sequences binned using virsorter ...
TTATATACAAATTAACATACGAAAACATACGGTACATAAGGAGAAACATATGTCGTTAAGTACACTGAAGAAGTCCAATTCTTTGGACAAGCTGCTTGGTGCAGTTCAAAAAGAAAACGCCCCCCAAGAAAAGAAATCATACGTTGATGAACGTCTGTGGAAGCCTCATCTGGATAAAACAGGTAATGGCTATGCTGTAATTCGTTTTTTACCAGCGGTTGAAGGTGAAGATTTGCCTTGGGCAAAACTATGGAATCATGCATTTCAAGGCCCAACAGGACAGTGGTATATTGAGAACTCTCTTACCACACTCGGACAGAAAGACCCTGTTTCTGAGCTTAATTCTGCATACTGGAATTCTGGTGTGGAATCCGATAAGGAAATTGCCCGCAGACAGAAGCGTAAGTTGCAGTATTATTCCAACATTTATGTTATGAGTGATTCTAACCATCCTGAGAATGAAGGAAAAGTGTTTCTATTTCGGTATGGTAAGAAAATCTTTGATAAGGTTATGGAGTCAATGCAGCCAGCATTTGAAGATGAAACTCCTGTTAATCCCTTTGACTTTTGGGAAGGTGCGAACTTTAAATTGAAGATTCGCAAAGTAGATGGTTATTGGAACTATGATAAGTCAGAGTTTGAAGCACCATCTGCGTTATTTGATAATGATGATGATATCGAGGAAGTATGGAATAAACAGTATGCTCTTGTAGACTTTACTGCTTCTACCAACTTCAAGTCATATGATGAGTTGAAGAAACGCCTTGATATGGTTCTTGCTGGAACAACCACAGTGGGCACAGCTACGGATTGGAATAGTGATCCAGAGCCAGTTGTAAAGCCAACTGTGAATACGAAAGAGGAACCCGCACCATCTGTAGCTGCTGAAGATGATGGTGATGAATCTCTTGATTATTTCCAGAAGTTGGCCGCTGACGCTTAGTGGCTAAAGGGAAAGAGGGAGCTTCGGTTCCCTCTTTTTTTAACTCAAATCTCCCCAAACCTGACAACCTAAGTGGTCTTCATCGTAGTATGCTGTATTAGATGTTACAGCAACTTTAATATAAGCAACATTATACCCTGCGGAAAAAGTCATGAAATTTACCAGAGCAGTTGCCCCTGTATCTGCGATACCTGCTACGGAAAAGTCATCATTATCCATATCATTAGCAATATTAAGTTGATATTGGCCGGTGCCCAAATCTGTAATGCTGGCTAAGTTAAAGCTGTCGCGAGCGGCCGGTGTTCCTGATCCGTCAAAGTTTACCCAAAACTTTGCTACACCCTGTGTTGCATTAGTAGTATTACTATTTTCACCTTGAATAGTTAGAATACCATCAGATGAGATTTTAAGCCTTTCTGCTCCACCAGCTAAAACACTTAATCCATCGCCATTTGACCCAACTCTTACTTTCTCACTTGCTGTCGTACTTACATCCTCAAAGGTGATATAAGCTGCGGTTTGACCAGATTCCACCTTCAACGGAACATTGTCATCTTGATTTTTAACGTGAAGCATTTTATCCGCTTGAAGGTCTGTTTCGAGGCCACTTTTTTCTAATCCAATACCAATAAATCCAGTGTTGGTAGAACCTACATTAACTTTTAAAAGGCCTAATTCTTGGGGTGGTATACCTTCATATAACAATCTTTCACCAGCATCCACTCCCGATGCACTAGCATCAAGAAGAATATTATCTCCAGCATCAGTAGAGGAACCATCAGTACCATTTAGTGTTACTGGTAGATTAAATGAATCCGTTCCCAAACCCCCTGCTTTTATTCTTGTAACTGCCATTTTATGGGCTCCTCATTTTGACACAACTATAATATGTGCCGATACCTGATTTTGCATGATTTCTATAACGTACTTCAGACCTAGAACTATAAAAATTCCTTCTTGTTTTTTCTTCCGGCTCTACTATCCATCCGTCAGATTGTTTTAATTGTGCTTCTATATACTGAAAACATGCCTGTTCTGTTTCAAACGGCCCTTCCGTCATTAAACCGAAATTAGTCCACATGGACAGAACTGTGCTTGCATATACTAGAAACCACATATTCTTATGCAGCCTTGTTCACAGCTGATATCACCCGATCATCATTGACTATAGGTGTTTGAGTGCTAGTTATATTAGTGGTTGGTGCGCTAACAGTTGATGCATCAGCAATAACTGGTGCAGCGCCACCAGCACCCGCCTTTGTCGCCGCGGCATCCTCTAGGGCCTTATCTCGCAAATATTTTTCATCGCTCATTTTCGCGGCTTTCCTTTCGCGTATCTTAATTATGTTTTTAATATACTCCTCATCAGAATCCGATAAATCGCCGTCTGCAAGGATTGCTTCAAGTTGCTTGTTAGACGCCCTCCCAGCCAGGTGTCTGTCAAGCACACTGTCGCCCCACCCCTTGGATTTGTATAAACCAGACTCTTCTGCCTTTTTTAGTTCTTCATCTGTACCAAAGAACTCCATAACGGTTTCTGCGCCTGGAATCTTCTTAATTAATCCCGTAAAGTCAAAATCAAGTAATCCTTTAAACCACCCAAATATTTTTTCTAATACTCCCATAATCATACTACCAATAGACCAATTCTTAACATTTGCAACTTTCTGGGCTGCCTCGTCAAATCCAAAAAGACCTAATAACCAGCTAGTAACTGATGCTACCATGTCTTTTACCAGATTGGGTAGAAAGTAAACAACATTAATTATAGATGTAATTATATCTGACGTACTGTCAAACTTAAACATTTTACCAAAAAAAGATTTAACTTCCATTATTACTGCTTTGATAGTTTTTACCACAAAACTCTCACTATCGTCTTCTGTTGATGCCCATGAAAAGAGATTAGTAAACCATGTTTTAACTTTAGTCCAGACGCCGGTTATAAAAGTTGAAAGGGTCCATTTGCCATCATCACCTCTGCCTGCAGCTTCTCCCCAACTAAAAAGACCTGTAAACCATGTTTTAATTTTAGTAAAGATTACCATAATAAAATCTGTAATAGTCCACTTTTCTACCTCCGTTGCTTCTTCATCCCATCCAAATAATCTCATTACCCATGCAATTCCAGCTTTTACTGGCGTCCAAATAATTTCCCAGATACCCGCATAGCCTGCGGTTAGTGTGTCCCACAATTTTGATAATGCAGCAGTTGGATCTGAAAAGAGAAGTTTAAACCAATCCACAATACCAGTAAATGTATCGGAGATTGCAGTTTTAATATCTTTCCAAGTCATTGCTATCCATGTATGGAAACCAAGCATCATATCTGATAAAAATCCCGTAATTGAACCAAGAACAGAATCCGTTTGATTTTCATCTTTGCCAAATACATGCATAATACTATTCCACACTGCTGTGATCGCAGCATCAAGCGCATCTATTACAAATGTACCGATGGAGCTAAAGAATTTTGTTATTCCTTCCCACCATTTTCCTTCTCCAAATAGTTCGAAAGCCTCGCTAAGTCCACTGAAGAGTTCTTTAATATTTTCCCACTGTTTCAGAAAATAATCGAAGAAAATTTCCCCAATTGGTTTTATGTAATCTGTCCAAAGCATTTCGACCATGGGCACTAACTTATCTATCATAAAGGCCTTAGTTTTTTCCCAATACGGACTATTGAGAAATGCTACAATTGCTAAACTGGCAGCTGCAAATGCAGTACCCACCAACATGGCCTTGAGGCCTTTCATCTTGCCGGCGGCTTTCCCCGCCTTCTTGTTGTCGTCAGATAGGTCGCCCAGCCCCTCCGCAATTTTAGACAATTTGTCTTGAGTGTTTTTATCGCCCCTTTTCCTCTTGCGGTCTTTTTCTTTTTCTCCAGCTCTGTTTCCCTTTTTATTTTGAGCATCGCGTTTTTTTTCTCTGTTTGCTGCCCTTTCAGCTCGCGCGGCCGCCTGCTCTTCATCAGTCATGAGCTGGAAAGTTGTTCTTTTTTGTTCTTCTATAAGATCCTTAAAATCTTTACTTGTGGGTGCAGCCATTAGATTATCCTATTTTTTAGCCTTCGGTAATGATGCGCCAGGTTTACCTACATATAAACCAAAGAACGCAGCTCCAGCACCTACGATGGTTGATATAAACATCGCTTGTGCATTGGTCGGGTTAGATAAATCCATAAACCAATTCACTGAAGCATAGAACGCCCAACAGTATGCAAGCATAACTATTCTAGGAATGACACGAAACTTATCTAACATTCCAGCTGTCTTGTTATACCAAGTTGGTTCTTCATCCCCATGACTGGGAACAATATCAGATTTTTGTAGTTCGTACTCTTTTGTGGTTTCTACAACCTTTACTGTATCTTCAGCCATTTTTTGCTCTTTCCTTCTTTATTCGGTCTTCTTCTTCTCTTAAATACTGCATTAATAACCCTATGTATATTTCCCTTTCCCACGGTATCATATTTTCTAATTCAGTTAAACTATAATTATGATGTTGCATCATTCCAAAAGTTGTTTTATAATAGTTCTCCAAGCTATCATGAGAAAGGGCTACACGAAAAAACTTTGCAATCCTTCAATTGGAATCTCACTTTTCTTTTTTGTCTTAGGATTTTTTACTTCAATAACATGAATTAACTTTGGCATAGTATCAAAAAAGTTAGTTATTTTTTCAAAGTTCTCTGTTGACATGCTATCAATAAATTCATCTAATTCTGATTCTGACATATCAATTTTATTATAAACAGTTTCGCCATCATGAACTTCATGCACACACCGTTTAATCATTTCAAATATATTTGTAATATCTCCGTCTTCATCGAATCCTGTCATGTCTTTTAAGCATGGATACTTCATAACCATAGATATATCTTTAGTTAATTCTATGATATTAGTATGCTCAACACTCATTTGTACATCAACTTCTTCTAAGTTTACTTCCACATCAACACGGGTTTTTTCATCATCAGGGCATAGTACATTAAGTTTCACTGTCTCCCCAACAGATTTTCCTCGTATTCTTAAAAAAACATATTCAATATCAAACATAGGCATATTATAAGGGTCTATATTATCAACTACACAATCGTTAATAATTTGTGCAAATGCTTTTTCTATTTGTTTAGCATCGTCTGATTCCTGTGCAATCAACAAGGCTTTCTGTTCTTTTACTAGAAAAGGTCTGTACTCAATTTTTTCCCCTGTTGAGGGCAAATTTAATTCATAGGTTATTGTATTAAGTTTAGGTAATGCCATAATTATTCATCCTCTATTATAGTCTAGTCAATACTCGCGGTATATTACGAGTAATATTTCGCTCCACAGTGTCTACCACAGTAGAAAATATCTTCTCTCCTAAGCTTGGTGCTTGTCGGGTAATATCCAAAGTCTCCCACCATCTAAAAGAAAAGGTTACAGGTATTTTAATAATTTCACTACTTGGTGCTTGATTTAATCCCACTGCACCAATTGACTTGGGAAACACCTCATGGAGCCGTACTCCATATCGTCGTTGATCTTGTCTATCTAGTAAATATAATTGCACTTCACTAACATAATCTTCATGATATCCTACATCCCATGTTGATGGATTAAATGCCTTTTCCTGCCATGATTCAAAAAATACTCTTTCTTGTAATCCAGAGCTTGCTTGAAATAACATCTCTATATCACCAGCATAACTAACACCAGTAACAACTTCTCTAACCGGCCCGTAAATATTGCTATCCTCTACAGAGTTTAGATTCCGACCAGGCATGCTTGCTGATTCACATCTCATAGAAATTGCTCTTGCATCTCCCTGCAGCGGGCCCGAAGAAAATGAACTACTGTTTCCACTTGTGGGTGGAAGAATAAGACATTCAAATCTATTCGGTACTGCATACCCTTCTTCTGAATGGAATGTAGACAGTATATCATTTAAAACACCAAATGCTCCACCTTCCAAAAATTGTGCAAGACTTCCCATTAAATCATACTCCTAGATTCTTTCCACACCTCTGATGCAGAAGCTTTCTTAAATCTCTGTACTGGTAATAATGTCGCAATTGTCCACTCATCAGCATCAATTCTGCGAAATTGAGATTTTGTATGTCCTGATAAATATTTATGTATAGTAGGGCGAATTAATTTAATACTTTTTAATCTATCGTAATCTACTACCATTCTTGTTGATGTGGCCTTAAAGTCTTCTGAATTAGAATAATCCACTAATCTATCAAGAAGTTTTACACGCAATGGTATAGGAAGATAATGAAAGTTTATTCCTAAGAACCCATCGTTATATGTCTCTAGTGGCAGTACAAGAGGAAATGTGTCATAGTATGGAAGTTTCTTCTTGAACTTTGGGTCATAGAAGAACATATTCAGTTTACCATAAAAGGGCCTATTAGACCTTTTACCATCCCGAATTAAATCCTGAGCTCCAGGCTTTCCAAACTCTTTGATTTTATCTTTATACCATTGAGTTGACCTTGGACGGCCACGAGTTTCGTCTTTAACTGCTTGTATAAATTGTGATACAGCCATATGACTATTTATATCGAATGTCTAAATGATCTTCTGTTAATATCTTAAATTCCATATTGTTGTTATTACACCATTCGGTTGCATACTTCCATTTGGCTTCATTTATACCCCATGTCTTAACCTCACCAAACCATTTTTTAGTCTTTCTTTTTGGATGTGAGGGTGGCGGAGAGCATTGTCTTTTGGGTTTAACCTCTATGATAAACTTTTTAATTGAATTGTCATGCTGTTTAATCTTAACATAGAAGTCTGGAAAATAACGATGAACTCTACCATCCCAAGGTGATAAATAGGGTATAATGATTTCTTCACTTCCCCATTCAATAACGGAATCATTGGTGTCACAGTACACCATAAATTTACGCTCCCATAAAGAACGATATATTATGTTCTGAGGGTCGCCCCGATATTTTTTAGGTTTTTTTGCTATGTATCTACCAGAATAAGACATGAGTTATAAATAGTATATATAAGGGTATTCTAATATGGCAATTATAGATGGTGTAAAAAATGCAGTTACTGCTCAAGTTGCTGCAAGAGCAAATAAAGCAGTTAGGGCCGGACTTAAAAAAGTCTCTGGGAATCTTCTAGGAATTAGTACTACTTCCGATGGGCCCCAGTTAGGTGCGGCAGCACCAAGAGCATCGACAAATAAATTTTCAACAAAAAATCTTGCATATCCTCTGGATGTGGAAAATAATCCTAAACAGGGACATTACATATTCTTTAATATTAATGTACAAGATAAAGCCAAAATAAAATCTCAAGTATTACAAAATAAAATGAGAGCACATGAGAAGAAAATTCAGTCAGAATATAGCCAAAGCATAGAGAATGCTAGAAACGATCCTTATGGTTTTACCCCTGCAAGAACAGTAGAACAGGTTCGCGCAAGTTACATAGCAAAACATGCTATTGAAGGATTTACGTCTGACCAGAAATTAGGATCGCAAGTGTCTGTGCCCAACAAAAGCAAGGGTAGAAAAGATTCTTCCTCATTGCAACTTCAGGCTCCTACAACGAGGCGTTTAAAAACTGCAATTGCGCTTTATATGCCCCCTTCAGTTCAAGTTGCATATCAATCAAATTATAACGATCAAGAAATAGGTGGATTGGCGCAAGTTGCCGGTAGTTTACTTGCCCAACTTAAAGGGGGCACAATGTCTGTTGGATCAGTCATGTCAACGCTTGCGGATAAAGGAGGCCAAGCTCTATCAAACAAAGCTATGGATGCGGTTGAGGGAGTTGCGACAGGAGCAAAAGCAATATTGCAAATACATTCTGGTAGAGCTGTTACCCCAAAGATGGAATTAATGTTTGCTGGTGTAGGACGTAGAGAATTTTCTTATGAGTTCAACTTTATGCCAAAAAGTAGAAAAGAAGCACAAGTAGTTGAAGAGATTGTCTATGAATTTAAATTTCATATGGCTTCAGATTTTACAGCGGGCACTGGCCAGATGGCTATGGACATACCAAGTACCTTTGATATAGCATATCATTATATGGGTGCTGAAAATGAACACCTTAATAAGATTTCAACTTGTGTGTTAGAGTCGGTGGATGTAGCGTATGGTGGAGACAGGTATATAGCATATGAGGACGGTGTTCCACAAGTAACTAAACTATCTTTGAAGTTTAAAGAAATGGAAATTATTACAAAGTCTCGTATTGAAGAAGGGTTCTGATAATGTATTTCAATAGATTTCCTACTATTCCATATGACTCTGTTGGTAATGGTAAATTCAAGATAGTTACTAATTTACTTAAAAGAGTTTCAATAAGATCCAAAGTTAAAACTAATGTCTTAACATTTGATACATATGATGTTAAAGAAGGGCAAACTCCAGAAGAGATTGCTGATAAATTATATAATGATCCAGAGCTACATTGGGTGGTTCTGATGATGAATGACATTACTGACAGATACCATCAATGGCCAAAGAACCAAAATCAGTTTGATGCTTATATGGTTGACAAATATGATAATGTTGATGCAGTACATCATTATGAAATATCACAAACCTCTGGTGACACAACTATAAAGATTGATATTGGCACAGACAACACTGATCATTCCGGTGCAACACTTATCACCAACTATGAACATGAAATAGCACTGGAGGATCAGAAAAGAAAGATTAGATTGCTTGATCCAACATATATTGAGCAATTTGTTGAAGAATATGAAGAAATGATGAAAGAGGGTATACTTTAATGGCAGAAGGCTTAACTGGTGCCGGTGATTATCAATTAGAAATATTAGACCTTATTACTGTTGCTGGATTGAGAGTTGATCTTAAAGCTTCATGTTTTGGATTAATTATCTACGAAGATTTATTTTCTTTGACTCTTACCGGCACAATTGCAATTTCTGATTCTGTAAATCTTGCCTCCTTTGGGCCCATCATTGGGCAGGAATACCTATACCTTAAAATTAAAACTCCTTCACTTCCAGACACAGAGGTAAGCAGTATAGACTTTTCTGAAAATGTATTTCTCATTCATACTGTATCGAGTCGCCGACAAATTGCGGATGGCGTACAAGGTTATGTTTTTAGTTTTGTTAGTCAGGAGCTGGTTAAGAATCAACGGCTCAAAGTTACGCAAAGTTTAACTGCTTCATGGTCTGATATAGTAGAAAAAATGCTTCGCGATTCACACTATCTGAATACAAAAAAGAATGTGACTATAGAGAGAACTGCTGGAGTAAAAAGATTTGTTGCACCAAACATCCGGCCGCTGGATTTAGTCGTATTAGGAACTAAACAGGCATACTCTACATTTCAAGGAGAGCCTAACTTTTTATTTTATGAAAACTTTGAGGGATTTAATTTTAGAAGTGTGGCTAGTTTATATAACAATGGGCCTACTTTTAATTTTAGAACAGTTCCAGCAGGAACAAATACGGTTGGCGCAGGGAGAAACTATGATATTGTAAAAGAAATGGAAACTATTCTTGAATATGAAATAATAAGCAATAATGATACCATTGTAGGTTATCGAAGTGGAATGTATGGCTCAAAGCTTATTACACATGATATCGTAAATAAAAGTTATGATACGCATATATACAATTACCTTGACCAGTTTTCAAAGGAAAAACATATCGTTGGTGGTGTTACGTCAGGGTTTGAAGAACACCCCTTTATAAGTGATTTGTATGTAAGTAAGGAAGGTAGATTGTCAGACTTTCACGGTAGAACTTATGTAATGCCTGTTACTAATAAATCAGGTGTCGAGGGTACGGATGGTGCTCATACAACATCCGCCTCCACACAACCATTCAGTAGTTCCAATCCTAAACACTGGCTACAACGAAGAAACTCTCAAATGCTCCAGTTGGAAAATGCGTTCAATATAAACTTGAAGGTTCATGGTAATACTATGGTGCGAATAGGTGATGTGGTAACAGTTAAAATTCCGTATATAACTGCGAGTAGTCTCAAAAAAGAACAACAGTTTGATAAATTCTATAACGGACCATTTCTAGTTAAAAGAATACGCCATGACTTTTCAATGGTTGATACTCCAAGAAAACATACTATGCATATGTCATTAGTGAAGGATTCTTTAGAAGAAAGATTGCCTAGCAGAGATGATAATATGGAACCCAGCGCTGCATCTCATGGTAGTTCAAGAATATACAGCTTTAATTAACAATAAAGGAGAATGACTCATTAAAAAAACCTCTAATCCAATATCCAAGAAATCTAATATGACAAGGGGAGCCCAAAAAATGGCCAAGACGAAAAACAGGATTAAGAAAATGAATTTTCAACAACAAAATCGTGAATACGCACCACTTTCAGATAATGATAAATATATTATAGAACTTGCCGGATATCGAAGAGGACTAATGGGGAAACGAACAAATGAAGACATTCCACGAACTACAAGAGGGTCTGCAAGACCCCAACATATTTAAAGCATTTTTCCTCGCTGGTGGGCCGGGCAGTGGTAAGTCTTATGTTGTAAAACGAACCACTGGCGGCACAGGTTTGGTTATTATAAATTCTGATGATGCATTTGAAGCAATGCTCCAGAAAGCAGGCCTATCTAAGAAGATGCCTGCTTCTGAAGCAGAGCCACGGGATATTGTTCGGGCCCGCGCAAAAAAAGTAACACAGATTAAAAAGGGAAATGTTGTTGACGGCCGACTTGGAATTATCATTGATGGTACGGGTAAAGAATACGATAAGATTGTGAAGCAATCCGTTGAGTTGAAACAACTAGGGTATGATACACATATGATTTTTGTCAATACCTCATTAGATACAGCACTTGAGCGTAATGCAAAACGAGATAGAACTGTGCCGGAGCCTATTGCAGTACAGGGGTGGAAGGAAGTCCAATCAAATATGGGTAAGTTTAGTCAGGCCTTCCGTCAAAACTTTATAGTTGTGGATAATAACGATTCAGAAGAAGATGTTATGACTCCTGTGTTTAAACAGATCAAGGGCTTACTAAGAAAGAAAGTTAAAAGCCCAATTGCACATCAATGGATTGAAATGGAAATGAAGCGTAGGGGTATCACAAAAAAACCAAAGGGGTTCTAACTTATGACTCCAGAATTTAAATACGAAATTTCCGATTCAGATTTAAAATTAACTCCAACTGCCAAGCAACAATTTGTAGAACTTTTGAAGGGCATTGAAGATGATTCTATTGAGGCCGTGAGGGTATATGTCGCTGGTGGTGGGTGTAGTGGTATGACATATGGTATGACTTTTACTGATCGTCGCACAGAATTTGATTTGGTCAAGTCAGAAGACGCTTTTGATATATACGTTGATATTTTTGCCTTGAACTACCTGCGTGGTGCTGAGATTGATTATGAAACAAGACCAGTTGGTTCTACTTTTATATTCAATAATGTCTTTAAAAGCACTGGTGGTGCAGGCACATGTGCCGGTTGCGGAGCCGCTGGATAATCACCACTTTCCAAATTATTTTCACTTTTCTAATAAAATCAAGGACTTAGAGAGCAAAAAAAGCCTTGACAATCTCTATTGGGCATGGTATTATAGCTATAGTAATTGAAAAAAGAGTGAGAATTTCATGTATTATGTTGAATATCTAGAAAAGGATGATCCTGCCCCGCGCCCTGGCGTGATGGATGATGTGCATTATACCATAGTGGATACTATGGATGAGCTGGATGATGATATTACCCTGATATTCGCGGAGGCGATATAATGACTGTACGTGTGACAAAAAGCGCCAAAACGATTGAAGATGGTATTCTGAATATGAAAGATGCCATGATCTTTGATTATCAAGGTTTCATGCCGCCGAATGATGATATACGGAGAAAAATGTTTGATGACTATGTGACTACCTTGAGCGAGACATACGGAAGTAAGTACATCAAGGTGATCTCGAATGGCTCGGTGAGTGCCTTCATCGTGAATACCGAGAACGACAAAAAGTTTCGGTATGGTGACATTCTGAAGGCTGCAAGTTACAAAGCTCCCGCACGTAATGCGGCTCGTGGCAATATCCTTGACGGTGGATACCCTATCAATTGGACAGGCCCGTTATATCTTTAGGCTATTGACAAATCCTGTTCAGTATGGTACTATAATACAGTAATTGAGAGAAAGAGAGAAAATCATGGCATATGTAAGTAAAGAAGACAAGAAAGAACTTGCTCCTGAGATTAAGAAGGTTCTCGCTGAATATGGTGTTAAGGGAACCATCAAGGTTAATCATTACAGCACGCTGGTTGTGACCTTACGGAAGATTCCGTATGGATTGTTCACCGCTGAAGAGATTGAAAACGGCGTGAACGTCTACCACATTGATAGGTTCTTTGAGGGAACTGCTAAGAAGTTTCTGAACAAACTGTTGGACGCCATGAAGGGTCCGAAATACTTCAATAACGATGATGCGATGACTGATTATTTCCATCGTAGTCATTATACCGATATCAAGATTGGTGAATACGGAAAGCCTGTTGAAGTAACCTTGGACGGAATCTAAAGGTATAGAGTTGTGAGTAAGAAAGAAGCATTATATCGAACCTTAAAATCGACATTGAGCGAAAAGATTGCGGTTATTCATTCTGCCTTTGAAGATGCACCTATTACTGTTGCACTGGTGGAAGTTGAGCCATCGTTGTCGATTGAAGATAAGTTAGAAATTGCTTTCATGAAAACCAACAGCATTAATTCTGGATGGTGGAATAATGATGGAATAACACCGATGTTTGATGGTAAGTCTTGCCGAAGCACTAGTGTTGGTGATAAGGTATTACTAGAGAACGGAAAGAAGTTTGTTTTTGAACCAAATGGTTGGAGCGAAATATGATTGGAATGATTGGGTTTGTATTAGGTATTATAGTTGTCTTTGCTGGAGTAGGAACCATTGAAGGTGTACCTGGCTCTAATGGAGATTTACTTTTAGGTAGTATCGTAAGTATTATTGGCCTCTTGTTAATACTGATGGGAGTTGGTAGTATGAATGATAAAGGGGAAATATAGTTTGTTAAAAGCGATGTTAATAGTATCTGCACTCGGCACAGCTGGTACAGGGAGTGGGCCAGAGCTGGTCCTGGCAAATGGTGACTATGCTACAGAAATGCCATCTATGGATGAATGTTTGTCTGCAAGAAAGGTTATTGCAGAGCAAGACAAAACACTAAAAACTCTTTGCGTACCTGTCGCTGATGAGACTGAAAAAATGCAAAAGTTTTTTAATATATTCATGGATATGCTTGACCAGATTAAATATGATATTGAGGGTAGTGCAGAAGAAAAAGATCGGTGTGCAGCTCAATGCATAGAGGATGAGCGCTTGAATCGTTTAAACTAAATAATGGTATGACCAGTGTAAATGTATCTTTTAATCTTGGCTCAGCCACACCTAAATCAGACAATCCTATAGTCTCTCTTACCGATAGGGCGAGAGACTATTTGAAGTCTGTTTCTAATGGTGATTATGTTTCCCTTGGTATAAAGGGAGGCGGTTGTTCGGGTATGCAGTATGTGTGGGATCATGCTAAAAATTGGCCAGATGTAGAATGGTCAGATCCCATTGATGGTGTATTGGTGCTTGACCCTATAGCGGAAATGTATATAATTGGTAGTGTAATAGATTATGTACAAGAGCTTGGAGGGTCATTTTTATCTATAAAAAATCCCATGCAAACAGCTGCATGCGGATGTGGGGAGAGTTTTAGTGTATGAATATAGGTGTAAGATTGTAAGAGTTGTTGATGGTGATACAGTTGATGTGGACATTGACCTCGGCTTTGGTGTGTGGATGCATAAGGAGCGGATACGTCTTCATGGCATAGACACGCCAGAGAGTAGAACAAGGGATTTAGAGGAAAAGAAATACGGACTACTTGCCAAGGAGCAAGTAAAGTTCTTCTTGCCTGAAGGGACAATGCAAACTCTGGTAACAGTGAAGGATAAAGCGGGCAAATTCGGCCGAATACTAGGTAAGTTTAAAATATTCGATAGCAAGAATGATTGCGAAACAACTATAAATGATTGGATGATTCAAGAGCATCATGCTGCACCCTATATGGGGCAAAGCAAGGATCAAATTGCCCAAATCCATCTTGATAATCGTAGTAAAGTGTGGGATGTTCGGGATTATAATCTACACTCAAATTCTGGATGATAACAGTAACGGATAACTTTCTTGACAGGGATTCATTTGAGGCTTTAGGAAACATCTCAATGATGTATTCCAAAGTACATTGGATCGGCCGGTTTGCGGAGCCTGAAAATGAATTTCATGAGTTGGTTCATGAAATCTTTTGTCATAATTGGCCAGATGGGGTCAGTTCTATATCTGGTGCAACGGCGTGGTGGAATATTCGCCCAATTGATCCCAAACCACACAGCGATTTAATATCCTATTGCACAGCTGATGGTGTGGATTATACTCCTGACCCGCCACCTACCACCACTTTCATATATTATCTGAAAGCACCTCACGATGGTGGGCACTTAAACATATATACTAGACCACCATTAACAAATAGTTATGATAGATTAAAATGGAACGAATCTGAAACAGACTCTATATCCGCAATACCAAATCGTTTAATATCCTTTCCCATTGAATATGTTCATGGTGTACAGAACTATATCGGAAACCGTGTATCTATTGGAGTAATTTTTTGGTCTGAATTGCCCACCATATATGGTAAAACAAATTCATATGTAAATGACTCTTACGATAGGCCGTGGGTGAGTGCCGTCAATGAAGAAGCTAATAGGAAATTGACGGAAAAGTATATAGGAGAAACGAAATGAAATTTCATTGTGGCGAGTATGCGGATGTCAATGGATATCTTGGGCCTATTCGTATGATAGGATTGTATACAGACCTATTTCATGATGGCAGCACATTCTATGCGCTATGCTTTTGGAAGTGGTATATCGGAGTGACGATATAATGTGGTGGTTTATATTTGTTATTGTCACTGCACAAGACGGGTACTTATTTGATATACCAAAATTTGAAACAGAGATTGAATGCAGAACATTTGTTAAGCAAGCTGGGTGGAATTTAAACTCATATGTAAATGAAAAATATGAGAATCCTGATGAAAAAGTAAATACTATTCTTTGTATATCAGAAGAGGAATACAAGAAGATGCAAAAGATTATGAAAGGGATTGAGATATAAAAATGAAGGGAATAAAAGAGAAGTATACCCTTGTATCCAAGCCAGGTGATGACTGGGCTAATGTGTGTATTTGTGTAGGTGAATTCAAGGATGTTGTATACAATTACGGCAAAGTTTCTGTACTTGAAGAAGAAAATAGCGATGGGTTATTGCCTTTTCGCTTTGAATATAATATAATAGACAATATGGGAATTCCAAGAGATAATTTTGGGGAGAACTTCATCACTTTGATTGGTGATATACTGGTGGACATTATTGATGATCAGATAAAGGGGAATATGCTTGAATATGTCGCAGACGATTGAGCGCACAACATTGACACAGCTCGTAACTAACGAGCAATATGCCCGTAAAGTGTTACCTTTTATGAAGAGTGACTACTTTGCGGATAAAACAGAGCGTACAGTTTTTGAAGAGATTGCAAAGTTTGTTGATAAGTATAACAAGATACCTACACAAACCTCGCTGGAAATAGAGGTTTCTGGAAGAAAGGATTTAAACGAAGAAGAGTTTAAAAAGGTTGTAGCAGTCATAAAAACACTGGAATCTACAGATGTAGATTTTGATTGGCTGGTGAATACAACAGAGCAGTTCTGTAAAGACAAGGCGGTATATAATGCGATTGTGGAAGGCATATCTATCATTGATGGAAAAGATAAACAACGAGGCCCAGATGCTATACCTAGTATTCTTACAGACGCCTTGGCTGTTGGTTTTGATAACCGTGTTGGCCATGATTATCTTATGGATTCAGATGACCGATTTGAGTATTACCACACGATAGAAGAGAAAATTCCATTTGATTTGGAGTTTTTCAATCGTATCACCAAGGGCGGATTACCACCCAAGACGCTGAATATCGCACTTGCGGGAACTGGTGTAGGTAAGTCGTTGTTCATGTGTCATATGGCTGCTAACTGTCTATCTCTTGGTAAGAATGTGCTGTATATCACGCTGGAGATGGCTGAGGAACGCATAGCAGAACGTATAGATGCAAACCTGATGAATGTATCAATGGAAGACTTGCATGATTTACCCAAGCAGATGTATGATAACAAGATTGCAAAAATCATCAAATCTACATCAGGTAAACTCATCGTTAAGGAATATCCCACAGCTTCCGCGCATACAGCACACTTTCGCGGATTAATCAAGGAGCTCGCAATCAAGAAGTCCTTTCGCCCGGATATACTCTTTGTGGACTATCTGAATATCTGTGCATCGACTCGATTTAAAGGACAAACCAATGTTAACAGCTACATGTATATTAAATCAATTGCTGAGGAATTGCGTGGATTGGCGGTTGAGACAGACATACCGATTATGTCAGCAACGCAAACCACTCGCTCAGGTTTCACCTCTACAGATATTGGTCTTGAGGATACATCTGAAAGTTTTGGATTACCAGCAACAGCTGATTTTATGTTTGCGCTCATATCTAACGAAGAGCTAGACGAGCTGAACCAGATTGCTGTCAAGCAATTAAAGAATAGGTACAATGATCCCACGATAAATAAAAGGTTCGTAATCGGTATTGATCGCGCAAAGATGCAGCTGTTTGATGTAAAATCGTCAGAGCAGGATGGACTCGTAGACAGCAATCAACAAAAGAGTGCTAATGATATGTTCACAGAGGCTGTGTTTGACAATACAGATTTCGGAGAAGATTGGAAGATGTAATGATTATACCTGACCAGACTGATATACCATGTGAATTGTGCGGTAGGTCTGACTTGCCATGTATGAAAATAAAAGTAAGACTAATGAACAATAGAAACCCCACAATTGTTATGTATTCAGATGTAAGCAAATATACCATAGAAGAGGACGTAGATTTTATATTATGTAGAGATTGCCTACAAAATAAAGATGAACGAACAATACATTAATGTGCGAGAGGAAATGGAGCTGATAAAAACATATCAGCAAATGCTTCTTGCGGATGGTACTTACGGAAATGAAAGAGAGGTATGGAAGCTACAAATCGTATGGGAGTATATGCGAGACAGATTGCTAGGATCGGCGGATAAAAGCACAATGCACTGATGAACAATCCATTCACAAAACACCCACATTCAATAGGAGAAACCTATATTCAACATATGGGGCATGCACTTGGGTTTGGCCTGACGTTTTTGATTCTCACAATAGTCGCTATTACTCATGCAATTTTCCCTTTTGCGTTCATACACACCGGAAGTAACAAGATAAAAGAGCTACACAGCATAATGCAGAAAAGAAAAAAATGATATGGCCCGCTGAAATACTAGTATCTATGATGATATGGATAAATTCAATTACAGGATTACCAATACCCGACTCGCTACCCACCGTTACCTATACGGATGGATATACGATGAAGCGATTGCTGTATGGATGCGATTTAAATCCAGAAAAATATCCGAAAGAATGCGATAAAAGCAACACCGATGAAGAGAAAAACGCAATAGGATTATACGACCAGCATAATAAAATCATATATCTAAACTCTTATATGAACCGATATGACAACATCGTACAGAATTCAGTCGTAGTACATGAGTTAGTACACCATATGCAATTCGCGGCTAACGTACCCTATAGGTGCTTTGGCGAGCTGGAAAAGGTTGCATATGAGACACAGGACGCATATCTGATAGAAAACGGCAGAGAAGACATGTTTGCTGAGCTGAATTTAAGCCCACTTTACCTTATGATGCTCTTCTCCTGTCCAGATTTATCCTCTCGATGGGGCGTGCCTGGCGAGTATATGGGCACAAATTAATTCATGCATAAAGAGCTAGAGAGAGACGATATAGAAAAGGATACACCCTGCATCGGCGTATGTATTCTGAATAAGAACGATATATGCATAGGATGTGGACGGCATATAGACGAGATAACATCAATGGGAGAAATCTATGACACGCGATCAAATACATTCCGAAATATCCAATAATGACGTAGTGCTATTCATGAAAGGAACACCTGTATTTCCTCAATGTGGATTCTCTGCTAGAGTAGTATCAGCATTAAACGCAGAGGGAATAGAGTTTATATCCCACAATGTACTGGAAGATGAGCTGCTTAGAAACAACATTAAAGCTTATTCTGACTGGCCAACTATACCCCAGCTGTATATTAAGGGAGAGTTTGCAGGGGGATCGGATATAGTACAGGAGATGTTTGAGAGTGGAGAACTACGCGAGCTGAAAGTAAGAAAGAATGAGCAAATGATTCATAAGAGATTATGAGAGATATTTGTATCTTTTTTGGTGTTATACTCGTGCTGTATATATTCGCTACTGCATATACCAACTATAAACATTTGAATGCGGATAAATTCTCCCACAATTTACCACACAATCCCACAAAACTCCAATAATTAAAAAGGCTAGAAAAAACATATAGGAGTATGGATTAAAGTTTGCAGAGTCTCGGCATTTTTCTCACACATTCGTAAAAAATATTGAAAAAAGTGCTAAAAAGGCCTTGACAAGTACTTGACAGTGGTGTATTATAGCTATGTAGATTGGGTTTAGGAATAAAGTTAAATGAATTCATTAGTAGCATCAGTGTTAGGCCGTACCTGTGAAGAAAGGTATCGCAACTGTACAGATCAACAGCTGATTGATAGCTTCGTATCTCTATGTGTCTCTGTGAAGGGAGATGGGTATGCGTATGCTACTGGCTATCTCTCATCTACGGTATCTAATCTTATGGCTGGATATAGCAGTTCTGATGATGTCAGAACCTTGCTTATAATGCAAATTGAGGATTTAAAAAAGGCCCAACCATATCAACAGGTTAGAGGACACTGAAAAAAGGCCAAAATAAGCCTTGACAAATCCTATTGAGTATGTTAACATGTATATATTGGTTGGTTGGAAAGAGAAACGAAAATGACTGCATACGGAATGAACGTCTATATCGTAGTATCGACAACAGAGTTCAATTGCAATGCAACCCATCCAACTGGTTTGCACGGATTTCACGCTGTCGTTGGTGTTTACAATACACTCGCTAAGGCTCAGACGATGCAAGCCGAGTACTTGGCTGGGAATCCTCATTTACCACCTAATACGGTTGTTGTTGAGACAGCTGAGGTTGAGTAAACATTTATAGGGACTGCTGGAGCGATAATTATCGCTAGGGTTAAGAGCCACTGATAGTCCTCCCCTCTTATTAAAGGTAATATATCATGATACAACTAATTGCAAAGGGATATATTGGCAAGCAAAAGCTTTATCTCTGGAGAGAAGGACACTACAGGTATAAAATAGAAGAGTTTACTCAAGACCCTATGCGGCGAGAAAACGCTTACTGCAAATCCCTTAACTGTGGGTTCGAGGATGCGCTGGAAAAGCTCTCTAATACAGTAGATGGTAAAATAACGTACTTTTCTTAAAGAAATGCCTTGACAAATTCTCTAGGATATGGTACTATAGCTACATAATGAAAAAAAGGTTAATATTCATGGTCTGACATAGAGTCACCTCGGCTAAATTGTTCCACTCTCTCAATGGAGTCAAGACGGAACTATGGGGAAAGAATCATTGAGTGCTCTCTGAGAATTATATTTCCCCTCAGAGAGTATAGCAAGAGGGACGCAGCTCAACACTCTTCTTATAATGGGGAGAACATCAAGGCGGGGAATGACTGGCGATTGGTTCCTGATGTCAGTTTTGGTGTGGCGCGCCATGTCGCCAGGAACCACCCTTTTTTCAAGAGAGATTAAGGTTGGTTGGCCCACAGTGAAAGTTCTCTATAATATGAGTGTGGGGGTTCGTGTTCTCTCTTCTTTTAATAGCCCCCCCTATCCATGCCAGTTATATAAGGGGGGGTTAAAAACTGAGTCGCCTTCTCTAAACTATAAATGCAATAAGGTGTCTTTGAAAAATATTCGAGCACAAATCAAGCCCCCACCCCCAAAAACTGAGCGGCTTTTATTTGAAACTTCCCTTGACATTCTATTCGTATATGTGATACAATGCTTATTCATTTATATGGAGTATATTATTATGAAAGATTATTCGGTAGTAGAAAGAATGGTAAAGGAGCAGATGGAGAAATCTGCGAAGCTTTGGTTTTCTGAGAAAGAAATGAGCGATGAGGAAGTCTTTGCACTGAAGCAGAAGATACATCGTTTGAATGAAGTTTTAACAAATAAGGAGAGGGACACTGATATTTCAGTCCGGTAAAAAATCAATCTGGTTAGACTGGTATGATGTGCGTAGATTCTTTTTGCACAAGTATACATTGATAAGTATCGCAGTTGTGGGCGTATTATCTTTGGGAGTGTTTCTGCTATGAGTGGTATGCATCTATTGCCAGCCTATTATACGACAAACAATACTCGCAAGCGTAAGCAAAGGGAAATGACAAAGAAGCAGAAAGCGTCGTTGAAAAAGCATAACAGGTTTTTGAGAAAAATGGGTCTGCCGGAGAAGGATTCTGTGGTGGCACCTAAGCTGAATAAGAGTAAGCTGAGAGGAATAGGTAATAGTATTCCTTCTTATGAAATTAAGCGCGAATATGTTCCGAGTAAAGGGAATGGTATCGGAAATGGTTTGAAGCGGGACAATACCGAGCAGTTGAGAGTATCTTCTGAATATACGATTGCGCCTGCTTATAATAAGGGTGCTTATCAGGTGATAGGTGAAGAGTATATAAAGGATATCGGGCGATGAATATGCGAGAGCTGCAAAAGGATATTGATGCATTGCCGAATCAAAGTTCAGAGTATATCATACGATGGCTTATGTCTCAGGTGATTGAGCTCATGGAAATAATTGACTATATGGAGAACGGAACGGAGCTCTGATATGTCTATTTTAAAGTATCTTTGGCCGTCAAGAAAGAGTCAGTTCAAATGGGTTCGGCATTCTGAATTTGTTCAGCTCTATGATTTGGATGTTTCTGAAGATCCGGTTCGCCCTGAGTTGGATCTGGAATTCAGAACGGATTATAGCAGAGAAATCTATGGGCTGAAATTTCAAAATGAGATACTAGGTGTTATCTGTATTGCGTATACCAATGATATTCCGTGCAGCGTGAAAGAATTGGACTTGATGTCGCAGATAGCGCATCTGAAATCTTTTCTTCCGTATACTGAGCAAGAAAAAGAAAGAATTGCAGTAGCATATACAGTATGGTCAAACAAAAAGGGTGCGGGTAAGCTAATCATGCAAAAAGCGTTAGAATATATGCGCGAGAATTCTGCAGCGAGATGGCCGAAGTCTGGTATACATAGAATGGTGACACTTTCACCTTTAACGCCGGGCGCAACACACTATCATATCCGAAATGGAGCTAAGCTGATTAACATTAGTCTCACTTCACAGAACTTTGAATACGATCTAGAATAAAGGATATATAATACATGAGTGATTTTTTAAAGAATGTAGTAAAAGAGATTGGTAATGAGTATGCTGCTCTTGCAGCAGATGGTATTGAAGCAGGGGATGTGGATTCCTATATTGATACAGGCTCCTATATCTTTAACGCATTACTAAGTGGCTCTCTGTACGGGGGATTGCCGTCAAACAAGATTACTGCGCTTGCAGGAGAGAGTGCAACCGGCAAGACATTCTTTGCAATGGGAATTGTGAAGACGTTTCTGGATGCAGCTCCTGATGCTGGTGTTATCTATTTTGAGAGTGAGAGTGCTATTACCAAGGACTTGATTACCAGCCGAGGGATTGACCCGAATCGTATGGTGATTGTTCCTGTGGCTACGGTGCAGGATTTTCGTCATCAGGTTATCAAGGTGCTGGACTCCTATCTTCTACAGAGTGAGGCAGACAGAAGGCCATTGTTTCTGGTGCTGGATTCTTTGGGTATGCTGTCTACTACAAAAGAGATGGAAGATACCGCCGAAGGTAAGGAAACGCGAGACATGAGCCGCGCACAAGTGCTTAAGGCGGCATTCAGAGTACTGACACTGAAGCTAGGGCGGGCGAAAGTGCCGATGCTGGTTACGAACCACACCTATGATGTGATTGGTAATATGTTTCCCACTAAAGAAATGGGTGGTGGCTCTGGACTTAAATACGCAGCGAGTACCATTGTCTATCTAAGCAAGAAGAAAGAGAAAGATGGTACAGAGGTTATCGGTAATATCATTCATTGTAAAAATCATAAGAGCAGGCTAACCGTAGAGAATAAAATGGTGGATGTTCGATTGACTTACAATGAAGGATTGGACAAGTACTATGGATTACTGGAGCTCGCAGAGAAGTATGATATCTTTAAAAAGGTATCTACACGGTTTGAGATGCCAGATGGAACAAAGCAATTCGGTAAAACGATATTACAAAATCCGAATACCTATTTTACCGAAGAAATAATGCAATCTTTAGAGGAGGCCGCGAGCAAAGAATTTAAATATGGGTAGGTATGTTACTGAATGCAATGACGCATTGCAATTGGTAGCTTATGCTTTAAATCCTTTAAGTAGGTTGAATAGCGATTCTTTTGGTTATGATATAATGGTGTATGTGATGTCTATAATATTAATTTTGATTGCAGGATATCTTGTATTTCGGCTATTGTTTCATCCGATAGAATCAATTAAGTTTCTTTTCAAGTTGGCAGTGATTGCCTTACTTGGATTGACTGTGTGGTTTGGTGTTTTTTACGCATGTGTGGAGTATGCAAGATGAATATTGGTGATGAAGTAGTATATAAAAATGTGTTCGATGAAAGATGTAAGGGTTCTATTCTTAATGTAATGTCAGATATGGATTCTTATGAAGAGATGAGATTGGAGGATGGAGTACCGCTCTATTATTCCAAGAAGCTCAAGAAGTTTGTTCCTGTAAAGCCTAAGAATATGGAATCTGTCTTTCTGGAAATATTTCGTGGGCACAATACTTACCTTGATTATGTGAGAATTAGTGACGTTGTATGATTTCTTAGAAATCTATGATGTGGATAATAATGATGCTTGTGATGAGATTATAAAATTCTTTGAGCAAGCATACGTTCCACAATCTTCTGGGCTGAAGGCATTCAATCGGAATCGTCAAAAGATATGCTCAACTTTGACGTTGAGCTTTGCTGAAGATTGGGATGTGAACGATCATGCTTATAGGTTTGTCAAGAATGCGATAGGAAAATACAGGGACAAGTATAGTTATCTGGACAAGATAAATGAAACTAATCAATGGAGATTATGTCCCGCATATAATATACAGAAGTATCAGGGTGAGAAGGAAGGATACTTTTCCTTGCATAATGAAACTTCTGGTTCCTATCCCTATCGCTTACTTGCATGGATGGTTTATCTGAATGATGCAGCCTCTGGTACAGAGTTTCCTTATCAAGACAAAACAGTTGTTCCAAAGAAAGGTAGAACTGCCATATGGCCTGCAGCGTGGACGCATCCGCATAGAGGGGTAACACCCAACATAGGACTTAAATATATAATTACAGGATGGTTTTACCATCTTCCAAAAGGAGAGCCTAAGTTCGATGGCCGTCATCCTGACGAGCATCGTATACAGGAGATTATAGTATGAGTGCCCTAAGTGATTTGGTATATGGAAAGGGACAGGGCCCCTGGCCGCATTTTACCGACAAGTATCCTGTAAAAGTTAAACAGGTATCAGGGTTGGATAATGCTCAACTGGAAAGAGATATACGAGAAGCAGGGGATTATCTAGGGGGAAGAACTGCGGCTAAATGTCTTATGACTCGTTGGGATATGCATACCGTATACGATTCCTTTGTACAAGTATCAGAAAAGGCGAGAGAGATAGCGAATGCTTGTCCTCTTGCAACCAAAACAGATACGAATGGTAATCCATTAAAGGTTCCTTTGTATCTGAATGATACTTGGGGATTGATTTATACTACAGGACAGTCTGCGAAGATGCATAATCACTGGCCATCTCTATGGTCATATACCTATTGTGTATCGGCTTGTGAGAATTGTTCGCCTCTGGTGTTTCCTAATGCACAAAAACCCTTGGAAGTAACGCCTAAGACTTCTCAAATTATTGTATTCCCCTCTTGGTTACAGCATGAAGTACCGAAACATAACTGTGAGCATGATCGTATTATGCTTTCTGGTAATTTGAACGTGGACAGAGAGAATGCTTCGTAATTTTGTAAGAGGGTTTGAGAATGCATTGTCAAAGGAACTATGTCAATCTCTGATTGAATGGTTTGAGAGTGAGCCGGATGTAAGAACTAAAGAAGTTAATCGTGAAACTCGCAATGACAAGCAAATGTGGATTCCAGAAGATTCTGATTTATATTCTCCTATACAAAAGGTTAAGCTTGAAATGTTGGAAGCGTATCTGGCTGAGTTTCCTTACGCATATCGGGGAGCTCGTAAGCTCCTGACACCAGAAATCAAAGTACAGCGTACAAATCCTATGGGTGGCGGGTTTCACAATTTTCATGCAGAGATAAGTCATTGGGAGAATTGCACTCGAGCTCTGGTATGGACTATCTACCTAAATGATATTCCCAAAGGTGAAGGTGAGACAGAATTTCTTTACGATAAGATACGCATAGCACCAAGAGAAGGTATGGGTTGCATATTTCCTGCTGCATGGATGTATCAACACAGAGGTAATCCCGTACATACTCATCCGAAATACATTTCTACAGGATGGTACTGGTATCCAGAGGAGCCGTCTTTCACATGAGCTCATTGAAATCACTTGTATCTAATATAGAAAAAGAGAATATATTAGAGGAAAAGAAAACCAGACAGCTGCGAACCAATCCAAGTTCTGTAGATTTCAACGTAAGATTTCCTGTTGCACAAAGGGATTGTTCAAACGAGGAACTACAGAAACGACTAGCAGAAACTTGTAGGAATATAGGAGATGTTCAAAAATCTTCCACAAATGTTCAGGCAAGTATGACAGGTTGGTATATGCATGAAACTGATTCCGATTTTATGGAAGTATGTCGTATGGCTATGGACTTTGCATATGAGAATTCTCCTAGACAGGGAGTTCCATTTATGCCCTATGATTGTTGGGGTGCGATATATTCCAAAGGAAACTATACCAAGACACATGAGCATTGGCCTCAGATATGGAGCTGGGTCTATAATGTAAAGTGCTGTAATAACTGTGCGCCTTTGATGTTTGATGATTCTTCTCATTCAATATCACCTAAAAGTGGCAATATGGTTTTGTTTCCCGGCTGGATTCGACATTCTGTACCAGAGCAACAATGTGATCATGAGAGAATTATTCTGGCGGGAAACCTTGGAATGAACCCTTGGCAGTTAGTTATTGGTATGGAAAAGAGAAATGCCTTGGGAATAAGTGAAGAATTTAAGAATATGGCCGAATGGTTGTATTAGAAGAAGTATAAATATCCTACCATGAAAAGATATCGCATTATCCAAAAAGATGCAATATGTGATGATGTTGTTATGACTAAACAAGTCGGTGCAGGGTTTGATGAGGTTGGAGCAAAAGAAGCTTTGATGATGTTTCAGGCAACTTATCCTGATTCTGAATTTGTATTAGTAGATTATGATTTTGATCCTGATGGCCACCATCTAGACCGCGACTCCGACTTACACTAATCCTTATAAATAATTAAAATATTGTATAAGGGATTCGTATGTCAGAACAAAGTTATTTTATGGGCCTTGACGGGTTTATTTGGTTTACTGGTGTTGTAGAAGATAGATATGATCCAGAATTACTTGGGCGAGTTAAAGTACGCTGTTTGGGATTTCACACAGATAGCATAACTGAACTTCCCACAACTGAATTACCTTGGGCTCATGTGATGCATCCTGTAACAGACCCTTCCATGCATGGAATGGGCAACACTCCATCTTTCCTTGTTGAAGGAACTTGGGTTGTGGGATTTTTTAGGGATGCAGAAGAAAAACAACAGCCATTAATTCTAGGTTCTCTACCTGGCGTCCCTCAAGCTCCAGCGGACCCTCGTTATGGATTTAATGATCCAAGAGGCAGTGAAGCTGAGCAGACTGAATATCAAGGCGCAGTAAGGTACGGCCCATATCCTGTAGACGATGGTGAATCAGGTATGGTTTCTGGTCATTCAATTGGTGAGTCAGATACCAATCGTTTAGCACAAGGAATAACTTCAGAATCACATGCCTCTCTTATGAAAAGGCGCAAACAGCGTCTTAGAGGTGATCCTACAAAAGATGATCCGACTGTTGGTGTGGATGACGATAATAAAGCAACAGGTGTAAAAGGCACAGGTATTCCAACTGCAACGAAACCAAATCTTAAATCTGTATCTGATGCTGCCGTAGAAGAGACTCGTGGATTTTGGAATGAGCCCGATCCAAAGTCAATCAAAAAGAACGCCAAACCATATGTAGCATCTCAATATCCATTTAATCATGTTCATGAAAGTGAATCAGGTCATATTCATGAGATAGATGATTCACCCGGCCATGAAAGATTATTCACTCAGCATATATCGGGCACATTTGAAGAAATACATCCGAATGGAAATAAGGTTGTTAAAGTAATAGGTGATAATTATGAAATTATTGCTGGCAGTTCTAATGTTTCTATTTCCGGCTCTGTTAATATAACAGTTGAAGGTTCAGTAAGAGAATTGATCAAAGGAGATTATGTTTTAGAAGTAGAAGGAAACTATACTGAAAAGATACATAAAAATCATTTGGTAAAGGTTGGTGCTGGATCATCTGGTGGAAATCGTGAAGAAGAAATACGAGGTAATCATGCTCAGCAAATCAATGGTAATAGATTAACTCGTATAACTGGATTTGATGATACTCTTATTGAAAAGTCTAGACTTATCATTATTAATGATACAGATAGTCTAAGTGTAGTAAATGATATTAAGGTTGGTTCAAGCTCTGGAAGTATAACAACTGTTGCGAAAAATAATTTATCTAATACTACCGTATCTGGTATCATGTCATATAAATCTGGTGATAAATTAAATATGAAATCTGCAACAACTATGCATATTAAATCAGAGACAACTATTGACATGGATGCAACAACGGAAGTCGATGTAGATTCTGCATTGATTAATTTGAACTAATGGCTGAATTTAAATTCATAGTAAATGGTGAATTGGTATCATACGACAGGTATGAAGATATTCCAGATGAGTTTGAACATGTAATTAAATTTTTACCCGATGTTCCAGAGCCAGAGGGTAAGGATGGAAATCATACAAATGAACAACATGCAGATATGGCAAAATGGAACGGCAGACTACAACAACTAATGGAGAAAGAACGTGCCCGCAGTTTGTAGAGGTGATTCAGTGGATTCAGATGTAACACATTGCTCTGTTCCGAAAAGAAATCAAAGAAGTGATGATGTGAAAGTAAATGGTACAGGTGTTAGTAGGGAAGGAGATAATAATACATCTCACCTAGTACCTGGCTCTCCTTGCCCATCACATGTAGCACCAATTGCAACAGGTTCCACTACTGTCTTTATAAATGGTAAGGGGTGTGGCAGAATTGGTGATTCTATTAGTGGATGTACAAGTGTTGCAACTGGAAGCTCTAATGTATTTGCTGGCCCATAAGGAGATTCATAATGGCCAATCTTAAAATTCCAAATCTATGTGGTGCAAGTTTAGAGTTTAATGCTATACAAGAACAATTTGAAAGTTTGATAGATGATACTGTTGGTAGCTTAGAGGCTGAAGCTTCGACCTTAGCATCTTCGGCAACTTCTGCATTTAGTGATTTAGAATCCAAAGTTCGATCACTAGTACCAGAAATTCCAAGCCTTCCAGACGTTAATTTACAATCTCAGCTTTCAAGTCTAAGTTCATTAGTTCCTGGCTCTAGTCAGCATACGCAATTACTATCTACTATTAAAACTTCTTTTGATACAGAATTATCTGCATCAGGATTTAGCTTAGATACTCTGGTTTCAAGTGCTCAATCTGCAATAGGTGGTGGTGGGGATTTGTGCTCGGTTGTTCCTAATTTCACAAAGCCTGCTGACGGCTCGGGTCCAGCTGTGGAAAAGGCAATAGAATCTAAACAAGCAACTGTAGACTCCGAAGAAGAAAAACCTTCTACGATAGTTAAGAATGATGTCCTTGTTGCAGAGAAGGCTGAGGTTGAAGCTAAAGTTAAAAAAATGCAAGTGGAGGAATCTACTGATGTAGATGTTGTTAGTGGTACTGTTACATCAACTAAAATACCAGCTACGGATACTGGAGTGTTTACGGTAACTAAGGAATCCGAAGAAGTTACATATACTAGTACTACTGTTATATCTGGTGGTGGTAGCACTGTTACGACGCGAGCTAAAGAAGTCACTCCACCAAATAAACAGAAAGGAAAAAATCTTACTCATTCGGGTGGATTTACTAGAATAAAAGTAACCGAGATACAAGAATTTGGAGAGGATGATTTGGAATTGGGCATTGCTTTCGATGGCCACGTTCATATGCTTGAATTAAAAAGTGAGCCCATTGGAGGGTTGCTTATTTACGCTAATATAAAAGTCACAAGAAATGGAAAAACATATGATTCAGATGGGAACCGCATTCCGGGCTTTCATCCTGTTAAGCATCAACGTATGATTCAATGTCATGATGGCGCAGATATCGGCAAGGTAGGGAATGTGCCTCGTAGTCACCAACTTAATTATGGGAGAAAAAATCCTTATTATACTGTGGAGGGGAAAACTGTAACAGTATTTGAAAATGGTAATGTTATTTTTGATCATGTTCAAGACCCTGAGTTACGGGGATATAAGAAAAGATATGATGGAGTAGCAATTTTAGTTAAGAATAGAATCTTTGGTGAATACGATGCGAGCAAAACTGATAAACTAGAATGATAATTATAAACAATACCGTAGTAACTTTGAATGTCTATTATTGGATGCCTGACTATTCACATATTCTTCAACAGTTTATTTGGCAAACAGCAGATATGCAACCTTACTATCCAAGGGTACATAAATTTTTGAATTATTGGCATGAACATATTGATGCTGTAATAGAAGAAATTGAGATATATTAAATTAATTGTTAAAGAACATCTTATAAATAGTAAAAACAGGAGTCTATAATGCCAACACCAACTGCATATACAGATGCTCAGGCTATTAATGACAGCTCTCGTAATGTGCGTACATATTCCGATTTGGATTTATTTTTTGGTGCTAAGAATGTAACTAAAGACATCAGTAAGGTAACTAACATTCAAGCAGTAAAAAGGTCAGTTCGCAATCTAGTATTAACCAATCATTATGAAAAACCTTTTCATCCAGAAATTGGCTCTGGAGTTAGAGATATTTTGTTTGAGCCGATGACTCCAATTACCGCAAATGTTCTTGCAAGAAAAATTGAAGATGTTGTTGAAAACTTTGAGCCCAGAGTAAAATTGATTGGAGTTAGCGCTAGACCAAATTTAGATCGTAATGAGTATAATGTGACTATACAGTTCTATGTTGTAAACACACCAACCGAATTAGTAGACTTAACGGTAATGCTAGAGAGATTACGATAATGGCAGTAAACGAAAAAAGACTAAATGTAACTGAGCTTGATTTTGATGGGATTAAAGATAATCTTAAAATCTTTCTTAAAGCCCAAACAGAATTTAAAGATTATGATTTTGAAGGTTCTGGTATGAGCGCTTTGTTGGATGTGCTTGCATACAATACACACTATCTTGGATTTAATGCAAACATGGTTGCTAATGAAATGTTCCTAGATAGTTCTTCTTTACGCTCAAGTGTTGTTTCTCATGCAAAAACTCTAGGCTATGTTCCTATATCTTCGCGGGCTGCTAAAGCAACTCTAGATGTAACATTAAATACCACAACACTCTCTTCTGCAACAATGGAAGCAGGAACCGTTTTTAATACAAGTGTTGGTGGAACGGATTATCAGTTTATTACTGCGGCAGATGTTACCGCATCAAATATTGGCTCGGGTATTACTTTTAATGATATTTCTGTTTTTGAAGGAACTTTTGTAACAACTCGTTATACCGTAGATTCAAGTGATGTTGATCAAAGATTTTTATTACGAAGTAATAATGCAGATACAACTACTTTATTGGTTCGAGTTCAAGCATCAGATTCAGATACTACAATAAACGCTTATACCGAAGCAACAGATATTACACAAGTAGAAAGTGATAGCAATGTTTATTTTTTACAGGAAGTAGAACGGGGCCTCTTTGAAGTTTATTTTGGTGATGGTGTAGTCGGTACTGCATTGTCAGATGATAATATTGTTTTGTTAACTTATATTGTAAGTAATAGGGGTGAGGCAAACGGTGCCGCTTTATTTACAAATGCTGCATCTATCAGTGGTATTACTGATGTAGCAGTTGCAACAGTTGCTGCTGCGGGTGGTGGTTCTGATCCAGAAACTATTAAATCAATTAAATACAATGCACCTCTTGATTATGCATCCCAAGGAAGATGTGTAACTGCTGAAGATTATAAAGTCTACGCAAAAAAATTATTTCCCAATGCACAATCAGTATCCGTATTTGGTGGGGAAAGTGGATCGTTTGATTCTAGCTTAGGAGTAGTAAGCACAGCGGAGTATGGCAAAGTTTTTATTTCAATTAAGTCAACCACTGGAGTTGATTTAACCTCGGCTCAGAAAACTCAACTGGTTACTGATTTAGCACCATATACGGTAGCGTCAACTACTCCTGTTATTGTTGACCCACTAACAGTTAGTTTAATTTTAAATATTAACTTTAAATTTAATAAAAGTAAAACTTCTTCTACGGTTGATGAATTAGAAGTTATTGCTAAAAATGCATTGATTGATTATGATGATGAGGATCTTGGTCAATTTGAAGGAGTATTCAGACATTCAAAAATTTTAGGACTTATTGACAACAGCGATGTATCAATTACAAGTAGTTCAGCAAATGTTACGCTGGGACAATTTTTTACTCCAATCACTACTGCTGCAACTTCATATACAATCAATTTTAATAATGCATTTCATAATCCACACCCCGAGCACATGAAAGCTTCCGGCGGGGTGATTGCATCCACAGGATTTTACATAAGTGGAGATGCAACAAACATACATTATTTTGATGATGATGGCGCAGGAAATTTGAGGACATATTATCTTCTTGCCGGAGTGAGAACATATACCGATTCTACTGCTGGTACAATAACATACTCCGAAGGAAAAATTGTTACGGACTCGATTCATATCACATCGGCAGCCTCCGTCGATGGAATACCCTCTACGGATATTCGCATTACAACGGTTCCCGAGTCAAAAGATATTGTTCCAGTTCGCAATATGTTACTAGAGCTTGATTTTACAAATACAACTGTAGAAGGAGAAGTTGATACGATTGCGATTGGAGATAGCGCTGCTGGTACAACATATAATCCAACATCTTCTTACACAACAACATCGAGTTATTAAGAAATGCCTTTTGATAATAATCCTACAGGAAAGCTAACGACCAAGATAAGTCCTCTGATTGATGGGCAATTACCAGATTTTATTCAGGCCGATCATCCTGTATTTTCCCGTTTTCTAAAACACTATTATCAATATCTTGAAGCAGGCGAATTACGTCTTAAAGTAGATATTGACAATCTTCTTTTAGAATTATCAACACCATCTAATGTATTAGATTCAGAAGGAAACAATATTGTACTAGAGGGTGCCGATGGCGATAGTAGCACTGGAGCTTTTGGTAAATTTACTGTTGGCGAAATAATTACAGGTGGAACCTCAAAAGCAACCGCTACAGTTCTTGCTGATGATTTAAGTCATGCTAAAACTCCAAGAATTTTTATTACATCACAACAACAATTTATTACAGGGGAAACTGTAACAGGTGGAACTTCTGGCTCTTCTGGTACGGTGACTAGGTATCGAGCAAATCCCGTACAAAATATACAGCAATTGTTATCTTATGCCGATGTTGATAATACCATTTATGATTTTCTAGATAACTTCCGTGATGAGTTTATGAACGCAATTCCTCTGACTTTAGCAGATGGAGTATCTAAAAGAAATCTGGTTAAAAATATTCGTGAATTATATCGAGCTAAGGGAACCTCTGAAGGTCATAAGATTTTCATGCGTATGTTGCTTGGCGAAAAGGCAGAGGTAATTTATCCAAATCAATTTATGATGAGAGCGTCAGATGGTAATTGGACAAGTAAAACAATTCTGCGCTGTGCCCCTCTTACAAATATTAATGCATCCGAGGCAGTTGGTCAATTACTGACGGGCAACTCTTCTAGCCAGAAAGCACTTGTAGCTTCTGCGACATCATTCACTGAAGGTGCTGTTGCAATTGTAGAGTTTGAACTTAACAAATCATCCCTTAGTGATACTTTTAGTTTTACAAATGGAGAAACTGTAACTTGTGTTGCTAAAGATTTAGATATTGATATGACATTTACTGTTAAGCAAATAGTAGATGTTCCCATAGTTACAGATAGAAGTGCTTTATATACAGAAGATCAAGCTATTGAGTTTGATACAAATACTAATATTGGCAATGGACTTGCAACTGCTAAAGTTGAAACTATTAATACGGGGGAGGTAAATGGAATTGTTGTGGATGATGTTGGTAGTAAATATGAGGTAGGTGATGTTCTTACCTTTACTACATCTGATTCCAATACAGCATCGGCCGAAGGATTTGTTTCTATTATTGATGGTTCATTTTTATTAGAAGGTACGGATAAAGCATCTACTAATGAAAATGATTACATTCTTTCCGAAGATCATTCTATAATACACATTGATAATTTTACTATTCAACTAGAAGATTCAACTGACCAGCTTATTTTAGATAATGCTTATGAGGCAACGGTACTTCAAGTAGAATCTGGAACCGATTCTGAAGGATACATTGTACTTGATGGTATTGATTCTGATAGAACAGATTATGATGAGAGGTTAGAACTTGAAGCTTCTCAAGATGCAACAGCATCACATGCTGGCCATAATATTTTTATGGAATCCTCCATAGAGCAAGAAAGTAATGATACTTATAGCACAGACACAGATAGATTCCAAATAGAAGAAGGTACAGATTATAGTGGTGGGATTTATAGAGTATTCCTCAAAAAAGGTGGTGGTGGATATGTAACTATTCCTACTGTATCAATAACATCAACAACAGGGACAGGGGGTGCTCTCTTAGCGACTACTGATAATATTGGTGGAGTTGGAGATGTATTATTAACAAATCAAGGATTCAATTATAGCTCCCCACCGGCATTAACATTTCAAGCAAACTTTACTCTGAAAGATGTTTCTGGAACTTTTGCAGCTAACAATACTTTAACTACACATACAGGAACCGTTAAAGGATGGGACTCCACTAATAATATTTTAACAACAACTTTTGAAGATGTTGTAAGAACAACATTGGAAACAGGTGACAGTGAAGGATTTTTACTTGAAGATGGCCTTAGAGTTGCTGGCGATGTAAAAGTTAGCACAGTTGGTATAAACAATTCTATTGAACAAGAAAATAAAATAGTAGATGCTGATGGTAATAATATTGCTTTAGATAATGAAGATACTCTAGACGGATATATTATTATTGAGGCTGGAAACGGTTTACCTGACAGTAGTGCATTGGTATTGGAATCTCCTAACGATTCATTTACTCCCCCTTTACAATTAGAGTATAGCTCAAGAGATGGAACTAATGTTGGCGATGGTATTGCGAATGAAGATGGGACAGGAGATGTTCTATTAAATGAAACTTCTTTTTCTATTGGCGATAATACTAATGAACGGCAACTAGAAAGAATTCTTACAGAGGAATCTCAATTAATTGCTGCAAGATCATCTGGCGCAGGCACTCATCTTATAATAGATAATCATTTAGATGAAGAAGTAGATAGCACTATTATTCTGGATGGAACAGATAGCTCACAAACTGATGCTGGTAGTTTTCTCTTAAATGAGGAAGATGGCGATAATAACACCATTCGTTTAAATGGCACTGATTCTGATTCAACTGATGCAGGCGGAAAGCTTTTACATAATATTGAAACTGCTGATGGTAATGTTGAACTTAACGGAACAGATAGTGAAAGTACTAATGGCGGTGATGATCTTATTAATCAAGATGATATTGATTTCTTTGCGAATGCAACAGCAGCTAATCCTTTTCCTATTACTATCACGGATTCGGGTGGTGCGACGGGAACAATAGTTAAAGCTAATATTGCAAAGGGAACTTCTGCAATTGCAACCACTGTAGAAACTGCCAAGTCTTATGGTACAAATATTGAAAGTATTATTGGTGAAGATTTAAACCGAATTCAAGACTCGTATTATTATCAACAGTTTTCATATGAAGTGCAAACTGGATTTGGAACAACAACCTATCTGGATCAATTAAAGAAGGCTGTTCATCCAGCTGGTTGGGCAGTATTTGGTAAAGTTAAAGTACAAAGTTCTGTTTCTGCTGCAATTACAAATGCGGGCTCTGCTCTTGGTGGTGGATATTACACTGGAATTGGTGCTCCAGCTCCGGCCGATAGATTCTCGCCGATACTTGCTTCTACCTTTGAAATTCTATTTTCCGAGTCAACGCAAAGGCGTCTTGGTGTTGTGGATGTTATTAATGGTGCGTTTGAAGAGCATATAGTCTTAGAAGATTCCGAAGATGTTAAAGTTGATGGAGATTCTATTGTTCTTGATGCATCTGAAATATTTGAAATTGCAATTGAACATGGTGGAACTGATGGTGCAGGCGCAAACGCTGGAGATAATATTGTCCTTGATGGTACAGATTCGTCATCTACAAATGCTAACGATCAGCTTATCATAGAAGGATATTCCAATGCTGGTTCTTACCTTATAGAAGAAACGCCAGTATTCCATTTTGTAGATTTTGCCGGTGTTCAGCTTGAAGATGCTGTTGATACTGGTGCGGGTGGCTCTGGTGTTATTACCCTTAATGGTACAGATTCTTCATCTTCAAATGCAAATGGTAGAATCATATCAGAGAAGTCTATATCAGTTTCGGTTAATCTGGTTATGGATAGTAGTGAAGACAGCGATCATGTGACAAGAACAGATACGGGTGATGACATTCTTATTGATGGTATGAATGATTCATATCTGTTATTGTATAGCACTGAACATTCTTATGATAAGATTAAGATGGAAGGACAATCTACTGGCCATCTGTTAAATGAAGATAATAGTGTTGCAAATACTGGTGATTCTATGGAGTTGGAAGATGCATCTACAGGACTCGTTTTTAACAGAGTTGGATTGCAAGGAAATCAAATACTAACAACACTGTTAAATGAGGACGGCGGTTCGCAACAACTTGAAACTTCCTTCAAGGGCGGCGGTCCAGATCATGATGTTTCTCTTGTCTCTTTTGTTACAACGAAAATAAATATTCCACAATCAACACCAAGGCATCTTTCAAGTGGATTAATAACACTTGGTAGAAATCCTTTCCCCAATCCTATTTCTAGGTTTGAGTTGGAAAAAGGAACAGCGACGAGTGGATATCTTTTGGTTGACAATGATATATTCCAAGCAGGCCTACCTGCTAATACTGGTGTTTTGCCGGATACATCTAAAAGGGGAGATTATCCCATAGACGCCGGAGAAAACTTTATTTTAGAAAGTGCAGCTGACCCCAACAACGATTCAAGTTTTACCTTTGAGAATATTGGAAACTATTCTAACGATAATATAGTAGCAGAATTTGATGTTGTTATATTGGAACAAGCAACGACAGGTTGGATAGGCACCTCATCAGATAAAATTATTCTTAACGCAACTGATTCAGATTATTCAAATGCAGGGGAAAATATAGTTGCAGAAGTTTCAGAAAATGCGGGAGATACATTAGTTCTTAATGGTATAGACAGCTCTAGCACCGCAGCCGGACACAAAATTCTTGGTGAGAGTGTGGTTCAATATGACTACTTCACCTTATCAGATATTATCAAGCCATCTTTGCTTGTTCTTGATTCTCATATAGATGAAGGACTAGGACGCATAGGCGGTTCAACGCCAGTGAAACAAACTGCAATAATTCTGGAAGAAAGTAGTGCTAGTGGCTTCTTCATGCAAGAGAATGGAACAACTGCCGCTGGGGCTCATGGAGACAATATAATCCTTGAAAGTAAAACAGGATTTGGGTCTGATAATAAATTAGAATTAGAAAGTGACAGAATAGTAATTGAAGATTTTCTCAATGATGGTACTATACCATTACAGAACTATACAAATTCAACATTAGAACCGATTACACGATCTGCTGATATTTTAATTTCTGAATACGGAGCGATTGATTTAGAAGATGAAACTGATGGTTCGTTATTATTAAATGGTACAGATGGTTCTTCCACAAATGCCGGCGGAAGGTTTAGATTTGAAATCGCAACAGATGATAATATTACGGTGAATTACCCGCTCGTTTAATATAAAGATTATAAATATAGGATATAAATAAAAAAAAGAGGATATAAGTATGGCTATTGCTGCAAGTTCAGTATTACCCACGAATAGTTTAGAAGATTTTAGAATTGAGTTTAATAACTTGGTTTCTGATGTAACTGGTATTACTGCGACAAATAAATTTGATTCTTCTATTATATTTGAAGGTTCTACAGCAGATGAGTATGAAACTACGATAACGGTTACTGACCCGACAGCTGATAGAACAATTACAATTCCAAATGCTACTGGTACAATGGTTGTTAGTGGAACTGATGTTGAATTTGGCACGGTTACACCTTCTTCTGCTGACGGTGCAGCATTAGGTTCAACATCAGCAGAATGGTCTGATTTATATCTTGCTGATGGTGGAGTAATTTATTTTGGTAATGACCAAGATGTTTCATTAACACATGTGGCGGATACAGGATTACTTTTATCTTCTACTGATCAATTACAATTTGGTGATGCGGGAACGTATATATTTCAATCAGCAGACGGTGTACTAGATTTAGTTTCAGATACAGAAATAGAAATTAATGCAACTACAATTGATATTAATGGCACTGCAAATTTTAGTGCCGCACCTACTCCGGCTACGGCCGACGGGGCAGCTTTAGGTTCTGCTTCATTAGAATGGTCTGATTTGTATCTTGCGGATAGCAGTGTTATATATTTTGGTAATGATCAGGATATTACTCTTACACATGCAGCTGATACAAGCTTGGCGGTAGGTGGTGCTGGTGGAACAACGGGCTTAATCATAAACAACACTGCAACAGATGGTGATCCGTTTTTAGCATTTGCATTGTCAGGAACACAAACATTCACGATGGGTGTTGATGATGGTGATTCTGATAAATTTAAAATTGGTACAACTGCAATTGGAACAAACACTGCATTTTCTATGGACTCTTCTGGTAATGTTGCAATAACAGGTGACTTAACGGTTACTGGTGATGATCTTTATATGAACACCAACACCTCCGGTGCTGTTTTAGTTGCAGACGGTACTAATTTTAATCCAGTTGTAGTTTCTGGTGATGCTACAATCGCAACGAATGGTGCTTTAACAATTGCTGCAAATGCAGTTGAAGGAAGTATGTTGAATAACAATACAATTAGTGGCCTTACTGCACTTACAAGTGGACTTGCTACCACAGACGAGCTGATGGTTAGTGATGGTGGTACACTTAAACGTATGGATGCAAGTGTTCTAACGGTACTTACTGATGGGACAGCAACAGCATTAGCAATAGCATTAGGATAAAAAAATGGCAAATACATTTAAGTTAAAAACAAAAGCGGGTGTTACTACACTTGCCACAGTATATACAGTTCCAAGTAGTACAACAGCAATTGTGTTGGGATGTATAATTGGTAATACAACAGCAAATTCTATAAACTGCACAGTTACCGTTTCATCCGATACTAGTGATACTGAAACTAATGCTGATGTAGAACTTGTAACAACTACACCAATTCCTGGCAATTCCAGTTTGGAACTTTTAGCAGGAAATAAAATTGTTCTACAGACTACAGATTTGTTTAAAGTTTTTGGAACGGGTGCAGTTGATGTTGCTCTATCCATCATGGAGATAACATAACATGCCTTATTTGGGTCCGGCACCAGAAAAACTTACTAATAAAGATTTAGACGGTGGCAAGCTTGTGCTTGATGCTGATGCTGATACGAGCATCACGGCGGACACAGATGATCAGATTGATATACAAATTGCGGGGGCTGATGATTTTCAATTTACTGCAAATACATTTACAGCGCAATCCGGTAGCACCATTGCAGCACAAGCATTAACCGCAACTTCAATTGCACCAGCAACTGCCGACGGTGCTGCGCTTGGTTCTGCCTCTGCTGAATTTTCAGATTTATATCTCGCAGATGGTGGTGTAATCTATTTTGGTAATGACCAAGAAATTAAATTAACTCATAGTGCTGACACTGGACTTATTTTAAAACATACTGCAACAGCAGATGATAAACCTATTAGTCTTGTTTTCCAAACTGGTGAAGAAGATATGGCTGCTGATGATGTGCTTGGTAAGATTTCATTTCAGGCACCGGATGAAGAAAATGCAACAGATGCTCAGTTAGTCGCAGCTGAAATTGCAGCAGTATCAGAGGGAGATTTTAGTTCATCTTCAAATGCAACCAAATTAAGTTTTAGAACGGGTGCATCTGAAGCGGCATCTGAAAAAATGTCTTTGAGTTCTGCTGGTATTCTAACTATTCAAGGTGAGGGTAGTAACACGACGAATGCTACTCAGGGCGTGTTAAAATTTTGGGCTAATTTATCAGGGGCCGGAACCCCTGCTCTGGATGATTCTTTCAATTGTGCTTCTGTAACAGATAACGGTTCCGGCGACCGTTCTATAGTCATTGCGAATGATATGGCCTCCGCAAATTTTGCATCTTTGGCCGCAATGCCATTAGACGGAAACACAAATGGGAATAGAGGCGCTGGCGGATACCAGATTTCTGCTCAGGCAGCAGGAAGTTCTCGCTATGTTTGTATGAGCGGATCAACTGGCAGCGGAGATGGATTAGTGTCTGATGCGTTTACGACTGAAGGCATTGGCGGCGCAGGAGATTTATCGTAATGCCATATTTAGGGCCCTCACCAGAAAAGCTCACCAATAAAGATGTCAATGGTGGTAAGCTAGTACTTGATGCTGACGCTGATACGTCAATCACAGCAGATACAGATGACCAGATTGATATAGAAATTGCTGGTTCTGATGAAATTAAAATAACTTCTGCTATGATTGCCCCTGCGACAGCAGATGGCAGCGCATTGGGTGGAGCATCTAATGAATGGAGTGATTTGTATCTTGCTGATAGTGGTGTAATTTATTTTGGTAATGATCAAGATATTACTATAACTCATGACCCTGATGATGGATTATTTTTTAAATCCGTAGCTACTAGTGATGACAGTCCATTTGTTCTAACTTTACAAAGTGGTGAGACTGATTTGCATACCGATGATATTATCGGTCAAATAGATTTTCAAGCACCAGATGAAGGCGTTGGTGGAGATGCAGTATTAGTTTCTGGTTCTATAAGAGCAGTTTCAGAAGGCAATTTTAGTTCATCAAGTAATGCAACTTCTTTAAAGTTTTTTACTGGTAATTCTGCTGCAGCTGGTTCTGATGGTGGTTCTATGATATTGAACTCCACAGGTAATCTAACATTAAAAGATTTAAGAACTGCTGATGGTTCATCTCCAACAATAACATTACAAACTGGTGATACCGACATCGCAGCTAATGATGTACTTGGTACAATTAACTTTCAAGCACCAGACGAAGGCACAGGAACGGATGCTATTTTAGTTGCTGCTGGTATTGAAGCAGTTTCAGAGGGTGATTTTAGTTCATCTTCAAATGCAACCAAATTAAGTTTTAAAACAGGCGCAAGCGCAGCTGCGTCAGAAAAGGTATCAATTAGTTCTGCTGGTATTTTGACCATACAAGGTGAGGGTAGTAACACGACGAATGCTACTCAGGGCGTTCTTAAAGCTTGGGCTAATTTATCAGGGTCGGGAACCCCTGCTATTGATGATTCTTTAAATTGTGCTTCTGTAACAGATCATGGCACTGGTGATCGTGAAATAGTTATAGCTAACGACATGGCAAATGCGAATTATGCTGCTACTGCTGGACTGCTTAAAGATGATAACAGTGGCAGTACCCGAGGCGCGGCTGGTCATCAAATCGCTACACAACTTGCTACAGGTTTACGATATACAATCGTCTATGGGTCAACTTCAAGTTCAAACGGTGCAGTGAGTGATTCTGGCGATATAGATAATATGATGTTTGCAGGAGATTTATCGTAATGCAAACACCGAATTTTAAGTTTCGGATAAAATGTTGTTCGCCCTGTCAATCAGGATTACATAGGATATAAAATATGCCTTACATTGGAAAATCACCGTTAACTGGTAACTTCTCTGAATTAACAGATGTTTCTGGCAGTTTTGACGGTTCTACTACACAATTTGCATTAACTACCAGAATTGGTGGGGTTGCGGTAACTCCTGTTGTTGAAGCAGCATTACTTATTAGTTTAAATGGTGTTATTCAAGAACCAACTACCTCTTACACTGTTTCTGGTACAAATATTACATTTACTTCTGCTCCTGCTTCTACAGATGAGTTTTTTGGTGTTGTTATGGGAACCCAGCTGGATATTGGTACTCCTAGCGATTCAACAGTAACACCAGCTAAACTAAATCTTAGTAGTGCCTTGTTGCCTGCAACTGCTGACGGTGCAGCTTTAGGTTCTGCTTCATTAGAATGGTCTGACTTGTATCTTGCAGATAGTGGTGTAATTTATTTTGGTAATGATCAAGAAATTACTCTAACCCATAGTGCTGACAGCGGACTTCTTCTAAAGCACACTGCAACTGCTGATGATAAACCTATTAATCTCACTTTACAAACAGGTGAAACGGATATGGCCGCCAATGATGTTATTGGTAAGATTTCGTTTCAGGCACCAGATGAAGGTACGGGTACAGATGCTATTTTAGTTTCTGCCGCAATTCAAGCTGTCGCCGAAGGAGATCATAGTTCATCCAGTAATGCAACTAAACTAGTTTTTATGACAGGCGCATCAGAGGCAGCAGCAGAAAAGGTATCAATTAGTTCTGCTGGTATTCTAACTATTCAAGGTGAAAATACTAATACTACTAATGCTACCCAAGGCGTTGCAAAAGCTTGGGCTCATGTAAATGGTTCCGGCACTCCAGCCTTTGAAGACAGCTTTAACAAGGCCAGCTTGACAGACAATGCGACAGGCGACTATACGGCAACAATTGCTAACGACATGGGCAGCGCTGACTATGTGTTAGCTGGTACGACTGCAACGGCCGGTTTTTTCACTAATGCGGTGGTTAACAGGGCCATGGCTGCGGGAACGATTCGATTTATTACGTCTAACGACGATTCTGGATTTGATACTGACAATAATTCTATTGCTTTACATGGAGATTTGTCGTGATGCAAACACCGAATTTTCAAGGAGTTCATTACTGGAACCGATTGCAATGGGCGAAAGATAATCTTGAGCCTTTTCGCACAGAGTATTGTGTTATTTATGAAGATGATATGGATGAACCAGCTAAGGTAATGCATCCTGATCCAAACTGGATGGCCGCAGCGCTTAATGGTGGAATCGTGCCTCCAATTGAAACAATCTTGTTAATGAGAGAGGATGCATCAAGGCCTGATTTTAAAAAACATACTCTTGGTTATGTGCGAGATAATGCAAAACCTTGTGATGCGATGACAGAAAAAGAGGCTGTGGAATATCAAATTATGCAATCCATACCAAAAGAAGTTTGGAGTAGTTGGAATGAAGGGAATTATCCTAAAATGGTGATATGTAAAAAAGATCAACTTCCAAAAACCCGCCTATGGCGCAATACTTGGAAAATAAATACAGAGTTGGAGATAGAATAATGGCAACTTATATTGTAGACAAAGATAATGTCACTTCAGTAGAAGCAAGTGGTGTTACTAAACCTTCAGACAGGCATTTTCGTAATGCGTGGATATTGAATTCTGATAAAGATGTGATAACTGAAAATATGGCTGCAGCTAAAATCCTTATGAGAGATAAGATTCGTGACGCTCGTAGTGGCCTTTTAGCTGCATTGGATGTAGAGTATATGAAAGCATTAGAGGCTGGAAATAGTTCTGCACAAGCTGAAGCTAAAAATAAGAAACAAGCTTTGCGTGATGCACCGGCGGCAAGTGATATTGCTGATGCTCGTACTATTAGTCAACTTAAAGCAGCGTGGCCAACTAGTATTTTGGGCACTAGTCCATTTTAACGGAGACTGATTTCAGATGGCAGTCACAAGAGTAAAGGCCGCGGGTTTAGGTGTAGATTCATTTAATCTCCCAATAACTTTAAACGGCACTGATGGTTCCTCTACTGATGCTGGAGATAATATTATTCTTGATGCCAGTGCATCAGGCGTAGATGCCGGTGAGAGAATGTTATATGAAGGAATACCGCCGAATGATTTAGATACAATTACAAGTGGAGCGATGACACTAGATGGTGCTGGTATCGTAACATTCAAAAATGCTAAATCGGTGGCAATGAAGCTCATTGCAAGTGCTACTGCTGATAATGATGCTACTATTGATTTTACCAGCGGCATCACTAGTGATTATTCAGAAATTATACTTCAAGTAACTGATGCGAAATTTGTTGGTGACAGCGATGTAATGTTATTACGAATGGGGCCTGCTGGTGGACTGGAATCCGGTGCTGGCACATATCAATACGCAACGCTTACTACTGAAGCTGGTTCTGCTTTAAACCATGCAGATAGTGATTCTGCAACTGAAATTCGACTTCATTCACCAGAATTGCAAGGGAACGCTGGTAATGAAAGCTTTAGTGGTAGCATTCACATTGGAAGACCTGGCGGGTCGTTGCCTCATCATGTGTGGGGCCAGGGTGCATATCAAGATGTGGGTAATAAGACTATATCCTACCAATTTGGTGGATTATACGTTACAGCAGAGGCAATCACTCAAGTGAGACTATTTAATACCACTGGTGGTTTCACGTCGGGCGAATTTAGATTGTACGGTATACTGGATAGTTAAAAATATAGCTAAAACGAATTAGGAACAATTAAAATGGCAAAAACAAAACTTGTAAATGGTGAACGTGTTAATATGACTAACGACGAGGAAACTGCATTTGATGCTGAACAAGCTGCTAATAAAAGAGCAATAGATGCTGAAATTGCAGCAGAATCTGCTCTTGCGTATCGCCGTGCGAGGAAAGCTGCTTATGTTGATCAGATCGGTACTGAAAAAGACTATGATGAAACAGTTGGTGATGTTTTAGATACTCTTATTGAAGAAATTAAGGCATTATCTGGCACCAGAACATCAGCATTTACAGCAATGGTTAATAAAATTACAACAATAAAATCTGATAATCCTAAACCTTAAATTCTTATATACGGAGATTTAAGTTAACAATGACTAGAGGAGTAATTCTCTTGTATAAATATAACGTGTAGGGAAAATAAAAATGGCAGCAATTATAACAGAAAAATTTAGGCGACACAATGCTACTCAATTCTATGAGTCATTTAGTGAAGCCGCGGCAAATGTCTATTATCTTATGATAGGAAAATCTGCACCGTTCACATCAGGTACTTCTGGTGGTTCGGATGACTCGCCCCCTACACCAGCGGACGATGTTGGTACAGAATTCTATACATGGGATCAAAGTATTGGATCTAAAAAGATTGATTCTTCAAATGTTCAGTATGCACTTCCTCGTAGGGATTGGGCAAACAGCACCACATACGATATGTACGAGCACAACATTAGTTCTTCCAATACTACAACATCAGGTGCGTCGAATCTTTACGATTCCACATTCTACTTTAGAACTTCTGATAGCAGGATTTATAAGGTATTAGACAACAATGGCGGTTCAGCATATTCTGGATCAGAGCCTACGTCTACATCAACTTCTGCATTTGAACTTGGTGGATATACACTTAAATATATGTACACAATTAGTGCATCTGATCAAAACAAATTTCTTACAACAGACTTTATGCCTGTTGCAACCGACAGCACAGTAAGTTCTGCTGCGACAGATGGGGCAATAGAAAGCTTAGTTATTACTGCTGGTTCCGGTTATACTAACGGAACTTATTATGCAGCAGTGTACGGAGATGGAACTAGTGCTGGAACATCGTCTGGTGCAGTTATAAGAATTACTGTAGCATCCAATGCAATACAATCTTTTGGATTAACTGCTGGATCAGATACGACGATTAACTCTGCTGGTGCTGGATATACCTATGGTACAGTTAATCTTGGGTCAAGCTATACTTTTTCAGATTCCGATCTTTCAACTGCTTCTTCTATGGGAAGCGGGACAGGTGGCGCTGTTAGTGTTGTTATTAGTCCTAAGAATGGACACGGATACGATGCAGTTAATGAGCTGGGCGGGCACTACGTTATGATGCGTGCCACACTCACTGGCGCAGAGGGTGACGATATTCTTGCTGGAAACGACTTCAGAAATATTGCACTTATAACTGACCCGACAACTTATGGAACGTCAACAGTTGCATCGGCCACAACGTATCGCCAGACTTATGCATTAAAACTAACATCTGTATCAGGAACCTTTTCCCCTGATGAAAAAATAACTCAGGCATCTACTGATGCAATAGGTAAAGTCATAGAGTGGGATAGTACCCTTTCGATACTTTATTACCATCAGGAAAGATATGCAGATTATGGGACTAATAGTACAACAGGTGCATATGTTGCATTCTCTGGTAGCAATGCCATAACAGGTGCAAGTTCTTCTGCATCTGGAACTCCTGATTCGTCAGCTGACACCGCCGTATCTCTTGCGAATGGTAATACAATTACTTTCAGTGATGGATACGCAAATCCAGAACTACAACCCGATAGTGGTAATGTAATTTATCAGGAAAACAGAAAACCAATTAGTCGGGCCACTGACCAAACCGAAGATATTAAAATTATCGTGGAGTTTTAAGCCATGCCGCAGAAGACAAATCTTAACGTAGCGCCATATTATGATGACTTTGATTCTTCTAAGAATCTTGTAAGAACTCTCTTTCGGCCAGGATTTGCAATTCAGGCAAGAGAGTTAACACAATTACAATCTGCACTTCAGAATCAAATTGAACAACAAGGCCGACATGTGTTTAAAGAAGGTGCCATGGTTATTCCTGGCCAAGTTTCTTTTATTAGAGAGTATCCTTCCCTTAAACTTGCGTCTACTTACGCTGGAGAAACTATTGATCCTTCTCAATATTTCAGTGCAACTACGCCTGTAACCATCACTGGTGCTACTACTGGTGTTACTGCTGTTGTTGTTGGTTTTGATGTTGCTACTACCACAGACCAACCAACATTATATTTAAGGTATATGAACACAGGTACAGATGGTACTACGGAAGTTTTTGCTGATGGAGAAAACTTATCTTCAAATTATGGGGTTACACACACAACATCATATTCTGCAAGCGCTGCATCTGCGACTACTTACACCTCAGCATTTAGTATTGCTGCTGATTCAAGTGCTGCTAATCTTGGTGGTTCAACTGGGCCAGCAGCTGCAAAAGGATCTGCTGTAAAAATTGAATCTGGTGTATATTATATTCGTGGAACTTTTGTTGAATGTTCAGAAGAAACTTTAGTCCTTGACAAATATACTAATAATCCTTCTTATCGTGTTGGTTTTACGGTTACTGAAACTTTACTTGCACCAGAAGATGATTCAACTCTTTTGGATAATGCAACTGGTTCAACAAACTATGCTGCAAAGGGTGCCCACCGTCTTAAATACGTATTAACACTTTCTAAACTCGCAAGAGATTCCACGGCTGATAGCGCGTTTATACAATTGTTAGATACAAAATCTGGTATAGTACAATCTAAAGTTAGAAAAACAGATTATAATATATTAGAAGAGACTCTTGCAAGAAGGACTCATGAAGAATCTGGTAATTATACAATTCTACCCTTTCAAGTTCAAATGAAAGAAGCCGTTGATTTAAATGAGAGAGTTGGTGTTTATGCAGATGGAGCAACTACAGATACAAACAATACTGCTGACAGTACTCTTTTAGCTGCACAAGTATCAACGGGTAAAGCTTATATTAAAGGGTATGAAATTGATAAAATTGCCCCAACATTTCTTGACGTTTATAAAGCAAGAGCTTTTAACACGGTAAATGCGGGCCAGACATTAGCTAATGTTGGGAATTATGTACTAGTAAATAATTTGTATGGAAGTCCTGATATATCAGCAATTTCTGGTGAGAATACTGCATATAAAACTATACATTTTTATTCAGATTTTAATTCTACTAGAGGTTCTGCTAATACTCATACCGGAAACAATCTTATTGGGGAAGGACGAGCTAGAGCAATAGAATATTCTTCTGGTACAGTTGGTCAAACTGATGCACAATATAAATTGTATCTTTTTGATATCAAAATGTACACTCGCCTTAATCTTAGTGGTACTCCAAGTCCGACTTTAATTGCAAATTTTGCAAACGGTGTAAGAATAGAAGGTGCAACATCTGGCGCAGTTGGATATGTTGTTGATTATGTTTCCTCAGTTGCATCAGTTACAACGGGAACTGAATTAGTTGTTATAAAAGAATCTGGATTTTTCCAGAATGGGGAAAAGCTTTTGGCATCTGATTCTTCTGAAACAGGGCAATTAATAGAAGATTCTGGAAATACCGATATCACTGTCGCATCAGAAAGTGGTAGTGTTGAAACTAATTTTATTTTTGAACAAGTTCGATCTTTTTATATGTCTGATACCGGCGGTACTGCTGCCCAGAACTTTACTGCTGATGCTGTTTTACAACCACCTGCTCGCCGAGGTAGAGAATTAAATAGTGTGACATTAGATGCTACTGATGCGGGTGGCGCAAATGCCAACTCAAAATCTGGTGGCGGCGAAACTGGTGATGATAATGCTAATACTGGTGGTACTCTTCTAGAAGATGTTCTTTCCGCAAGAATTGTTGATGCTGATAAAAATAATGCATTAGAAAAACTACCAAAAAGAGTTGTTAAAACACTTCTAACTACGAACAATAATGGTGTAACGGATACTCAATATACGCTTCGTAGACAATTTATTGGTACTACAAATGCATCCGGTGTTGTTACGTTTAACACAGGCTCCAATGAAACTTTTGTTGCTCTAGCAGAAGTAGATTATGTTATGACTATTCTTACCGCTGGAGGCGGGACAGGCGTTGCTGGGCAACCTGTAAGTATTGTTTCTACAGCTTCTGGTGCCGCAACTGCTACGCTAACAATTACTGACAATACTGTTTTAGGTAGTGCAGCAAAAGTAAAACTTACAGCAACTATTCTTAAAACTTCTGTATTACAAAGAACAAAAACTACAAGGTTGATGAAACAACTTAAAGTTTCAACTGGTGCTACAGATGCTTATGGCACACGCCCAACTGATACAGATATTTCTTTAGGGCGTGCTGATGCCTTCAAGATGGTAGGTGTTTATGATTCACAGGATACGGGTGAAGATGCCGTTGCTCCCACTTTAACAGTAGGAACAATTACAGGAACATTTACAAGAGGCGAAGTAATTAAAGGTGGAACAACTGGTGCTAAAGGTAGACTTATAACCACTTCTAGCCCATTTCAATATGTTTTAACCACTGATGTAACATTTAGTTCCAGTGAGGCAATAACGGGACAAAGTTCTGGTGCTACTGCAACAACTACAGCAGTAACGTCTGGAGATACGGTAATTACTTCAAGATATGTTCTTGATACTGGTCAACGTGATAATTTTTATGATATTTCAAGAATTACCAGAAAGAAAGGAGCTGCTAAACCTATAGGAAAGCTTCTAGTCATTTATGATTATTTGGAGCATGGCTCTGGTGATATATTTACAGTTGATTCATATTCAGATGTTGCTGATCAAATGACGTATGATGATATTCCAACATATACGGGCTCAAAAATTGATCCAGATGAACCTGTACCAAGCGGTACTTTTCCGTTATATGAAACTTATGATTATCGTCCTACAGTTGATAATGTTACCGGAGCATCAGCAACATTAGCTGATGTTGATGAAATAACAGGACAATCTTTTAATATCGGAAGTAGAACTTTTGGTGGAACAGGTGGTGGAACTGTTGATATTCCAAAGCCAGGATCTTCTATTCAAGCAGATTTTGAATATTATCTTCCACGAGCTACGGTAATAGGATTAAATGAAAAAGGTGGATTTAAAGTTTTTTCTGGAAGCTCAGCTGAAAATCCACTTCTTCCAAAAGTTACCGATGATCATATGATTATAGCAACTTTGTTTATTCCAGCATATACTTTTAATCCTGATGATGTAATAGTAAGGAGAGAAAGACATCAAAGATATACTATGAAAGATATCGGTAAACTTGAAGAACGAATAGACGATATTGAGTATTATACTGCACTATCTTTGTTGGAACGAAATGCTGAAAGTTTTGAAGTAACAGATCAAAATGGTCTGAATAGATTTAAATCTGGATTTATGGTTGATAATTTTAAAGGTCATCGTATTGGAGATACTGTTCATAAAGATTATAAAAATTCTATGGATTTTGAAAGGGGTGAATTACGTCCACAGCATAGAACTAAAGCTATAAATTTATCAGAACTTGCTACAACCGATGCAGAGAGAACCGCAGCTGGTTATAAAAAGACTGGTGATTTAATTACTCTTCCATATACAGAAGAAGTGGTATCACAAAATACTTATGGAACTAGATTAGAAAGAGTTAATCCATATATGACAGGTCATTGGATTGGTGATATTGAATTATCTCCAGCTTCTGATACATGGTTTGAGACAGAAATTGCTCCCCAGCTGGTAATAAATCAAGATGGTAATTATGATTCGGTCTTAGCGGCGAACAAAAATCAGTTAGGAACTATTTGGAATTCTTGGCAAACTACATGGTCAGGAGTTGTATCTAGTTATACTGAAACTGGTTTAGCGAGGGGCGGTCATGGGAAAAGAACAGTTAATACCATAAGAACAGACAAAACTAGAAAAGGTGTTAATACACAAGTTCAGCTGAGAATAGATAAACACTCTGAGGGTTTTCGTGAAGTTTCTAAAGTTGCTATACCATATTGTAGAACAAAAACTATAACATTTACTGCCGAGAACTTGAAGCCTAAGGCAAGATTGTATGTGTTTTTTAATAAAAATGGTGTTAATGCACATGTCACTCCTGCTAGTAGCGCTTACAGCACGGTTGATTCGCCCGTAGCAGGCAGTCCTTTATATGCATCTGCCACAGGTAAAGTAGAAGGAACATTCTTAATACCTGATCCAAAAGTGGCAGGAAATCCACGATTTGAGACAGGAGATGTTTTATTTACATTAACTTCTAGTTCTGATAATGGGCCCATCGGAACCGCCCAAAGTGTTGGTTCATCTGCTGAAGAAGTTTATCATGCCTCTGGTATGTTACACACTAAACAAGAAACTATAATTGCTACAAGAAATGCTACAGTACATAGAACTGTGACTAAACAAAGTACTTCTTCTACATCACAAACTTTAGGTAGTTGGAAATATCCGGTTAAAAAAACGTCATCGTTCCATTGGTCGCAATGCGGGGATGACAGCTGGGTTGGCAAAGGCGATTGCCAAGCCTATAATGACCAAGTTGGTGGTGCGACTTCCCCCGATGATGAAGGCGGGCCCTCCGGCGAGGCGGGCGAGGGCGCGGGTTTCACCTAAAGAGAACACTAAGAAAAGGGAAATAAAATGGCCGTTACACCAATTTCACAAACATTTTCTATTCAGCAAAATCCAACTGCAGCTGTCTCTGGACGTTTTATAACGTCTATTGATGTTTTTTTTGGTGCTAAAGATGCTACTCTTCCTGTAACGATGGAATTACGGAATGTTGTAGCTGGATATCCTGGCGATACAGTTTTAGCTTTTGGTAGGGTTACTAAAAACACGGGCGATGTTAATATATCTGATACTGGTGCTACCGCAACTACATTTACATTTCCCTCTCCCGTTTATGTTGAAACTGAAACAGAATATGCTATGGTTTTACTTAGCAATTCCCCTGATTATACAGTTTGGATTTCAAGAATGGGTGATACCGATATAGGTGGAACAAGAACTATTTCTGAGCAGCCTCATACGGGTGTTTTATTTAAGTCGGCCAATTCAACTGCCTTTGCTCCATCCCCGATGGAAGATTTAAAATTTACTGTTAAGTGTGCTTCATTTGATACATCAGCTGCTGGTTTGGTAACTCTCCAAAATGATGATGTACCACTTGCAACTTTATCTCGTAATCCTATCATAATGGACGAAACTACTACGTTAAAGATTAAACATCCTGATCATCATATGTACGCTACAAGTAATAATGTAACTATTGCTGGAGTTTCATCTGGTGCTTCAACTACTCTTAATGGGGCAATATCCGCAACTGCAAGTACTTTGACTTTAACAGATGGTGGTAATTTTGATGACACTTCTGGACAATATTCAAAATTAGCTAATGGACTTTGGTATATTAAAGTTGATGATGAAATAATGACTTATACTACGATAAGTACTAATGCGGTATCTGGACTTTCACGGGGAGTAGACGGAACAACAGCTGCAGCTCACACGGATGGTGCAACAGTCGAACTTTATCAAACGAACAAAATTCCATATACTGAAATAAATAAAACACATACTGCAATTGCAAATATAGAAATTGATAGTTATACAGTTACGTTAACCACAACTCCTGTAACTGATGGTTCTGGAAGCACATCAGAATTTGGTGGTATTTCTGTGACCGCAACTGAAAATGCAATTATGGATTATATGCAAACTATTATTGGTTCTATGGAATTTCCAAATACCGGAATTTTTACGAAGGCAATAACAACAACTGCAACAAGTCCAAGTGGAACTCAAACATCATTTATAAGTGGCAGAGATAATAAGGTGGCTTCTCCTGATAGCAGATTTCCATTAAATGATAATTATAAATATGATGTGCCTCGTATGGTAGCTTCATCTATTAATGAAACAAATGAGTTATCTTCTTTGAGGTCATATCAAACAACCCTTACCTTAATATCAGGAACTTCGGGTATATCTCCTGTACTTGATTTACAGAGAAGCACTTTGCTTACTGTAGCAAACAGACTTAATAATGTTGATTCATCTTCTGATGTATATCCTACTACAGATTTTGTTTCTTCTGAATTAGCAGAGGGAGATAATAATGCTGCAATATATCTTACGAAACAAGTTACTCTTGATTCTCTAGCAACAAGTTTGAAAGTGTTATTTGCTGCACACAGACCAGCAACTTCTGAAATAAAAGTTATGTATAAAATCTTGAGTGCTGATATATCAGAAGATTTTCAAACTTTAGGGTTTACTTATTTTAATGATGATGGTTCTGCTGATACTACAGTTCAATCATCAGCTGATGAGGATGATTTTCAAGATTATATTTATTCTGCTGGTGTTACTGATGATGGTATTGGTACACCTTTAGATGAATTTATATCCTTTCAAATTAAAATTATAATGCAGGGAACTAATTGTGCAGAACCGCCAAGATTAAAAGATTTTAGAGTTTTAGCGTTAGCAACGTAAGTAAATAGAATGTCAAGAGAATATAGAGAAGTTGAAGGGCACCCCGATTTAGTGAGAGATAACCAATCTCATGCAATCATTAATCGTAATGCTAGTGCATATGAGCAGGCAAAGAAACGGGCTGCTGCAGCGCAAAGACAAAGAGATGAGATAAGAGATACAACTAGAGAAATAAATAATCTTAAATCAGAAATGCATGAGATTAAAAATCTTCTTAGTAAATTAGTTAATAACTCATAGCTTGGGGGGAAGTATATACTAGGGTTGTAATACATATAAATATGTAGAAAAGGAAGATAAGTATGGCTACGCCTTCAACAAAAGCTACATTAAAAAGTTATTGTCTCAGAGCCCTTGGATTTGGAGTTATTGATATTAATGTATCTGATGATCAAGCTGATGATCGTCTAGATGAGGCACTTCAATATTTTGCTCAGTATCATTACGATGGTATTGAGAAAATGTATCTCAAACATTTAGTTACTTCTGACGAGGTATCTAGAGCTCGCTCTGATGCATCAACTACTGCAACTGATACCGCTGATAGTTCAATAACTGCAACTTGGAAAGAGGGAAAGAACTTTATTCCAGTTCCAAATGCTGTTGTCTCTGTGGTACGAGTGTTTCCATTTACCGATACGGGTGCTGGAAGCAACATGTTCGATATCCGATATCAATTGCGACTGAATGATCTTTTTGATTTTTCCTCAACATCTGTCATTCAATACGAAATGACTATGCAGAATATTGATTTCCTTGAACACATCTTGGTTGGGGAAACACCAATTCGTTTTAATCAGCATCAGAATCGTCTGTATATTGATATGGATTGGGAGAATGATATAACAGCTGATGTTGATTATCTTATTATAGAATGCTATCGAAAGTTAGACCCCACCACATACACAGATGTTTATGATGACATTTATCTAAAAAGATATGCAACCGCACTTATCAAAAAACAGTGGGGAGCAAACCTTAGCAAGTTTAGTGGAGTGGCTATGCTTGGTGGAGTCACCATGAATGGTGAACAGATTTATACTCAAGCATTAGAGGAACAAAATAAATTAGAAGAAGAAATTCAACTTGCATTTGAGCTACCAATAAACTACATGGTTGGGTAAATGAATGGCAGTTAATACAGCATTTCATACAAGCAATCTTCACTCCATTGCAACAGAAAGAAGTTTATATAGCGACCTCATAAGAGAGGCCATTCAGATATATGGCCATGATGTTTACTATATGGATCGTACTCTGGTTGCAGAAGATAACATATTAGGTGAAGACACGCTTTCCAAGTACAGAACACAGCATCCCATCGAAATGTATATGGAAGATTCTGAAGGTGGATTTGCGGGTGAACGAGAAATAATGAACCAGTTTGGTTTGCAGAATTTAAGTGAAGCAACCTTTGTTGTTAATAAAGAAAGATTTCAAGAATTAGATCGTCAAATGCAAATCGAAGATGGCACAGACACAAGTTCTGGTGGTTCAATATTATTGGAAGCTGGAACTATAGACCAATCTTCAGATTCTTCTACACTGACAACGGTAACTGGAGATAATAACTTTTATATTCTACAAGATACTGCTGCAACGGATTCTGACCGGCCGCAAGAAGGTGATGTAATTTATCATCCGGTTCTGGACAAAATGTTCCAGATTAATTTTGTGGATCACGATGAACCATTTTATCAATTAGATAGTAATCCTGTCTATAAGATGAGATGCCGTCTGTACGATTACAGCTCTGAAATTATTGATACGGGTATCTCTGATATTGATGCGATTGAAACAGAGCAATCACAAAACGCACTTATCTATCAATTTACTTTGGAACAATCTTCAGCGGTTACAGAAGACATTCGATTGGAAACTGGTACAGATGACTTGAATACTGGATTGCTACTTGAAGAAACAGATGGTGATAACATCCTTGGTGAAAGTGATGATACCTCTGTTGGTGAGAGTGTACTTCTTGAACAAGCTGCTGACAGTGGTGATAATCAATACTTGCTGCAAGAGGACTATATAGTAGGAGACTTTGATCAAGATAAGACGGCTCAAAATGAACTATTTGAAACCAAGAGTAGAACAATTTTGGACTTCAGCGAATCAAATCCATTCGGAGATGTAGGGAGTAGTTCATAATGCTAGGACAACAATTTTACCATGAAACAATACGGAAAGTAGTTATTTCTTTCGGTACGATGTTTAATAATATTAATCTTGTTCGTAAAGATAATTCTGGAACAATAACGCAAACTATGAAAGTTCCTCTTGCGTATGGCCCAAGAGATAAGTTTCTTGTACGATTGCGTGAAGATGCGGATTTAACGAAACAAGTAGCAATTACTCTTCCTAGAATTGGATTTGAAATTCAAAACCTTTCCTATGATTCTGCTAGAAAAATGAGTAGAGTTCAGAGATTTAAGAAGGTAAAGGGAGCAAATACAAAACAATTAGATACACAGTATATGCCAGTTCCCTATAATTTAGATTTTGAATTATATATAATGGCAAAGCAATCTGATGACGCATTACAAATTGTTGAACAGATACTTCCTTATTTCCAACCAGACTATGCATTAACTATTAACGATATGAGTGATATGGGCATTGCTAAAGATGTTCCTATTGTCTTAAACAGTATTGGATATGAGGATAGTTATGAGGGTGATTTTGAAACTCGCAGAGCATTGATATATACATTGTCATTTACTGCAAAATTCTATCTGTACGGCCCGGTTACTTCTAGTAAGGTTATCAAAACAGTTCAAGTTGACCAGTATACAGATATGCCGGATCAATCACCGAAACGTGAGCAAAGGTATAAGGTTACTCCTAGCCCAGCCTCTGCTGATGCTGATGATGATTTTGGATTTAGTGAAACTACATCCTTCTTTGAAGATGCACAGGGTTATAATCCAGAAACAGGTGAAGATGATAATAAGTCATGATGGAAAAGGATTCTAGATTAAGAATTGATAAAGAGCTGGGTGTTATAGATAAAATTGTTCCCAAAATAATACCCAATGATTCTAAGATTATGCCTTATGAAAATTCAGAGGATTGGGGAGATGTTAATGATATAGATAGAGACTATGAATATCAAAGACAAAATTTTTATAACTTGGTAGAAAAGGGTTCATCTGCGATTGAAGGAATATTGGAACTTGCAAAAGAAAGTGAGCATCCAAGAACATATGAGGTTGCTGGAAATCTTATTAAACAGGTTGCAGAGGTAACTGAAAAATTAGGTGATTTGCAAGAGAAGATGCGTAAGTTAAAAGAGGTGCCAAGTAATGCACCTAAGAATGTTACTAACGCATTATTCGTTGGTTCTACTAAAGAACTTCAGACTATGTTAAAGGATAAAATAAAGGATGGAAGTACTTGATGATGTTAAAAGAAAGGATATGTGGCCGACAGCTACATACACTTTCAGATTGAAAAATATTGATAATAATATCTTAAAAGATGAAATAACAAAAAGGGGAACCAAAAATTTAGGTTTCCGATTCGACTCGATACAAGGGGGTGGTTGGCAAAGTAATAAAGATTTATTAGAAGAACCTTCTTCTGTCTTTGTCAATTTAAAAAAATCCCTTCTCTTTAGTGCAAATACTATTTTAAGTCCAGTATATAGAGATGATGCTGAAATTAAAATGATTGGTAGTTGGGCTAATATAAGTATGAAGGGTGAGTATACAATGCCTCATATTCATGAGGGTGCTAGTTGGTCTTGTGTTTATTATGTAACACCTACAGGAGATGCAAATCTCTATTTTAAAGACCCAAGAACAAATGAGCATATGGATTCATCACACTTTTTTACAAAACTTCCTTATGCTAATATGATTAGAAAACGTCCTTTTGAAGCAGGGGAAGCAATATTATTTCCAAGTTGGCTAGAACATGGTGTCGGGCCCAGTACAGAGAATGATGCGAGAATTAGTATAGCATGTAATCTTTTAATAGAGGGTTAAAATGGAACAAACATATCTAGGAAATCCCAACCTAAAAAAGGCTAATGTCGCCCAAGAGTGGACTCAAGCTGAGGTTGAGGAATACACCAAGTGTATGAAAGACCCTCTGTATTTTATACAAGAATATATTAAGATTGTTTCTCTGGACGAGGGTTTAGTTCCATTTAAGCTCTACGATTTCCAAAAGGAAATGGTAGGAACATTTCATAATAATCGTTTTACTATTTGTAAACTTCCTCGGCAGTCAGGAAAATCTACTACTATCATCGCGTACTTGCTTCACTATGTTTTATTCAATCCCACAGTCAACGTAGCAATCCTTGCTAATAAGGCTGCAACCGCAAGAGATTTATTGGGAAGACTACAACTTGCATATGAAAACTTACCCAAGTGGTTGCAGCAAGGAGTAATGTCATGGAACAAAGGTTCCTTGGAATTGGAAAATGGTAGTAAGATATTGGCATCTTCTACTAGTGCAAGTGCTGTTCGTGGTGGTTCTTACAATATCATCTTCCTTGATGAGTTTGCATATGTGCCATCAAATGTGGCAGAACAATTCTTCAGCTCAGTGTATCCAACTATTTCCTCTGGTAAAACAACCAAGGTAATGATTGTTTCTACTCCACATGGTATGAATATGTTTTACAAATTGTGGACAGATGCAGAGAATCAAAGAAACACTTATGTCCCTATTGAAGTACATTGGAGTGAAATACCAGGCCGGGATGAAAAGTGGAAAGAAGAAACGATTAAAAATACTTCAGAATCACAGTTCAATACAGAGTTTGAATGTGAATTCTTAGGATCAATTGACACATTAATATCTCCCTACAAATTAAAAACAATGGCATATTTAAATCCTATACAGACTAATGCTGGTTTAGATTTATATGAGAAGCCACAACAAGGTCATACTTATTTGTTGACTGCTGATGTGTCCCGTGGAACATCTAACGATTATTCTGCATTTGTAATTTTTGATGTATCACAGATGCCATACCGAATTGTTGCAAAATATAGGGATAATGAAATTAAACCATTGTTGTTTCCTAGTAAGATTTATGATGTTGCCATGGCATATAACCAAGCATTTGTACTTGTTGAAGTAAATGATATTGGAGAACAAGTAGCAACAACATTACAATTTGATTTGGAATATGATAACTTAATCATGGCATCTATGCGTGGCCGAGCCGGACAAATTCTGGGCGGGGGGTTCTCTGGTGGACGAGCTCAGTTAGGTGTAAGAACTACCAAAGCTGTCAAGAGAGTTGGATGCTCTAATCTAAAACAACTGATAGAAGATGATAAGTTAATAATACAAGATTTAGATACTATTAGTGAGTTATCCACATATATTATAAAGGGACAATCCTTTGAGGCTGATGAGGGTTGTACAGACGATTTAGTTGCATGTTTATTCATATTCGCATGGACTTCTGATCAAACATATTTCAAAGAATTAACCGATATGGATGTACGGCAAACCATGATGAGAGAACAACAGGACGCCCTAGAACAAGATATGGCTCCCTTTGGATTTGTTGTTAATGGTTTAGAAGAGGAAAATATTGGAGAGGTTGTTGATGAGTATGGAACCAGATGGAATCCTGTGGTAAGGGATTATGGTTCAAACTGGTAAATAACTAAATAAATTCAATTAAATCGTTATCGGCTTTAATCCAACAATTTGAACATAATATATTGGAGTTATCTACTAGGTGGAATATTTCTCTCCGACTTTCGTTGCTAGTCCCGACTCTCTTTGTCAACTTTCGGATTTCTGAATCATGTGGATAGAATTTGAGACATATAGTTTCGCTCTCTCCACAGTGGCCGCATGACTTATCTGACAGGAATTCGTTTAGTAAAACAATTCTTTTTCGATAATTTCTACGAGCTACCTTCTTTATGGTATCTTTATATTTTTCGTAATGTGTATTTGTCATAGAATTATTTATATGTTATAACACATATAAAATGAGGTTTTTGGAAACTGATTTTTTATAAATATTATTGAAATACAAGAAACACTCTTATAATAAAGGAGTAAGAATATGAGCTTTTTAGTTTCACCTGGCGTACATGTCAGAGAAATTGATCTTACAAATATTGTTCCTTCAGTTCAAACCACGATTGGTGCGATTGCAGGCCCATTTCAAAAGGGCCCCGTTGGTTCTGTAGTATCAATTAGTTCAGAGGAAGACTTGGTTGCGTTATTTGGGAAACCCCAAGGTACAAGCAACGCTTTTGAACATTGGTTTTCTGCTGCTAGTTTTTTACAATATTCAGATCATCTTAAAGTTGTTCGCTGTGAATCAGCAGTTGTAAATGCTGGTTGCAATAGTGGCATTCTCATTCGTGATGAAGATCATTATGAGGCATCCTTCTCAACAGGACAGGGTTCTCACGGTGAGTGGACTGCTCGTACTGCTGGTACTTGGGGTAACTCAATCGGCGTACAGATTTGTGCAACCGCTGATGCATTTGAACAGAACTTTAGTACAAATCAGTTAGTTAATGGCGCAGCAAGTGCTGGTGCTGAAACAATCACAGTTGATGATGCTGATGCAAGTGGTTATGCATTTAACGTAGGAGATTTAGTCTCTTTCTATTCAGACAATTCTGGTACAGTTCCAGTTGATGAATTTAATGAGTATGAGGTTACAGCTATTAATACATCAACTAACGCATTGTCACTTCGTCTAAAAGATGATCCAAATGGTGCTGGTTTGCAAAATGATATTGCAGACAACTCAACGATGAGGCGTAAATGGAAATACCATGATTTGTTTGAACATGCGCCTGGCCAATCTCAATGGGCAAAAGACAATGCTCGAGGCACTGCTGATGAGTTGCATGTTGTTGTTTATGACACAACAGGTGCTATCACTGGATACGATGCTGATGTTGCTGGCCAGAGAACTTCTAGTGTTCTAGAAGTCTTTGCAAATATGTCGAAGAGTTCAGTGGCAAAAGATGCTCAAGGTAATAGTAATTACTATCCAGATGTGATTTTCAGAAAGTCTACTTTCATTTACTGGACGGATCATATTTCTGGTGGTTCCAATTGGGGTACAGATACAACTACTGCTTACACTGATGTTCTACCAATTACAATTGATTCACTTACAGGTGGAACAGATGATTATGCGGTAACTGCTGGTGAACTAGAACTTGCATATGACCAGTTTGCTGATACAGAAACACATGATATCAACCTTGTAATCGGTGGTAAAGGTGGTGGTGCTGGTGATACTGCTGCAACGCAAGACACTCATGTAACAATGCTTACAGCTCTTGTTGAAGATAGAAAGGATTGTGTGGGATTTGTTTCTCCATATCGTTCTGCTACAGTTGGTGTTGCAAGCCCCGGCGCAACTTCTGCTAGGGCAGTCAATAATATAAAAACTGCGTTTGACCTTTGCCCTGCATCATCTTACATGGTATTCGACAGTGGTTACAAATATATGTACGATAAGTACAACGATGTATATCGTCATGTTCCATTATGCGGTGATACTGCTGGTCTTTGTGCATATACAGATAATGTTGCTGACCCTTGGTTCTCTCCTGCTGGTTATAATCGGGGTTCTGTAAGAAGTGCGATTAAATTGTCATTTAATCCTAAAAAGGCAGATAGAGACATTCTCTATAAGGCTCGAATTAATCCAGTAGTTAACTTCCCAGGCCAAGGTGTAACACTCTTTGGTGATAAAACTGCTCTTGCAAAACCAAGTGCATTTGATCGAATTAACGTAAGACGGTTATTCTTGGTTCTTGAAAAGGCAATCGCAACTGCTGCCAAGTATATGCTCTTTGAATTCAACGATGAGTTTACACGGGCCCAGTTCCGTAATATGGTTGAACCTTTTCTGAGGGATGTACAGGGTCGCCGTGGTATTACCGATTTTAAGGTTGTATGCGATAGTACAAATAACACAGGTGAGGTTATTGACCGAAACGAGTTTATCGGAGACATCTATATTAAACCCGCTAGATCAATTAACTTCATAACACTAAACTTTATCGCTGTAAGAACCGGCGTATCGTTTAGTGAGGTAGGAGGTTAATCATGGCTGCAATAGACGATTTTAAAGCAAATCTAATTGGTGGTGGCGCTCGTGCGAATCAGTACAGAGTTACGATTACTCCCCCGCCTGGAATTGCTATAGGCCTTGATGTTCGTAGAGCATCTTTCTTGGTAACTGCTTCATCTCTACCAGCACAAACTATTGCTGAAATAGCTATACCATTTCGTGGTAGACAAATATATATTGCTGGGGATAGGAGCTTTGATGACCCTTGGACTACAACTTTTATGAACGATACAGACTTTATGGTTCGTAACGCAATGGAAAGGTGGTCTAACGGTATCAATGATCTTGCTGGTGGTACGGGTGTTATTGCTCCTGCGGATTATCAAACAGATTTAACTGTAGAACATTTAGATCGTGATGATACAGTTCTAAAAAGTTATATTTTCAGAAGTGCTTGGCCAACATCAGTTGCAGCCATTGAATTAACTAATGACGCTGCTGACGCCATTGAAACTTTTGAAGTAACGTGGAGATATCAACATTTTGAGTCCTCGGGCGTAAATTTCTAATTTGATACCTACTAAATAATATTAACTGGTAGGAGTTATTATGGCAGAACTTTTTGGGTTCACAATACAAAGAGCATCTAAGGATTCGGGCGGAGGGAGAACTTTCTCCGTCCCGACTTCTGATGACGGTACGATTGATGTTGCCGGTGGTGGTTTCTTTGGACAAATTCTAGATACAGACGGTAGGGAAAGAACCGATTTAGATTTAATTCGGCGGTATCGTGATATTGCTCAGCAAGCAGAATGTGATACGGCAATAGAAGATATCGTAAACGAAGGTATTGTTTCTAATCAAAACGATCAAGCAATAGAAATTTCTTTGGATCGTTTACGATATCCAGATAAAATTAAAAGAAAAATTCGTGCAGAGTTTGATGAAGTTTTGCGACTTCTATTTTTTGAGCAAAAAGGCCATGACATTTTTCGGCGTTGGTATGTTGATGGAAGAGTTTTCTTTCATAAAATCATTGATACTAAAAATCCAAGAAAAGGTATTACAGAATTAAGATACATTGATCCAACTAAAATCAAAAAAGTCAGAGAAGTAAAGAAAGATAGAGATAATAAATCTGGCATTGATATGGTTGAAAAGATTAATGAATATTATATCTATAACGAAAAGGGTTTAGCTTCTGCGGGAACAACTGGAAGCAATCAAGGTTTAAAAATTTCAGCAGACTCTATTACATATGTTCCATCTGGTTTAATAGATGGTAATAGTGGTCGAGTTCTTTCTTATTTGCATAAAGCAATTAAGCCTGTTAATCAACTAAGGATGATTGAAGATGCATTGGTTATCTATCGCATTTCGCGAGCGCCCGAGCGTAGAATTTTCTACATTGATGTTGGCAATCTACCCAAGATAAAGGCAGAACAATATCTTAAAGATGTGATGAATCGTTATCGTAACAAGTTGGTGTATGATGCAACAACTGGTGAAATACGAGATGATAGAAATCACATGAGCATGTTGGAAGACTTCTGGCTCCCACGAAGAGAAGGTGGTCGAGGTACAGAGATTACAACATTGCCAGGCGGTTCTAATCTAGGGGAGATAGATGACATCACTTATTTCCAACGAAAACTATATCGTTCACTCAACGTGCCGATTTCAAGATTGGAATCCGAAAGTGGATTCTCTCTTGGAAGGTCAACCGAAATCACTAGAGATGAACTTAAATTTACAAAATTTGTACAGCGAATACGAAAGAAATTCTCTCCACTATTCACTGACGTTCTCAAAACCCAGCTTCTACTTAAAGGAGTAATTGCTCCAGAAGATTGGCCTGTAATACAAGAGCATATTCAATATGACTTTCTTGCAGATGGCCATTTTGCAGAGCTTAAAGATGCAGAGTTGCTAGAGAATAGACTTAACGCACTACAGAATGTTGAAGCTTATGTTGGTACATTCTTCAGTAAAGAATATGTACTGAAGAAAGTATTGCGTATGAATGATACAGAAATTCAAGAAATGCGTGACCAGATTAAGAAAGAATCTCAAATTGATCCTCTTGACGGTGGAATTGTTGTACCTGATGGTGGAGATGGTATACAAAGATATCCAGTTGATAAGATGGGACAGCCGGTTGATCCAGATATGGATGCTGGTGATCGTGCCAGACTTCAAATTGGTTTAGAACCAGAAGGTGAAGAAATGCCAGCTGGAGAAGAAGAACCAGTTGAAGCGGAAACTGACCCATCATTTATTGTGAAAGGAAGAAGAAAATGAGCAGAGAATTTGTAGATGCAATTGAAACAGGAAATAATTTAGATGCTGAAAAGGCGTTTAACGATTCAGTGACTAAAAAGGTTGGTGATGCATTAGAACTAAAAAGAAAAGATATATCCAAATCCTTTGTATCTAATTATATAGAACAAGAAACGGATGTAAACGAAGAATGATTCATTTTGAAGAAATATACGAGGCCTCAGTTATTGAGAAGAATGAGCATAAGAAATCTCTGCAATATAAGAAATTATCGCCGAAAATGAAAGATGCTGTTGATCAAATCTTTTCAATTATGGACTCTAAACCTTCAGATTTCCTAAATACTTTTGAGAAAACTATACGCGAAGTATCAAAGAAATTTAAAGTTCCTGAGAGGGAACTTATGAATTATTTTGAAAAAGAGATGTTATCAATATAGGAGCAGATAATGGCATTAGTATTACATGAAATCATAGATTCAGATTTTGAATACTTTGTGAAAGTTACAACGACAGGTACAAATAGTGCTGCTAGTGTTTTTGATGCTTCCGATGCAGAAGGAGCTGCTACTGATCCGCGAACAGCAATTACAGGCGTTGCGTGGTCGGTAGGTTCGCAAACAGATTTGCTTTGGGATGCAACGAGTAATGTTGTTGCGTTGTCTTTAAATGGTAGTGGTAAAGTTGGATTCGCTGACGGTGTACCATCAATTCCTAATAATGGTGGAAGTGGTGTAACAGGTGATGTTTTATTGACAAATGGTTCTGCATCAGTTGGAACTATTTGGTTGAAAATGAGAAAAGTATCTGGCTACGATGATATCACATAAAGGGTAAAAAGATGGATACAATAAAATTAATTTCGGAAGCGGTAGAAGAAGTAGAGTATATCACCGAAGATAAAGAAGGTGGTGGTAAAAACTACAAGATTAAAGGTATTTTTCTACAGGCTGACATTAAAAACCGCAATGGCCGTGTGTATCCAATGGAAGTGCTGGAAAAAGAAGTTAATCGGTACAACAAAAAATTCATCAATGAAAAACGTGCTTATGGAGAACTTGGTCATCCAGAAGGGCCTACTGTTAACCTAGAACGTGTATCGCATATGGTTACAGAATTGTATCCAGATGGTAAGAATTTTATTGGTGAAGCAAAGATTATGGAAACTCCGATGGGTAAGATTGTAAAATCTCTCATGAATGAAGGTGGTAAATTAGGAGTTTCATCTAGAGGCATGGGAAGTTTAGACCAAAAAAATGGTGCTAACTATGTGAGGGATGATTTCTATCTCGCAACAGCTGCTGATATCGTTGCAGACCCTTCCGCACCAAATGCTTTCGTAGAGGGTATTATGGAAGGAAAGGAATGGGTTTGGAATAACGGTGCTTTAATAGAGGCAGAACTTGTTGAATTAAAGCGGAAGTTTGATGTTAAAAAACGTCAAAGGGACGCAAAAGTTGAGGCTTTAGAGTTCGCTAAATTCCTCAAAAAATTGTAATTTATAAATATAATAACACAAAGGTAAGGAGACAACCTATGTCTGAACTAGATAAAACAATAGAAGAACTTGAAGCGGAAGTTCTTGCTGAACTTGAAGAGGCTTCTGAGAAACCTTTAGATGATGCTACTTCTGGCAGTAAGAAAGACCTCGGCTTAGGTTCCAATAATGCTGATGAGGGTGTTGCAAAAGCAAAAGACCCAAAGGCTAATGTAGCCGGTGCAGATAAAGCTGACAAAGTTGAAGGCGAAAAAGCAAAAGACGGTGGTAAAGAAGTAGACTCACCCGAAGCAAAATCTTCTCCAACAGACGTTGCTGGAAAAAGTGCAAAACCCGTAAGTGGTGACGCTCAACAGAAAAGTGCTGGTAAGGCAGATGCTCCTCAAAAACTTGCCGCTGGTGATGAAATTGATCACGACGGCGAAGAGCTCAAGGAGAATAAAAAGATGACTAAAGCTCAACAGCTTGAAGCAATTGGTAAAATGAAGAAGTCAGACATCGAAGAGATGCTTGCTGCACATCAGGCCAAACTTGCTGAAGCAGAAAATGCCGCAAGTGAAGAAGAGTTGAAGAAGCTTGAAGATCAGAAAGCAGAGATTGATGAAAGAATTAAAAGCATCTCTGTCAAAGAGGATATGGAAGTACTCATGGGTGCCGATGATAGCCTCAGCGAAGAATTCAAGGTTAAGGCCGCAACAATTTTTGAGGCCGCAGTAAAAACTAAAATTCGTTCAGAGATTGAGCGAATTGATGAGCAAGTAAAATCTGAGAAAGAAACCGATATGGAGACTTTCAAAGAAGAACTTACTGAAAAGGTAGACACTTACCTCAACTACGTTGTAGAGGAATGGACGAAAGAAAACGAGTTGGCAATTGAGCGCGGTTTAAAGGGTGAGATTGCAGAAGACTTTATTTCTGGATTGAAACAGTTGTTTGAAGATCACTACATTGATGTTCCAGACGAGAAATATGACGTTTTGGAAGCACAATCTGAGAAGATTTCCGAGCTAGAAGAGAAGTTGAATGAAGCCATTCAGAAGAATGTCAATCTTTCTTCTTCTAATGAAACTCTAGTTAGGGAACAGGTCATTTCTGAGGTTTCTGAAGACTTGGCCGATACCGAAATTGAGAAGTTCAAATCACTTACACAAGATGTTGAATTTGGGGATGAAGAAACTTTCCGTCAAAAGCTTGATACTTTGAAAGAAAGTTATTTCCCGAAAACTCAAACAACGAGTACGAGTGATGAGACATTTGGTGATGAAGATGGTAGCACCGCGCAGGACATTGATACGACAGATGCTATGAAGGCTTATATGTCGGCTATCAGTCGTAACAAGGCGAGTGCTTAAATTATTATATAAAACGGATGTAAAAAAAAGGAGAAACAAATGTTTCAGACAGAACATCTACAAGAAAAGTGGCAGCCAGTCCTAGAACACCCCGATCTTCCAAGGATCGAGGATTCTTACAAGCGGGCAGTTACCACACTCATCCTAGAGAACCAAGAACAGGCTCTTAGAGAAGACCGTAGTTTCCTTTCGGAAGCTGCACCTGTTAACAGCATGGGCGGCGGGCAGATGGATACATGGGATCCAATTTTGATCTCATTGGTTCGCCGTGCAATGCCTAATCTGATTGCATATGACGTATGTGGTGTGCAACCTATGACAGGCCCAACGGGTCTTATCTTCGCAATGCGTTCCTCGTTCCTGTCGCAAGACGGTGCCGAGGCTCTCGTTGACGAGGCAATGCCTGGTAAAGCTGGTGCATCGAACCAGAACGCCGCCGGTACTATTGGTGGTGGTGATGTTGGTGCAACAGAGACTAACCCTGCTGTTCTTAACGATAGTCCTTCCGCTGGTACTTATGTAAGTGCTACTGGTATGACAACTGCTCAGGCAGAAGCGTTAGGTGACAGTGCTACAAATGCTTTCGCACAGATGGCGTTCAGCATTGAAAAGTCCACGGTTACTGCCGTGTCCCGTGCCCTCAAGGCCGAGTACACGATGGAACTGGCACAGGACTTGAAAGCCATTCATGGTCTAGACGCAGAAACAGAACTTGCGAATATTCTTAGTTCTGAAATTCTTGCTGAAATCAACCGTGAAGTTGTTCGTTCCCTGTATGTCACCGCCGTTAAGGGTGCTCAGGTTAATACAACAACTGGTGGTATCTTTGACTTGGATACAGACTCTAACGGACGTTGGAGTGTTGAAAAGTTCAAGGGTCTTATGTTTGCTATTGAGCGTGATGCCAATGCGATTGGTCAACAGACTCGTCGCGGTAAAGGTAACATGGTCATCTGCTCCGCTGATGTTGCTTCTGCACTTCAGATGGCGGGTGTTCTTGATTACACTCCTGCTCTTTCAAATAACCTTAATGTCGATGACACAACTACCACATTTGCTGGTGTTATGAATGGACGTTATAAGGTATACGTTGATCCTTATTCTGCTAACGTAGCTGCTTCACAGTACTATGTTTGTGGTTATAAGGGTACTTCTCCGTATGATGCCGGGTTCTTCTACTGCCCATACGTTCCTCTACAGATGGTCCGTGCGGTTGGTGAGAGCTCCTTCCAGCCGAAGATTGGTTTCAAGACACGTTATGGTCTTGCTGCTAATCCTTTTGCCGCCTCTGGTGCGGTAGCTGCTGGTGACACGGTTAACTCTGATGCTTCGTTGGATGCAAATACCAACGCTTGGTATCGTCGGGTTAAAGTCACCAATCTTATGTAATAATAAGAAAAATAGGAGAGGGAACTTTGGGGAGGCCAACCGGCCTCCCCTTTTTTTTGTTATATAAATAGATACATGGCTACTTCACAATCACCTCTTGCAAGACAACCTGATAAACTAGACTATGCGAGTCCAACTCAATTTAGGTTTGGTATACATCAATTACCGAAGGTTGAATTTTTTACAGTAAGTGCATCACTTCCAGGCATTAGCGCTGGAGCTGTGGTTATGCCTTCTCCGTATAAAGATATTCCTACTGTTGGCGATAAAGTAACGTATGAAAATTTATCAATAAGTTTTATGGTAGATGAATATTTGGAAAATTATGTTTCATTGCACAATTGGATGACAGGTATAGGGTTTCCATCAGACAGACAAGAATTTCGCACATTTAGAGATGTAACATCAAATTTGCCAGCAAGTGGTAAAACTCCACCAGTAGATATGGTAGGAAAGTCTGTTCCTGATAAAGCACTATATTCGGATGCTAATCTTATGATTCTCTCTAATAAAAATAATCCTATAATATCAGTGAACTTTCAAAATATTTTTCCTGTATCTTTGAGTGCGATAGAGTTTACTCAAAATGTTACTGATGTTGAATATATTTCGGCTACAGCTGAATTTGCATATCAAATCTATACTATAGAAACTGTGACATGATAAATAGAAACGAGCAGACACGATAAACTTTAACAAGTAATATTTGTTAGGCTTTTAAAAAGTCAATGTAAGAAGAGAGAGACAATCAACTCTGCTCACTTTTTTTGAAAGAGTTATATTATGAATCTAGATGAACTAAAAGAAGAAGCAAGAAAAGACCTCACTATAGACAATGTGGAAAATCTTGATTCTGAATCCCTCAAAAACCAAAAGATAAAAGCAAAATATCTTGAACATAAAACAAGATACCAATTGTTGCTGCAAAGAGCCAACGGCGACTACCAGCGAATGTACCGACAGAAATGGGAGTACTACGGTGGCAAGGCTGATGCTAAAGTTTATGTTGCGAAACCATTTGACTTGAAGGTTTTAAAAAATGATTTAGCAATGTACATTAGTTCTGATGAAGAAATTATCACATTAATGGATAAGATTGGGTATCTAGAGGTTGTTATAAAATATATTGATGGAGTTATTAAATCAATTGACAATCGTGGATGGGATATTAAGAACGCAATTGAATGGAAAAAATTTGAATCGGGTATGATATGACTTGGTTAGTAGCAGATTATATAAAATATTATGAAAACATAGTTTCAGATTTACAATGTGAAGAAATATTAGATTGCACTGAAACTGTATATGTGTCATCAACATATTCTAGTCATGGTGGTAAGGTTGAAAGTGAAGAACGAGTTCGTATGGATGAGTGCTGGGTTAAGAATGATAGCGTATTATGGCCCACTATACTAAGTTGTTATGAAGAAGTTATAAAAAGATATTCAGCGGATTTTCCTTTATTCAGTGTACAACGCACAACAGATTTTAGAATTAACAGATACACAGAAGGTGGGTTTATGTCTAAGCATTGTGATAATATACATCACAGTCATGGCCAACAATATGGATACCCACAAGTATCTGCTCTTCTATACCCAAATGATGATTATGAAGGTGGAGAATTTTTTGTAGCAGATCATCAATATTTACCAAAGAAGGGTTCAGCTATAGTATTCCCTTCTAATTTTATGTATCCTCATGAAGCAAAGGCTGTAACAAAAGGAACAAGATGGAGTATAGTTACATGGCTGATGTAAAAGTACATAAATGTTTTCCTACGATAATATACGAATTTGATTATGAACCAACTGATAGGGTGATGATGGAATCGTATATAAGACAAGTAAGAAAAAATCATGAGTATCATACAAACGATGATTTGATGATGCTATCTTATTTTTCAAATCTTAGAAGTAAAGTTTATGAGATATCAGAGCAATACCTTGATGATTTACAGTATGAATTTGAGTCATTAGAAATAACTGGTATGTGGGGTAATGCATTATATCAAGGTTCAGTACATCCACCACATACACATTCAAATAATTTTTTATCGGGCGTGTACTATTTAAGCACCAATAAAAAATCCTCGCCTATACAATTTTTTGACCCAAGGACTCAAGCACATGTATTGCAGCCTAGAAATAAACCAAATTGGAATAATGCAAGTATGGTGCAGTTTGAAGCAATACAGGGAAAGGGTTTTGTTTTTCCCTCATGGTTGATGCATTGGGTTCCAGCTACACAGGATGAGCGGATAAGTATATCGTGGAATATATTGCCGCGAGGAAACTACGGCGAACTGAATACATTGCAAAATGCACATATCTAAGAAAAATGAAGTCTATCTTACTCTAAATAATATAGAACCATCCACATCCCAAGAGTTAACAGAATTTTTTACTTTTGAAGTACCTGGCGCAAAATTTATGCCCATGTACCGAAATAGAATGTGGGATGGGAAGATACGATTGTTTAGTCCAGCAACGGGAGAAATCTATGTTGGACTTTTACCGTATATAAAAAAATTCTGTGAAAAAAGTAATGTAAAGTATACCATAGAAGAAGGAGTAGAAAATGAGCGGGATATTGTTCGTGAGACTGTTAGAGGCTTTATCAAATCACTCAAACCCAAAACCAAAGGAAAATCAATTAAAATCCGCGACTACCAGATTGATGCTGTTCATCATGCATTGTCCAGAAGTCGTTGTCTTCTTGTTAGTCCTACTGCTAGTGGTAAGTCTCTTATAATATATGCACTAGTTCGTTATTATAATATGATGGAACTAAAGACTTTAATTTTAGTTCCCACCACATCTCTCGTTGAGCAGATGTATTCTGATTTCCAAGATTATGGCTGGAGTCCAGGCACTTATTGTCAAAAAGTGTATCAAGGATATACAACTAAAGTTGAAAAAGATGTTGTGATATCAACATGGCAATCTATCTACAAAATGCCGAAGAAATATTTTGAGCAATTTGGATGTGTGATAGGTGATGAAGCTCATATGTTTAAGGCAAAATCACTTACTGGCATAATGACCAAGTTACATCAATGTAAGTATAGATACGGGCTTACGGGCACGCTAGACGGCACACAGACACATCAGTTAGTATTAGAGGGGTTATTTGGTGCTGTTAAAAACATAGTAACAACAAAGGAATTAATTGACAAAAAGACACTTGCTAATTTAAAAATAAAGTGTATAATGTTAAAGCATCCACCTATAAGAGAAAGGATGACTTATGCTGAAGAAATACAGTACCTTGCGGGAAATGAAAAAAGAAATAATTTTATTGGTGATTTGTTATTGCATCTCAATGGTAATACTCTCTGTTTATTTCAACTTGTAGAGAAACATGGCAAGATTTTATACGAACAAATAAATAAGACTGCAAAGAACAGAAAAGTTTTTTTTGTTTATGGCGGTGTAGATAGCTTAGAAAGAGAAAAAATAAGGAGTATTGTAGAAAATGAAAAGGATGCTATCATTATCGCGAGCTTTGGTACTTTTAGTACTGGTATCAACATTCGTAATCTTCACAACATCGTGTTCGCATCTCCCTCAAAATCTAAAATTAGAGTCTTGCAATCAATCGGCCGAGGCCTGCGGGTTGCTACAAATAAAATGGGTGTTTTAGTGTTTGATATCGCTGATGATATATCTTACAAGGAAAGACGGAATTTTACACTTAACCACTTCTCGGAAAGAATAAATATATATAACGAGCAACAATTTAACTACGAGATAAGTAAGGTAAAATTAAAATGAATACATCTTCTTACAAAGTTCTTAAATTACTTAACGGAGAAGAGTTAGTGTGTGAGCTCGGGAAAAATATTGTAGATGATTCCTATGAAATAACACATCCGTTAAAAATGCAAGTCGAATCCAAAGAAACCAGCAAGGGAAGTGTAGATTCTCTAAATCTAAGCCGCTGGATCGGTCCATATACTGAACAATCATTTTTCCACATAAAAACCTCTCACGTTCTTTTAGTTGCTGATGCATCTGAAGGATTGTCCCGCTATTACGAGCATGTAATAACAGAAATTAATAGATTGGATCATCCAGAACAAAGAAAGCTCTTAGATGATATTGATGATGAAGATGTTTATGATGATCTGTTATCTGAAATGGAAACAGATAAAACTATTCACTGAAATCTCTACATAGAGAGAATAACACATTTTTTTTACCTTGTCAATGCTCTTTTGTTACTTGACATTTATGATGTAATGATGTATTATGTATTATTATTTTAAGGAGTAATAATGGCGAAGAAACAAAAAGGTGAACATTACGTTAATAACAAAGAATTTCTTCAAGCAATGATTGAATGGAGAAGTAGGTGTGATGAGGCGGAGCAGGAAGGTAAATCCCAACCACCCATTACTAATTATATCGGTGAGTGTTTTCTAAAAATAGCTACCCATTTATCGTACCGGCCTAATTTTATTAATTACACATACAGGGATGAAATGATATCGGATGGAATAGAAAATTGTTTACAGTATGTTAAGAATTTTAATCCAGAAAAATCACAGAACCCCTTTGCGTATTTTACACAAATTATTTACTATGCTTTTCTGAGAAGGATTACTAAAGAGAAAAAGCAAACTCATGTGAAGAATAAAATTATTGAAGGACAACAGTTTGAGTCTTGGACAACTATGGATGGCGATGATACAACTTATTCAGTAACAGGTTTTGATCCTCACTTGATGTTACCAGATGAAGATGTTTATAAACCGAAAAAGAAACCAACAGATAAATCCAAGGGCTTAGAACCTTTTATGGAGTCAAATATTGAAGATAGCGATAGTAACTGACACTCATTTTGGTGCAAGAAATGACAACCAAAATTTTAATGACTATTTCTATAAATTTTACGACAATATCTTCTTTCCTTCTTTAAAAGAAAAGGGAGTTACCACATGTGTTCATATGGGCGATGTGGTTGACCGAAGGAAGTTTATTTCTTATAAAACTGCGAATGATTTTCGTAGGAAATTTATTAGTCAGTTTCAGCGTGACAATATAGACTTGCATATCATCATTGGTAATCATGATACTTACTATAAGAATACCAATGAAGTAAATGCTATGGAAGAGCTTGTTGGGCAGGATAGATTTAAAATCTATACTAGTCCAGAGGTTGTAGACTTTGACGGCACTCTTATTCAATTCATTCCTTGGATTAATTCTGGAAATTATACAAAGTCTATGGAAATGCTGAATAATTCTTCAGCACAAATTGCTATGGGACATCTAGAGATCGATGGCTTTGAAATGTACAAAGGTGGTCATCGGCATGAAGGTTCGTATGATAGAGAAACATTTCGTAGGTTTGATATTGTGATGAGTGGACATTTTCATCACAAATCAGATGATGGACATATTTACTACCTTGGCACGCCATATGAGATTTATTGGAATGACTGGCAAGACCCCAAGGGTTTTCATATCTTTGATACAGAAACAAGAGAGTTAGAAAGGATTATAAATCCTTATACATTGTTTGAGAAGATTTATTATGATGATGTAGATAATGATTATGATGATCATGATTTTGAAAAGTATAAAGAAAAGTATGTTAAGTTAGTTGTAGTAAACAAAAAAGACTTATATCAATTTGACCAATTTGTTGATAAGCTGTTAAAGGCTGATGCATTTGAAGTTAAAATTATTGAGGACTTTTCTGAACTGGATGCTTCAAATGTATCCGATGATATTGTAGAAAATACAGAAGATACTATGACTTTGCTAGAGAGATATGTTGATGAGCTGGATGTAAATCTAGATAAAAATAGACTTAAAAATACTATGAAGTCTCTTTATAACGAGGCGCAGGATTTGGAACTTTGATAACTTTTAAATATGTCAGGTGGAAGAACTTTCTTTCAACTGGAAATAACTTTACTGAAATACATCTAGACCGAAATCCAACAACTCTAATCATTGGTGAGAATGGAGCAGGCAAGTCTACTGTTCTTGACGCATTGTGCTTCGGCCTGTTTGGAAAACCATTTCGCAACATCAATAAACCACAATTATTAAATTCAGTTAATAATAGTTCTGCTGTTGTTGAAGTGGAATTTAGAATTGGTTCCAAGAATATTAAAGTAATTCGCGGCATCAAGCCAAACGTCTTTGAGATATACATTAATGGTAAGATGTATAATCAGGATGCAAATGTAAGAGATTATCAGAAGTATCTTGAGCAACAAATTCTTAAACTAAACTATCGCAGTTTTACTCAGGTTGTTATTTTGGGGTCATCTACATTTGTTCCTTTTATGCAATTGAAGGCTCGTCATCGTAGAGAAGTAGTAGAAGAAATTCTTGATATTCAAATCTTTTCTCTTATGAATATGTTGCTGAAACAGAAACTTAAAACTATATCTGATGATATTCGTGATATAGATTATAAGTTAGAACTCACTACAGAAAAAATAGGGTTGCAGCAGAAATACATTACTGAAATGAAGCAGAACAAAGATAAGTTGATTAAAGAGAAAACTCTACTGCTTAGTGGTAATGAAGAAGAGGTTTTCTTTCGGCAAGCAGAAATTAACATATTAAATAAGGAAAATGATGAACTTATTGAAAGTATTACCGATAAGGTTAAGTTAGATAAAAAACTAGCTACATTAAAGGATATTAAATCCACGCTTCTTGAAAAACATAGAGCACAGCATCGCCTTATAGGGTTCTTTGAAAAGAACGAAGATTGCCCTACTTGTCAGCAACACATTGATGAAGAATTTAAAAATGGTATGGTTAGCCAAAAGAAAACCGAGGCTGATAAAATTGAAAATGGATTGGATGAACTAAAAGAAGAGTTAAGTAAAACAGATTCCAGACTTAAAGTTATCTCTGATATTGCGAAAAAAGTAAGAGAAAATGAAGTCCAAATTGCAAAAGATAAGAGCAGTTTAGACCAACTAGAAAAATTTAATTCTACTCTAACAGTTGAAATTGCTCAACTAAGTAATGGTGAAGTTCATAAAAGTGATTATGAAAAGATGCAAAAATTAAAGGATGAATTGAGAGGTATAAATGAACAGAAGGCGAAACTTAAAGAAGATCAGACTTATGCAGCAGCGGCGAAGAATATGCTACAGGATACAGGTATTAAAACAAAAATCATCAAACAATACCTACCGATAATGAATAAACTGATTAATACATATCTTACCTCTATGGAATTTTATGTAAACTTCACGTTGAACGAGAACTTTGAAGAAACGATTAAATCACGATATCGTGATGAGTTTACTTATGATTCATTTAGTGAAGGTGAAAAGATGCGTATTGACCTTGCATTGCTCTTTACATGGAGAGCAATAGCAAAAATGAAAAACAGCACTAATACGAATCTGTTAATGCTTGATGAAATCTTTGATAGCTCTTTGGACGGCTCTGGTACAGATGAATTCCTAAAGATTCTGAATACGTTAGGGGATGAGAACGTATTTGTTATTAGTCATAAACAGGATGTGTTAGTTGATAAATTTAGAAGTACAATCAAATTTGAAAAGATGAAGAACTTTAGTCATGTTGCTGCTTAATGGAAATTGCATTGAAGAAATGCAGAAACTAATTGATGATGGTGTGCAAGTAGATTCAATTGTTACAGATCCACCTTATGAACTTGGATTCATGGGCAAGAGCTGGGATTCAACTGGAATTGCATTTGATAAAAAGACTTGGGAGCTTGCACTGAAACTTTTGAAGCCAGGCGGTCATTTACTTGCATTTTCTGCTTCTCGTAATTATCACAGAATGGCAGTTGCGATAGAGGATGCTGGATTTGAGATTCGTGATCAACTAATGTGGTTGTATGGAAGTGGTTTTCCCAAGTCACACAATCTAGGTGATGGTTGGGGAACTGCTCTCAAGCCTGCACATGAACCTATTGTGATGGCAAGAAAGCTTATTGAGGGAACAAATAAAAATAACAGAGAAAAATATGGAACTGGTGGCATCAACATTGATGGGTGCAGAGTAGAAACAGACCCAGAGGTAGATGATATGTTGAGAGAAGTTGATAGAAAAGAAAGGGTATCAGAAACATGGAAAGAAGGTTCTGGTTTTAAGAATGAAAATAATAATCTAACTGGAGTTAGAGAAGATGGTAGATTCCCTGCTAATGTAATGCATGATGGAAGTGAAGAAGTTTTGAGTGGATTTCCAAATACAGGTCAAGGTGGTGGAAAACCTTATTCATATGCTGGTAGAGAATATGACAATAAGGATACATCAATGTTTAATGGTGATAAACCACAGGCCCCTAGTAATTATAATGATATGGGAACGGCTGCAAGATTCTTCTATTGTCCAAAGGTATCCAAGTCAGAAAGAAACATTGGATTGTATGATGAACCTGAAAAACAATATAGTCACGATGGGAGAAAGAAAAAAATAGAGAATCCCTATCAGAGAAATAAGAGTGTATCTAAAAATAACCATCCTACAGTTAAACCAATTGAGTTGATGAAATACCTATGCCGACTTGTAACACCAAAGGATGGCACAGTATTAGACCCATTTATGGGTAGTGGTTCTACAGGAATGGCTGCCAAGGATGAGGGGTTTGAGTTTATCGGTATAGAACGAGAGAAAGAATATTTTGAGATTGCAGAGAAACGAATTCACTCTGCATCACCACTAATGGAGTTTATGTGATGGTGTTGTTTCTCAATAAAGATAAGATAGTTAATTTTTTCAGATGGCCCAAAAAAGAATCTTTCAACTGGGTCAAGAGAACCAAGTTTGTTGAACTTGATGATATAGATGTCACAGAAGATCCTGTTAGACCAGAATTAGATATGGACTTTAGAACTAGTTATGGAAGACGAGTATATGGGTTGAAGTTTAAAGATGAAGTAGCAGCGATCATTTGTATCGCATACACTAATGATATACCCTTTAGTGTGAAAGAATTAGATTTGATGTCTCAGAATGCACATCTCAAAGAAGACACAAATACTGCTATTGCATATACTGTTTGGTCCAGAAAGAAAGGTGCTGGTAGGGAGATAATGCAGAAAACACTTGAGTTCATAAGAGGCAATCCCGATATAGAAAGGTTGGTAACTTTGTCTCCATTGACACCAAGAGCAACGCACTACCATATTAGAAATGGTGCTAAGTTGATTAGTATCAATCCTACTGCACAGAATTTTGAATACGATTTAGAGAGGAAGGAAAAATGTTAAATGCATTGTTGTTACAATATAAGTCTGAGATTGCGAAAGCAAAAGCAAACATAAGAGTATATTTGAAGAATCCAGCTGGAATCGGAGAGCACCCAGATCTTGTTTCTGCTGTAGACAGTCAAATTGAAATCATTGCTAACGCAGAGGATAAAATAAATGTGATTAACAAGTATTACAAACCACAACATAAACCATTGAGTCGTTATCCTACACCGTCTGATATGCCCAATTAAGCATGTATCAGTTAATTGACAGTCGTGCACCAATCCTACAAGTAAGAATGGATGGTGTTAGTGAAGACTTGAACAGGCACGAGTTTGCCGATACTCTACTTGCTACAATGGAAAATCTGAATGGACTAGGATTGGCAGCAAACCAATGTGGATTGAAAGAACGTGCCTTTGCGATGTACAGTGACTATTCATACAAGACTACAATTGTATGCTTCAATCCAACGATAACATGGCAAAGTGAAGAAATGTCTTTTGAGGAAGAAGGTTGTTTGACATGGCCTGGACTTTTTCTAAAGATTCGTAGACCGATAGCAATTAAGGTTGAATATGAAAATGTTGATGGTGAAGACATAAAGAACCATTTCGATGGATTGGAAGCAAGAATTTTTCAACACGAGTTCGATCACTTGAACGGTATTGACTTTACAAAGAAAGCAAATCGAGTTGTTCTGAACATGGCATTGAAGAAACGTGCTAAGAATATGAGGAAATTAAAAAGTGAAAGACGTAGTTAGAATTGACAATGCAGTTCCGTTAATGGTGTTAGAGTACATGAGAATGCGACTTCAGAATGAAGAGAGGTGGAGTTTCTCTTATCCCAAAGGTGCTGCATTTGAAAAGAAACATCCCAAGTTAACAATCTATGACGGTAGTGACATACCAGAAGCAAAGTTGTTAGAAGGTATGTCTCATATCATTTTGTTGTCGATATACAATTCGATGGTGCAACAAAATATGAATCTGTTTCATCCGTCTATGCTTTGGTGTGGAGCATCTATTAAAGATAGACACCGAGAAGATAATATTCATACTGACCATGAAGATGATATACCAGATGATATGCGAGTAGTGAAACTTCTGGGAATTTTACATGGAGAGTGGCCAGAGGAAAATGGTGGACATTTCGAATGGGGTGGAAAGATTCACACAATGACGCCCGGCACATTCTTGTGTTTTGATCCTTTGGTTCATCATAGGGCAACCGATATTCTGGTCGATACCAAGAGAATTGCATTGGATTACACGGTTCGTTCGACTGAGCCTCCAACTGATCGGTCACGAAAAACATAATTATTTTAAAAGTCCTTATAAATCAATGACTTGACGTGATAGTAAAAACCCTTATAAATCAAGGACTTACAAATTATTTTAAAACTTCATATATATCAATGACTTACAACGCAAATCCGACTTGACAAAAGTTGTTTGAGGTGCGTATAATGGTACATATGATGAAAAATAAATCAACGATTGCGAAATTACTTGCTGAAGAAGATGTCTTTGTTGTTGAGAAACAAATGAAGACAGCATACTTCAATGTCAAGACTCGTGAACTCGGTCTTCCTATCTGGAAAACCGACGTTTCCCCATATATCAAAGAACTGATGATCTGTCATGAGACTGGTCATGGTCTTTGGACTTCGTTGGATATGCTCAATCGTGCTAACGAACGAAAACTCAATTCTGGGTTTGTTAATGTTCTTGAAGATGCACGTATTGATAAGTTTGTGAAGATAAAGTATCCCGGCTCAGTTGCCCTTTACAATAGGGGTTACAAAGAATTAGCAGAAATGGATTTCTTTGGCACTGAGGGTAAGGATATCAATTCGTTCAATTTCATTGACCGAATCAATCTTCACTTCAAAGGTCAGAAGGGTATTGTCTTCAGTGATGAAGAGATACCTTATGTCAAACGTGTTGCTGAATTGAGAACTGAGGATGAGGTTCTTGACCTTGCTGAAGAACTCTACAAGTACATGGAAGAGAATCCCGAAACCGATAATCACAATGACGGTTCCGATGAAAATGATTCTGATGATTTCGATGATACGATGGAATCAAATCCTTCTGCTGGTGATGAGTCTGATGATGATTCTGACAATGAGTCTGATGATGAATCGACTTCGAATTCTACTGACAAGTCTGATGATGAATCTGAAGAAAAAACCACTGGTGAATCTTCTACTGACAAGTCTGATGATGAATCTGATGGTGTTGGTGAGAATGAAGAAACTAAGCCTTCTAGCACTGAAGGTGGTAAGAATTCTGATAGCAAGAGTGGTCCGCCGGAAGCGACTACTGATAACGCATACAATGACAATCTAGATAGTTTGCGTGATGAGACTGTCGGAGAACGTTTGTATGCTCGCATTCCTAAGATTGATGTCGAGAAGAAATTGATTGTTCCTTATAAGGACATTCTTGAGGATCTTAGAAAAAATTATATTGAAGAACGAAAGAGAGTCTCATTGTATGAAGAGGAATCAGGTGTGAGTTCTTACTTTGATACCACTTTTTCTGAAGTGATTACTTTCAAAAATGAGAGTAAGCCGACGATTGCTTACATGGTCAAAGAGTTTGAAATGCGTAAGTCTGCTGACCAGTATGCTCGTGCGTCAGTTTCAAAAACTGGTGCTTTGGATATGAACCGGATTCATACTTACAAGTTCAATGATGACTTGTTTAAAAAGGTTACTACTCTGCCGGGCGCTACTAATCATGGTATGGTAATGATACTTGATTGGTCTGGTTCTATGCATACCAACATTAAGGAAACTGTCGAGCAGTTGCTTCAGTTAGTAATGTTCTGTCGTAGAACTAACATTCCGTTTGAGGTATTTGCTTTTAGTGATGTTTATGCAAGGAATTCGTTATCTGCAAGGAATCATTTAGAACTCTCTGATAAAATATTAGGACGGCCTGGTGATATAGCAATTACAGACCTTCGACTTCTTAATTTCTTCTCAAGCAAAATGACTGCAAACGAAGAAACAAACATGATGCATTATCTTTGGATGATGGTTAACACTACGAAACGTAATAAATATCGGAATGATGGTGTGGTTGTTTATGATTGGCCGCATACGTATAATCTAGGTGGCACGCCTCTTGATGAAACCATCGTTGCCATGATGAGTTATATTCCTAAATTTGTGAAAGACAATTCTGTTCAGAAAATTAACACCATCTTTTTGACTGATGGTGCTAGTCATCGACTTGAAGGTGTTGTCGATATTAATCATGTCGGCGACCCCTGTATCAATCGAGAATTTGGCAATCACTATAGTCATGGCAAAAAGGTGCTCATTGACCCGATAACAAATGTTAAGATGGAAGTTAATAGGTCTTATACTGATATTCTTTATAAGATGCTCAAGAAACGAGTTGCTGGTATGAATCTGGTTGGATTCTTTCTTGCTGGTTGTAATGGTAAAATTTCCAAAAATACTTTGCAATATGCTCTTGGTGTTGAACGATATTCATTTAGAACAAACTGGGAAGAAGTATCTGAAAAAATGAAGACTGCTCGAAAGATATTGAAACGAGATAAGGTTATCGTAGCCTCGCATGTCGGTCTTGATGAGTATTACATTTTGCCCGGCGCAGAGTCGGTCGAAAATGATTCAAACTTGGATGATGAATTGATTGGTGCGACTAAGGGTAAACTTACCAGTGCTTTTAAGAAATCATCCAAGGGACGTGTTCAGAGTCGAGTGCTTTTGAACAAATTTGTGAAAATGGTTGCTTAATTGGTATAAAATTGGTCTTAAAGGACTTGACAAAAGTTGTTTAGGTGTGTATAATGGTACATATGATGAAAAAAGTGAGATTGTGATTAATGATTAAATTGACTCCCCGAAAGAAGTTGTTTGTTGATATCGCTGCTGAGATGTTTGGTGACGGTGCTACGATTAACAAAGAGATGACTCGACAAGCTGCTAAGAAGGCAAAAATTCCTGTGCCTACTTGGTTTTTGAGTCGTTGTAAGGTTGGTTATAACATGTTCGAGTTACCGTCAGAAGGCGAGTCTGTCTCTGCCGCTGCTCCAGTTGTAACTGAAGAACATGCGGTAGTGAATCTTGTTGCTTCTAACATGGAAAAACAAAATTTGATTCCTACCTTGTTTGAGGGATTTGTGCCGTGGGGTAACTACGGTAACCTCAAAAAGATTATCAAGTCTAATCTGTTTTACCCTGTCTTCATTACTGGTTTATCTGGTAATGGTAAGACTCTTATGGTTGAACAGCTTCATGCTGAACTCGGCAAAGAGTTGATTCGAGTAAACATCACCATCGAAACTGATGAAGATGATTTGCTTGGTGGATTTCGCCTTGTCAATGGTGAAACCAAGTTTGTTCCAGGCCCTGTTATCGAAGCAATGGAACGTGGATGCACGTTGTTGCTTGATGAGTGTGACTTGGGTTCAAACAAGTTGCTTGCCCTTCAGCCTGTTCTTGAAGGTAAGGGTGTCTTTCTGAAAAAGATTAACAAGTGGATTGTTCCTAAGAAGGGATTCAATGTGTTTGCTACTGCTAACACTAAGGGTAAAGGTTCTGAAGATGGTCGATTTATCGGCACCAACATTCTTAACGAAGCCTTCCTTGAACGGTTTGCTATTACCATCGAGCAGCCCTATCCTACTGCTGCTGTTGAGAAGAAAATTGTTCTCGGTTCGATGAAGAAGTACAATGCTGTTGATGAAGACTTTGCCACCAACCTTGTGACTTGGGCAGAAGTTATTCGTAAGACTTTCTATGATGGTGGAGTTGATGAGGTTATCTCTACTCGCCGTCTTGACCATATCGCAAAGGCATTTGCCATCTTCGAAGACAAGATGCTTGCCATCGAAATGTGTGTCTCTCGGTTTGATGAAGACACTAAGGAATCCTTCATCGACCTTTACACTAAGGTTGATGCTGGTGTGAACGTGATGGATTCGCCGGATGATATTAACGATTCTAACCCTTATGAGGTATAAATAGTTTAGTGAAAGTTCAATATATATTAGGACATTTCACAAACGAAAAA
>VTLG01003436.1_pt1 | contig 80437 bp, 73 predicted proteins | sample 4694571 | NCBI WGS metagenome assembly VTLG01 (sample SAMN12604809, study PRJNA352737) | marine metagenome | biome: ENVO:00000447; feature: ENVO:00000209|ENVO:00000569|ENVO:01000036; material: ENVO:00002151; isolation source: viral sequences binned using virsorter ...
ATTAGTGGAAGTACCCCATGTTCCAGCTTCATCACCTGTAGCTATTTCTTTTAATCTTAAATTGTTTACATATGTTGCCATAATTTTCCTTTGTTATGCCACCTCTTGCCAGTTAGGCGTTTGAGATGTACTTATATTACTATAATTTGGTGTTTGAGAGGTATCTACGAGACCCCAAACATTTACACCGCCAAGGCTTGCACTTAGTCCATCTAGTGTTGGAAATACATTTGCATCTGCTGTTACTGTTTCATCTCCTAATGAAGTTGTACCAACAAACCCTGTAACGGATAGATTGTTATTTGTAATTAATGATTCATTGCCTAGTGCTGATGTTCCAGCTAACCCTGTAACTGCTACATTAGCTGCTGCTGTAACTGATTCATCACCTAAACCAGATGTAGCTGCTACTGCACTTACACCTGATACTGTACTTATAGAAACTGATTCGCTTCCTAAAGCTGATGTACCAGCAACTCCAGTAACTTCAACTGGTAAGGGATTACTCCAAGACCCTTGACCCCAAGTGCCTCTACCCCAACCATTAATTATTGCCATAGTTAAGCTATTCTAATTATTGCGTTTGAAGAATCTGCTGTAGGAAACTGTATTGTAAAGTCACCAGCAGTAGAGGTTTTATCACCACCAAAATCCAAAACACAAACTGCAGGGTCTCCTGAAGCAGTATCATTAAATATTAAACAGCCTCTAGCTGTAACACTTGCATTACTGAAAGTTAAATCAGCAAAATCTGTAAGTGCTGTTGTGCCAGATGTTGAAGGGTCAACTCTAGTTAGAGATGCTCCTTTAGCTGTATAGTTTGTACCACTAGCTTCATTAGAAGTAGTGTATGCTGTAGTAGATGCGTCTAAGCTAGCTGAACTTGTGTAAAGTGCTAGTTTAAAATCATTACCACCTGAGTTTTTAAAATTATGCACACCTTCTAAAAGTTCTTTTTTAAATGATGTACACATTGCTTGCGTTATCGCCATTATAATCTCCTTATAATATCAGCCATATCTTTATGACCTTGTTTCTCCAATAAACCAGCTACAGTGGCTCTATCGCTATTTATAGCTTGTTTTAAATATAATAGAATTAAATTAGTTATTGATTCTTTAAAAGCCTCTGCCTGTGCCTTTACCATAGGGTCAGCATTTTCACTAATTGAAACTAATCTTTCTACTATTCTTTCTGTCCAATATTCTGGACTTAATCCTTTATTGTGAGTTGTTTTAACACCAACATCACCTATACTAGATTTTACATCTACATTAAACATTAACTTCTTTGAATCCTATAAGTATCATCCCTATATTGGTCTCTAGTATTTTCTGCTTCACCTAATAGTTTTAATCTTACCAATGCTTGTTCATATCTCTTTTCATACATTTGCATGATATCAGGTTCTCCTTTCATGTAGGTATAACCCTCTAATAATGAACCATATAATAAAGCATTTTCAGCGTTAGTAGATAACCAAGTCGTACCACCTTCTGCTCCTGCAGTTATAGATGCTGGTTCATAAAAATAATGTAGCTCTGTAACAAAAGTTGCATTAGGTGTTGGTCCTAATATAAAAGTTGTATTATCAAATAAAGCATAGTGCTTTGGCACACCTGTTACAGAAGCATCTGGATATCCTTCTCTGATAAAGTTTACATCTTTAAATAATAGAAACTCTTGACTACCAGAATTAGTTAGAGACAAAGAATAGTTATCTAAAAAATCTGATGGTGTATTTAAATACTTATTACCTGAAGTAATTGAACCTTCTACATTCTTTCTAAATACAGGAAGTTTAACTGTCTTTAGTATTCTTATTTCTGCTTGTTTTATTATTGTAGGTAAATCTGAAACAAAAGTAGTTTCAGTATTCTGTAAGTAATTTTGTATTGCACTTTTTAATTCTGCATAAGTCATTATGTTACTACCTTAACAGCTCCTACACTGCCTCTTAAAATTATACCAGTACCACTTACTGGTTCAAAACCAAAGTATTGAGTAGAATCTTTTTCTCCACTATCTGGTCTAGGATTAAATAAAGCCATTGGGTCGGATGTATTTAATCTACCTACTTGTAACTGTGGATGGTCTGGGTCTAAACAACTCTTACAAACTCTTAAACCATTTCTAGTTTCATCTTCTACTTCGTATATAAGTTCTCTTAGTTTGTATGTAAAACCACATCTATCACAAATACCTAAAGCTTTTTTACTCTTTGCGTATGCCATAATTAATAAACATTATTCCCAGGTACAAACTTAACTGCTGCTCTTTCTCTATCAGATTCTGAAACCTCTTGCCAAAGTTCATTATATCTTTGCTTTATCATAGGAACTCTGTTCATAGCATCAGGCTCTTTACAAGCTATGTTATAAGCCAAAGCATATGTTAAACATGGTAAATATCTAGCTGGTACATCTGCATTATTACTAGCAACACTTCCTGCATCTTCTATTCTTTTGATGTAGTCATAAACTAAAGTGTATGTTTGTGCATCATCAGGTGTTGCCCATAAAACTATATTAATGCCACTTGTGCCTTTATCTGCAAAAAACTGTGTAGGCTTAGATTGTAAAAGTTTTTTTGCTTGATGATTATATTCTGTTCTAGATATTCTAGTTAATTGTTGGTCAAACTGTTTATCTGTATTACCACTATCTGTTCTTAAAAAAGCATCTACTATTTCTAAAGCAGATGTTTCTGCTGCATAACTACTTGTGCCAGCAGTTAAAGCCTGTGTAGCTTGTTCTATCTTCCAAAGGTTTAATCCTTTGTTTTGCCACTCTAAGAATATTAAATTCAAAGCTCTTCTTGCTGTTCTATAATCATAACCAGAACGCATAGTAAGACCGCACAACTCGTATGCTTCTTCCATAATATCTGATAAATCTAGATTAAATGTAGTTGTTCCACTTGTTGCCATTACTTACCTTCTTTTTTTCTGATAGCTTCTTTACCTTTTTTAGCTATCTTTGCTTGTTCATTTTTACCTGCAACCTTTGCTCTTTGTTCTAATACAGTTAGTATTTGTATCTTACGAGCAAAAGGTTTATTAATTCTTTTGACCTTTGCTACAGTAGCTCTGGCATCTGCTGGTGTAGCAAACTTTATACTTACTGTATCTTTTGGATTCTCGTCAGTATATAACCTTCGACCACTGCCTTTAGGTTTTTTACCTGTTCCTACTTTTGGGTCTCTTCTTTTTCTTTTCACTTTTTCCAGCTTTTTGTAAAGCTATAGCTACTGCTTGCTTTTGTGGTTTACCTTCTTTTCTAAGCTTTGATATATTATCGCTTATTACTTCTCTTGTTCTTCCTTTTTTTAGAGGCATGTTTCTTTTTTCCTGCTGGAGCTTTTCTAGTTAAAACTCCAAAGTTTGCCCTAGACATTACCATTTTACTTTATGTGACCAATATCTAGCACTTAGTTTACTAGGGTTTCTATCTTGTGCATTATGTCTAGCATAGTAAGATTTTCTCCTAGCTTTATCTTTTTTTGTCTTAGGATTCTTACCTGCACCCTTTACGCCTTGTTGTCCAAATCTAATAGTCTTAATTTTGTTACCATCCTTGGCAACAACAACATGAGACTTAGTAGGATGGTTAGGTGTTCGTTTAGGTTTGTTATAACCTGAAACTCCCACCTTTGCCAACCTAGAATCTTTCTTGGCTCTAGACATAAATTAATCTTAGCCAAACATCTTCTTGATGTAGTCTTGAAATGATACAACCTGTGGTCCACTAGCTCTTTTGCCAGCTTTACCTTTTAAGACACCGCCACTTTTCATACCATTAGGCTTTTTGTTAGCTCCAGGTTTATTAGAAGAACCACCACCCATCATACCATTAGGCTTTTTGTTAGCTCCAGGTTTTAGTGGGTCACCGCCTCCTTTCAAACCTTTCTTAGCTTTACCTGCACCACCAACTGCGAGCATTTTTCGACCCATTGGGTCTTGCATGCCAGCTTTTGGTTTTTTAGGTCTTACTGGTATAGGTCTCCTTTTCTTTGGTGGTGAAAGTGGTTGCATTGGACCACCTTCCCTCATCATTTTAGGTTTTTTCATTTTGCCGTTATTTCTTCCAGCCATCTTTTTCTCCTTAGTTCTACGAACTCGTTAAAATCTTCTTTACTATAATTTTTATAGTAATTTTTTTTAATTATACTATCTGATGCTTTTACTAAAGTATCTAGCTTTTGTAAAAATATTTGATAATAATCTTGACTTGATAAAGGTGCAAAATCTATTTGTTCTGCAGAATGTTCTAATGTTTTTGAATCTGGATGTGAACCCATAATCCAAAGATTATTTTTTACTGTCTCTACAGATAGAAGTCTTAACCTTTTTTCAAATTCTTCTTCAGTCATAGTGTCATAGTCAATGCCACAATAAATTACAACTTCATACTTGTCATCAAAGTTTTTTATAATCTCAATTAAATCAGACCATAAACCACCTTCACCAAGCATTACTTTAACTTTTCCAGTATCCCATGTATGCTCTGCAAAAGGACATGCTGGTAAATTGTTGAAATCTTTATTAGGTTTTTCTAATACACTTTTACTCCATTGACGAAGTTCTTCAATCAATAAAGATTCTGTTAGCATAAGTTATGCTTTCTTTTTAGGTCGCCCTACTTTTTTCTTTACAGATGATTTCTTTTTCACAGGTTTCTTTCCAGAAACATAAGCTTCATTTATATCTGGTGTAGATGGGTCGTCAGCTATGTAATGACCTTTATCATCTCTAGCTCTTTTATCCGAACCAGATAACTCTGCAAGTTTTCTTTTTGCATCCACAAAGTCTGGGTCTGGACCAAATACAGGTCTTAGAATACCATCCTCATCTTGCTTTAATACAAAATACTGTGGGGGAAAATCACCATTCTCTGAAATAAAATACATAGTTTCTCCTTAGTCAGAGTACACTTTAACCATCTCTAAGACGATTGAATATGTATCTCCTGAACTGTGTCCTTTAGTAGTGAATAAAATATCTCCATTCTTTCCACTACCTGCGTTATTTGGAATCCCACCAAATTCACTAAATTCCATATGTCCATTACTACTTTCTGCTAGTTCCATGAATAATACATTAGAAGAAGCATTAAAAAATAATTGAACAGACATACCAACAATAGCGTGACTAACTCTAAGTACTCGTACTTCAGAACAAGCCACGCCATCTGCGTTAGCAGCTAATTCAGAAACATCTACCTTAGCTACTGCAGATTCGCCAGTACCATCACTAACATTAGTGAACTTCATAACGCAGTTTCTTTCGCTATCTATAATAGTTTGTGTAGTAACTGCATCAGCCATTATATGCTCCTATTATGATTGGTCTGTAAACGCTGGAACATCTGCACCTTCTTGGCTACCCCAGATATACCAGTTTGTTGAATCTTTTGCCAATATATTAATCTCAAATATACCGAAGTCTGTAAGAGTTAATATAGAGTTTGAGTTTCCATCTGCATACACAGATACATTGTCTGCATTTGAATCTAAATGAACAATACCGCCTAAAAAGAAATTAGTATCTGAACCTGAATCAATGATAAGGTTTTCTGCTTCTTCTGCTGCACCACCATAAATAATTTTGAAGTAAACTCCTGCTGATGGTGAAGGAAGCGATAATGTGCAGTTCTGACTTAGTGCTGGTACTACTGATACCCTACCACCATGTGCTGCTGCTGTTAATGAAATAGCTGCTGAATCAGCTAATGCCACAGGTGCTACTTGTAAACCTGAACCATCTAATACAAATGATTCTGATATAGCTCCTGAGCTTGAATTTTTAGATATGACTTTAAAGCCATTTTCGGACCTTACTGGTCCATTAAAAGAAGTATTTGCCATGTTCCCTCCTTGGGAAAAAAATCTATCGTCTTGGCTTGTCTGCTAGGGCAGTCGATAGATAGGTTAAAAAAATCCCTAGATATTAAAAAAAGGGGAGCAAAAGCTCCCCTAAAATATTAACTTGAACCTGGTGAACCAAAGATACCAAGTGGGTCAGATACTCCAAAGGAATATCTTTCTCTAGCTTTGTATCTAACATTACCAGTGTCAAAGTCTCCATCCATGCTTGTTACCATAGGACTTCTGACAAAATGCTTCATGCCATCAGGAACATCAGTAGTCAAGAAGAAGGCATTTGTATCAGTTAAATAATGATTAACTGAATAACCTTCTGGAATGACACCATTGTTTCTAATTGCATTAATATCATTGTCAGCAGAACTTGGTCTGTATTCACTCTCTAATAGTCGAGTTGCAACAAACTGTAAGTCAGATGGAACAATTAACTTTCTTGGTCTTGCTGCGATTTTGAGACCTCTTTCATCGACCCATTTACCGATTTGAATTACTGCATCTTCTAAAGATGTTTCATTTAAATCAGCACCTGTAACTGGTCTGTTAGAGTTGCTACCGCCATTAACCAATGGGTGTCCATCACCGCCTGTAACTCCATCACCACTTGCTGTAAATAGGTTTACCCCATCTCCAGACTGGAAGGAATTACTAAATCCATTATTCAATGGAAACGCTGCTTTGACTTGCTTTGTGTAAGCCATAGCTCTTGCTAAAGCTTTTGTGTATCTAGCAGATAGTGAAACATAGAGGTTATCCTCCATAGCTTCTTCTGTGATACTAAAGCCTAAAGCAATAGTTTCATGTGAATAACGAGCAACAAAAGATTCTTGTGCGACATCATAAGATACTGAAGCACCTTCATCTTTTACTGGAGCTGCTGCAAATCCTGAAAGTTTTAACTCTTCTTCAAAAGACCTTTCTGAGTTTTCACTTACATAAATCTGCTCATGCTCATTTTCATAGTTATTATACTCATCTCCAAACAAGGCATTTAAACCTGGAAGAAGTTGTTTTAATTGATTAGCTCTTGAAATAGCTGCCATAATACACCCCTATCCTATACCTGTTGTGTTAAGTAGTTGATGTCCAACATTGAACATAACCAATACATCGGTTTTACTATCACCAATAGCACTATCTGGACCATCGACAAAGTCGATAATCTTTAAAGGTAGTGTATTAGTTGTTGCTGCTGTACTACCATCAATGGCGTTTTTACTAACACCAAAAACTGTAGAACCAGCAGTTTGTATAACTCCTACATTCTTGCCCAAGTCATCTTGGTCAAGCGATTCATCTGATTGCATCTGCATTACTAAGAATGGGTCTGATGCAACATAGGCAATAATATCATCTGCTGCTGTTGAAGCAGGATATTGATTGTCTTGTCGAAATTCACCTGATACTGGGTCTGTATAAGAAACTCCTAAGAAAACACCAATAGGTGTTAAAGAGGATGTTCCTGTATCTTTTTGTATAGTTGTGTTTGGATTATCATCCGCCCACTTTACAAAGTCACCATAAAATATGGCTGTGCCATAATTGTTTTTAATTTTATAGTGAGAAATCTTTGCATTATACGCACAAGATACTAGAGACCCTACAGGTCTTGCACCATGAGGTGCTGCACTTGCTGCCATTTTATCTCCTTAAAATGATTAAATTAACAAAATTAAAGATTAAGAATCTCTGCCAAAGGTTGTTTTAGATTTTCTTTCAAAAACTTGTTTGGTAGCCATTCTTGAATCTTGGTCCTTAAAATATACATTATCTACAGATTCCATTTGATTGGATGCTACATTTCTAAAGTGTGCATCTCTAGCTTCCGCTTTTTCTTTTGGCATCTTACATAATAGTTGTCCACCAATTTCTATATTGCCCTTTTCCGCCCAGTCAGATTTATAGTCCATCATGTGAATATGTAATTCAGGATGGTCCTCTGCTTTGCAGGGAATCCAACCCTCTCTAAATTTTTTAGAGACATTTGGATTATCAGGATTGCCTAAAGTGGCAGTTCTGATATATCTAAAAACCCAACCTGGTTGTGGGTCAGGGTTAGGTAAATTGGAGGGATTATCCCAACTTTCTACTCGTTGAGTTACCTCTCGGTCATCAGACCCTCTAGGGGTACGCACATCTTGAGCTTCTACTTGCTCTTGGATATCGTTTGATTCATTTAAGTTTTTTTCTTCACTCATGCTTTATCCTTTAAAAGTTGATTAGCGTATTTTTCAGGAGTTATTCCAAGTTGTCGTGCTAGCTTAACTTGTGTCCTAGTCAATTTAACGCTGCGAGGATTATTATTAGACCCGCTATTCCTCGTTGCAGGTGCGACAACATTTGAAGGTTGTCGTTTCTCTTCTGGTACTTCTTCAACAATTACTTGTGGCTCTTGCTGAGTTACACCAAAATAGTTTGGGAATTTTAAACGCATCTCTGCATCTACTGAATCATAATACTGCTTAGGATTATTTTCAGCAGATATTCCCTTGTTCCTTAATGTTTCATCTACATGCAAAGCATAAGATGTCATTTCTCTTTGCACAGGCTCATTACCCATAAACCAAGAATTATTTCTTGACCATGCTTCCATATCAGCATCCATAACTGGTTGTTGTGGTTGCTGTGGAATTTGTTGAGAAATCTGTGCCTGTACATTCTGTGCATATGTAGGTGCTTGTTGTTCAGCAATAGTTGCTTGTGCAATCCTTGACTGTGCTTTTGTCATGGCTTCTGCATCACCTTCATCATATGCTTTTTTAAATGCAGCTTCTGCTTCTTGTCTAGCAAAAAGTGCATTGTTAGTAGCTTGTTGATTTAAATACTTACCACCTTCTTCAACCATTTTCTGTAGTCTTTGGTTTTCAGTAAGAATAGATTTTAATTGCTTTACTGCTTCTTCTCTTTGTCTTTTCTCTTCGTGATACTCGTACTTAATTTTATTTATTCGGTCACCAGCTCTCTTACTATAATCAGATATTTCTTGGTCTAGTTGTTCATCTGTTACAGGCTCTTCTTTAGCTTCTGGCTCTGATTTTTGTGATTGTTGTTCAGGTTCTTCTGCTTCTGCTTCTTGCTCCTCAACAACTTCTACATTTAAATCTTCGGTCTGGTCTTCTTTATTTATTTCTGTTTTCACACCGAAAAATTTATCTTCGCTAGTCTGAGGTTCTATTTTACCCTCAGCATCAGGTACAAATTCTGTTTGAATCGAAGTCTCTACACTTTGATTACTCATGCTCTTACTACTCCTGTTGGGTCTTCAACAACTGCTTCCACAGTGTCATCATTAATTAAACGAAACTCTTGCCCATATACTTTCATGCGAGTGCCTGAATAAGAACGAAATATAACCCAATCTCCTTTTTTACAATAAGGTCCATTAGGAAATTTTCCTTCATCTTTATAAGCATCTGGTCCTAGTTCAATAACATAGCCACAGATATTACTTACTTCTTCATCTCTTAAAGTTTGAGAAGCTTTTAATATGCCACCTTTAGTTTTTTCTTCTGCATCTGGCATAGCGATAAGAAGCTTATAACCCACTGGGTCAGGTAATTGTTTCTTAACATTATCTGCCACTTCTGGTTTATTGATAGCTTCTTTTTCTATTTTTACTTCACTCATACTTGCACAACTTATAGGAGTTGAGTTCCTTACATTCGATTATGTTGTTCTACCCAGTCCAACACTTCTCGTTCTGCGAGAGCTAAACCCTCGATAACACCACATAGCTTTTTATATTCTGGTAAATCTTTACAACTACCAGTTGCTATATGGTCAGCATGTTCATTCATAATATCTCTCAAGCGTTTTTTTAAAAACTCAGAAAGAGAAACTTCTCTTGCTTGCTCAGTGATATCATTTGACATACTAATCGCTATCTTGAACTATTTCTTTAGTTGTGTCAATAATTGTTTTAACATCGTCTATTGTTTGCTTTTTGCTAGCATCTTCTTGTTTTTGCACTTCGCTAGCAAGTTGAATACCAAGTTTAGCAGCTTCTATATCAGATTCACTATCTGCTTTTTCTTTTTCTATTTGCAACTCTGCTGCTTTTAGATTTTGGTCAGCTTGTTGTTTTTGTGCAGCTAACTGGAATCTAGCTTGGTCACCCATAGACTTTCTTTGTACTTCTGCTTCTTTCGCAGCTATCTCTCTTTCTTTCATAATTAGTAGAGGGTCTTGCTGCTGTGCCATTTGTCTTTCCATTTCTGCATCTTGTATAGCTTTTTGTGTAACTCTTGATGCTGCTTCAGCTACAAGGTCAGATATCTTCTTCTCTATCTCACCTGGTATTGGTTCTCCCATAGGAGGTAGTTTAATACCCATTTCTGCTTCTACTTGTTTTCTAAACTTCATAGTTAGGTGGTCATTAACATAAGAAGATGCTGCTGCTAATATACTTTGTGCATTAGGTGATTGTTGTAGTAAAGCTTGTATCTCTGGATTATCTTGTGCTGCTGCTACAGTTCCAATGTGTGCATCATGGTCTTGATGTTCATAAGCCTGTACAGGAACATTGTTAATTAAATTTTGTACCGCAGTAACTGGGTCAACTGGTGGCACTTCATCATCTTGTGGTATAACATCATCAACATTCTGTATGCCAAGAGTATCTAACATTTGTCTGTGTAATTCTTTCATGTTATACATCTCTGGCGATGTTTGAGCTAATTGCATAGCTGCTTGATGCTGCATAATTCTTTGTGCCATAGTAGCTGCATTAGGGTCAGATACTGGCAACACATCTATTCTATTATCAAAGTCAGAAGATTTTATTTCTTCTTCTTCTCCTGTTTCATATGGATATGAAGGCTTACCAAAATCCTTTATAACATTTACAAGAATATCAAACTCTTTTTTCATAGAAGCATGTAGTCTTGCTTGTACAGCACTCATGACTTTCATGTTTCTTTCTAGTAGAGCAAGGGTTGTTCCAACTGGTGCTTGAGAGTTCATATCGCTAACCTTCATATCTGATATGCTGGCAAAGCGTCTGCCTTCTTCTACTATATTTTGTAATAACTGATACAGTGTTGCAGAAGGTTCTTTGTACGGAAGAAATGTAATGTTGTCTCGGATAGCACCACCTGGAACATCCACATCTCTAAATTCTCCAGGCATGATAGGAGTATCATCTCCTTTTATTTTTAATCCTCTAGACTTTAAACCACCTGGCAAATTAGATAGTGTTCCTGCATCCACTAACTGTCTTAATAAACTAGTAGCTGATTTTGCTAAACCACCTATCATGTGTATTAGACCAAAGCCATAAAAACCTAATCCTGGTAAATATTGATAATGAACAAAGTGTGACCTTCTCTTTTTTTGTTCATCATCTTCGTAGTAGTTTCTGCGTATGCTTAGTATTGTTCCGCTTGGATAATCTATAGTTACTACATAAGGCAACTGAATACCTGTAGGTTCACCATTAACTTCATCTTCAAAACCTTTCAAGTCTAAATTAACTTGCATCTCAAGAAGAGTATGTCTCTGGTCATAAGTATCAATGTCCATCTCACCTGTAAGTTCATTGTACTTTTCTGAAATATCTGAATAGCTATTAGGTGATTCAGATAATTCTACATCTCTATAAAATCCACTAACCTGTAGCTTGCGAATATCATTTAAAGATTTACGCATAACATGTGTAGCTCTTTCACAAGTTTCTAAATCACTTGCACCATAATTAACTACCACATCTTCTGATGGTACAAAGATACCACTAGGTCTATCTAAGTTTGGGTCATAGTAAACTTTTCTAAAAGCTGAACCTGCTAATGGTAAAGAAAATAAAAGCTTCTCTGTTTCTGTTCTATACTCTGACATTTCATGAGTTAAAAGATAATTCATATAATCTTCTACTCTGCCTGCTTGTTTTTCTTTCTCGCTAGTAACTTTACCTACTATCTTTGTTTTTACTGGACCAGATGCTGGGAATATTTCTGATATTGCCTGAGACTGAAATCTAATAACTGCTTCTGATAGCATAGGATGAAAGACACCACAAGCTCCATTCCAAGGTTGTGTGCGTTCTTCTATCTTTAAACCAAGTTGGTCTAAGCCTTTGGTATAAGTATCTTCCCACTCTTTACGAGAATCCTTATCCATGTTGTAAGCAGATATTAACTCAGAGCCAATTTTGTCTAGCTCTTGGTCATCTATAAAGTTTACAAGATTACTATTAAACTCTGATTCCATCTGTTCATCTTGTGGGTCAAAGTCTATCAGCATACCTCCATCTTCAGTTTCTATTGAAACTGCTTCTGGATTCTTAATAGAAACCTTTACTTCTTCTTCTTCTTGTTCTTCTTGTTCTATTAGACCATCTACAGGTGTAGCTGGTGTAACTTTTTCTATAGCCAATTATGTCTCCTAGTAGTAATTTGCTTTTTTAGTGTAGTCTATATCTTCATCATCCTCGTCACTATGTAACGGAACGAAACCACCTTGTCTAAATCTTAATAAAGCTTGCGTGCTGCTATCAACTAAATCATCATGTTCAGCATTTGGAAAAGAAGCAAACTCTTCTATAACCTCTTCTGCCCATCTTGTTTGTGGTGCATACACAACTCCTGAAGAAAATAAATCAGCAACAGCATTAACTCTTGCTATCTTATCGTTACCTCGACTTGGTGTATATTCTTGAACAGGGATACCCATCTGTCTTAATTCAAAGATTAGTGGCATACCTGCAGCTTTGCCCTCTACAATAAACGCATCAGGTTTATAGCTTTTGTAACATTCAAATGCTCTTTGCTTTAATTCTGGAAACTCCAGTCTTGCTTTATGAGCATCTAGTAAAATAATTTGTGGTGTTACTAATCCTGTTTCATCGGATTCTTTATAGAAAACACCCCAAGTAGTACAAGCAGAATAGTCTGCTCGTTGTGACTTTAAGAAAGCAGTATCCCAAGATTGAATAATAAACTCACATTCTGGTGGTTCTATTCCATCCCATTCTCGCCACCACTCTCTTTTTATAATAGCTCCCTCTTCTGCAGTAGGGTCTTGCTGATATTGTGCCATCCATTTAGAGGTTGGCAGTTCAGCTCTTAATGCTTCTAGTTCTTCTAGCTTCCAGAACTCTGACCATAAAGGATTACCAGATGGCATTATAGCTGGCAACTCTATGACTTCCCACTCGTCTGCACCACCTCGCTTTATGCTAGCATCAACTAATTGTCCTGTTAAATCTTTATCATGCCATCTTGTCATGACCACAACGATAGAACCTTTAGGCTGTAAACGCTGTCGTGGACCAGATGTGTACCACTCATAAGTCTTATTAAAAACATTGATATCTGAAGAAGCTCCTTCTTGTTCACTGTGAGGGTCATCAATGATTAACAAATCTGCACCCTTACCAGTTACAGCACCGCCAACACCGATAGCAAAATACTCACCGCCTTTATTGGTATTCCAACGACCAGCAGCTTTGCTATCAGCTTGCAAGCTTACATTCGGAAATATAGTTTTAAAGTCAGAACTATTGACTAAGTTTCTAACCTTACGACCAAACCCTACCGCTAGTTCTGCAGTATGGGCAGTCTGGATAATCTTCTTATCTGGATACTTACCAAGAAACCAAGCAGGCAATAAATAAGATGCAAACTCCGACTTAGTATGTCTGGGTGGCATATTAATAATTAAACGCTTGAGTTCGCCTTTCGCAACCCTTTCAAAAGCATCAGCCATAATCTCATGATGTTTACCATGGATAAAGGCTACCCACATTGAGTTTACGAAAGAAAGGAACTTATCTTCACAGGCTTCTCGTTCCTTAGCAGTCTCTAACTCTTCCAGTAATGACAATAACTCTCTTTTATCGTCTTTACTTAAATTACTTAACTTACTAAGTACCTGTTTATTCATAAGGTAACTATATACTAAATACTATAAACCTTCTAAAAAACTTATGTAGTAAACAGTAGTAGGTACTTACTACATGTAGTATTTAGATATATCTAACTACAGATGATACAATATTGTACCTCTTCACAACAAAAGTCAATATAAAATTTATATAAAATTTTTGATGGTCTAGGATTCCTAACCCTTTATTCTGAGAAAAAGGGGGTGGGGGTAACTAAAACACTGCTAGCAAAAAGCAAGTAACCTTGTGAAAATACATAATTATATGAGTAAATTACTATGTATAGTATGTCATGTGACAGAGGCTAGTTTTAGGGGGGGGTGGGTGTGCGATTAGGGAGTGTGAAATAGGGTGGTTCGAGGTTACGGATGCGTACGCACGCACGCAAGATCGCAACTCTCTGGCTCGACCCAGCTAACTTCCAGACTGGTCTTCCAGAAGGCGGTTAATCTTGTCCTCTATCTCTGCCTCTATGTCACTTGATTGTCTGGCTTCCTTGGTCTCCAGAACATCAGAGAACAAACCAATAGACTTACCCAACAACTCAAGGCTTCTTACTTGACTGGCTGAGGTATCTGCTTCCTTAGACTGCCTATAAAGCTCCTCGATGACATAGTTTCGTGTCCGTAGGCTAGAAGCTACTGCATTGGTCTCTTTCTTCTCTAAAGCTCTCTGGATGCTGAGGGATATCTTAGGGTTACAAACCAGACGACTGGCTTCGACTTCTACCCATTTGGGTATTGTTCCCTTCTTAGTTAGCTGGACATCGTAAGCTTTAGCGTAAGCTTCCTTGTAACTACCCAACTTACCCTTAATAATTTCATCCACGAAAGCTTGTTGTTTTATGGTTAGACTATTGCCTGTCTTTACCAGCTCTAACGCTGGCTTCTTATCTTTGCTCATAGGAAATATATTAACCAGTCTCTGGTTCTCTTACTATGCTCACAATATGCTAGCTATAAAGTTATTGCTATTGAAATGAATTTTGCTAATATATCCATAACTAGATAAGGAAATATATAGAACAGAAACAAACGAACTTGCTCCCTTGGAGCTGAAGCAATAGCAAAGTGGCTTTATAACTCAACACTAGGCTCTAGCGGTCTTACTGGAAGTAGTCGCTGGTTCGAGGGAGGTGTTAGATACCTCGCAGACCAGCCAACGAATCGAAGACCCTAAGAACTGATAACCAGTTAATGATAAATAAAGTGCCAGTGTCTGATGAGGGTAAACCAGCCAGACCAGAACATAGGGAAAATTGTCCGCTAACTTCTGACGAGGTTAGACATCAACACGAAGATTTTATCTTCCCATCATATGGCTTCTGTCATTCCATTCGGACATCCTTAATAACCTATGACGACACATACCTCTAGTGTCCTATGGAAGTGGCTAGCCATAGCTGAATGAGATAGCCAAATAACGAAACACTATGGAGGTGTTGTATGTTGAACGATGTAAATAAATCGTTAGGAGTGGAATACTCCGCAAAGCTCGATATGCTTGCTCAATTTTATTTGAGTGGTCACTATGGAGAAGAGGAATATAACTGGTTCATGAATGAACTAGAAATGATGAGTGCGGATGCAAGAAATACATTGCGTTCTGTTGCTTCATTGATTCACTTCAGACTTCTGAAGATTGAAAAGAAGGGTCTATGTAGACTATCGATTCATGACTTGCACGAAGAATGTATGAAGGAAGATGGCAAAGAGATAACCCAGATTATCTTGAAGAGATTTGTGGAATCTGATTTGTTTAACCCTTACGACTGGAGCATGAACTAATGAAGAAGAAATTGCATTGGTCTAAGTACCACGAAAACTATAAGAATTACATTCTTAAAGCTTTAGATTCTGAAGATGATTTGATTGACCAGAATCTATCGAGGAAGGAAAAGATTGAATATTTATCAGATAGGTTTTTTGATGAATACTCATTTCAAATTAATCAATTAGGGCAACATGGAGCTATGTCTGAATGGCTTGCTGGATGTGCTATTGATATTCCTTTTTATTATCCAGATATTATCCAACTTGCTAAAGATATGGGTTCAGTGGATGAAGATTTAACTGCAGAGCAAGAAGAAAATATCTATGATAATTACTTCGATTTTATGGCTAGTATGGCTCTAGCTCTAATTAATGAGAGGGTGTCATAATGGAAATTTTTGATGTAGTTAGATACGAAACTGCAAAGGAATATCTGGAAGACGAGAACATCACAAACGAGAATCAAATTGCTTGGTCTACTTTAGAGACTGAGCAATTGTCCAATGGATGTTCCGCTTACGATATGACTGACTATGTATCCGAGTATGACCCTCGAGATTTTATTCTCGAAAGGAGACAACACGGATTGACTATTGAAGATGCTATCAAGGTTATGAATCTTGCTTTGCTATATCGCAAATTCGGAGAATAACAATGGATGCTTTTATGGTCTTCATAGTCTTCGGAATAATCGATAATGCAGTGATGATATTCGGAGCTATGACTGGTTACGAGGTGGAGAAATATCTGCCTAAGAGATTCCAGTCTGGCTTGGGTGTTGTCTATGGTGCTGGTATCGGTAATGCTCTCTCAGATTTTGCTGGGGGAGCTACTACCGCATCTTGGGATTTGGCTTTTGGTACTGCCTTGGGTTGTATCTTAGGTTTAATTTTCATTCCAATGTTTGCCTTTATTGGCAAGCTAAGGAGGTTAAAAAATAAGCAATACTGAAGAGACCTTATTGGTCGAAACACCGCTTAGGCGGTGTCTATTGCATTGTACGAGCATCTAATTTGCTCGGTGTAATAATCATTAAAATTATGGAGGTAATTGACATGATAAAACCAAGTAAAGCGAAGCAGTTAGCTATGACTGTGCTGGAGGGTGGTAATGTACCTTTCTTCTTGGGTGGAACTGGTGTGGGTAAATCCGCAGTAGTGAAGCAAATAGCGAAAGAGCTAGCTGAAGATAGTAAGCTAGTCGTTGATGGGATAAATCCTAAAGCTAACGAATTTGGATTCGTAGATTTTAGATTGTCCTTGTATGAATCTGTAGATTTAGGTGGTCTACCTTATATCGAAGATAGTATTCAGAAGAGAGCCTTCTTAGGTAACTTACCTGTAGATGGTCGAGGTCTGATATTCTTCGATGAATTTGCTCAAGCTCATAGCTCGGTGCAAGCAGTGGTAGGGCAATTAATCTATGAGAGAAGACTTGGAGAGTATGTACTACCCAAGGGATGGAAAATTGTTTGTGCTGGTAACAGAGCAAGCGATAGAGCTGGAAGTAACAAGCTTCCTTCTCATGTTATTGGTAGATGTAGCATGATAGATTTTACTCACGACTTTGATGATTGGAATCGCTGGGCTACCGAGAACGAAGTCCATCCATATGTCTTAGGATTCTTAAACTTTCAGCCTAATTCGTTGAATGTTTTTGACCCTAAAATTACTGACCCTCAGCCTAGTCCTAGAGCATGGACAAGACTGAGTGATACTTTAAAAGTTAATTCAGATAAAAACATAATCCAGAGTTTAGCTCGGTGCGATGTTGGAGAATTAACTGCTATTGAGTTTGCCAACTTTATTACCTTGTTAGAGGATGTTCCTAATCTTTCCCAGATACTAAAGGGAGATGATGTTGAGGTCGTAGATGGTGGCGGTATTTGTTATGCAACTAGCATAGCATTACTTGATAGAATTGTAGATGCTAAAGAAAAAGATGTGCATGACTGGTTTGAAAATGCCTTGGCTTATATCAAGCAATTTTCTACTCCAGAATTTTCTATCTTTTTCGTTAGGCAATGTGTCGCACAAAGAGAAGAGCTAAAAGAATCTTCTGCTTATGTGACATTCAAAGTAGAAAACAAAAACCTAGAGTATTGAGAAATATTTACTGGTTAATGTTTTTATGAGGTAAAGATGAAAACTAACGAAAATCATTTACACGAAACCGCTTGTCTTGTTAGATTTTCTACTAAGTTTTGGTCTGGTATTAAATCAGACAAAATGCTTAGGGAAGCTCTAGCAAACAATGTGAAAGCTAACGATGAATTGTTAAATGTGCAAAAGCATTTAGTAGGTAATTCTCATTCCAAATACTTTAGAAAAATTGTTAATAAAGTTAGGAATGAATTTTACTATCCGATGACTTTGCCTTGGGATGATTCTTCTAACGATTGTGATGGAAAAGTCGTAAGTGGCTGGAGATTATGTCCTAGTACTGAGCTAGATAAACTCCAGAAACATATGGATGAAGCCAAGCACGATTTTTACAAAGAGGTCGATGGTTTCATTCGTAACTATCCAAGACTAAAACTAGAAGCTAAGGAGCTACTAGGAGATGCTTGGAACGAATTTGACTATCCACATCCAGAGGAAGTTAGGGAAAAATTTGTTTTTGAATTTGACATAAATACTCTGCCAAAGATTGCTAGCAAGAACGATATTAGACTTAATGTTTCTGAAAAGTTAAGGTCGAAAATTGAGAATGATATTAGCAAAAGAATTAAAAATAATATTGCTAATTCTTCTAAGGTTGTTGTCCAGACTTTGATTGAACAAGTTACCCATTTAGCTAATAAGGTTAAGACCTTTAACCCTAAAGATGCCAGCTCTGGTTTCTTCAAAGAAAGCAGTATTGACAAACTTAGGCAAGCTATATCGGTGCTACCATCATTCAATAATGATGTGTTTGGTAATGATGAAGACATTGCAAAAGCCCATCAAAATTTAGTGCTGGCTATGTCTAAGATTGAAAATGCTAAGTCTTTGAAAGAGGATTCTGATTCTGGTAAAAAGAAGAGGGATGATGTTGCCAAAGATTTGGATGATGCTATTGACCCTATCAAGGGTGGATTCATGGATAAGCTTGGAGGTGCAAAGTGAGTGTAGATAAAATTACTGCTTGCAGAGCCAAGCTTATGAAGAGCAATATTGGAATCGCTTCAATATTGCTTCCCTTGGATTTGGTTGAAAGAGAATCCATTAGCACGATGGCTACAGATGGCAAGAACATTTTCTATAATCCAGACTTTGTTAATAAACATACAGAGAAAGAAATAGAAGGTGTTCTGCTTCATGAAGGGTGTCATGTTATCTGGGAGCATCCTCTGAGAATCGGTAACCGAAATCATGAGCTATGGAATATAGCAACAGATTTTGCTATCAATGCTTGGATTCGTTTTGACTTAGGCATGGAACTTCCAGAAGGTGGCATGTTGGATAAAAGATTTCGAGGTATGTCCGCAGAAAAGATTTACGATATGCTGGACAACGATGATGACCTTTTAGACGAGATTAAAGAGGAGTATTCAGACGAAGAATCTGACACTAAATCTGATACTGATTCAGATTGTGGTTCAAATTCTGAATCGGATTTGGATGAAGGTTCTGAATCGGATACTGATACTGATTCTGATTCTGCTGAAGAATCTGAAGAACTATCAACTGGTAAATATTCCTCTGGCTCTGAAGATAAGTATGCTGATTTGCCTAAAAGTATCGGAGAGGTTATAGCTCCAACTGACGATGATGGGAAACCTCTGGATACTTCTGGGATTCAAGAAATTGCTGAATCTATTCGTAGCCAAGTCATGATGTCTAATAAGCTCGCTGGTATGGGTGGCGGTTCTTCTGGTTTAGAAGGAAGAATCAAAGCCATGGAGAGGTCTCAAATTAACTGGGCGGATTATCTTCAAGAATGTTTAGAATCTTATTTTAGGTCTGACCATACATGGTCTAAACCTAATAAAAGACATTCTTGGAGAGGAGTACATCTACCAGCTAAAAGAAAATCTGACCAAGGCGGAGAGATAGCTATAGCTATGGACACTAGTGGAAGTGTCTCTCAGCAAGAATTAAATCAGATGGCTAACGAGTGCCAGAGAATTTTCTCTGACCTTGGCATAGAAAAAGTTAGGGTCTGCTACTGTGACCATGTTGTTCGCAAGAATGATAATGATGAATGGTGGGATACCTTTGACTTATCTGCTGGAGACGAGATTGAATTTTCTATTCGTGGCAGAGGTGGTACAGAGTTTGACCCAGTGTTTAATCTTCTCAATGACTTCACTGAAGACAAAGAAGATATTCAAGCTCTGATTTATTTTACAGATGGCTGGGCGGATGCAAGTCCAGATGTCGAACCAGACATTCCAGTTTTCTGGGGAATCACTGACCCAAGTATAGCTAACTGTCCAGATAGGTGTTCAGACTGGATGCCTTTTGGAGAGCATATTTATGTAGATTGCGGAAACATCAAGCGATGGTAGCTCCGCATAACCCTCAAGGGTAGGATGTATTTTAGGTATGTCTTACCCTTGGTTACCCTTAAAATTTTGCTTAGAAGCGATTCTGTGAGGTCGTTTCTGAGCAAAATTACTATCTGATATAGAAAATGTGTATTTTCTACTGACGAGATTCAAAAGAATCGAAATCAGATAAACCAAAAAATTATGGAGGTATAATGAAAAATTTTTGGGAACGAAGGAAATCTCCTACGAGAGATTTCATTGAAAAGTACTCTGATGAAATAGCAATTTTATTAGAGTGGTTATATGTTGTTGTCGCTGGAGTTATAATCTTTGGCGGATTAAGTTTGTTAACCATCTTCATGTTCGCTATAGAATGTGAAGGTCTTTGTTAGATGAGGAGAAAATATGACTAGTAAATATTTCTTTGCTTCAGGCAATTCAGGCAATGTTGTGGAGAAGATATGCACAATATAGCTCTACAAAAACTAGTGCATCTTTATCAACTTGTTGATTTAGATTCTTTTGGCAATTCAAAACTTCCTCCGAAGTATGCCAAAGAATGGGAAGAACAAGTCTCATTACCTAATCATTTATATGACAAGGTAAAAGGTGCTATGAGAAATCCTTTATATGATGAAGAGAGAGATAATGTAATTATTACTCCTACATTTATGAGAGGATATCTTGAGAATCTGTCAAAGAGTGTTACTCAAGCACAAAAGTTTTACATAGATGTTCGAGGAAACAATATGCTTTCCTACAAAGAAATCTCTGCAGTGTTACATGATTTAGATTTCTATTGTCCATATCCAGAAACATTTCTACAGTTTGAAACAGATGATGCAGTCTTTCAAATTCTTGCTTTAGATTTAGAAGAGCTAGATGAAAACTACAAAAGCAATGCTGTTTATTCTGATACAGAGAAAAAGATTATGGATGGCAAGAAGATTACTTTTATGTTGAACTTGTACGACAAAGCAAGGAAACAATTTGTACTGGATGGAAATTGCTACACTTTAGAATTTCGTAAAGACGATGTTTCCTCAATTCAAGAAGGTTCGCATGGTTATACATATTGGGTTGAAGATTCTGAATGGAAAAATTTGGTTGATTTATCAACAGATTCAGACAATCAATATTCAAATCAATCTTTAAATACTTGGGTTCAATATATAGATTTATATTGGACAATGTTTATGATTTATTTGAAGTATCCACAGATTGCCAAGCCAAAAAGTGTCAATGGTCGAAAGCCAATTTGGCATCATATTCCTATGCGAAACTTTAAGAATAGTGCATACAGAGAGAAGCCACAATATGAACACAAAGAGCTGGTTATTTCTATGTATGACAATGATTACACTGGAGAATCGAATACAACAGGAAGGTCTGGAAGTACCAGATTCCACAGTGTAAGAAAACATCCAAGGCAATTACCTAATGGGAAAGTGACTTGGGTTAAAGCTCATTTTAGAGGTTCAAAAGATGAAGGTGTAATATTCAAGGATTATAAAGTACCAACATCTTAGAGCATCTAAACAGTGAGTAAAAAATATTAGGCGGTAGCTACTTCGGTAGTTACCGCCTTTTTTTTTGTCTAAAATTTCTGAATAATCTTGGAGAATCTGATGTCAATATCAGTGTGTATTAGATGGTCGTGACCAGTAGATAGTCGTTGGCAGACCAGTAGATAGTCGTATTCTAACTAAAATTCCCAAGAGAATTTTACAATTTTGCAAGAGGTGATGCAAGGCGACATGAAGAAATATTTACTGGTCAATGATTCTGCGTCATCTACAGCGTGTGGAATAATTTGTGTTGCAATCTGCTATCTTTTTTTGCTATATTATTCTTGTTGAGTGTCTATTACTAGTAAATAATAATAGTGTATATTCATAAAGTATTTTCAGTTAAATATGGTTACTCATAATGTTTCATATTTTTCCTTAGATAGACACCAACACCTCCATATTTTTTATGAAGTGACTGAGGGAGAGAGCAATCTCTTCCTTAGACACTTTTAATTTGCTAGCATTTTGCTAAAATAATTTAGATGTTCGCAGTTATCAAACACACTTTCGATATTAATAAAGAAGATAAATATAATTCTTATGGGGAGTGGAAACATTTAGTTTGGTTATTTGAAACTGAAGCCGATGCTTTAGCTTTTGGCATTTCACTTTTAGATAATCCTGTCATATGTGGTAACGAACATTCTTTGGCACATGCAATAGAAACTTTGCAGACTGGCAGATATTGGCAGTATGGCAGAGAGAGTATTGCTATTGGCAAAGTAGAAGAAAGAATTGAATTAACTACAGAGGAAGATACAAATGTCAAAAAGCCTATTCATTAGATGTTCGGAAGAAACTCATAACTTAGCAAAAGCTTTAGCTAAAAAAGAAAACAGGTCATTAAATCAACAGATTATTCACATGATACATACACTAGCTGATGATTTAGATGTGATAGTAGAACAAGAACCAGTTGGTGCATCCGAAAAAAAATCGGATACTAAATGGGGTTTGACAAAGCTTGTTGAAACAAAGTCACAGGCGAGTTGAGATTCACGAACCAATAATTAAGTAAAGCATTACTACAATCCTTAACAAGTTTTTTGTCTGCTTTACTAAGTTTATTGGGAGAGGTTACCATGATGTGCCAGAACTGCTTTTCGACTTCCATCCCACATTCTTTTCTTAACATCCTTTGAACTTTAATAAGTATTACACTTCGTGGCGAGGCTGAGGAATATTGACCAGTAAATATTTTATCTAAGTTGCCCATGAAACTTGTGGCAAAAGTGCCACTAGCATGAATCATGCCTAAGTATTTATCGCAAGCATTATGTTGCTCTTCGTTGATTAATTCTTGGAGATAGAGTTGGTCTATTATATGTTGGTCATAAACAATAGCTCTTCCTAGTTTTGAACTATCTATTCTAGTTATGCCTACCTTTTTTCTTTTATGAAGGTAAGGACTGCCAAGCTCATTTACTTTGAGCTTAGTCGAACTCCCAATCGTAGTCGTCTTCAATTATCTCACTCTCTGAGTATCTTCCATTCACTGGATTAAAAGTCATAGTAACATGACCTAGCCTACCATTCCAACCCCACCTAGCTTTCCAATTATGTATTTGCACACCATCATCTGACCTGTAAACTGTAATGCCTGTATCAGCTTTGGAAAACCAAGCATATGACTTAGCTATATCAACACCTGTAACAACATTCTTTTTACCATCTCTTATTTGCGGTTTCGTTGGGTGCGAAACAAAGAATACCAATATATCGTGTTGCTTTGCAAACAGTTGCACCTTGGTAAGCATATCACTAACCATGTCGGTTTCTAACGCATACTGTTTATCTGTATGTATAAAATTAAAAGGGTCTATCACTAAGATTCTGCAACCACTTCGCATCACTGCACTTGCTCCTTTCTCTAGTATCTTTTCTATTGTAGGCATATCTCCATCTATATAATCTTGAAAGAGTATATGTTCTTTAATCCAAGCTTCAGCATAGTCTTTTTCTTGTTGGCTCATTCTCTGGTTCACTCCCTCGAAGAAAGGCTTGCCGACCAACACTTGACTGAGTTGAACTGAATGTAGTTGAGGTGGCTTTTCAAAAGAACAAAAGCAAGTTTTCCAGCCATGATTCTTGCCAACATTAACTATTAACTGGTCAATAAAAGCAGACTTACCATCTCCAGCATGTCCACTAACAACATATAAATTACCTGTAGCTAGTGTGAAAAGACTATCAACACTTGGAAAACCTGTGGATATACCACTAGGCATACCTTTATCGTATAAATTTTGGAAAGCATCTGAGTAATGGTCAATACTGTTTAGACCATGAAGAGGTATAGCTTCAGCATTTAGAACTTGTTCTCTTACTCTTTCGCATCCTTGATTAATAAGAAGCTCATTTGCATCTTTGCAACCTTTGTAATCCACTCTGTAACATTTAGCTTTGTTTAATCTTCTAGACAATTCATCTGCTAAAACATCTCCAGCAGTGTCTTGGTCTGTCGCTAGAATTATCCTGTCTTTATCCTCAAACTTTTCTCTATCTTCCCAGACATACTTAAACCGACCATCCTCTGAAGGGTCTATTTTATTATCTGATATTTTGTTAGGACTACCATTTGGCACTGAGTAAACTTCTATATTTGCATAGTCTTTAAATGCAGTCTTGATAGCAAGAGCATCCATCTCTCCTTCTGTTATAACAATAGTTTTTTCTATAGACATCAACGAATCATTTGTTTCATTGTGACCCCAAAGCTTCTTAGCATTACCATCCCACCAGAAAATCTTTTCATCATTAGCTGACCTGTATTTAATAGCTTCAGCATTATCCTCTGTACCATAGATAAAACCAATGACTGGTTTATATTTCTTTTCTCGCAGGATACAGCCGTAACTTTTTGCAGTATCTACACATATACTTCTAGACTGCAACCAATCTGAGGCTTTGTCTTCATTTGTGGGTGCTGGTGTCGAAACTTTTTTTGTCATAATTTTTGGTGTGACTTTGTATTTTACTCCATTTGTTTTATTTACTATTCCGTTTTCTCCACAGTGATGGCAGTTAAAAATTATTTTATCTGAATCAATATTTACTGATAAAGGTTTGTCATGTTTATTTTTTCTTCTCTCACTTGAGCATAGAGGACAAGTTATTTTGTGTTGTCCATCTGATAAATTAATCGTAGAATTTTTTATACTGGTATTGACATCCATGTTTTACTCCATTATTTTTTTTATACTATATACTTACTAAGTATCTACTTACTAATTTAAAACTTACTAAGTATATACCTACTAACTAAATATCTTTTTATCTATTTCTTTTGCCATACTGTTAGCTAATTTTTTTCTAGATACCAAAGGATAATCAGTTAGTGCCACAACACTTTTAAGAATAACTTTTCTATCTAATAAAACTCTTTCGCACAACAAAGCAAAATGTTCTGAGTGAAAATAATCAAAAGCTTCATCGGATTTAGTGTTGTCTTTGCTAGCTAAATCTCTTATTGCCTGTTTAAGTACAAGATAATCTAGTTTCAAATTACTTTCATTTAAAGCATCTTCGCTACTCATTTTCAAAATATATATTAACATATTGCTTTTGTAAAGTTTTCGATGTAATATCATAATAACATCATATTAATTTATGTTGTTTGTACGGAATGATTGGTGTCTTTATTGGCTCTCCCTCTAATGTTGTTCTAATTATTCTGTGCTTGTGGGTAGGAGTGAGCCTTTGTAAAAGCCTATGCTCTCTGCAATGTCTTCATCATTGCACTGTGCTGTAAAGCCTAAATTAAATTTGGGGTATGTGCTAGAGAAAAATGAGGTTAAGGATAAAACGCAAATGAGAACTAAACCACCATGCGACTACCCACCTAATTTAAGGATAAAAATGGAGTTTGAAATTAAAGGCGGTGTTCCTCTTCCAAGGTCTAGAGGAAGAAAAAGAAAGTATGACCTTGACCTTGACCTGTTAGGTGTAGGTCAAATGGTTTCTATACCTATTGAGAAAAATTTGAAAAAAGAAGCTGTTATTATAAGAACTTTTGTTTGGAGATATATAAAAAATAATCCAGATAAAAAGTTTTCTGTAAGAGTTTTGCAAGAAGAAAAGTCAGTAGGTGTTTGGAGAACTAAGTAATGATAGCAGAAATAAAACTTACTAAAACTATGCTAGAAAAACATATCATAGATGCAAACAAATCTGTAAGAGAACTTGTAAAGCCAATGGGTGTAGATTACGAAGCTATGAAAGCTGGAGACAAACAAGAACTAGATGCTATTTATAGTGATGGCACTGTAACAAAAATAAATCTTTACAGAACTAAAAATGCTAGAGCAGATAGAAGAATATCAATTAAAGGTATTAAGGCACACGCAGATATAGGAGATGTAGTTGTGCTTTCTAAGGACTTAGAAAAAGGGTTACTTATTGAAATACACAAATAAACACAATCTGCCAGTAGAGATTATAAGGGCAATCAACAATGACCAGTACTCTAAAGGAGAATCTAATATTTCTGTTACTGGTTTATTACAACCACCGAGAATAAGATTATTAAACCAACAACATAGTGATGATATTGTTGTGGACTATGCAGATGAAACTTGGAAGATACTTGGACAAGGGATACATGCAATCTTAGAAAGAGCTAACGAAAACTACGAAGATACAATTACAGAGCAAAGAATGTTTGCAGAGGTCAAAGGCTGGACTGTAAGTGGACAAACTGATAGCTTGGCACTAGATGAAAATACTTTAAAGGATTACAAAGTAACCTCTGTATGGACAATCATCTCTGCACTAAATGGCGGTAAGGCTGAATGGGAACAACAATTAAATTGCTATGCTTGGCTACATGAAAAAACTACTGGAAGAACTATTGACCAGTTAAATATTATTGCACTGGCTAGAGACTGGAACAAAAGAGAACTTCAAAGAAGAGGAGGGGATTATCCTGTATCTGCTATTACTACAATCAAAATACCTGTATGGAGTTTCGAGAAACAAGAAGAGTTTATTAATGAAAGAGTTGAGCTTCATCAAGAAGCTGAGATATCTAATGATGTAGGTGGAAGTTTGCCCTTGTGTACAGACGAAGATAGATGGAAGAAAGATGATACTTATCGAGTTATGAAGAAGGGTAGAAAGACTGCTTTAAGAGTATTCTCAAGTCAGAAAGAAGCAGATAGTTATTTAAAGGGCAATGATGATAGCAGTAATCTTAGTGTGGAATTTGCATTGGGAGAACCAATGAGATGCACTGGGAACTATTGCAATGTTGCAGAATTTTGTACTCAATTTAATGAATGGAGGAAAGATGAATAGAGACGAATTTTACTTTTATGTAAGTACCCTCTGCAAAGATGGTAGCTATGAATATACAGATGCTTTTTTAGTAGCATCTGCCGAAGACCTTTTAGCTCATGATGAAAAGTGGGAAGAATATCAAGAAGTAATTCTTGACTGGAACTACAATCATTGTGTATGGAATGGAAGTTTGAAATCTTACTGGGATGGCGAAAGGATTATATCAGTGAGGTCTATAAAAGCTATGACATACGATGATTACAAAGTAGTCAATGAGTATTTACCAAGTTTTGATATTGATACATATCTGTATAGCAAAGATTTAATAGAGGAGGAACATGAAGACGGATAAGAAGATTACTTACGAAACTATATGGGCAAACTTAGGCTCTATAGATACTAAAGATAAAGTAGAAAAGAAGATGAAATTCAGCTACTTATCTTGGGCATGGGCATGGGGAGAGTTGATGAAAATTTATCCAGATGCCACCTACGATTTTTATGAGCAAGCAGAGACTGGAGTACCTTATGTTAAATATCCAGACAACACTTGCGAAGTAAGATGTCGTGTCAAGATAGGAGAATGTGTTCGTGAAATGTGGTTACCTGTTATGAATAGCAGTATGCAAGCTATTACTAACCCTAACTCTAGGCAAGTTAGTGATACCAAAATGAGATGTCTTGTCAAATGCTTGGCTATGTTTGGTTTAGGTCACAACATATTTGCTGGAGAAGACCTTCCTTCTGTAGAGAAAGATGAACTTGATAAAAAAGATGCTGATAAAAAAGCAAAGAACAAAGAGAGTAAGTCTAATAAAACTGTAGACTGGAAACAAGACGATAGACCAGTAGCTGGTCAGATGTATGCAGATACTTTTATGCAAACATTAAAACAGTTTCATGTTACACCAGATGAATGTAGAAAATATTGGTCTTCAAACTCTGCAGATTTACAACACTTAAAAAGTAAGCATGAATCAATTTATAATGATTTAGTTATTAAGATGAAAGAATATGTACAAACCTTAGAAAACCAAGAAGGAGGTAAAGATGGAGAATAAGGCACAAAGCGATGGTGCGATTTACACCAACGATTATAAGAAAGGCGATAAACAACCAGACTGGACAGGCAGTATTGAGTTGCAAAAAGATTTGCTCAAGCAATTAGTAGAGAAAGCTAAGGCTGGAGAAAAGACTGAAGTAAGAGTTGCTCTTTGGGATAGAGTAGCAAAACAATCTGGCAAGGAATACAAGTATGCCAGAATGGATGTAGCTCAACCTAAACAACAACCAGAACCAGAACCAGTAGAACCACAAAAGGAGAGTGTCAATGAAAACTTTGAAGACGAAATTCCCTTCTAGAAATAAGTACACAAAGTGGAAAGACCTAGTGTTGGATATCGAAAGTAATATTGACCCATTAATATTTTGTGAGTTTGAGCATAACTACGATGAACTATGCAAGATGTTAGAAAATGTTAAAGATGGATTTGGTACAGAGCCACATGCTTTGTTAATGAACTATTTGTTCTTTGTCAAAAGTGAAAGGATAAACGAACTAGAACAAGAAAAGGCTGGGGTCTAATGCTAGCAATACTAGCATTGACTTCAGTGTTCACTGCTTTGGCAATATGGTTTGTAATCTGGTTCAATAGTGAAGGGGAAAGTAATGACTAAAAAAATGGATGTAAGTAAAGCGATAGATATTGTTGAGGGATTAAGAGACCCTAACGATGAATACGAAGCCTTAGAAGCATGGCAAGTATTAGTTGATACTGATATGGCATGGAAACTTCAAGGGAGAATAGGTAGAACTGCACAAGAGATGCTTGATTATGGTTATCTCAGACCAAAGAAAAGTGAGTTGCATTGATGGATGAACAACAAGAACTATGGATGGACAGGATTAGAAAGCTTGCTCCTATCATAGAGAAAGCAGAGTACGAAGTATTTAAAGCTAAAGCAGATGTCCAGAAAACTTTAGCTCTCCTTAAAATTAAAGCCCAAGACAATGGATGTAAATCAGTTGCATCACAAGAGACTTGGGCTGAATCACAAGATGAACTCTATGATGCCAGATTAAAAGTTGGTATTCATACAGGTTTTCTATCCTCAGCTAAATTGGAAGTTGAAGCTCTTAAAGTTGGCTTTGAAGAATGGCGAACTAAAATGGTTAATATGCGAGAGGAAAGAAGAAGATATGCAGTTAGTGACTAAAGGCTATTAAGATGTCTAAAGGTAGCAATAGAAGACCAGAGGATAGAAAGAAAATAGATAAGAACTGGGATAGTATCTTCGGCAAGAAAGAGCATGGCACTAAAAGGAAGGACACCAAACAAAGCTGAGAAAGAACATATGAGCAAAGTCTCAGCGATAGGATGTATTGTTTGTCGCAAGCAAGGTCTAGGTTATGTTCCAGCAGAGATTCATCACATTATAGGCAAGACAAAGAAAGATTGTCACATGAAAGTTTTGCCTTTATGTTTCGACCATCATAGAAGAGGTAATGATAGCGAGCCTATCAGCAGACATCCTTGGAAAAAAAGATTTGAAAAAGCTTATGGTACTGAAGAAAGTTTACTTCAGGATGTAGAAAATATTTTACAAAGTGATAGTTTAGAATAAATGGCGTTTATAGTGGAGAAATATTTACCAGTTAATGTTTCTGCGTGGTATTGCAATGAATAGTAAAAAATACAAAGGCAAAGTTTGTAAGTTGTGTGCCAAAAGATACGCCTTAACTATGTATAGACACAGGCAAGAGAACTACAAAAAAATCTATAAAGATATTTGTAAATTTTGTGAGGAGGAGAAAGATGTCTAATAAAAGAAAACTATTAGAGTGGGGATTGATAATAACAGTATTAATAGTCCTTATCATCTTTAAGTATTACACTTATGGATGTTTAGTAATGTGTGGGGATTGGTACGATGATTGATTATTACAAAGAAAAGTTGCAAGAAAGAAAGCAAGAGTGGTGGGAGTGGCATAAGAATAACCCTAAAGTATGGGAGAGATTTAGAGACTACACCCTAGAAGCTATAAGAAGCGGTAGAAAGCATTACTCGCAATGGGCAATCATCAACCGCATAAGATGGAATGAGGAGATTGAAACGCAAGGAGGAGAGTTTAAGATAAGCAATAACTACATATCTTTCTATGCTCGTTTATTCCATGCTAAGTATCCAGAGCATCAAGGTTTTTTTAAGTTGAAGCCTTTCAAAGAAGAAAAAGAAATACAAAGATTAGAGGAAGTTGGTTTTGATACAGAGACTAGAATGTTCGGATAATCATTGACCAGTAAATATTTCTCTTCGCAGCCTGCTCACAGCAAAATCCTAAATTCTAAATATAGGAATGTTTGCTTTTTTTCTTAGCTCTGGTACAAAAGCTAATCTCTTATCTCTTTCTATCTCTAGTGCTTCCAACATGTTAGCTTTCTGTAATGGGGATATATCTGTTCTAGATAGAATCCTGTCTCTCTTTCTTCTGTAGTTGTCTAGATACTTCTCCATAGCTCTAATCTGTTGTTTGATTGACAAGACACCTTTCATGTTTTGTCTATAGGCAGAGTATTCATCAAATCTCTTTTGTTTTCTTAATAAATTCATACTTTGCACCACAGTATTTACTTCATTCCTTAATTCATAAAATTGTTGTTGCAGTCCTCCAGACCTATCTAAATCTACAAAAAGCCTTTTCAGAACAGGCACTGAATTTATATTAGGTGGAATTAGAGGCTCACCAGTTACACCTCTAGTTATCGCATCGGCTACATCTAATACATAACCGCCTAATGTTCCGCCATAACCTCTTAGAACAAACTCTGCTTTTATAGGAGATACACCAAATACTTGTGCTATTCGTTTAACAAATTCATTGGTAGTCGGTCTTGCTTGTAGCTCTGCTTCTAAGGTTTGTTGATAGTAAGGCACAATCTCAGTGTTAGTAAATGAGTTTCTATTAGCTATAACTTCCGCTATAGGTTTAAAAACTTGTAGTCCTAATGCTGGTTGTAAGAAAGGTATAGCTGTGGCTGTTCCTAACTGTCTGCCTATAGATTTTAGAGGGTCGCCTTCTACCTGTCTGCCTACTGTCTCGTCTATTAATCTCTCTGGGAAAGCTTTGAACAACATACCTATTTCAAAAGGTATAGGAATTTTTACTGCAGGCAAATCTGCAGGCAAAGGAATAACCCAGTTATCATCTCTAACTTCTCTACGCAATCCCTTATATTCATCAGTATCACTGACCAGTAAATAATAAATAGCAGTAAGACCCATCAACATACCACCTCTAGTAAAGGCTCTTCTTATTATTCTATTTTTTATTTCATTTCTTGTTTCACCACTTTCAAGTCTATCTGTTGCAGAATACTGACCACTAAATGACCTGTATAAAACATCAAGACCTTGGATTCTTGCATTTAAGAAAGGTATAGCTGAAGTTATAACTCTAAATATAGGTGATGCTCCTCTTCTGCCGAAGTTAATAATTTCTAAAGCTTGGAAAGATGCTTCTGATTGTGCTTGTGCTTCTGATAAACCTCTATCTTTTAAATCTTTATAAACTGAATCATAAACAGCTTTTCTGGTAGCTCCGTCAGATTTAGTTGTTAATGCTCCTAGTCCATCCCATAATCTAAAGAAAGCATTTTGTGCAGATATAGAGTTGTTAGGCAACATGCCCTCTCTTCGCATTGTTCTATTAATAAAATCTTTGACGCTACCTTCATCATTCTGGAAATCGTAACCACCTAGCACACCAAACTTTTCTAATTCCTTCATGTCGCCAAACATGTTTTTAAATGAATCAATGACAGGCGTAAAGTTTGCACCAGATGTAATAGCAGAAGATAAGGTGTCTCTCATAATATTTACAATAACAAACCCAGGGTCTCTTGTTACTGTGTCTCTCAAAAGTGATGCTGGCATAGCTACTATATTTGTTACAAAATCTGTACCTATACCACCCAAACCTTCTAGACTATGAAATAGTTCTGGGTCTTTTAACAAGTACAGTTGTTTATTACCATTTACAAAAGCAAATCCTACCCTAGCATCTCCTTTGTACTGTTTAATTTTATCTGGTGTATCTAATATCTCTGCTTCTCCATTTAGCTGTAAATCTCTCATGAGTTTAGAAATACCATCATTTTTCATGGAGGCTGTTAATATAGATAGAGAGTTTCTAGTGATAGCTTCTATTGGATTTACATTAATTAAATCCTCACTGCCTTTTAATTCGATTGATAGTGGATTATTAGGTAAAGAACCTGCTGCGATTCGTGGTCCTTGAATAGTATCATCAACCATGTCTCTATAAAAAGGATAATAAGATGAATGGTCTTTCCATTGTTGTGCCATCTCTGCACTTAACAGTCCTTTATTTTTGGCAAAATCAATTAATGCACCATTCCATTTTTGATAGTTGTTATAAACTTCTACGACACTTTTATGATTCTGCTCTATAAACCTAATGTCCTCTTCCATTTTAGGTGTTATAGGTAAATCTACTTCTCTGCCGTCTGCTTTTAGTTGTTTAATTCTTTTTAGTTTTGCATAGTGTCCAAATATAGCTTCTCTATTTACACTAGTATCAGCATAAAGTGGTGCTATGATTTGCATCAAACCACCATAAGTTTTACCTCTTTCTTTTATAATTTGTCCAGAGCTATCTCTGACATCAGCAGATTCAGCTTTTAAGTAAGGATTATGTTGTGCTTCTATTTCTAAAGGTTTAGTGTGTGTTAAAGCATCTTGACCCTCTATAAAACTATCCACATATCCAGTAGTAAGCATCCCTTGAAAAATACCTCTAGCCCTATCTGCCATTCTTATAGCAGCCATAGTAGAAGTATCTGCTAGATTATTTAATAATCTTACCTCTTCATTCTCTTCAACTAACTTAGTTTGTTTTTGTTGAACAATATCGTACCTATCTATAAGTTGTCTTCTAAAATCTCTAAAAAAGTTTGTTATATTGCCTATAGGGTCTTGGGTAAAATCAATCATTCTTTCACCCCAAGATTTATTAGGAGGCACATATCCTGTAACTTTTATACCATCTTTTAAATCATCAGGTATAGTTGGGTCTGCATCTACAGAATCATAAAAGCTTTGGTCAACCTTTATTTCTGGTTCAGCAGCGTTTGTATCCTCATTAAATGTTCTAGCAGCTCTTATAGCTACATCTGAGGCGTTCATATTGTATGTTGGTATCTGACCATTAGGTGTAGTCTTCACTTGTTCCTCAGTGGATTCTACAGCGTCTTGTAAAGATTTTTTTTGTGTGCCACTAGACACTTCAAAATATCTTTTGCCTAAATCAAAAGTTGAATTAGGACTATCTATTTTATTAAATAAAGCATCTCTTTTAGCTATAAGTTTATCTAATTTAGCTTGAGCAACATAAACATCTGATAAAAGTTTATTGTATGTCCTCTTACCAACATATGGTCCATCAGCATTTAAAATACTATTTGCTCTATACAATTCACTACTAACATCATCTATTTCTTTTTGTAAAACATCTTCATTCACTTGCTCTGGTAATCTGTACATGGTATCTCTAAAAGCAAAGTCTTTGTTTCTACCTTTATTTTCTACAAAACCAAACTGTTTATAAAAATTTTTTAACCTAGATACTGAGGTAGCACCAAAATCTGTTGATGGAGTTATGGTAATGCTTTTGCCAGAGCTATCTGCATAAGCAGTAATGTCTCTCATAATTTGAGAACCAACACCTTGATTTTGTTGTGGCACAACAATTCTGCTTAGAGATATATTTAACATATCTTCACTTATAGATAAGTCTATACCTTGTCTCTCTGCTTTATTTTTTATTCTGCTTAATGTTTCTAGTGGACCTTGTTCTGCACCTCTAAAAAGGTCAGGTGCAAAGGACACCCTTCTAGTTTTTATATCCGCAAATCTAGCTGACTGTGCAATTTGTTGTGTATTTAAATTTGTTAATATAGCTGATTGTTTTAAAAACTGAGAAAAAACAGTTTCTTTTCCTTTTGGTAAACCTAAAATATTTCTTATAGCATCTACAAAAGTATCCCAAATTGATTTTTTTTTCTCTTTAGTTCTAAGAGGCATCGCCCTGCTCTCCATAAATTCTTGAACATATCTGTCTGTTAATCCCATAGATACTAATTCATGATTATTCTTCAAGGCATAATTAATCTCGTAACCTCTTCGTGTTTCTGGGTCAATTCCTTGTCTTCTAAATTCTTTACGAAGAATTTCTCTTATTTCTGTTAATTTATTATTTGCATCTACTATTTTTTTATTATCTACCTGTCCATTTTCTACGCCATAAATAGCAGACTGAGTTGTAGCATGTAAAAGTTCATGCAATATAGTGTCATAATCTAAACCACTAAATTTACCATTAGCTTTATAGTCAGAATCATTTATGTAAATTCTAAAAATATTTCCATATTCAGCTTGAGGCATCATAGATATCCCTAAAAATTCTCCTCTGATTCCACCCAGTTTCTGTCTATCATAACCAGGTCTAGCATCACCACTATTAGTGTAAATAGAAAATTCAAAATCAAAACCTAACTTTTTATATTTTTCAAGTTGTACTTTGATTCTACCAGCTACATCTCTATAATCTTTACCTGGTGCATTTTTAGACAACCATTCGGCTACACCTATTGAATCTTTATCAGATAAAAATTGTAGAAGTCTTTCTCTATCGGCTGCAAATTGTTCTACTGTTGTAGCATTTCTGTTATAAAGTGTATTAAGTCCAGTTGCAGGTGTGCCTGCAACTAAATCTATACCAGTAACTGGAGTTATATTTAAATCTGGATAAAATCCTGTATCTCTAGGAATTATTGGAACAAAAGTAGCTATGTCTCCACTTTCTACCACTTCTTTTATAGGATTTCTATTTAACTCATCTTCTATTTCTACAGGAGTTTTATCTACAAATTGTTGATTCTTATCTAGTTCTCTAAGAGTTCTTATTTCTCCTCTAGCTCTTGAACCAATTCTGCCCTGTTCTATATCATTAAATACCTCAGATGCTTTTTTATAACCTGACCTTGGAATTGCTTTACCCAACGAATCATAAAAGTTTGCAATTTTATCTAGCAGTCTATTTGTTTTTGGTGGCACATTTTTATTTGCATACCTAGATTTGTATAGTGATGCTATTGCATCTTCAGTAAACATTTCTTCTACAGTGCTTTCTGGTAAACCTCTAGACCTCATAGCCTCAGCTTTTCTAGATTGTGTCTGCACGCTTCTATCGTAATAATTTTGTCCTGTAAAACGATTATCAAAACTTTCTAATACTTTAGTTTTCTTCACATAGTTTCTTAAAAAGTTATATTCTGATTCTGCAAATAAATCTTTAGCTCTAAGAGCTTTTACTAACTCACCATCAATTAACTTATTTACTCTTTGCTGTATTTCTATATCAGAAGCAGTGCCATCAGGATTAACTTGATTGAGAGAAATAAAGATAATGTCACTATCTTTATCATATGCAGAAGGCATATCTGCTACTTCTCTAGAATCCATTACAATAGAACCATCTGCTTGTTGTACTAAACTATCAGATGCTAGCAAATCATTACTTATAACTACTCCTGTATCTCTAAGACCAGCAGCGTCTAGCATCTTTTTAGCTTCTCTAGCAAATTTATTTTTTCTACCCTCGTCAAATGACTGTTCAATATTTATCATTTTTGGAATAGTTTCACTAGGTGGTAAAAACTTTTCTTGTCTCTTAGCCTCTTTATCAACTAAAGCTTGTATAGTTGTCTCAGTTAATTTGCCATCTTTTCTTAATCTGTCACCAAACTCTTGTGGAGTTTCTTTAAATCCCTCTGCTCTTCTAGCAATTAAAAATTCAAAGTCACGATTGATTGCATACTTATTACCTTCAAGTTTATTAGCTCTGCCACTTACTAATAAATCTCTTAAAAATTGTTCGGCTGCAGGTTTATTATTTTGCACACCTACTGGACCAGCAGATAAAATATCTTCAAATGTAAAATTAGAATCTTGGATACTGCTAACAAAGTTAGCCATATCCTCTGCACTATATAGTCTTGGTCTGTAATCTGGGAATTTTTGTTTAGAATTAAACGCTGGTAAAGAATGAAGTCTAGCTAAAAATAATTCTTTAGCTGCTTTATTTGAAGTTTTAGTTATGTTGTCATAACCAGTAAGCCTTTTTGAAAAAAACTGAACTGCTGGGTCACTAAATACTAAATCTATATTTTTTGACGCTGCAAATTCTTCGATATATTTCTTGGTAGTATTAACATTACCCTTGTCATCTCTTATAGATGGATTGCCATTCGCCTCTGATTCTTTAAATACAACACTTGCTAAATCTTTTTGTAACTGATTAAAATCTTTTCTATTTAAAATTTTTCTAGCTTCTTCCATGCTATAAGAAGGTTTTACATTTAGACCTTTACTTTTAAGATAAGATTCATTATTAGCTTCTAAGGCTTTTTCAATTTGTTCAAGACTTTTATTACTTGGGTCAATTTCAGGAAATTTAGTATCAAAGTTCTGAATTGTTGGTAGTGATACTTCTGAGGCATTTGGGTCAAGAGCAACTAACCCTATTTCAAATGCTGATGGACTATTAATTAATCCTTGTGTGTACAGTTGATTTTCTATAGTGCTTTTTAATTGTTGCACTCTATAACCATTAACCAGTTTATCTTTCTCTACCAAAGCATCAGCTTCATTAGCAAATGTTGTATCTTGTGGATTAGCTGGGTCAGTGACATCTAGTAAAGAAAAAGAAGCATCTGCATTTTGTATGACTTCTATTTTTGGTTGAATAATTGTAGCTGGTCCAAAAGGAACTGCTATATCAGGAGGTGGTATATCAGGTCTCACACCTATATCTTCTATCTCACCCTGCTCTATAGCTTTTTTGAGTTTAAATGATTCTCCAATAGCATCTCTATTTTTTCTTAGAGCCTGTTCTTTCTCTAAAAATCTTTGGCTTTCTATACCTCTTTTACCAGCAAAACTATTTAGAGCAAAATCAACAGTACCACCAACAATACCACCTATAGTAAACTCATCTAAAATACTTTCACCTATAGGCAACTCATCACTATATAAACCTCTAGCTACTAAATCTTGAGATAGAGATGCTAAAGATTCTTGACCACCCTCTATTAAAGCTGACTGTGCTGCTGACTTTAATCTTTCTTGTATGTCATTATTTCTGTAATAGGCATTTTTTGGTATTCTTCTTAATATACTTGCTATAGGTGCTATCTCTGAGAGACCTATAACAGAACCTAAAAGCTCACCAGTAGTTTCTGCAAATGGTGATACATCTTCACCTAGTCTTCTAGCCATCTCTACTCTATCTGCAGCAGCAGATATACCTGTAGGCATAGCTAATGCTGCTGGTAAACCAAATGCTCCTGCTGTTGGAGATATAGCTCCTCTAGCTGCTAAAGCTCGACCTGCAATACCTGCTCCTAAAAATGGCACAAAAGAACCAAAACCCTCAGCTAGTTTGGTTGTAAAAGTTCCTTCATAACCTGGTGTAACTCCTACTGGACTGTCTTCTCTAATATATTTTTTAAGACTACGCAAACCACCTACGATTGCACCATCGTTATTCACATCAAATAAAGATGCCACACCCAAAGGAACATCAGTAGCTATATTAGCTGCACCTCTAATAAAACCTTTAGGTATTTCTACAGCTTGTCCAAGAATAGATGTTTCATCTATATCATGACCAAATCTAACTTTTATTTGTTGCCTAAGTAAAGCTCTATCCTCCAGACTTATATTGTCTGGTATGCTTAAAGTTTGTCCGTTAGGTAACTGTATTTTTTCCATAGATATTTAACACTAATCTATTACTGCACCACCAGCGAGACCAGCTTGCGGTATATTTTGTCTTCTTATAAGTTCAACTAAAATGTCATTGTACACAGAACCAAATCTATCTTCATCAACTACTCCTGTATCAAAACCATCTTTAAGAGCTGCCAATGTAGTTCGTAATTCAATAACATCTGCATTTTCTAAATCTCTAACTAATTTTCTAACTTGTAAATCTAATTGTTGTAACCTAGCTTCATTTAATTGTGTAGCTATATTAAATTGGTCAACTTCAGTTCCAACTGCTGCTCTTTCCCTATCTATCTCAGCAATACCTGCTGCCAATTCACCTAGATTCTTAGCTGTGCCTATTGCACCACCAAGTTGTGTTAGAATCATTGCATCATTGTATGGATTCTCTAGTCTATCTAATGTTGGCAATGGCTCTGGTACTGGTTCTGGTTCTTCTTCGACCTCTGGTTTAACTTCTCCTTTACCACCACCTAAATTAGCTCCTGCTACAGCTCCTAAAAGACCTAGCCTAGCTCCAATAGGTAGTGCAGTCTTACGAAGAAACTCTCCGCCTAATCTTTCAAAATATCCTGGAGGTGTTAATTGTCCTCTAGACCTCATCTCTCTTTCAGCAGCTTCTCTCACCTTTCCAGAACCAAGTACTCTTCTTCTGTTTAATGTATCTTGAAATCTACCTAATCCTCGCATAAAAGCTTGTCTGCCTGCTTTAGAAAATAAAGCTCCTGAAACAGCCCTAAGTCCACTACCTGCTATTGCTAAAGGTGTAGTTACAACACTTGCTGGTGAAAATGCCAAAGCTATTGTACCTAAACTTATTCCATCGCTTACTGCCTGACCAGTATCAAAACTACCATCTTCTCTTGTATATCTTTGTCTAATTGATGCTAAAAAACTAGAATCTTCTTCTCCATAAGGGTCATCAAAAGTAGAAGTTAGTGCTGGACTGCCACCTGCTTGAAATCCTGTTAGACCTCCACTAGCCATCTGTGCCATAGGCGGTGCTATACTCGGCAAATCAGCATCCATAGAGACTGCTTCGAGGGGAACTGCAGATTCCCTAAGCATAGCACCTTGACCAGCAACTTGATTCTGAAAGTCTGCAAAAGCTTCATCTGCCACTGTCATAGTGGGCTGTTCTTGCATGTTTGCTTGTTTTTCGTATAACTCTCTAAGTTTTCTTCTGTCTTGTACTTCTGCTAAAAGCATAAATTTTGGATAGCTAGAATTAGGATTATTAATTTCTTCAGCTAAAATGTAATCTGGAAGAAATTCTAATTCTCTTGCTGTATCTATTAGATTACTCATAGTTATCCACCCCTACCTCTGTATAAACCTAAACCACTAAGACCTAAACCAACACCTTGTTGGAATAATCCAGGTTGTTGCTGGAATGTGCTTACTGTTTGTGTAGGCTGTATAGGAATACCTCTAATCAGAGCTGAAAAATCTGCTAACTGATTCTTAGTAAAATCTCTTTGATTTAAGAAATCTTGATATCCCATATCTAAGCCAGCTTGTTGTAAAGCTCTCTGTTGTCTTCCTATACTCTCTAGTGCAGATATTCTACCTAGAGCATCTTGTTGTCGTAATGAACCAAGGTCAGCTAATTGACCTGCAGCTTGTAATCCAAACCTTTGTGATAAGTCATAAGCTGATTGACCAAATCTTTCTTGAGCTTGTTTAGCTGCTTCTTCAGCAGTAAACCCTTGCTGTCTAAGTCTTTCAGCAGCTTGTGCAGCAGCATCTTGAGCTTGTTGAGCTGTAAGACCAAGCCTTGCTTGTTGTTGTTGTGCTTGTTGTTGCAACTGAAATGCTGATTGACTAAATCTCTCTTGTGCTTGACGAGAAGCTTCTTCTTGCTGTTGAGCAGATAAACCAAGTCTAGCTGCTTGTTGTCTAGCAAGTTCTCCTTGTTGAAAGGCTTGCTGTGCTAATTGTTCTTGTCTTTGTTGAGCTTGTTGCTCTTGTCCAAAGGCACTTAAACCAAATTGTGAGGCAGCTAAATCTGCAGCTCTCTCAGCACCTACTTGTGATACTGCTCTATCAAATGCAGCTTGTGAACCTCTAGCTTGTATATCACCTAATTGTTGACTTAGATTTCTTTCTCGTTCAGCTTGCAGTATAGCTTCTCTATAACCGCCTAAACCACCTGACTGGGCAGCTCTTTGACTAATACCTTGACCAGCTATATCAGATTGTCTTATAGCTTCTCTTTTTTCTATATCAGTTACAGCTTGTTGAAAAGGCGACATAAATCTACCAACGCCTTCTTCAAAACCAAGCTTTTGATATTGTGGTAAATTTGCACCAGCTTGATAACCAGATGTTCTTACTGATGCTTGATATCCAGGGTCAAATTGTGAGGCTTGAAAACCTGATTGTAAATCACCTGCTTGATATCCTGAATCAAATGTAGTTGGAGAGTATTGCATAGGACCTAGTGTTCCTGCTGTGTATGCTGAATCTCTACCTGCTCCTAAAGCTTCTACTCTTGCTGTAGCATCTTGATATTCTTGCGGTGTGCCTGCTAAAGCAAAACCTCTTGTCATTGCTTGAGACTGTAATTCGTCTGGAGAAAAATATGCAATCCTTTGTCCACCATATGGTGTATATGGTTGTAAACTTTCTGCTTCACCTCTTTGTAATAACCTTTCTACATAAGGTCTTGCGTATTCTGGTAAATCAGTTGTTGTTACTCTTTGTTCTGTAGGTTGTGGTGCAGATGAACCTCCACCGCCTTTCATATATCTCATTTACTTTCTCCTTTAGGAAATTTAATTTCAAAAAATCTAGATGTTTCTTTCCAACCTTTTTCTTTTTTAGTCCAGTTGTAAAACCCTGCACGACCTATTCCTTCTACGCCATCACAGTCATTGTCCTTTGCCCAGCTATACATAACACCAAAACCATAGTCTATCCACTGGTCCATTTTCTTTCCAGCTATATGTTCTATGTGTAACATTCTTAGTCCTGTTGGATAATCATGCAAGTTAGTAACTACACAGCCAATAATATCTAAAGTATCTTTATCAAAGATAATCCATAAACTACATATGTTTTGAGATATTCTATAGTAAACATCTATATCTCTAACTCTGTTACCGCTACGCTTTATAGACTTTTCTAAAATATTTTTACAATCTTCCCATACATTGTTTAAATCTTTTGGCAAAACTAATGAAAAATCATAGACTGGTAAATCTTTCTTTTTTGCTGCTTTCGTCATGCTGGTAATACCTTATCTGGATTTATTTGATTTATTTGTTCTTTCTTTCCAATAGATTCTTGTCTAACTCTATCCATCATACTGTACAGTTCTTTTGCTCCTGCATCAGAACTTCCATTACCTATCATAGAAACAACATCTGCTGGCACTATAAACTCATCTTGTGATACTGCTACTCGTTCTCCATTTCTACTAGGGTCACCTATAACACCACCTATATTGTCAGACATGCCATCACCACTATTAGAATTTATCATACCCTCAGTTTGTGAATCAGGTTGTATGCTTTGTAAAATTGAATTTCTAAGATTGACAAACTCTGATATTCCGTACTTCTCTATAAACTGATTGACAACCCTATCATCTGCTACATCACCTCTAATAAAAGCTATAACCTGTTGTGTAAGAGGGTCATTTAAAATATCAGACATACTCATAGAAGCATCCTCAAGTGGTGTACCACCACCGCCTTGAAATTTATCAGTCTTAGCTGCCATTTTTTCTACTACCTCTGGTGCTTCTTGAGCTAACTTTTTTAAACCCTCATTAGGCAGTTTATCAATATCTATATTAGTATCTCCACCATTTTGCATAGGCTGCATCATACTTTCTCTATTCATTCTAGCTATTGCTTCTTGATTAAAATAGTCTGGCATAAATGGTGCTTCTGGTATTATTGCTCTAGAACCTTTGATTCCAGGGATACCTCCACCTATGTTTCCTCCAGAGCCTCCGCCATCATCTCCACCGCCAGAGCCACCATTATCTCCACCGCCTGAGCCACCATCATCACCGCCATTATCATCTCCATCGCTAGAGCCTTCGCCATCATCAACTACTGGTGGCACAAATGGTTGCACTGCAAACTGCTCTAAAGGCATATTAGGGTCTTGTACTTGTGGTACTCCTTGTGCTGCTGAACCATAAAACTGTTGGTAAGATGGCATCATTGTAGGATTAAATGGTGTTGCTGGTATTTGTACAGGACCAGTAGCTCCAACGCCTGAATCATCTACACCTGTGCCTTGTGTATATGGAGTTTCAGGTGTACCGAAAGGATTCTGTAGTTCTGTTGCTGATGGATTCATGCTACCAAAATATGTTTGTTCAGGCATAAATCCAGCCATAAATGCTGGGTCAACAGGCAATGCTACTCTTTCTGGAACATAAGGGGTTGTTAAATTACCTCCATATGTACTTCCATCAAATCCACCTCTGCCATCATCTATGTCTCTTCTATTTTGTCCAAATCTGTCGGCATATGTTCGACCACCTTCTGCAGCTCTTCTAGGTATCATCTCTGGATACCTTGCATACATATCTGCTAGCCTTTGTTTTTCTGCTTCACTTAAACCAGCCAAATATCTTTGAAAAGCTTCTTGCGATTCTAAGATAGCTGTGCCACCCATGCCAATACCTGCTGGTATAAATGCTTGGAACTGTGATGCACCCTCTGCAAGATTACCTAATCCTTGTATTGGTGCAAAAGAACCTTGACCACTTAATGCACCTGTCATTGGGTCAATAGTTCCTGCTGATGTAAAGGCATCTTTAAGATTTTGGAAACCACTAGGACTTGGTGCTACTGATGGTAAAGGAGCTACATTAAATGGCAATGGATTTGCTTGTGCTGCTTGCTGTACTAAGTTTGCTGTATTAGCACTTTGTTGTAAGCTTTGTCCTACTGCAGCTTGTCTTGCTGCATCTTGAGCTGCTGCTGTGGCAACTTGGTCAACAGGAGGTGCTAGAGGTCCAACAAAATTTGGATTGGCTGCAGCTTGTTCTAAACCAGCTTTAACTGCATCAGCACCAGTTAGCATTACTGGTTGAACTGCATCTGCTGCTGTTTGTCCTGCTGCGACTGCTGCATCACTTGCAGCTTTTGTTGTTTCTGATGCTGCAGAAGCTGCTGCACTTGCTCCCTGTAATGCTTTAGTTAAACCGAAGCCTGTTGCTGCACCAAGTATAGATTTCTTTAAATCTCCTGTTGCTGCATACTGAGCTAAACCTGAACCAACTGCTCCAGCTAAAGCTGCTTTACCAGCTAATGCTGGAATAATGCTAGGTAAAAAGGCAGTACCTAACATCTGTCCTAATATCGGTGCTAAAAACGGAAGGAAAGCTTCTGGCTGTCCTGTTTGTGGATTTACAGTTATAGGCATAGCAGATGCTAAACCTTTAACTTCCATTGGATTTACATGTAAAAGCATGCTGTCACCAAACCTGCCTTGTTTAGCTACATTCATTGCTTGTTCTCTTAAATTCATAATTATCTTTCCTCTGTTGTTTCACAACCAAATACATTGAAGCTCATATCAACTGCACTTGTATAAACTTTTAATACATCTGTTTGATTTAATGTTATTCCTAGTACGATTGCAAAAGAATCATTTGCTGCTACTGACTTGTCAAAAAATATAAATTGTTTATCATCAGCTCCTGCACCTGCTACATGCACACTTAATCTAAATGTTATAGCAGAGCCTGTTCTATTAGCAGCAACAATAGAACTTATTGTTGTCTGTGTTTTATCTGGCACTGTATAGAGAGTTGTGGTAGTTGTAGCAGCAGGGTCAAGTTGTCCTAAAACTTTTAAACTATCAGCCATGTTTTACTCCCATAAGTAAAAATTGATGTCTTCTTATAGCTTTACTAATATTTGATTGACTTAAATCTTGTGTGTTACCAATATCATTATTTATATCTTGTATTGTTTGTTCTATCAACCTTCTAGTAACTGCTTCATCACTTTGATTATATTCTATACTAGGTAATGGTAAAGGTAACGATGTTTTAGCTGCCATTATCTTTTACCATCCCTTCTCAAATCTAATCTTAGGTCACCTAATCTCCAACTAAAATTATCTGATGTATCTTCTATTCTTATAGCACTTTGTCTGCTTCTGCTTCTAGTATTTACAAAAGTAGAGCTAGGTGTAACATTAATTGTTTCTAATGTTGATAAGTCTTGTAAAGGATAGTCTCTACCCTTAATAATAAACTTAACTGTATTACCAGTATCACTTGAACCTCTATACTCTAAATCTGGTATAAGTTTAGATACAAACATAAATCTTTCTCCATCAGGGTCTAAATCAAAATCAGATGATTCTATGAAAGCTGTAAAAGAACTACCATCTGCACTATGTCCAAACTCATGGTTAAATAAATAATTATTATTAGTTGTATCAAGTTTGCTTGCTGCAATAGGATTATTAAGTATATACGCTGGATTCCAAGCAGTTCTTGTAAATCCATCAGATGTAGTTCCTATACTCCAAGACTGCTCTAAATAATTATATATAACATACCTATCTACTTCACTAGAATTAGCACTTGGGTAAAACCAAATTATTTCATTATGATTTGGATTAGCTGCAGCAAAAACTTTAAATATCTGTTCTTGATTAAAATCACTAAACACATGGTCTAAAACACTGCATGGTAATCTTTGGGCTGAACCAGAGTATTGATAAAATGCACCATTATCCATAAAGTAAACTACATTACCTGCTGTAGCTGCTGCATTAGGAGATGCCATAGACATGCCTGTTGCTACTTCATTAAAACTAAATATAAATGGTGAACCAACAAAACGCATTGAAACAATGCCTACATCTGTCCAAATTAATATTTCTTGCCTAGTTTTTAATGCACCTATGATTGTGCTGCCTGATGATAACTGCACTCCTCCAGCAGAGTTAGTTGCTGATGGTGTCCAATCTACAGCACTCTCTGATGTAGAAAATCTTACTAGCAAGGGGTCTATGCTTGATGAACCTATAGGATTACATCCAAAAGCTATTACATGTCTATCAACATCTGAAAGCATAACTTGGAAAGCTGCTTCAGGAACATTGCTTGCACCAGCTCTTGAACTTGCAGCTACTGCTCTAGTTGTTACTCCTGAAGATTCATCCCAATAAAATAATGGTCCACCTCTAGCACATGCTATAGTATCATCACCAAAATTATCTATACTCCAAAGTCTTAATTGATTTGTTAAAGATAAAGCAAGTGGTCTGCCAAATTCAACACCACCCCAAGTACCTGCACCCCAACCAGAACCAGCCACATAAAAATCTAATCCAGTATTTATTTGATAAGCTGCTACTGTGCTAGAACCACCATTACCACTATCAGATGAATTAGCTGTAACTTCATTTCCACTTGTATCTTTTGCTTCTATAGTAAAATTATTTGTATCTACTATAGTTGCTATCTCATATTCTTGATTTAAAACTGCTGCAGTAATATTACCACCTAATGATGCAGCATTAGTAAAAGTAACAAAATCTCCTTGTACTGCTCCATGTCCAGATTCAGTTACAGTTATAGTAGCATCACCATTACCAACTTTTGCAAATGTTGGGTCGCCAGCAGATGTTGTAAGTCTTATAGGAGTAATATCATTAAAAGTTGTACCTTCTTGTACATAAAGTTTTTTATGTGTGCCTAGTAGATTATATAAAGCTTGGTCTGCTGCTCTATACACATGTATTTTTCTACATGTTCCAATAAAAGAATTAGTACTATTTTTTTCCCAACCACCTATCTTTTCTGGTCTGCCTTTTCTGAATCTAACTTTATCTGCATCAAACCATCCACCTTCGTTAGAATAATTAGTACCTTCTTTATTTATCCCAGGTTTAAATACAAATTTTGTTAAAGCCATAATTACACCTCATCCCAGTTTTCGCCTTGAAACAAAAGTGCTTCTGCTTCTCTGCGTCTGACTAAACCTTTTAAAACTTCACCATTAGCTTTATTCCATCTTCTTATTTCTCTTGGCACTTCATGCATTGTTTCTGGTGTAAGTTTTTTTCTTAATGTACTTGTTCGGAAGTTTGTAGGACCGAGATTGTATATCCAAGCTACGAGGGCATCAAATTGATTTTGATTTAACTGAACATTTACTAAGTCATTTATATAGCCCTCGTATTCTTTTAGTTCTTTATCAAGCATTGCCTCTGCCTTTTCTTTTGTCCACTCATCACCTTCTTTAACACCTTTAACATGCCCAAAACCTATTGTTAATTTTCCAACAGGACATCTATAAGCTTTTAACTCACACCCTTCAAATTTTTTTATAAGAGCTTTACCTTCTTCTGATATGTTCATATTGCTACTCATTTTCCTTTTTAGGTTGATTAGTAGTTACTGTTCTATAGTAAACAACTACATCTTTTAATTCTGTTATGTACCTTTTAATTTCTTGCATATTGTATGCCATCAATTCATAGTCAGGTATTGTCATAGCCAAGAAAACTAACTCACCTTCTTGTTCTTCTATAATTGCAAACTGTTCTTCAAAATTTTCTGGAGTAATCGTTAGCCATTTTACCTCTCTTAAATCTATCTCTCTAGGCATGATAGGTTGTATTATCTTCCTATCTATAGGCTTTGTTTGTACTTCTATATTTTTAGTTGGAAGGAGACTGCAACTGCAAGCCATCATCAAGACTATCAACAGTGTCACTGAGTTTTTCAATGTCTTCCATAATGTGTTTAGTTCCATTATTTATTTTCCTTTGCATTTCTACTGGGTCTTCTAAAATCTTAGCAGTAAGTTTATAGTTTCTTATAAACTCTGAGTATCTATTTAACTCTCTTTCTGTTGCTTGATTTTTTAAAGTCATTTCTAATAATGAATTAGATTGTAATTCAAAATCAGCTTGTAAAGATTTTATAGTTTCTTTTTGTTCTGCTACAGCGTTTTCTAGTTTTAAATTATTATTTTTTAAAACTGCGTTCTCATTCCAAATGTAATAACACAAACCTGAAAGTGATAGTATTATCGCAAATAAAAATTGATACATTATAGTTCCTCTATTTTATAGTTAAGACCTTCAGCTCCTCTTATTTCTACTACTTCATCTTTTCTTGTTTTAAATTTAAGATGTTTTTCTTTCTTAACATAAAACTTTTTAACTACAAAACTTTGGTCATCTTTATCACCCCAAGTCGCATTATAGCTAACTGTCAACTTGTAGTAAGTTATAAATAAACTTTTGAGCCACTCCCAAAATTCTGCCATATTAATTAGCTAGTGGGTTCTTATCTAAGTCTTTTAACTTTTCTTTTAACTCTTGTATATCTTCTTTAGAATCAGAAAGCTGTACTTTTATTGCAGCTAACTCACTTTGTATTTCAGATACATTAGGTATCTCTATACCATCTATTTCTTTTTCTAAAAATTCTACACTTGTTTCTATAGCTACAAATCTTTCTTCTATAATCTGTACCTCATTTTCATTATCACTAATACCACCAATCTTAGATTCTAAATTTTCTAATCTATTTATGTAGGTTGCACCTGTATAACCAAAACCAGCTAGTGTTCCGACTATAGATACTAAAGCTATTAGTTGTGTTGTTTTATTTTGAAACCAGTCCATCATTCCTCCTGTAAGTTTGGTTGTTCTTGTAACAAGATATTCATAGTATTTATATTACTACCTGCTAAACCATAAAAGGCATTTATATTATCGTTCATAACTACATCACTGTAAATTTCTTTAGCTTCATACCATGTATCTTGTTTAGGCAACTCTAAAGTTTTGTAACTATCAAATCCTGCAACAAATCCTAAATAAGCTACCAATGTAGTTTGGTCAGCATACTCACCTGTTTCTTCTTGTTGTTGTTGTATTTCTTCTTGTTGACTTTTAATATTATTTTCTATTATCTGATTAGCTATTTCATCAGCCTCACTTGCAGATACAACTCCTGATGTAGCAGAACTAATATCACCCTGTAAATTATTTATCTGTACTTCAGCCATAACCATTTGTCCGCCATCTGCAGTAGGTAAAGGTATTAAGTTTGTAGTAACGCTACCACCTATCTGTGAACCTGTGCCTGACATATCTCCAGAATTTTGTGACATAGATAATAGATTATTTGTCTGTACAGATGCAGATGCAATCTGGTCACTTATACTTGGTGAACTGCTAGTAGAATTAGAACTACCAGCAAAGCTACTGCTAGAACCTGAATATGCAGTAGAACTAGAACTATTACCACCTGCACCATAGCCTCCTGAGTTAGAGCTTTGTGTACCATAATTAACACTATTTGCTGCAGCCTTTATAGAATCAGCTACAATGTTCATCTTCATAGCTTTTCTATCTTTGTTATCAGCAACTAACTCTTCTTCATGCAGTTCTAATATTTCTTCTTCTTCGGAAACTTCTTCTTCTAATTCTGCAACTTCTTCTTGCTCTTCTCTAATATCTTCTAATACTTCCTCTACTTCCTGCTCTATAATAACTTCTTCTCTTTGTTCTCTATCAGGTCTAGCATCCATTTGTGCTACTTCTTCGTGAGGTTCTTCTTGTCTGCCTCTTTCATTTTCAAACCATTCATCTAACTCTTCTATGCTATCGAACTCAACAAAAGTTGTTGGCTCTTGAAAGTCATCTATTAAAACAGTTTCTATTATTACTAACTCTGATATTAAAATTTCATCACCTAAAGGAAGTAATGCTTGTGGCACATCGTATTCAGGTAGAGGTGCTAACTGACTTACTGGCTGCAAATTATATGGTATAGGTCCATCTGGACCTCCATGTGGACTATGCAAGTCTTCATGCCTAGATGTTATACTCATAGGTGCAAAACCATCATCATTGAAATCAAAAAATATTGGCTCATCTAATAAAGGCTCTTCAAATATTTCTGCATCTCTAATAATGTTTATATCTACAAAAGGGTCGCCTAATAAAAAATCTTCATTAGAAAACATATCATCATGTCCAAACATATCGTCATGTTGTCCATCATTTCTTTGTCCACCGAAGTTTATATCATCTTCTTGATAATAAGCTACTGAATCTTCTTGTCTGTAGCCTGAACAAAATGGTCTATACTGGGGGTCTTCTTCACATTGAAGCTCATCGTAAGCATCATCATAGTTTGGACAGCTTGTGCTATATAGCTGAGATAAATTACATTGTTGGTCAAGTAAAGCATCAGCATAACCAGCACAGCTAGAATCATTAAGAGGGTTACTACAATCTATGCTATGGTCAGAACCATCGCTGTAAAGAGAACCACCATTTTCTAAAGTTGTATTAAAAGATGTATTGTTCCAGTTTGTATTTACACAATCACTAGAATTTGTTGAACCAGTATTACATTCATCATGAAATAAATATGTGTATATTTTATTAGAATCAGGACCTTGTTCACCTATCAATACATCATGATTAATAATATCTAATGCACCATATCTATATTCAAATGTATGATTTGACCATAATATTATTTCAAAACTATTATCTGAACCACTACGATTGTACTCTCGCATATCGTACCAACCAAAAATCATTTTTTCATTATCACCATAGGACTTTATTCTAGAGTTATTATCTCTTATTAAATCTGTCCAAAAAGGATATAAAGTATTCTTGTATCTAGGTAATGGGTCTGGTGTGTAATCACCACAATAATCATTATATGCTGTAGAAGTTAAACCGAAATGTAAACATCCATTGGTTGCAATTCTTGCAAAGTTAAAAGTATTACCATAAAAATTAAAGTCAAAAGAAAAATCTATAACTGGTGAAATACCATCATCTACAATCTCATATGCAAGCTCTCCTTGAAAAGCATTTGCATTTGTTTGTAAATGATATAAAGGTTGATTAGCTTCGTATATATATTGAGAATGTCCTTGCAAACAAAATATAAGTACTAGCCATAAAATTCGTCTAAGCATTGTCTCCTACTTTTGTATTTTGCTGCAAAAGGTTTATCACTTAAAGGTGATGTAATTTTTTCACCCCAGCTCCTTTTTCTCCAATTAGGATTTATTTGTTCCATACATTTTCGTAGAAAATCTTCTTCTGCCTCTATTCTGTCAGGTCTTTCCCATGCGTTAGAAACCCATTCTGCTTTTGCTTCATCTCCTATTTTGCCATTGTATGGACAAGGTGTACCTGCTTTCCACATAGCTGCAAAAACTCTTTCGTCTTGGCATAACAAAGCAACTGCTGCTACTTTCATGCCCATATCGTAAACATACTTAGAAAGTTTTAATCTTTCACAGTTTTCATCTCTTACACTCTTACCACCTGAAAAACCAAATATCTGTCCTTGATAAGCTGCAGACAGTCCAGTTGTACAAAGGTCTTGTGAGTAACTCATTATACTAGGAGCTATAGCAGATGCAGGTGGTGCTTTAGTTGTAACATTTTGATTTATTGTTTGTACTGATTCTGACTTATTATAGTTTCGATTAGTATTGTCTGACTTAGAATTATTTTCGTTATAATTTTTATTGTTAGAGTTTACATTTGAATTACTATTGCTTTCATTATAATTCCTGTTCGTATTATCTGAAGTCGAATTACTCTCATTATAATTGGTGTTTGTATTGTTAGTAGTAGTATTGTTATTAACAGTTTGGTCTACAGTTGAGTTAACTGTAGAGTTTGAGTTTGAGTTATTGTAATTCGTATTCGTATTATTAGAAGTTGAATTATTATTATTATTATTCGTATTAGTAGATGTTGAAGTCGATGTATTATTATTATTATTTGTGTTAGTAGCAGTAGAACTATTGGTATTGTAATTTGTATTTGTTGCTGTAGAGGTCGAAGTATTTGTATTCGTATTGGTATTCGTGTTTGTATTTGTATTAGTATTGTTATTAGTATTATTTGTAGTGGTATCGTTTGAAGTAGTTACCGCCTCACAATACTCTGTACCAGCAGGACAAGTACCTGTAGCCTGTGCCTGTAAATAATTACCGCACCATAATAAAATTGAGAGTAAAATTAATCTAGTTATCTTCACCTTTAAATCCCTTTGATGAATTGGATGTGCCAGCATATAAACCAAACCATGCTGCACCAGCTCCAACTATTATTGATATTAAACCTGATTGTTCAAATGATGGTTCTTCGAGAGCCATAAACCACATCGTTGAATAATATAGTAAAAAAATATAGACGCTTAAAAAAGCTCTGGGGAAAATACGCCATGAATCTATAGCTCTCGCAAGATGTATCCATTTTTGATGAGGATTAACATTACGCTTATCCTCTAAATCTCTAATTTTATCTTTTAAAGCACCTATCTCTTCCACCATAGCCATGAACTTCTTGAGGTCCATCTCGACCTCATTTCTGTCCATATCGCCTCTAAATCTTCCGTCTTCGTGCATTTACTTATCCTTAGCTTTACCTATGTTCAAAGCTAACCAATCTATAAATCTGTAATATTTTTTTATTACAGCATCATCTTTGGGAGTATCGGTGCAAGCTGCTATTACAGATGCAACCATAACAAGCCAAGGTACTACTTGTACCCATCTTATTAAATATTCAAAAAATTCTAACATCATTACCTCCTATCATTTTTTGATTATATGTTTATTTGTTTGGTATGTATATTTCTTGGTCAATCAAGATTTGTCTATTAGCTAAATGTTCAGCAGCAATTTCATCTTTACTTTGACCTCTATATTCAACTGCATGATGTTTATCAATCATTAACTGGTTAATATTACTTTCATCACAATATATAGTTCCAAGAACTCTACCAAACTTACCTTTACTATCTACGCTAGTTTTTATAATGTGTTCATCAGATGAAGCTAAACAAAAAGATAAAAAGTCTTTTGCAAGTTTACCTCTAGCTTTTTCATCTAAATCTCTAGTTCTAGATTCTGGAGTATCAATGCCTAATAGTCGTACTCTACATTTATGTAAGATAGAAAAACCTAAATCTATAACTACATCTATAGTATCGCCATCAACCACTCTATCTAATTTAAATTTATACTCGTACATTATCTTCTCTTACCTTTATGTAAACCATGTCTAGCGTGTTGTTTACCTTTTCTTGTTGCTGCTCTTTTTTTTCTATTAGCTGCAGCTAATTTTCTTCTACCCTTTGGAGTAGATTTTAATCTTTCTATTTGTTTTCTTGGTGCGTAAACCTCACCTGTTTCAGATGATTTTTTACCACTAGCTGTAGTCCAGTCTTGACCTGTCCACTTTTTTAAACTTTTTTGTGTTTTCTTTAATGCCATTTTAATTACCAAATATAACCACGAAAGAATCTCCCTCTCTAGGTTTATTAATATAATGCCTATTCATAACATGAGGCACATCACAAGCAGCTATCATATTCCAAAATTCTTTTCTGCCAGGGTCACACATTAATAATTTTTTATTTTGTTTTACTATTTTATTTATTAAAGATACCCAATTTGCTGAATGTTCTTTTCTAAAACAAACATCACATGCTATGTAGTAATCATAATTTAAATCAAAGTCTTTAGAAAAAATATCTTTATTTATAAACTTAGGATTTACATTATTAAGATTTGTTACAAAATTAAAAAAAGGTTTAACTTTTTCATCTATATCTACACCTGTAACATCTGCTCCTTGTTTAGATAAATAAGAACTTAAAACTCCCCAGCCTGTTCCTATATCTAATACAGTGCTGTTTTTTTGTATCTGTATATTTATGCTTTTGATGATATCTATCAAAACCAATGTAGAGTTCCAAACCCTATTTCCGTTATAAGAATGTCCTTTATATTTTCTTTTGAGTTTTTTAATTTCTGGATGACTAGAAGTAGGTATCTCTAAATCATCTATAAATATGCTACTTGTATCCACCACCAGCAGCTTTATATTGTTTTGCTAACATCTGTGCTTTTCTTGCAGACCACTGACCTGCATTACCACCTTTACTACCTGCTTTGATTTTATTAAATAATCTTTTTCTCATACCAGGCTTTGTATAATTACCAGCTTCATTAACTCTACTTTTTCTTTTTTTGCTGCTGCCACCTTTTCTAAATTCTATAGATTCTAAACTTTTAGCTTGATTAGCATGTGCTTTGCTAGCTTTTTTAAGTTTACCTATAACTCTTGTTACAACTTTCTTTGCTCTACTCATGATAAGTACCTACTTACTACCAATGCTCCTACAATAAAAGGATATACTCCCCACAACATAAGTTCTAATCTATCAAATCTTTTAGAGCCATCTTCTAATCTTTTCTCTATGTTTTCATATCTAATAGCACATTCTTTTTCATGTGCAGATATTTTATCTATAGAACTTATTCTTGCCATTATTCTTTATCTTTATCCTTACCATTATCTGGTAATTTATCTACATTTTTAACTACAGATTCATTCATGCTTTGTAGTTTTGCTACTGCATGCTCTCGCATGTCAGAAACTATTTTAAGCTCTGGTCCTTCCCAAGAGCCTCTTCTTGAAGATACATCTATCATTTGTACCACTTGTGCGTAAAATGCTTTTTCATTCATCTCTATTACCTCAATATGAAAATTATTTAATTAACCATTCTTCAACATCTGAAGATACATCCTTTAGTTTAATCCAAGATGCTCCTGTTTGTTGACCTTTTTTAATTCTAACCTTACCCATCAAGCCTACACATGCCCATTCCTTTCTTTCGCTTCTTGGTATATAAGTAAGTGATTCATCATAACTAGAACTTCTTTTTCTTCTTCGTAAGTTGTTCCCATCTTCATCTTTAGATACTACAGTTGCATCAGAAGGAACAGATATACCACTTGGAATTTTATCTGTTTGATATGAATGTTTTATTTCTTGTGAAGTATCTGTGTCACTGTCTTTGCTTTCCACCCATTCTGTTTGTGTGTAATCCTCATAAACATCTCTGCCATAATCATCTTTTTCATACTTGCCTTGCCAATATAATTCTTGAGCATCTCCGACAACACTAGGATTTGCAGAAACAACACCAATAATTGTTTCACCAGATTCTGCAATTTTTATTTTACTATCGACTAAAGATACAGAATATCCAACTCTATCTGCATTGCTAGAGTTGCCATCTTCCCATTCAAAATATTCAGCATAGTCAGCACCACCACCACTAAAGCTACCATCTGCTGTGACTTCTCCATCACCACGAACTTTAAACTTAGGGTCAGATGCAAAGTTTGCATACGCTTGAATTAAACTAAACGCAGAACTTGATGAACGCTTTGCTTGAAGCTGTAAAAGATTTCCGCTAAATGATGTGCTTGATTGTGTAACTCTAAGTGCAGGGTTGCCATCTCCTGTGCCTACACCACTAGAAAAACCTATATCAACATTACCATGTCTTGTTATTTGTATTAGTTCTGTACCATGTCTTGAGAACAAGAAACCTTTACCACCTACATCAGCAAAATCAGAATCATCATTTTCTCTGACATTAAACTCCATATCATAGGTACTACCATTTGCTGTTGCTGCTCTAATTTGTGTTCTTCCTCCATCTCCTTTCATCATTATTGCAGGAACTACACTAGAACTATCTGTATTACCAAATATAATACTACCATTTGATTGAGTAGAAGCAGAAGCATTTGTACCACCACTTGAACCAGAAAGAACTGCGAATATTCCTGTATCAGCTAAAGTGCCACCAAGTTTAGTTCTACCACCAGCATGAGTAATATTTCCAGAGCCATCAATATTTAATCTCTCAGAGCCACCTGTATCAAATCTAATTACATCTTCATCTGAGGATTCTTCGCACTGCACTTTAGTATCACCATCAGCATCTTGTATAGCTGTTGGGGTAGAAGAAACTGTACCAAAAGATAATGCACCACTACCATTTGTTTGTAAAACTTGGTTAGCACTACCATCCGATGTTGGGAATGTATAAGCTCCATTGAACTGCACTACTTGGCTTTCATTGATACCAATAGCTACATTAGAACCTACTGTGCTGCCATGACCTATTAATAAATCATCTGCTGAATCATCTAATGCTATATAGAAGTCTTGAGCATTACCATCAAATACTATAGAAGTATCTACTGCTGCTCCATCACCTATAACAACTGAATCATCATCTAATGTTAATATTGAGTTTGTGCCAACTGTTGAGCCTACTCCTAAAACTAATTTATCTGCTGAATCATCTAGACCCATATAAAAGTCTTTTGCATTGCCATCAAAAACTAAACTGGTATCTTCTGCTCCTGCGTCTCCTATAGTTAAACTAGGTGTTGTACCATTTATAACAACTGGACTAGCTATTGAAATGCTAGAGCCATCTGCTGATAAACTATCTAAGGCAATGTCACCAACATTCGTTATATTGGCATCGTTAAAAGATGTAGCTCCGAAAGTGTTAGACGCTGCAGTGGATGTGATTCCTGCTGCTGCTGTTATACCTCCGCCATCAGCTATTGTGATAGCGTTATCTCCATCGGTAAAACCTATGTTAGCAGTTTGTACTTCACCACTCACTAATAAATCACCACCCACTGATGCGTCATCTGTTACTGTTAAATCATCATCAACTTTTAAATCTACTACTGCAAGACTTGCAAAAACATCATTTACTGCTGCACCTGAACCTGCACCATCTAGATAAACTACTTTTACATTACCTGGACCTATAGTTACTGTAGAACCAGAGCCTTGTTTTATTATTATGTTTTGACTGCCTGAAGTTGCATTTTCTATAAAATGAACTCTTTTAATAGCATTTTGATTTATTGTTATAGTGCAAGCACTATCTAATGTGCCTGTATATTTAATATACATACTTCTTGCTGCGTCTTCTGTTCCATCACGCACCTCAGAAGAATGAGTATCAGCATTAGTTGTGATTGCTTCAGTTGCAAAACCTAAACCATCAGCAATTAATTCTAAATTATCATTAGTGGAAGTACCCCATGTTCCAGCTTCATCACCTGTAGCTATTTCTTTTAATCTTAAATTGTTTACATATGTTGCCATAATTTTCCTTTGTTATGCCACCTCTTGCCAGTTAGGCGTTTGAGATGTACTTATATTACTATAATTTGGTGTTTGAGAGGTATCTACGAGACCCCAAACATTTACACCGCCAAGGCTTGCACTTAGTCCATCTAGTGTTGGAAATACATTTGCATCTGCTGTTACTGTTTCATCTCCTAATGAAGTTGTACCAACAAACCCTGTAACGGATAGATTGTTATTTGTAATTAATGATTCATTGCCTAGTGCTGATGTTCCAGCTAACCCTGTAACTGCTACATTAGCTGCTGCTGTAACTGATTCATCACCTAAACCAGATGTAGCTGCTACTGCACTTACACCTGATACTGTACTTATAGAAACTGATTCGCTTCCTAAAGCTGATGTACCAGCAACTCCAGTAACTTCAACTGGTAAGGGATTACTCCAAGACCCTTGACCCCAAGTGCCTCTACCCCAACCATTAATTATTGCCATAGTTAAGCTATTCTAATTATTGCGTTTGAAGAATCTGCTGTAGGAAACTGTATTGTAAAGTCACCAGCAGTAGAGGTTTTATCACCACCAAAATCCAAAACACAAACTGCAGGGTCTCCTGAAGCAGTATCATTAAATATTAAACAGCCTCTAGCTGTAACACTTGCATTACTGAAAGTTAAATCAGCAAAATCTGTAAGTGCTGTTGTGCCAGATGTTGAAGGGTCAACTCTAGTTAGAGATGCTCCTTTAGCTGTATAGTTTGTACCACTAGCTTCATTAGAAGTAGTGTATGCTGTAGTAGATGCGTCTAAGCTAGCTGAACTTGTGTAAAGTGCTAGTTTAAAATCATTACCACCTGAGTTTTTAAAATTATGCACACCTTCTAAAAGTTCTTTTTTAAATGATGTACACATTGCTTGCGTTATCGCCATTATAATCTCCTTATAATATCAGCCATATCTTTATGACCTTGTTTCTCCAATAAACCAGCTACAGTGGCTCTATCGCTATTTATAGCTTGTTTTAAATATAATAGAATTAAATTAGTTATTGATTCTTTAAAAGCCTCTGCCTGTGCCTTTACCATAGGGTCAGCATTTTCACTAATTGAAACTAATCTTTCTACTATTCTTTCTGTCCAATATTCTGGACTTAATCCTTTATTGTGAGTTGTTTTAACACCAACATCACCTATACTAGATTTTACATCTACATTAAACATTAACTTCTTTGAATCCTATAAGTATCATCCCTATATTGGTCTCTAGTATTTTCTGCTTCACCTAATAGTTTTAATCTTACCAATGCTTGTTCATATCTCTTTTCATACATTTGCATGATATCAGGTTCTCCTTTCATGTAGGTATAACCCTCTAATAATGAACCATATAATAAAGCATTTTCAGCGTTAGTAGATAACCAAGTCGTACCACCTTCTGCTCCTGCAGTTATAGATGCTGGTTCATAAAAATAATGTAGCTCTGTAACAAAAGTTGCATTAGGTGTTGGTCCTAATATAAAAGTTGTATTATCAAATAAAGCATAGTGCTTTGGCACACCTGTTACAGAAGCATCTGGATATCCTTCTCTGATAAAGTTTACATCTTTAAATAATAGAAACTCTTGACTACCAGAATTAGTTAGAGACAAAGAATAGTTATCTAAAAAATCTGATGGTGTATTTAAATACTTATTACCTGAAGTAATTGAACCTTCTACATTCTTTCTAAATACAGGAAGTTTAACTGTCTTTAGTATTCTTATTTCTGCTTGTTTTATTATTGTAGGTAAATCTGAAACAAAAGTAGTTTCAGTATTCTGTAAGTAATTTTGTATTGCACTTTTTAATTCTGCATAAGTCATTATGTTACTACCTTAACAGCTCCTACACTGCCTCTTAAAATTATACCAGTACCACTTACTGGTTCAAAACCAAAGTATTGAGTAGAATCTTTTTCTCCACTATCTGGTCTAGGATTAAATAAAGCCATTGGGTCGGATGTATTTAATCTACCTACTTGTAACTGTGGATGGTCTGGGTCTAAACAACTCTTACAAACTCTTAAACCATTTCTAGTTTCATCTTCTACTTCGTATATAAGTTCTCTTAGTTTGTATGTAAAACCACATCTATCACAAATACCTAAAGCTTTTTTACTCTTTGCGTATGCCATAATTAATAAACATTATTCCCAGGTACAAACTTAACTGCTGCTCTTTCTCTATCAGATTCTGAAACCTCTTGCCAAAGTTCATTATATCTTTGCTTTATCATAGGAACTCTGTTCATAGCATCAGGCTCTTTACAAGCTATGTTATAAGCCAAAGCATATGTTAAACATGGTAAATATCTAGCTGGTACATCTGCATTATTACTAGCAACACTTCCTGCATCTTCTATTCTTTTGATGTAGTCATAAACTAAAGTGTATGTTTGTGCATCATCAGGTGTTGCCCATAAAACTATATTAATGCCACTTGTGCCTTTATCTGCAAAAAACTGTGTAGGCTTAGATTGTAAAAGTTTTTTTGCTTGATGATTATATTCTGTTCTAGATATTCTAGTTAATTGTTGGTCAAACTGTTTATCTGTATTACCACTATCTGTTCTTAAAAAAGCATCTACTATTTCTAAAGCAGATGTTTCTGCTGCATAACTACTTGTGCCAGCAGTTAAAGCCTGTGTAGCTTGTTCTATCTTCCAAAGGTTTAATCCTTTGTTTTGCCACTCTAAGAATATTAAATTCAAAGCTCTTCTTGCTGTTCTATAATCATAACCAGAACGCATAGTAAGACCGCACAACTCGTATGCTTCTTCCATAATATCTGATAAATCTAGATTAAATGTAGTTGTTCCACTTGTTGCCATTACTTACCTTCTTTTTTTCTGATAGCTTCTTTACCTTTTTTAGCTATCTTTGCTTGTTCATTTTTACCTGCAACCTTTGCTCTTTGTTCTAATACAGTTAGTATTTGTATCTTACGAGCAAAAGGTTTATTAATTCTTTTGACCTTTGCTACAGTAGCTCTGGCATCTGCTGGTGTAGCAAACTTTATACTTACTGTATCTTTTGGATTCTCGTCAGTATATAACCTTCGACCACTGCCTTTAGGTTTTTTACCTGTTCCTACTTTTGGGTCTCTTCTTTTTCTTTTCACTTTTTCCAGCTTTTTGTAAAGCTATAGCTACTGCTTGCTTTTGTGGTTTACCTTCTTTTCTAAGCTTTGATATATTATCGCTTATTACTTCTCTTGTTCTTCCTTTTTTTAGAGGCATGTTTCTTTTTTCCTGCTGGAGCTTTTCTAGTTAAAACTCCAAAGTTTGCCCTAGACATTACCATTTTACTTTATGTGACCAATATCTAGCACTTAGTTTACTAGGGTTTCTATCTTGTGCATTATGTCTAGCATAGTAAGATTTTCTCCTAGCTTTATCTTTTTTTGTCTTAGGATTCTTACCTGCACCCTTTACGCCTTGTTGTCCAAATCTAATAGTCTTAATTTTGTTACCATCCTTGGCAACAACAACATGAGACTTAGTAGGATGGTTAGGTGTTCGTTTAGGTTTGTTATAACCTGAAACTCCCACCTTTGCCAACCTAGAATCTTTCTTGGCTCTAGACATAAATTAATCTTAGCCAAACATCTTCTTGATGTAGTCTTGAAATGATACAACCTGTGGTCCACTAGCTCTTTTGCCAGCTTTACCTTTTAAGACACCGCCACTTTTCATACCATTAGGCTTTTTGTTAGCTCCAGGTTTATTAGAAGAACCACCACCCATCATACCATTAGGCTTTTTGTTAGCTCCAGGTTTTAGTGGGTCACCGCCTCCTTTCAAACCTTTCTTAGCTTTACCTGCACCACCAACTGCGAGCATTTTTCGACCCATTGGGTCTTGCATGCCAGCTTTTGGTTTTTTAGGTCTTACTGGTATAGGTCTCCTTTTCTTTGGTGGTGAAAGTGGTTGCATTGGACCACCTTCCCTCATCATTTTAGGTTTTTTCATTTTGCCGTTATTTCTTCCAGCCATCTTTTTCTCCTTAGTTCTACGAACTCGTTAAAATCTTCTTTACTATAATTTTTATAGTAATTTTTTTTAATTATACTATCTGATGCTTTTACTAAAGTATCTAGCTTTTGTAAAAATATTTGATAATAATCTTGACTTGATAAAGGTGCAAAATCTATTTGTTCTGCAGAATGTTCTAATGTTTTTGAATCTGGATGTGAACCCATAATCCAAAGATTATTTTTTACTGTCTCTACAGATAGAAGTCTTAACCTTTTTTCAAATTCTTCTTCAGTCATAGTGTCATAGTCAATGCCACAATAAATTACAACTTCATACTTGTCATCAAAGTTTTTTATAATCTCAATTAAATCAGACCATAAACCACCTTCACCAAGCATTACTTTAACTTTTCCAGTATCCCATGTATGCTCTGCAAAAGGACATGCTGGTAAATTGTTGAAATCTTTATTAGGTTTTTCTAATACACTTTTACTCCATTGACGAAGTTCTTCAATCAATAAAGATTCTGTTAGCATAAGTTATGCTTTCTTTTTAGGTCGCCCTACTTTTTTCTTTACAGATGATTTCTTTTTCACAGGTTTCTTTCCAGAAACATAAGCTTCATTTATATCTGGTGTAGATGGGTCGTCAGCTATGTAATGACCTTTATCATCTCTAGCTCTTTTATCCGAACCAGATAACTCTGCAAGTTTTCTTTTTGCATCCACAAAGTCTGGGTCTGGACCAAATACAGGTCTTAGAATACCATCCTCATCTTGCTTTAATACAAAATACTGTGGGGGAAAATCACCATTCTCTGAAATAAAATACATAGTTTCTCCTTAGTCAGAGTACACTTTAACCATCTCTAAGACGATTGAATATGTATCTCCTGAACTGTGTCCTTTAGTAGTGAATAAAATATCTCCATTCTTTCCACTACCTGCGTTATTTGGAATCCCACCAAATTCACTAAATTCCATATGTCCATTACTACTTTCTGCTAGTTCCATGAATAATACATTAGAAGAAGCATTAAAAAATAATTGAACAGACATACCAACAATAGCGTGACTAACTCTAAGTACTCGTACTTCAGAACAAGCCACGCCATCTGCGTTAGCAGCTAATTCAGAAACATCTACCTTAGCTACTGCAGATTCGCCAGTACCATCACTAACATTAGTGAACTTCATAACGCAGTTTCTTTCGCTATCTATAATAGTTTGTGTAGTAACTGCATCAGCCATTATATGCTCCTATTATGATTGGTCTGTAAACGCTGGAACATCTGCACCTTCTTGGCTACCCCAGATATACCAGTTTGTTGAATCTTTTGCCAATATATTAATCTCAAATATACCGAAGTCTGTAAGAGTTAATATAGAGTTTGAGTTTCCATCTGCATACACAGATACATTGTCTGCATTTGAATCTAAATGAACAATACCGCCTAAAAAGAAATTAGTATCTGAACCTGAATCAATGATAAGGTTTTCTGCTTCTTCTGCTGCACCACCATAAATAATTTTGAAGTAAACTCCTGCTGATGGTGAAGGAAGCGATAATGTGCAGTTCTGACTTAGTGCTGGTACTACTGATACCCTACCACCATGTGCTGCTGCTGTTAATGAAATAGCTGCTGAATCAGCTAATGCCACAGGTGCTACTTGTAAACCTGAACCATCTAATACAAATGATTCTGATATAGCTCCTGAGCTTGAATTTTTAGATATGACTTTAAAGCCATTTTCGGACCTTACTGGTCCATTAAAAGAAGTATTTGCCATGTTCCCTCCTTGGGAAAAAAATCTATCGTCTTGGCTTGTCTGCTAGGGCAGTCGATAGATAGGTTAAAAAAATCCCTAGATATTAAAAAAAGGGGAGCAAAAGCTCCCCTAAAATATTAACTTGAACCTGGTGAACCAAAGATACCAAGTGGGTCAGATACTCCAAAGGAATATCTTTCTCTAGCTTTGTATCTAACATTACCAGTGTCAAAGTCTCCATCCATGCTTGTTACCATAGGACTTCTGACAAAATGCTTCATGCCATCAGGAACATCAGTAGTCAAGAAGAAGGCATTTGTATCAGTTAAATAATGATTAACTGAATAACCTTCTGGAATGACACCATTGTTTCTAATTGCATTAATATCATTGTCAGCAGAACTTGGTCTGTATTCACTCTCTAATAGTCGAGTTGCAACAAACTGTAAGTCAGATGGAACAATTAACTTTCTTGGTCTTGCTGCGATTTTGAGACCTCTTTCATCGACCCATTTACCGATTTGAATTACTGCATCTTCTAAAGATGTTTCATTTAAATCAGCACCTGTAACTGGTCTGTTAGAGTTGCTACCGCCATTAACCAATGGGTGTCCATCACCGCCTGTAACTCCATCACCACTTGCTGTAAATAGGTTTACCCCATCTCCAGACTGGAAGGAATTACTAAATCCATTATTCAATGGAAACGCTGCTTTGACTTGCTTTGTGTAAGCCATAGCTCTTGCTAAAGCTTTTGTGTATCTAGCAGATAGTGAAACATAGAGGTTATCCTCCATAGCTTCTTCTGTGATACTAAAGCCTAAAGCAATAGTTTCATGTGAATAACGAGCAACAAAAGATTCTTGTGCGACATCATAAGATACTGAAGCACCTTCATCTTTTACTGGAGCTGCTGCAAATCCTGAAAGTTTTAACTCTTCTTCAAAAGACCTTTCTGAGTTTTCACTTACATAAATCTGCTCATGCTCATTTTCATAGTTATTATACTCATCTCCAAACAAGGCATTTAAACCTGGAAGAAGTTGTTTTAATTGATTAGCTCTTGAAATAGCTGCCATAATACACCCCTATCCTATACCTGTTGTGTTAAGTAGTTGATGTCCAACATTGAACATAACCAATACATCGGTTTTACTATCACCAATAGCACTATCTGGACCATCGACAAAGTCGATAATCTTTAAAGGTAGTGTATTAGTTGTTGCTGCTGTACTACCATCAATGGCGTTTTTACTAACACCAAAAACTGTAGAACCAGCAGTTTGTATAACTCCTACATTCTTGCCCAAGTCATCTTGGTCAAGCGATTCATCTGATTGCATCTGCATTACTAAGAATGGGTCTGATGCAACATAGGCAATAATATCATCTGCTGCTGTTGAAGCAGGATATTGATTGTCTTGTCGAAATTCACCTGATACTGGGTCTGTATAAGAAACTCCTAAGAAAACACCAATAGGTGTTAAAGAGGATGTTCCTGTATCTTTTTGTATAGTTGTGTTTGGATTATCATCCGCCCACTTTACAAAGTCACCATAAAATATGGCTGTGCCATAATTGTTTTTAATTTTATAGTGAGAAATCTTTGCATTATACGCACAAGATACTAGAGACCCTACAGGTCTTGCACCATGAGGTGCTGCACTTGCTGCCATTTTATCTCCTTAAAATGATTAAATTAACAAAATTAAAGATTAAGAATCTCTGCCAAAGGTTGTTTTAGATTTTCTTTCAAAAACTTGTTTGGTAGCCATTCTTGAATCTTGGTCCTTAAAATATACATTATCTACAGATTCCATTTGATTGGATGCTACATTTCTAAAGTGTGCATCTCTAGCTTCCGCTTTTTCTTTTGGCATCTTACATAATAGTTGTCCACCAATTTCTATATTGCCCTTTTCCGCCCAGTCAGATTTATAGTCCATCATGTGAATATGTAATTCAGGATGGTCCTCTGCTTTGCAGGGAATCCAACCCTCTCTAAATTTTTTAGAGACATTTGGATTATCAGGATTGCCTAAAGTGGCAGTTCTGATATATCTAAAAACCCAACCTGGTTGTGGGTCAGGGTTAGGTAAATTGGAGGGATTATCCCAACTTTCTACTCGTTGAGTTACCTCTCGGTCATCAGACCCTCTAGGGGTACGCACATCTTGAGCTTCTACTTGCTCTTGGATATCGTTTGATTCATTTAAGTTTTTTTCTTCACTCATGCTTTATCCTTTAAAAGTTGATTAGCGTATTTTTCAGGAGTTATTCCAAGTTGTCGTGCTAGCTTAACTTGTGTCCTAGTCAATTTAACGCTGCGAGGATTATTATTAGACCCGCTATTCCTCGTTGCAGGTGCGACAACATTTGAAGGTTGTCGTTTCTCTTCTGGTACTTCTTCAACAATTACTTGTGGCTCTTGCTGAGTTACACCAAAATAGTTTGGGAATTTTAAACGCATCTCTGCATCTACTGAATCATAATACTGCTTAGGATTATTTTCAGCAGATATTCCCTTGTTCCTTAATGTTTCATCTACATGCAAAGCATAAGATGTCATTTCTCTTTGCACAGGCTCATTACCCATAAACCAAGAATTATTTCTTGACCATGCTTCCATATCAGCATCCATAACTGGTTGTTGTGGTTGCTGTGGAATTTGTTGAGAAATCTGTGCCTGTACATTCTGTGCATATGTAGGTGCTTGTTGTTCAGCAATAGTTGCTTGTGCAATCCTTGACTGTGCTTTTGTCATGGCTTCTGCATCACCTTCATCATATGCTTTTTTAAATGCAGCTTCTGCTTCTTGTCTAGCAAAAAGTGCATTGTTAGTAGCTTGTTGATTTAAATACTTACCACCTTCTTCAACCATTTTCTGTAGTCTTTGGTTTTCAGTAAGAATAGATTTTAATTGCTTTACTGCTTCTTCTCTTTGTCTTTTCTCTTCGTGATACTCGTACTTAATTTTATTTATTCGGTCACCAGCTCTCTTACTATAATCAGATATTTCTTGGTCTAGTTGTTCATCTGTTACAGGCTCTTCTTTAGCTTCTGGCTCTGATTTTTGTGATTGTTGTTCAGGTTCTTCTGCTTCTGCTTCTTGCTCCTCAACAACTTCTACATTTAAATCTTCGGTCTGGTCTTCTTTATTTATTTCTGTTTTCACACCGAAAAATTTATCTTCGCTAGTCTGAGGTTCTATTTTACCCTCAGCATCAGGTACAAATTCTGTTTGAATCGAAGTCTCTACACTTTGATTACTCATGCTCTTACTACTCCTGTTGGGTCTTCAACAACTGCTTCCACAGTGTCATCATTAATTAAACGAAACTCTTGCCCATATACTTTCATGCGAGTGCCTGAATAAGAACGAAATATAACCCAATCTCCTTTTTTACAATAAGGTCCATTAGGAAATTTTCCTTCATCTTTATAAGCATCTGGTCCTAGTTCAATAACATAGCCACAGATATTACTTACTTCTTCATCTCTTAAAGTTTGAGAAGCTTTTAATATGCCACCTTTAGTTTTTTCTTCTGCATCTGGCATAGCGATAAGAAGCTTATAACCCACTGGGTCAGGTAATTGTTTCTTAACATTATCTGCCACTTCTGGTTTATTGATAGCTTCTTTTTCTATTTTTACTTCACTCATACTTGCACAACTTATAGGAGTTGAGTTCCTTACATTCGATTATGTTGTTCTACCCAGTCCAACACTTCTCGTTCTGCGAGAGCTAAACCCTCGATAACACCACATAGCTTTTTATATTCTGGTAAATCTTTACAACTACCAGTTGCTATATGGTCAGCATGTTCATTCATAATATCTCTCAAGCGTTTTTTTAAAAACTCAGAAAGAGAAACTTCTCTTGCTTGCTCAGTGATATCATTTGACATACTAATCGCTATCTTGAACTATTTCTTTAGTTGTGTCAATAATTGTTTTAACATCGTCTATTGTTTGCTTTTTGCTAGCATCTTCTTGTTTTTGCACTTCGCTAGCAAGTTGAATACCAAGTTTAGCAGCTTCTATATCAGATTCACTATCTGCTTTTTCTTTTTCTATTTGCAACTCTGCTGCTTTTAGATTTTGGTCAGCTTGTTGTTTTTGTGCAGCTAACTGGAATCTAGCTTGGTCACCCATAGACTTTCTTTGTACTTCTGCTTCTTTCGCAGCTATCTCTCTTTCTTTCATAATTAGTAGAGGGTCTTGCTGCTGTGCCATTTGTCTTTCCATTTCTGCATCTTGTATAGCTTTTTGTGTAACTCTTGATGCTGCTTCAGCTACAAGGTCAGATATCTTCTTCTCTATCTCACCTGGTATTGGTTCTCCCATAGGAGGTAGTTTAATACCCATTTCTGCTTCTACTTGTTTTCTAAACTTCATAGTTAGGTGGTCATTAACATAAGAAGATGCTGCTGCTAATATACTTTGTGCATTAGGTGATTGTTGTAGTAAAGCTTGTATCTCTGGATTATCTTGTGCTGCTGCTACAGTTCCAATGTGTGCATCATGGTCTTGATGTTCATAAGCCTGTACAGGAACATTGTTAATTAAATTTTGTACCGCAGTAACTGGGTCAACTGGTGGCACTTCATCATCTTGTGGTATAACATCATCAACATTCTGTATGCCAAGAGTATCTAACATTTGTCTGTGTAATTCTTTCATGTTATACATCTCTGGCGATGTTTGAGCTAATTGCATAGCTGCTTGATGCTGCATAATTCTTTGTGCCATAGTAGCTGCATTAGGGTCAGATACTGGCAACACATCTATTCTATTATCAAAGTCAGAAGATTTTATTTCTTCTTCTTCTCCTGTTTCATATGGATATGAAGGCTTACCAAAATCCTTTATAACATTTACAAGAATATCAAACTCTTTTTTCATAGAAGCATGTAGTCTTGCTTGTACAGCACTCATGACTTTCATGTTTCTTTCTAGTAGAGCAAGGGTTGTTCCAACTGGTGCTTGAGAGTTCATATCGCTAACCTTCATATCTGATATGCTGGCAAAGCGTCTGCCTTCTTCTACTATATTTTGTAATAACTGATACAGTGTTGCAGAAGGTTCTTTGTACGGAAGAAATGTAATGTTGTCTCGGATAGCACCACCTGGAACATCCACATCTCTAAATTCTCCAGGCATGATAGGAGTATCATCTCCTTTTATTTTTAATCCTCTAGACTTTAAACCACCTGGCAAATTAGATAGTGTTCCTGCATCCACTAACTGTCTTAATAAACTAGTAGCTGATTTTGCTAAACCACCTATCATGTGTATTAGACCAAAGCCATAAAAACCTAATCCTGGTAAATATTGATAATGAACAAAGTGTGACCTTCTCTTTTTTTGTTCATCATCTTCGTAGTAGTTTCTGCGTATGCTTAGTATTGTTCCGCTTGGATAATCTATAGTTACTACATAAGGCAACTGAATACCTGTAGGTTCACCATTAACTTCATCTTCAAAACCTTTCAAGTCTAAATTAACTTGCATCTCAAGAAGAGTATGTCTCTGGTCATAAGTATCAATGTCCATCTCACCTGTAAGTTCATTGTACTTTTCTGAAATATCTGAATAGCTATTAGGTGATTCAGATAATTCTACATCTCTATAAAATCCACTAACCTGTAGCTTGCGAATATCATTTAAAGATTTACGCATAACATGTGTAGCTCTTTCACAAGTTTCTAAATCACTTGCACCATAATTAACTACCACATCTTCTGATGGTACAAAGATACCACTAGGTCTATCTAAGTTTGGGTCATAGTAAACTTTTCTAAAAGCTGAACCTGCTAATGGTAAAGAAAATAAAAGCTTCTCTGTTTCTGTTCTATACTCTGACATTTCATGAGTTAAAAGATAATTCATATAATCTTCTACTCTGCCTGCTTGTTTTTCTTTCTCGCTAGTAACTTTACCTACTATCTTTGTTTTTACTGGACCAGATGCTGGGAATATTTCTGATATTGCCTGAGACTGAAATCTAATAACTGCTTCTGATAGCATAGGATGAAAGACACCACAAGCTCCATTCCAAGGTTGTGTGCGTTCTTCTATCTTTAAACCAAGTTGGTCTAAGCCTTTGGTATAAGTATCTTCCCACTCTTTACGAGAATCCTTATCCATGTTGTAAGCAGATATTAACTCAGAGCCAATTTTGTCTAGCTCTTGGTCATCTATAAAGTTTACAAGATTACTATTAAACTCTGATTCCATCTGTTCATCTTGTGGGTCAAAGTCTATCAGCATACCTCCATCTTCAGTTTCTATTGAAACTGCTTCTGGATTCTTAATAGAAACCTTTACTTCTTCTTCTTCTTGTTCTTCTTGTTCTATTAGACCATCTACAGGTGTAGCTGGTGTAACTTTTTCTATAGCCAATTATGTCTCCTAGTAGTAATTTGCTTTTTTAGTGTAGTCTATATCTTCATCATCCTCGTCACTATGTAACGGAACGAAACCACCTTGTCTAAATCTTAATAAAGCTTGCGTGCTGCTATCAACTAAATCATCATGTTCAGCATTTGGAAAAGAAGCAAACTCTTCTATAACCTCTTCTGCCCATCTTGTTTGTGGTGCATACACAACTCCTGAAGAAAATAAATCAGCAACAGCATTAACTCTTGCTATCTTATCGTTACCTCGACTTGGTGTATATTCTTGAACAGGGATACCCATCTGTCTTAATTCAAAGATTAGTGGCATACCTGCAGCTTTGCCCTCTACAATAAACGCATCAGGTTTATAGCTTTTGTAACATTCAAATGCTCTTTGCTTTAATTCTGGAAACTCCAGTCTTGCTTTATGAGCATCTAGTAAAATAATTTGTGGTGTTACTAATCCTGTTTCATCGGATTCTTTATAGAAAACACCCCAAGTAGTACAAGCAGAATAGTCTGCTCGTTGTGACTTTAAGAAAGCAGTATCCCAAGATTGAATAATAAACTCACATTCTGGTGGTTCTATTCCATCCCATTCTCGCCACCACTCTCTTTTTATAATAGCTCCCTCTTCTGCAGTAGGGTCTTGCTGATATTGTGCCATCCATTTAGAGGTTGGCAGTTCAGCTCTTAATGCTTCTAGTTCTTCTAGCTTCCAGAACTCTGACCATAAAGGATTACCAGATGGCATTATAGCTGGCAACTCTATGACTTCCCACTCGTCTGCACCACCTCGCTTTATGCTAGCATCAACTAATTGTCCTGTTAAATCTTTATCATGCCATCTTGTCATGACCACAACGATAGAACCTTTAGGCTGTAAACGCTGTCGTGGACCAGATGTGTACCACTCATAAGTCTTATTAAAAACATTGATATCTGAAGAAGCTCCTTCTTGTTCACTGTGAGGGTCATCAATGATTAACAAATCTGCACCCTTACCAGTTACAGCACCGCCAACACCGATAGCAAAATACTCACCGCCTTTATTGGTATTCCAACGACCAGCAGCTTTGCTATCAGCTTGCAAGCTTACATTCGGAAATATAGTTTTAAAGTCAGAACTATTGACTAAGTTTCTAACCTTACGACCAAACCCTACCGCTAGTTCTGCAGTATGGGCAGTCTGGATAATCTTCTTATCTGGATACTTACCAAGAAACCAAGCAGGCAATAAATAAGATGCAAACTCCGACTTAGTATGTCTGGGTGGCATATTAATAATTAAACGCTTGAGTTCGCCTTTCGCAACCCTTTCAAAAGCATCAGCCATAATCTCATGATGTTTACCATGGATAAAGGCTACCCACATTGAGTTTACGAAAGAAAGGAACTTATCTTCACAGGCTTCTCGTTCCTTAGCAGTCTCTAACTCTTCCAGTAATGACAATAACTCTCTTTTATCGTCTTTACTTAAATTACTTAACTTACTAAGTACCTGTTTATTCATAAGGTAACTATATACTAAATACTATAAACCTTCTAAAAAACTTATGTAGTAAACAGTAGTAGGTACTTACTACATGTAGTATTTAGATATATCTAACTACAGATGATACAATATTGTACCTCTTCACAACAAAAGTCAATATAAAATTTATATAAAATTTTTGATGGTCTAGGATTCCTAACCCTTTATTCTGAGAAAAAGGGGGTGGGGGTAACTAAAACACTGCTAGCAAAAAGCAAGTAACCTTGTGAAAATACATAATTATATGAGTAAATTACTATGTATAGTATGTCATGTGACAGAGGCTAGTTTTAGGGGGGGGTGGGTGTGCGATTAGGGAGTGTGAAATAGGGTGGTTCGAGGTTACGGATGCGTACGCACGCACGCAAGATCGCAACTCTCTGGCTCGACCCAGCTAACTTCCAGACTGGTCTTCCAGAAGGCGGTTAATCTTGTCCTCTATCTCTGCCTCTATGTCACTTGATTGTCTGGCTTCCTTGGTCTCCAGAACATCAGAGAACAAACCAATAGACTTACCCAACAACTCAAGGCTTCTTACTTGACTGGCTGAGGTATCTGCTTCCTTAGACTGCCTATAAAGCTCCTCGATGACATAGTTTCGTGTCCGTAGGCTAGAAGCTACTGCATTGGTCTCTTTCTTCTCTAAAGCTCTCTGGATGCTGAGGGATATCTTAGGGTTACAAACCAGACGACTGGCTTCGACTTCTACCCATTTGGGTATTGTTCCCTTCTTAGTTAGCTGGACATCGTAAGCTTTAGCGTAAGCTTCCTTGTAACTACCCAACTTACCCTTAATAATTTCATCCACGAAAGCTTGTTGTTTTATGGTTAGACTATTGCCTGTCTTTACCAGCTCTAACGCTGGCTTCTTATCTTTGCTCATAGGAAATATATTAACCAGTCTCTGGTTCTCTTACTATGCTCACAATATGCTAGCTATAAAGTTATTGCTATTGAAATGAATTTTGCTAATATATCCATAACTAGATAAGGAAATATATAGAACAGAAACAAACGAACTTGCTCCCTTGGAGCTGAAGCAATAGCAAAGTGGCTTTATAACTCAACACTAGGCTCTAGCGGTCTTACTGGAAGTAGTCGCTGGTTCGAGGGAGGTGTTAGATACCTCGCAGACCAGCCAACGAATCGAAGACCCTAAGAACTGATAACCAGTTAATGATAAATAAAGTGCCAGTGTCTGATGAGGGTAAACCAGCCAGACCAGAACATAGGGAAAATTGTCCGCTAACTTCTGACGAGGTTAGACATCAACACGAAGATTTTATCTTCCCATCATATGGCTTCTGTCATTCCATTCGGACATCCTTAATAACCTATGACGACACATACCTCTAGTGTCCTATGGAAGTGGCTAGCCATAGCTGAATGAGATAGCCAAATAACGAAACACTATGGAGGTGTTGTATGTTGAACGATGTAAATAAATCGTTAGGAGTGGAATACTCCGCAAAGCTCGATATGCTTGCTCAATTTTATTTGAGTGGTCACTATGGAGAAGAGGAATATAACTGGTTCATGAATGAACTAGAAATGATGAGTGCGGATGCAAGAAATACATTGCGTTCTGTTGCTTCATTGATTCACTTCAGACTTCTGAAGATTGAAAAGAAGGGTCTATGTAGACTATCGATTCATGACTTGCACGAAGAATGTATGAAGGAAGATGGCAAAGAGATAACCCAGATTATCTTGAAGAGATTTGTGGAATCTGATTTGTTTAACCCTTACGACTGGAGCATGAACTAATGAAGAAGAAATTGCATTGGTCTAAGTACCACGAAAACTATAAGAATTACATTCTTAAAGCTTTAGATTCTGAAGATGATTTGATTGACCAGAATCTATCGAGGAAGGAAAAGATTGAATATTTATCAGATAGGTTTTTTGATGAATACTCATTTCAAATTAATCAATTAGGGCAACATGGAGCTATGTCTGAATGGCTTGCTGGATGTGCTATTGATATTCCTTTTTATTATCCAGATATTATCCAACTTGCTAAAGATATGGGTTCAGTGGATGAAGATTTAACTGCAGAGCAAGAAGAAAATATCTATGATAATTACTTCGATTTTATGGCTAGTATGGCTCTAGCTCTAATTAATGAGAGGGTGTCATAATGGAAATTTTTGATGTAGTTAGATACGAAACTGCAAAGGAATATCTGGAAGACGAGAACATCACAAACGAGAATCAAATTGCTTGGTCTACTTTAGAGACTGAGCAATTGTCCAATGGATGTTCCGCTTACGATATGACTGACTATGTATCCGAGTATGACCCTCGAGATTTTATTCTCGAAAGGAGACAACACGGATTGACTATTGAAGATGCTATCAAGGTTATGAATCTTGCTTTGCTATATCGCAAATTCGGAGAATAACAATGGATGCTTTTATGGTCTTCATAGTCTTCGGAATAATCGATAATGCAGTGATGATATTCGGAGCTATGACTGGTTACGAGGTGGAGAAATATCTGCCTAAGAGATTCCAGTCTGGCTTGGGTGTTGTCTATGGTGCTGGTATCGGTAATGCTCTCTCAGATTTTGCTGGGGGAGCTACTACCGCATCTTGGGATTTGGCTTTTGGTACTGCCTTGGGTTGTATCTTAGGTTTAATTTTCATTCCAATGTTTGCCTTTATTGGCAAGCTAAGGAGGTTAAAAAATAAGCAATACTGAAGAGACCTTATTGGTCGAAACACCGCTTAGGCGGTGTCTATTGCATTGTACGAGCATCTAATTTGCTCGGTGTAATAATCATTAAAATTATGGAGGTAATTGACATGATAAAACCAAGTAAAGCGAAGCAGTTAGCTATGACTGTGCTGGAGGGTGGTAATGTACCTTTCTTCTTGGGTGGAACTGGTGTGGGTAAATCCGCAGTAGTGAAGCAAATAGCGAAAGAGCTAGCTGAAGATAGTAAGCTAGTCGTTGATGGGATAAATCCTAAAGCTAACGAATTTGGATTCGTAGATTTTAGATTGTCCTTGTATGAATCTGTAGATTTAGGTGGTCTACCTTATATCGAAGATAGTATTCAGAAGAGAGCCTTCTTAGGTAACTTACCTGTAGATGGTCGAGGTCTGATATTCTTCGATGAATTTGCTCAAGCTCATAGCTCGGTGCAAGCAGTGGTAGGGCAATTAATCTATGAGAGAAGACTTGGAGAGTATGTACTACCCAAGGGATGGAAAATTGTTTGTGCTGGTAACAGAGCAAGCGATAGAGCTGGAAGTAACAAGCTTCCTTCTCATGTTATTGGTAGATGTAGCATGATAGATTTTACTCACGACTTTGATGATTGGAATCGCTGGGCTACCGAGAACGAAGTCCATCCATATGTCTTAGGATTCTTAAACTTTCAGCCTAATTCGTTGAATGTTTTTGACCCTAAAATTACTGACCCTCAGCCTAGTCCTAGAGCATGGACAAGACTGAGTGATACTTTAAAAGTTAATTCAGATAAAAACATAATCCAGAGTTTAGCTCGGTGCGATGTTGGAGAATTAACTGCTATTGAGTTTGCCAACTTTATTACCTTGTTAGAGGATGTTCCTAATCTTTCCCAGATACTAAAGGGAGATGATGTTGAGGTCGTAGATGGTGGCGGTATTTGTTATGCAACTAGCATAGCATTACTTGATAGAATTGTAGATGCTAAAGAAAAAGATGTGCATGACTGGTTTGAAAATGCCTTGGCTTATATCAAGCAATTTTCTACTCCAGAATTTTCTATCTTTTTCGTTAGGCAATGTGTCGCACAAAGAGAAGAGCTAAAAGAATCTTCTGCTTATGTGACATTCAAAGTAGAAAACAAAAACCTAGAGTATTGAGAAATATTTACTGGTTAATGTTTTTATGAGGTAAAGATGAAAACTAACGAAAATCATTTACACGAAACCGCTTGTCTTGTTAGATTTTCTACTAAGTTTTGGTCTGGTATTAAATCAGACAAAATGCTTAGGGAAGCTCTAGCAAACAATGTGAAAGCTAACGATGAATTGTTAAATGTGCAAAAGCATTTAGTAGGTAATTCTCATTCCAAATACTTTAGAAAAATTGTTAATAAAGTTAGGAATGAATTTTACTATCCGATGACTTTGCCTTGGGATGATTCTTCTAACGATTGTGATGGAAAAGTCGTAAGTGGCTGGAGATTATGTCCTAGTACTGAGCTAGATAAACTCCAGAAACATATGGATGAAGCCAAGCACGATTTTTACAAAGAGGTCGATGGTTTCATTCGTAACTATCCAAGACTAAAACTAGAAGCTAAGGAGCTACTAGGAGATGCTTGGAACGAATTTGACTATCCACATCCAGAGGAAGTTAGGGAAAAATTTGTTTTTGAATTTGACATAAATACTCTGCCAAAGATTGCTAGCAAGAACGATATTAGACTTAATGTTTCTGAAAAGTTAAGGTCGAAAATTGAGAATGATATTAGCAAAAGAATTAAAAATAATATTGCTAATTCTTCTAAGGTTGTTGTCCAGACTTTGATTGAACAAGTTACCCATTTAGCTAATAAGGTTAAGACCTTTAACCCTAAAGATGCCAGCTCTGGTTTCTTCAAAGAAAGCAGTATTGACAAACTTAGGCAAGCTATATCGGTGCTACCATCATTCAATAATGATGTGTTTGGTAATGATGAAGACATTGCAAAAGCCCATCAAAATTTAGTGCTGGCTATGTCTAAGATTGAAAATGCTAAGTCTTTGAAAGAGGATTCTGATTCTGGTAAAAAGAAGAGGGATGATGTTGCCAAAGATTTGGATGATGCTATTGACCCTATCAAGGGTGGATTCATGGATAAGCTTGGAGGTGCAAAGTGAGTGTAGATAAAATTACTGCTTGCAGAGCCAAGCTTATGAAGAGCAATATTGGAATCGCTTCAATATTGCTTCCCTTGGATTTGGTTGAAAGAGAATCCATTAGCACGATGGCTACAGATGGCAAGAACATTTTCTATAATCCAGACTTTGTTAATAAACATACAGAGAAAGAAATAGAAGGTGTTCTGCTTCATGAAGGGTGTCATGTTATCTGGGAGCATCCTCTGAGAATCGGTAACCGAAATCATGAGCTATGGAATATAGCAACAGATTTTGCTATCAATGCTTGGATTCGTTTTGACTTAGGCATGGAACTTCCAGAAGGTGGCATGTTGGATAAAAGATTTCGAGGTATGTCCGCAGAAAAGATTTACGATATGCTGGACAACGATGATGACCTTTTAGACGAGATTAAAGAGGAGTATTCAGACGAAGAATCTGACACTAAATCTGATACTGATTCAGATTGTGGTTCAAATTCTGAATCGGATTTGGATGAAGGTTCTGAATCGGATACTGATACTGATTCTGATTCTGCTGAAGAATCTGAAGAACTATCAACTGGTAAATATTCCTCTGGCTCTGAAGATAAGTATGCTGATTTGCCTAAAAGTATCGGAGAGGTTATAGCTCCAACTGACGATGATGGGAAACCTCTGGATACTTCTGGGATTCAAGAAATTGCTGAATCTATTCGTAGCCAAGTCATGATGTCTAATAAGCTCGCTGGTATGGGTGGCGGTTCTTCTGGTTTAGAAGGAAGAATCAAAGCCATGGAGAGGTCTCAAATTAACTGGGCGGATTATCTTCAAGAATGTTTAGAATCTTATTTTAGGTCTGACCATACATGGTCTAAACCTAATAAAAGACATTCTTGGAGAGGAGTACATCTACCAGCTAAAAGAAAATCTGACCAAGGCGGAGAGATAGCTATAGCTATGGACACTAGTGGAAGTGTCTCTCAGCAAGAATTAAATCAGATGGCTAACGAGTGCCAGAGAATTTTCTCTGACCTTGGCATAGAAAAAGTTAGGGTCTGCTACTGTGACCATGTTGTTCGCAAGAATGATAATGATGAATGGTGGGATACCTTTGACTTATCTGCTGGAGACGAGATTGAATTTTCTATTCGTGGCAGAGGTGGTACAGAGTTTGACCCAGTGTTTAATCTTCTCAATGACTTCACTGAAGACAAAGAAGATATTCAAGCTCTGATTTATTTTACAGATGGCTGGGCGGATGCAAGTCCAGATGTCGAACCAGACATTCCAGTTTTCTGGGGAATCACTGACCCAAGTATAGCTAACTGTCCAGATAGGTGTTCAGACTGGATGCCTTTTGGAGAGCATATTTATGTAGATTGCGGAAACATCAAGCGATGGTAGCTCCGCATAACCCTCAAGGGTAGGATGTATTTTAGGTATGTCTTACCCTTGGTTACCCTTAAAATTTTGCTTAGAAGCGATTCTGTGAGGTCGTTTCTGAGCAAAATTACTATCTGATATAGAAAATGTGTATTTTCTACTGACGAGATTCAAAAGAATCGAAATCAGATAAACCAAAAAATTATGGAGGTATAATGAAAAATTTTTGGGAACGAAGGAAATCTCCTACGAGAGATTTCATTGAAAAGTACTCTGATGAAATAGCAATTTTATTAGAGTGGTTATATGTTGTTGTCGCTGGAGTTATAATCTTTGGCGGATTAAGTTTGTTAACCATCTTCATGTTCGCTATAGAATGTGAAGGTCTTTGTTAGATGAGGAGAAAATATGACTAGTAAATATTTCTTTGCTTCAGGCAATTCAGGCAATGTTGTGGAGAAGATATGCACAATATAGCTCTACAAAAACTAGTGCATCTTTATCAACTTGTTGATTTAGATTCTTTTGGCAATTCAAAACTTCCTCCGAAGTATGCCAAAGAATGGGAAGAACAAGTCTCATTACCTAATCATTTATATGACAAGGTAAAAGGTGCTATGAGAAATCCTTTATATGATGAAGAGAGAGATAATGTAATTATTACTCCTACATTTATGAGAGGATATCTTGAGAATCTGTCAAAGAGTGTTACTCAAGCACAAAAGTTTTACATAGATGTTCGAGGAAACAATATGCTTTCCTACAAAGAAATCTCTGCAGTGTTACATGATTTAGATTTCTATTGTCCATATCCAGAAACATTTCTACAGTTTGAAACAGATGATGCAGTCTTTCAAATTCTTGCTTTAGATTTAGAAGAGCTAGATGAAAACTACAAAAGCAATGCTGTTTATTCTGATACAGAGAAAAAGATTATGGATGGCAAGAAGATTACTTTTATGTTGAACTTGTACGACAAAGCAAGGAAACAATTTGTACTGGATGGAAATTGCTACACTTTAGAATTTCGTAAAGACGATGTTTCCTCAATTCAAGAAGGTTCGCATGGTTATACATATTGGGTTGAAGATTCTGAATGGAAAAATTTGGTTGATTTATCAACAGATTCAGACAATCAATATTCAAATCAATCTTTAAATACTTGGGTTCAATATATAGATTTATATTGGACAATGTTTATGATTTATTTGAAGTATCCACAGATTGCCAAGCCAAAAAGTGTCAATGGTCGAAAGCCAATTTGGCATCATATTCCTATGCGAAACTTTAAGAATAGTGCATACAGAGAGAAGCCACAATATGAACACAAAGAGCTGGTTATTTCTATGTATGACAATGATTACACTGGAGAATCGAATACAACAGGAAGGTCTGGAAGTACCAGATTCCACAGTGTAAGAAAACATCCAAGGCAATTACCTAATGGGAAAGTGACTTGGGTTAAAGCTCATTTTAGAGGTTCAAAAGATGAAGGTGTAATATTCAAGGATTATAAAGTACCAACATCTTAGAGCATCTAAACAGTGAGTAAAAAATATTAGGCGGTAGCTACTTCGGTAGTTACCGCCTTTTTTTTTGTCTAAAATTTCTGAATAATCTTGGAGAATCTGATGTCAATATCAGTGTGTATTAGATGGTCGTGACCAGTAGATAGTCGTTGGCAGACCAGTAGATAGTCGTATTCTAACTAAAATTCCCAAGAGAATTTTACAATTTTGCAAGAGGTGATGCAAGGCGACATGAAGAAATATTTACTGGTCAATGATTCTGCGTCATCTACAGCGTGTGGAATAATTTGTGTTGCAATCTGCTATCTTTTTTTGCTATATTATTCTTGTTGAGTGTCTATTACTAGTAAATAATAATAGTGTATATTCATAAAGTATTTTCAGTTAAATATGGTTACTCATAATGTTTCATATTTTTCCTTAGATAGACACCAACACCTCCATATTTTTTATGAAGTGACTGAGGGAGAGAGCAATCTCTTCCTTAGACACTTTTAATTTGCTAGCATTTTGCTAAAATAATTTAGATGTTCGCAGTTATCAAACACACTTTCGATATTAATAAAGAAGATAAATATAATTCTTATGGGGAGTGGAAACATTTAGTTTGGTTATTTGAAACTGAAGCCGATGCTTTAGCTTTTGGCATTTCACTTTTAGATAATCCTGTCATATGTGGTAACGAACATTCTTTGGCACATGCAATAGAAACTTTGCAGACTGGCAGATATTGGCAGTATGGCAGAGAGAGTATTGCTATTGGCAAAGTAGAAGAAAGAATTGAATTAACTACAGAGGAAGATACAAATGTCAAAAAGCCTATTCATTAGATGTTCGGAAGAAACTCATAACTTAGCAAAAGCTTTAGCTAAAAAAGAAAACAGGTCATTAAATCAACAGATTATTCACATGATACATACACTAGCTGATGATTTAGATGTGATAGTAGAACAAGAACCAGTTGGTGCATCCGAAAAAAAATCGGATACTAAATGGGGTTTGACAAAGCTTGTTGAAACAAAGTCACAGGCGAGTTGAGATTCACGAACCAATAATTAAGTAAAGCATTACTACAATCCTTAACAAGTTTTTTGTCTGCTTTACTAAGTTTATTGGGAGAGGTTACCATGATGTGCCAGAACTGCTTTTCGACTTCCATCCCACATTCTTTTCTTAACATCCTTTGAACTTTAATAAGTATTACACTTCGTGGCGAGGCTGAGGAATATTGACCAGTAAATATTTTATCTAAGTTGCCCATGAAACTTGTGGCAAAAGTGCCACTAGCATGAATCATGCCTAAGTATTTATCGCAAGCATTATGTTGCTCTTCGTTGATTAATTCTTGGAGATAGAGTTGGTCTATTATATGTTGGTCATAAACAATAGCTCTTCCTAGTTTTGAACTATCTATTCTAGTTATGCCTACCTTTTTTCTTTTATGAAGGTAAGGACTGCCAAGCTCATTTACTTTGAGCTTAGTCGAACTCCCAATCGTAGTCGTCTTCAATTATCTCACTCTCTGAGTATCTTCCATTCACTGGATTAAAAGTCATAGTAACATGACCTAGCCTACCATTCCAACCCCACCTAGCTTTCCAATTATGTATTTGCACACCATCATCTGACCTGTAAACTGTAATGCCTGTATCAGCTTTGGAAAACCAAGCATATGACTTAGCTATATCAACACCTGTAACAACATTCTTTTTACCATCTCTTATTTGCGGTTTCGTTGGGTGCGAAACAAAGAATACCAATATATCGTGTTGCTTTGCAAACAGTTGCACCTTGGTAAGCATATCACTAACCATGTCGGTTTCTAACGCATACTGTTTATCTGTATGTATAAAATTAAAAGGGTCTATCACTAAGATTCTGCAACCACTTCGCATCACTGCACTTGCTCCTTTCTCTAGTATCTTTTCTATTGTAGGCATATCTCCATCTATATAATCTTGAAAGAGTATATGTTCTTTAATCCAAGCTTCAGCATAGTCTTTTTCTTGTTGGCTCATTCTCTGGTTCACTCCCTCGAAGAAAGGCTTGCCGACCAACACTTGACTGAGTTGAACTGAATGTAGTTGAGGTGGCTTTTCAAAAGAACAAAAGCAAGTTTTCCAGCCATGATTCTTGCCAACATTAACTATTAACTGGTCAATAAAAGCAGACTTACCATCTCCAGCATGTCCACTAACAACATATAAATTACCTGTAGCTAGTGTGAAAAGACTATCAACACTTGGAAAACCTGTGGATATACCACTAGGCATACCTTTATCGTATAAATTTTGGAAAGCATCTGAGTAATGGTCAATACTGTTTAGACCATGAAGAGGTATAGCTTCAGCATTTAGAACTTGTTCTCTTACTCTTTCGCATCCTTGATTAATAAGAAGCTCATTTGCATCTTTGCAACCTTTGTAATCCACTCTGTAACATTTAGCTTTGTTTAATCTTCTAGACAATTCATCTGCTAAAACATCTCCAGCAGTGTCTTGGTCTGTCGCTAGAATTATCCTGTCTTTATCCTCAAACTTTTCTCTATCTTCCCAGACATACTTAAACCGACCATCCTCTGAAGGGTCTATTTTATTATCTGATATTTTGTTAGGACTACCATTTGGCACTGAGTAAACTTCTATATTTGCATAGTCTTTAAATGCAGTCTTGATAGCAAGAGCATCCATCTCTCCTTCTGTTATAACAATAGTTTTTTCTATAGACATCAACGAATCATTTGTTTCATTGTGACCCCAAAGCTTCTTAGCATTACCATCCCACCAGAAAATCTTTTCATCATTAGCTGACCTGTATTTAATAGCTTCAGCATTATCCTCTGTACCATAGATAAAACCAATGACTGGTTTATATTTCTTTTCTCGCAGGATACAGCCGTAACTTTTTGCAGTATCTACACATATACTTCTAGACTGCAACCAATCTGAGGCTTTGTCTTCATTTGTGGGTGCTGGTGTCGAAACTTTTTTTGTCATAATTTTTGGTGTGACTTTGTATTTTACTCCATTTGTTTTATTTACTATTCCGTTTTCTCCACAGTGATGGCAGTTAAAAATTATTTTATCTGAATCAATATTTACTGATAAAGGTTTGTCATGTTTATTTTTTCTTCTCTCACTTGAGCATAGAGGACAAGTTATTTTGTGTTGTCCATCTGATAAATTAATCGTAGAATTTTTTATACTGGTATTGACATCCATGTTTTACTCCATTATTTTTTTTATACTATATACTTACTAAGTATCTACTT